>Ga0123356_10000406_pt1 | contig 48995 bp, 57 predicted proteins | sample TergutEmb28metaG_2_FD_92546 | JGI IMG/M metagenome (GOLD analysis project Ga0123356, IMG submission 92546) | Embiratermes neotenicus P3 segment gut microbial communities from Petit-Saut dam, French Guiana - Emb289 P3 | ecosystem: Host-associated > Arthropoda: Insects > Digestive system > Gut ...
GATGTATACGCCCATCCTGGATAAGACGATCAAGCGCCACTTTGGCAATTTCCCGCGTTACCGGATCAAAACATGAAATAACAACTGCCTCAGGAGTATCATCAATAATGATATCGACACCGGTAAGGGTTTCCAAAGTGCGGATATTCCGCCCTTCCCGCCCGATAATCCGGCCCTTCATCTCGTCATTGGGCAGATTAACGGTTGCCACGGTAACATCGCTGGTTACCTCGGAGGCAAAACGCTGAATAGTGGCCACGAGTATGTCCCTGGCCTTCTTTTCCCCGGCAAGATTCGCTTCGGTCTCGATTTTATTGATCAAGGACTGGGCGTCGCGCCTGGCTTCGCTTTCCATGTCCTTAATAATCAACGTTTTCGCGTCCTCGGCGCTTAGACCGGAAATACGCTCCAATTCCGCCCGGTAACGCTCCTCTTCCCGTAAAAGGGCATTTTCCCGTTCATGGCAGCCCTTTTCCTTATCAGCGAGCAACTGCTCCGTCCGCTCAATCTGAGCAACTTTCTTATCAAGGGCATCTTCTTTCTGTACTACACGGCGTTCAAGCCGCTGTAACTCCGCTCTACGTTCCCGGGTCTCCTTCTCCTGCTGGTTCCGTTCCTGGATAACTTTTTCTTTCGCCTCAAGGAGAATTTCCTTCCTTTTAGCTTCAGCTTCTTTTATCGCATCCTGTTTTACACGCTCGGCGCGCTGCTCCGATGACGTAAGTTGAAATTTGGCATACAGCCATCTTATAGTCCAGCCTAGGGTCAACCCGGTAAGAGGGAGGATTATCCAAAACATCCAATGCATGGTGTTCCCCTTACCGATGTTTTTAGCTTCCGCAGAAGCCTCGGCTTCCTCAGAAGCCTTTTACCTGTCAATATGGTAAGAATACAACAGAATTGGGCTATTGTCAAGCCAAAAACCGAAAAAAAGGGTGTATATGTTGCATAAATAGCCAGAAATTGCTATAATCTTGTAAGTTTATTAAGGAGAATGGTTTATGAAAAAACACCTTTTTTTCGCCCTTTTCGTCGTTATCACGATTGCTTTTCCTTGCGTTGCACAGGGGCAAACAATGGACGAGTTGGATATTGCCATAGCCAGGGCGAACGAAGCCCGTACAAAAGCTGGTGATTTTGAAAGTCCGGCCTATTTTCCCAGCGAATGGGAAGCCGCCGAAGCGCAATTCACCCATGCCGAAGCCCAAAAGACCCTATCGGCGTACAATACCGCGGCAGACGCCTTCAATGCCCTTTTCGATTTGACTATTCCGCTCTACGCCCAGGCAAGGGAAGACGAAATCATGGTGTTACGGGATGATTTAGTACACAATGGCGCAAGAAACTCGTTCCCGGATTACTTTTTACCTGCCGATCAGGCTGCCCTGCTGGCTTTTGACCAGTATGAAGCGCGCGATTTCTATACCGCAAGGGATTCCGCCGCCAAAGCCCTGTCAATGTATGAGGTTTTGACAAGCGTCTACGAAGCCTGGCTGGTACGGCAGGAAATCAGGGAAAGGGATTTTGCATCCTATGATCCGGACAATTTTGACCGCGCCGGGGAAATAATCAGCGAAGCGATGGATGCGTATGAGACGGGGGATAATGCCGCCGCGCTGGAAAAAGCGGAAGACGCCATCGTAACATACAAGCTGGTACTGGCTAACGGATGGGCCAGATATGCGGAACTGCGCTCTTCACTGGCAGAAACCGGGCGGCAAACCGCACTGAATAATAAAGCCAATATCGCAGCCAGAGACCTGTTCAATGAGGCCAACGCAAACTATACCGCCGCCGCCGCAATCCATGATTCCCGGGACTATGAAGAAGCAGCAAAACAATTTATCCATGCAGAAGCCCTGTTTATTACCGCCAGTAACACCGCAACAGAAAAACGCGCCTTTGCTGCGGAGGCAATAGAAGAAGCCCACAAAAAAATTGCAGAAAGCGATGAGACCGCCAGACAGGCGGAAATCATCCTGAGAGGAGGATCCAAATGAACCGCAGATTATATCTTTCATTATGTATAGTCATTGTAGTCGGCATACAGCCGGTATTTGCCCAAAATCAAGTAGCTATTAACGAAGAAATGGTTACCACTATCGATTTGGGTTTTGCTTCTGATAATGAGTTTTCCCAGGCGCTGGGCTCAGCCACAGATGTTGAGATCGAGATGGTTACCGGAAGAGGCGAGCCGTTGCCGGAAGAAGAAACCGTCCCGGAAGGATCTGCCCTTTCCATTGAACCAAACGCCGATACAGAGCCGGTGGACGCTGAGCCTGTCCTCGCAGAGCTGGCAGACGCAGAGCCGGCAGACGCAGAGCCGGCGGATGCTGAACTGGCAGATGCAGAGCCGACGGATGCGCAACCGGCAGTCATAGAGCCTGTTCTGGCAGAAGAAGCTATCGATGCACAGCCGGTCGCCGAAGAAACCATGGAAACAGAGCTGGCAGACCTTCTATTGGCGGATTCCGAAGCCGCCATTGCAGAAGAACAGGAAATACCGCAGAACATCCAGAACAATGAATACTTTCTGGAAAGCCAGCGGCTTGCGAAACTTGCCCAGGAAGCATATGACTATGGCGATTACGATGCTTCCGCAAATTTTGCCCATGAAGCGATTCGCTATGCCTTACTTTCAGACGAATATGTTGCCCAGCAGACGGGAACAGCAACACCCAGTGGAACGGTTATCCGGGATGACGGAACGCTTCCATTGCCGGCAACCTACACCGTACGAACATGGAACGCACACAGAGACTGTTTATGGAACATCGCCGGTTACCCCTGGGTGTACGGGAATCCCCGTCAATGGCGCGTACTGTACAACGCCAATAGATCAAAACTACCGGATCCGAATAACCCCAATTTAATTGAGCCCGGCACCGTTTTGGACATTCCCAGCATAAAGGACGAAGTCCGGCAAGGATCATGGGACACCAATAAGACCTATCCATCGTTAAATTAGAAAGGAGAAATGAGGAATGAGTGAAGAAATGTAGCCCATTCCTCGTTATTGTTGCAAGTATAATGTCAGGGCGCTGGCCATCAGTGCGTGAATGTACGGCGGCCTGCCCATATTCTTAAAAACCGTTTCGGTGTCAACCAGCTCCACATCAACAAATTCGTCCATATCAAGGTCCTGTCTGCCGGTATCAATAAGATTTTCCGCAAGAAAAAAATGCACTTTATTTGCCATAATTGCCGGATTGGGACTGAACTCCCCTATTTTCCGTATTGACTCCGGCCTGTAGCCGGTTTCTTCCCGCAATTCCCTGGCCGCCGCCGCCTGCGGATCCTCGCCAGGCTCAAAAACACCGCCGGGAAACTCAAGGCTCAAACTCCGTGAGCCATGCCGCCATTGCCGTACCATAACGAATTTTTTTCCTTGCGGCGTTTCCAGAACCGGCACTACAATAGCCCAATCCGGAGCATTCAAAACAGTAAACGTGCGTAATGCATCATGGGGGGATCTGCAATAACTTTCATGGATCGAAAATACCCGGCAATTAAAAACTTCTTTTTGGTTTTCTTCTCTCCAGATGAGACTTTCTTTATTCATACTAAAAATGGCGGCAACAGGCCAGTAATGGGTACTCGGTTATTCCGCGGCAGCGACAGCTTCTTTGACCAGAACGCTCTTTTTTCCGTGCTTGATAGCCGCTTTGCATGGTTTGCAAACCTTTACCTTTTGCTCACCCGCGTCCTGTTCATACAAAAGCTTTATGCCACTTGCACCACAAACCGGGCATATTCCCCTGCCGCGAGCGAACAATTCCCGAATTCCTTTTCCTCTATGTGCCTTCGACATATATATTCCCCTTATTCCCCGGTTTTCTCGTCATCTTTATCTTTTGTTTTGGCAGCCTTGGCTTCTTTCTTGGCTTCCTTTTTCTGGGCTTTTTTATCAGAGCCTTCTACATCCAACTTGTAATCCACCAATTCCAAAATCACCATTTGCGCCGCATCGCCCTGCCGTTCACCCAGCTTCAAAATCCGGGTATAGCCGCCATTACGTTCCTTCATCCTGGGCGCAATAGCAGTGAACAGTTTCGCTACAATGCCTTCATCGTACAGACGAGCCGCAACAATCCGCCGGTTATGCACCGAATCATCTTTGGCGCGCGTAATCATTTTTTCCGCGGTACGGCGAATTTCCAGAGCCTTTGCCTTGGTAGTCCTAATTCGCTCATGCCGAAACAGGCTGGTTACCATACTGCGATGCAACGCCTTGCGATGCGCCGCCACCCGTGAAAGAGGATTAAATCCATTTCTATGTTTCATCTGCCGCTTCCTTTTGGGGCATCATCCGAACCGCGTTTTTCAAGACATTCAAATCGGTTATCCCCAGGCCCAAATTCCACTCTTTGAGTTTCTCTTTGATTTCCTGAAGGGATTTCTTTCCGAAATTCCTGGTCTTGGCAATATCGTCTTCGGTTTTGCGGGTCAGCTCCCCGATGGTTTTTATATCAGCATTTTTGAGGCAGTTTGAAGAACGAACTGAAAGCTCCAGCTCTTCAACAGGGGTGTTCAAAATTGCCCTGATTCGTTCATTATCCTCATCATTTTCTTCATCCAGGCCAAAGTTATTTTCATCAAAATTGATAAATACGGTAAGGTGATCTTTGGCGATTTTTGCCGCTTCAGCAAGCGCATCATCCGGCTTAACGGTACCATCAGTCCAAATTTCCAGCACCAGCTTGTCGTAATCGCTGCGCTGCCCCACACGAGTAGGCTCCACCGCAAACTTTACCTTCTTAACCGGTGAAAAAATAGCATCCATAGGGATGGTCCCAATAACTTCCACATAGCGCTCATTCACTTCAGAAGGCACATAACCCCTGCCAAGATCAATCTGAACTTCAAAATCAAGTTTGGCATCATCCATCAAAGTCATGATGTGCTGACCGGAACTCAGTACCTCAACCTGCCCCATGCGGGCAAAGTCATCGCTCTTTAAGTCTTTTTTGCCGGAAAATTCATACAGCAAAATATCCTGTTCAATATCATCGGGAAGTTTGAGCCGCATCTGCTTAAGGTTGTTAATCACCTCCAGAGTATCTTCGATGATATTGGGTATAACCTCAAATTCGCTCGAAATACTATGGGCAGTACCAGACGCGTCGTAAGAAGTAATTTTTACGGCGGTAATGGCATATCCCTGAATTGAAGAAAGAAGCACTCTTCGCAAGGTATTACCAATGGTCATTCCAAACCCCGGCTCAAAGGGGCTGGCGGTAAACTTGCCATAATTGGAACGAAGTTCACCATGCTCAAATGTAATACCTTTGGGGCGCTTGAATCCTTTAATAAGGTTCTTACGGGCCATGGGGTCCACTCCTTACTTAGAATAATATTCGATGATCATCTGTTCCTTGATATCACCAAGATCGGTAATATCACTGCGCCGCGGCACAGCCAGGAACACGCCTTTCATCGCATCAGGATCGAGAGAAAGCCAAGGCATAATGCCGGACTTGCCAAATTCTTTAAGCGCATCTCTAATCAGTGTCAAACTGCGGCTTTTTTCCACAATACTAATCTCGTCATTGGGCTTTACCAAATAAGAGGGTATATTGATCTTCCGGCCATTTACCAAAACATGACCATGTGAAACAAGCTGCCGAGCCTGACTTCGTGATGATGCAAAACGGAGGCGATATACCACATTATCCAGCCGCCGCTCCAACAGTATAAAGAGGTTTTCACCGGTAATGCCGGGCATACGCAGACCACGCTCAAAGAACAGGTGGAACTGCTTTTCCTGCATACCGTAAATTCGTCTTAGTTTCTGCTTTTCCCGTAACTGTACACCATAGTCGGAGCGTTTCCCCGGCCTGGCCTTTGGATCCTTACCGGGAGCAGGATGTTTCCGGTTAATGGGGCACTTGTCACTTTTGCACCGAGCCCCTTTCAGCATCAATTTTTTTTGCTCGGTCCTGCACATCCGGCACACGGGACCGGTATATCTCGCCATGTTTCTCTCCTATCCTATATACGACGCGTTTTTCTCGGTCTGCAGCCATTATGTGGAATAGGGGTAACATCGCTAATCGACTTAACTTTAATCCCCATAACCCCAAGCTGTCTAATGGCCGATTCCCGCCCAATACCAGGGCCCTTCACATACACATGTACTTCCCTTAATCCGGCTTGCATTGCTTTCTGAGCAGCAGTCTCAGTAACGCTCTGCGCCGCAAAAGGAGTTGATTTTTTTGCGCCCTTGAATTGAAGCTGCCCGGAACTTGCCCAGGAAACGGCATTCCCCATCAGGTCTGTAATGGTAACAATCGTATTATTGAAAGTTGCCTGAATATAGACATTCCCTTCATATACTGATTTTTTCTCTTTTCGCTTTTTTGTGGTTTTGGTACTCGCAGCCACTCAATCCTCCATTACGCTATTACGTGCCTATTTCTTCTTACCGGCAACAGTTTTCTTTTTGCCCTTACGGGTACGGGCATTAGTCCTTGTACGCTGTCCGCGCAACGGCAGACCTTTGCGATGCCGCAATCCCCGGTAGCAGCCTATGTCCATAAGCCGCTTGATATTTAACGCCACCTCGGTACGCAGGCGGCCTTCTACCTTATAATCGCTTTCGATAATCTGCCTGAGCTCGTTCAGCTCTTCCTGGGACAGATCATTGATAAGCCGTCTGGGTTCGATCTTTGCTTTCTCGCAAATCTCATTCGCGCTGGATCTGCCTATACCAAAAATATAGGTCAAAGCGATATTAACATGTTTATTCGGGAGGTCAATCCCCACAAGACGCGCCATGCTCTAATTCTCCTAGCCTTGTTTCTGTTTATGTTTAGGATTCTCGCAAATAATGCGGATAATCCCATTCCGTTTAATAACTTTGCATTTGTCGCAAATCGGCTTTACGCTTGTTCGCACTTTCATATTCCTATATTCTCCTAAATCCGTAATTTCTACAATAGCCCCCAGCGCCTACTTGGTAAAAAAGGCGCCGGATACCCCTTATAGATTCCTGCCGCGCAACCGCCCTTTCTTGGTCAAACCCTCGTGATGATGCATCTTTAAGAGCCCCTCAATCTGGCTCATTGTATCCAGGTCAACGCCTACCATGATGAGAAGTGAAGTACCTCCCAACAGATAGGAAATTGATGTGGGAAACTTAAACGCCCATTGTATGATGGACGGAATAATCGCAATAAAAGCCAAATAAATCGCTCCAGGCAGCACAATACGGTTCAGAATCCTGGTAAGGTATTCTTCAATACGCTCGGTCCTGATTCCCGGAATGGAACCGCCATTTTCCCGTATCTGCTTTGCAATTTCTATAGGGTTAAGAGTCACCTGAGTGTAAAAATACGCAAAGAAAATAATCAGTAAAACGTACAGTATATTGTACAATGTACCCATTGGGCTGAGCATTTGAGCCACTCGCGCCATCCAGGCAACATTGCCGCCCACCGTTGAAGCTATTTGCAGGGGGAAGGTCAGAATGGACGAGGCAAAAATGACGGGAATAACGCCGGACGGATTAATTTTGAAGGGGATGTAGGTATTTTGAGCGCCATACATTCTTCTTCCCACTACCCGCTTGGCATAATTGACCGGAATCTTGCGTTGACCTTGCTGTTCGAAGACAACCAAGGCAACCACCGCCACAAACATTACCATAACGACAATAACAAAAACCAGGTTAAGCTGTCCGTCCCGAACCCTTGAGCCCAGTTCCCAGACTGCCTGAGGTAAGCGCGCCACAATACCGGCAAAAATCAACAGCGATATGCCATTACCAACACCCCGTTTGGTTATCTGTTCGCCTATCCACATAAGGAACATGGTTCCCGTTGTAACCGTGAGCATGGCAATAACGGTAAAAGGACCCATACCAATACTGAGCAGGTTATCAACACTGCGAGAAATGCTCTGGGCATACTGCGTCACCGCAAAGGACTGAATAAGACAGACCACCACCGTTCCGTACCGCTGCCATTTCTGTATTTTTTTGCGCCCCCCATCTTCCTGCGATATTTTTTTCAGCGCAGGAAATACGATAAGGAGGAGCTGCATAATAATCGACATTGAGATGTAAGGCATGATCCCCAACATGAAAACAGAGAAATTGGAGAAAGCGCCGCCGGCAAAGAAGTCCAGGTAATCAACAATGGGATTCCCCGTATTTGCCTGTGAAAGGAAATAAGCGGAAAGTTCCCTGACATTGATTCCCGGTATGGGAAACACTGCGCCAATTCTGAACACAACCAGCATGGCGGCAGTGAAGAGAATTCTTTCCCGGAGTTCTTTTACCCTAAAAATGCTGATTATGGGATTAGCCATTCGTATTCCCTTTTTTGGACCGTGCTTTTTCAGCCGGCGGATCAACGGTCACATTGCCTCCAGCCTTTTCGATCTTCTCTTTTGCCGAAGCGGAAACCGCAGCAACCTTGAAGCTAAGTTTTTTCGAGAAATCACCGGTGGCAAGTATTTTTACCGGCGTATTATTCTTAATCAGCCCCTTCTTAAAGAGGGAAATGGGATCTACCGTCTCAGCAGCTTCAAAACGCTGTTCAATCTCGCCAAGGTTGACGATCTGCCATTCCTTTTTGAAGGGATGATTGGAAAAACCCCGATGCGCCAGCCGCCGGTACAAAGGCATCTGCCCGCCTTCAAAACCAACATAGGTCTTGCCGCCTGAACGGGCCTGTTGTCCCTTGTGACCTTTTCCAGAGGTGGTTCCCCTGCCGGAGCCCTGCCCGCGGCCTATAATCCGCTTACGTTTGTTTGCGCCAACGGGGGCATGTAAATCAAAATCGTGAGCCATTAAATTTCCTCCACGGAAACAAGGTGCGACACTACTCGTACCATACCAAGCACTGAAGGATTTGCCTCCAATTCATTGCTGGAACCAATTTTTCTCAAGCCCAGAGAACGAACCGTTGCGCGTTGCTTGGGCAGGCACCTAATGGTACTCCGTACCAGGCGGACTCGAATCTTTGCCATACCCTTAACCCCACAACTCGTTCAGGGACTTGCCCCGGTTTTTTGCTACGGCCTTGGCATCCATCAACTTGTTGATACAGTCGAACGTTGCCTTAACCACGTTATATTGGCTTGACGCGCCGATGGACTTGGACAGCACATCAGTAACGCCGCCGGCTTCCATAATTGCCCGCACCGGTCCGCCGGCGATAATGCCGGTTCCCGAACAAGCGGGTTTAAGCAGTACCTGTGACGCCTTGAAAAGCCCGGTTACCTCATGAGGAATGGTACCGTTTTTCACCGGCAGCTTCACCATATTGCGTTTTGCCTTATCAATGCTCTTGCGTATCGCCTCGGAAACATCGTTGGCTTTGCCAAAACCAAAACCGACATTGCCTTTCCGGTCGCCAATAACGGTAAGGGCCGAAAAAGAAAACCGGCGCCCGCCCTTAACAACCTTGGCGGTGCGATTCAGCTTAACCAGCTTTTCAACAAATTCCTTTTCTGCCGGCTCCCGGTCCCGATCACGGTCGCGCCCGCGATCCCGGCCCCGGCGGCCTTCGCCTCTTCCTTCTCCATAGGAAGCCCCATAGGAACGACGAGGTCCCGCAGATTCGGCTACTGCTTCAGTGTCAGCTTCGCTTCCAGCTTCTTCGATATATCCAGATTCTTCACGCCCGCCCGCAACAGCTTCGTTCGCATTGTTGGCGACATCAGAGATGTCAATAGCTGCAAGTTCTTTTTCTTCTGTGTTATCCATTCCGCCCCCTAGAACTGAACCCCGACTTTCCGGGCTCCATCGGCCAAAGCCTTAACTATGCCATGATACAGGTATCCGTTGCGATCAAAGACCACGGATTTGATGTCTTTTTCCAGAAGCCGTTTGCCCATTATTTCACCAAGCTGGGCGGCGCCGGCAACAGTCGCCTTTATGGTCCGCAATTCCTTTTCCAAAGTGGAAGCGGAAACCAAAGTATGGCCTTGCGTATCATCAATAACCTGAATCGATATTCTGCGGTTACTTCGCGTAACAGTCATTCGGGGCCGCTGAGGCGTACCGGATATCCTTTTGCGGATATGCACTTTTCGTTTAAGCCGTTTCCGGTCTTTTTCCAACATCTTTCGCAACATAGCTATCCCTATTTTACACCAGACTTTCCGACTTTCCGCCGGATTTTTTCATTTTCATACCGTATCCCCTTGCCTTTATACGGCTCAGGTGGTCTCAATTTACGAATCTGGGCGGCAAGCTCTCCGACCCTTTGTTTGTCAATACCGCTTATGGAAACCTTACCGCCGGCATCGGCAGTAACCGTTAAACCATCAGGTATACCAATATATAAATCGTTCGAATAACCAAGGCTCATAAACAGCAGCTTGCCCTGCACCTCGGCGCGATACCCAACACCGGTAATAACCAGCGTTTTGGTAAAGCCGGCAGAAACTCCCGTTATCATGTTATTGAGGAGGTTCCGGTACAGCCCATGAAACGATTTGCTCTGTTTTTCTTCGTTTGCCCGGGTAACAATTATTTCCCCGCCTTTCTCTTCAAAAGAAATTACAGAGTGATACTTTTGGGTCAATTTTCCCTTGGGGCCTTCAACAGTCATCACTTCATTGGCAAAAGTGACCTTTACCCCGCCGGGAATCTTAACCGGTGTTTTTCCGATACGCGACATACTACTCCCCTACCACACGGTGCAGATAATTTCACCGCCGACTTTTTTCTCGGCGGCTTTTCTGCCGGTTGTTACTCCCTGGGACGTAGAAACGATCAGGGTTCCATAGCCGTTAAATACTCTCGGCATATTTTTGTAGCCCATATACACACGGCGGCCCGGCTTTGACACCTTCTCAATACCGTGAATAATCGGTGCAGTTGCATCGTCATATTTCAGAAATACCCGGATTATATTGGATCCATCCTGGTTCGATTTCTTGAAGTTCTTGATATACCCTTCTGTCTTCAAAATTTTAACAATTTCAAGTTTCAATTTGGAGGTGGGAATATCAACTTTTTCATGCTTGGCCATTCCGGCATTCCGGATTTTGGTCAACATATCAGCAACGGGATCAGATACGCTCATTCTGCCCTCCTACCAGCTTGATTTGGTTACGCCGGGAACAAGCCCTTCGCTCGCAAGTTTGCGGAAGCAAAGACGGCACATTTCATATTTCCGCAGATAGCCCCTGGCCCGTCCGCAGATCCGGCAACGGTTAACCTTTCTCGTTTTATATTTTGGCGTTCGCAACGCCTTAATGATCATCGCCTTTCTAGCCATTTACCACCTCTATTTCCTGAACGGCATACCGAACTTGCTCAGGAACGCTTTCGCTTCCGCATCGGTTTTTGCCGTTGTTACAATACAAATATTCAATCCAGCCACCTTTTCGATTTTATCAAAGTCAATTTCAGGAAAAATAATCTGTTCCTCTATCCCCATGGAATAATTCCCATGGCCGTCAAACGCATTTTGATTAATACCACGGAAGTCTTTAACGCGGGGAAGAGCCACATTCACCAGCCGGTCAAAAAACTCGTACATCATTGCCCCGCGCAGGGTTACTTTGGCGCCGATTTCCTGTCCAGTCCTGATTTTAAAGTTTGCAATACTCTTCTTCGCCTTGGTCTTAACCGCTTTTTGTCCGGTAATTTGGGTAAGGGTAGTGATTGCTTCATCAAGCAGTTTTTTGTTCTGCAAAGCCTCGCCCACACCCATGCTTACGATAATTTTTTCCAGCTTGGGAATCTGCATAACAGACTTATAACTAAACTCCTTGAATAATTCAGGAGCAATCTGTTCCTTATACACTTTTTTAAGCCGGGGTACATATCTGTCAGCCATTATAACGCCTCCCCGCATTTTCTGCAGACCCTGGTCTTGGTCCCGCCTTCTTTGGAAGGCGATCCTTCAATTTTGTAACCAATGCGCGTCGGTCCGCATTTTTTGCAGACAATCATCACATTGGAACTATGCAGCGCCGCTTCTATCTCGATGATACCGCCTCTGTCCCGCTGGTTCCTGCGCTTCTTCGCCTTTTTAACGATATTGGCGCCTTCCACAATGAACCGATCCTTTTCGCGGAGGATTTTGAGTACTCTGCCCCGCTTGCCTTTGTCTTTGCCGGCGATAATCTCGACGGTATCTTCTTTTTTCAGTTTAAATTTATGTACCGCTTCAGCCATGTTTTACTCCTACAATACCTCCGGGGCAAGGGACACAATTTTCATGTATTCACCCTTTTCCCGCAACTCACGAGCTACCGGCCCAAAGATACGCTTCCCCTTGGGATTCAATGCAGCGTCAATAATAACGCACGCATTATCATCAAACCGTATATAGGTTCCATCGGGGCGGCGATACTCCTTATGGGTACGTACCACCACAGCCTTTTCCACCGTGCCTTTTTTAATGGCCGAAGTGGGCAGAGCTTCTTTCACTGCTACCACAATAACATCACCAATACTCGCATACCGGCGTTTACTGCCGCCCAGGACCTTGATGCACTGGACACGCTTGGCGCCTGAATTATCTGCCACATTCAGGAAGGTTTCCACTTGTACCATTTTCCCTTACTCCCTTACTTGGCGCGCTCGAGGATTTCCACAAGCTTCCAGTGTTTTTCCTTACTGAGAGGCCGGCATTCGATCACACGGACCCGATCGCCGATCTTCGCATCATTTTTTTCGTCATGGGCTTTTACTTTTTTAACCCGCTTGACGTATTTCTTATACAGTGGGTGCAACTTTAAGGTCTCAATGGCGACGACAATGGTCTTCGTCATTTTATCGCTCTTAACGATCCCCACAAATTCTTTTTTGCCGCTTTTGGCTTGGCCGTTTACCGGTCCCAGTTCCTGTTCCGCCATTATTTAGCCTCGATTTTCTGCGCCATCTCTTGCGCGTGGATAAGAGTGTTAAGCCGGGCAATCTGCCGCCGCATATTGCGTTTTTGCAACGGATTATCTACATGGCCTATAACCATTTGAAAACGAAGCTCCATAAACTTCTTTTTCAGTTCGTCCCGCTTGGCTTTCAGTTCGGGAAATGAAAGGTTCTTGAATGAATTTTTCATCGCTCCGCTCCTAAGCTCCCAATTCCATATCGGAACGGGCAACAAATTTGGTCTTTATGGGCAACTTTGCTCCAGCAAGCCGCATCGCCTCTTCGGCGAGGTCTCGGGCAATGCCACCACCCAATTCAAACATAACAGTTCCCGGTTTTACCACGGCAACCCAGTATTCCGGACCGCCTTTACCTTTCCCCATGCGGGTTTCCGCCGGCTTCTTGGAATAAGGCTTATCGGGGAAAATACGGATCCATACCTTGCCGCTTCTCTTTATGTGGCGATTTAACGCGACACGAGCCGCTTCTATCTGCCGGTTGGTAATCCACATCCGGTCCATTGCAACCAGGCCAAACTCGCCAAACGCTACGGTATTACCGCGAGTAGCGTTACCGGGCATATTGCCCCGCTGTACTTTACGACGTTTTACACGTTTCGGGCTTAACATTTTTTCAACCCCTTCCCACCAGAGGACGCTCTCGCCGTTTGCGAACCAAGGCGCCGGCGTCTTCTTTTTGCTCTTTGCCGTATTTCATGCCGTTGTATACCCACACTTTAACCCCAATGGAGCCAAAGGTGGTATGGGCTTCGGCAAAACCGAAATCAATATCCGCTCGCAGGGTATGCAGGGGAATGCGCCCCTCTTTCGCTTCCTCGGTACGGGACATTTCCGCCCCGCCAAGCCGTCCTGAAAGCCGAACTTTTACCCCTTGGGCATTACCTTTTTTAATTGCATTGGCAATAGCCTGTTTCATTGTCCGCCGGAAAGAAGACCGGGCCAAAAGCTGCCGGGCTATATTCTGGGCAATAATCTGGGCACTACCATCTGCGTTTCGTATTTCTTTTATTTTGATCTGAATTTTCTTACTGACTTTTTTCTGCAGTTCCGTACCGATTTTCTCGATATTGGCGCCTTTGACCCCAATAATAACACCAGGCCGCGCAGTATGGATGGTAATCGTTATCCGCTGGGGATGCCTGATAATTTCAAGCTCCGCAATGTCGGCGCCCTTGGTTTCGGGCATATCCATAATGAGCTTTCGAAGACTTAAATCTTCATGCAGGGTATTGGCATATTCTTTGGGGTCAACATACCAGCGTGAACCCCAGGTTTTATTGATACCGATCCGAAGCCCGATAGGGTTAACTTTTTGTCCCATTATTTGCCCGCCTTTACTGTTTCATCGACGACCACAGTGATGTGGCACATACGCTTGAGCAACATATCGGCCCGCCCTTTACCACGGAACCAAACCCTTTTAAGCCGAGGACCTTCATCAATATAAATCTCCCGAATATACAACATATCTTCATCAAGCTGCTTCTTACTGGCCAGCGCATTAGAAGCGGCAGATTTTACCGTCTTGCGAATCAACCTTGCCCCTTTGTGAGGCATATTTTCCAGCATGGACATAGCCTCAGGATAGGGCTTGCGGCGGACAAGGTCGGCCACAGGCCTGATTTTATAGGGCGAACCCATAAGGTACTTGCTTATCGCCTTGTAACTGGTTTTTGCTTCCATTATGCCTACCTATTTTCCACCGGCTTTTTTGTCCGATCCCGCATGACCCCGAAAAATTCGGGTGGGGGCGAACTCGCCAAGTTTATGACCAACAAGGTTTTCCGTAACATACACGGGAACCCAGGTTTTACCGTTATACACAGAAATGGTTCCACCGACCATTTCCGGAATGATAGTGGAACACCGGGAATATGTTTTTATCATTTTCCGTTCCCCGGATTTGCTCACTTCCAGCACTTTTTTATACAGGCTCTTTTCAATAAAAGGGCCCTTTTTAATAGACCTTGACATACTCCCTTCCTACTTCTTCTTGCCTCGGCTGACGATAAACCGGGAAGAAGGCTTATGCTTTTTCCGGGTCTTGTACCCCTTGGTGGGCTGGCCCCAGGGAGTAACGGGATGAATACCCTTGTTCCTGCCTTCACCACCACCGTGGGGGTGATCCACAGGGTTCATGGCCATGCCCCGAACGGTAGGCCGCACACCTTTCCAGCGTTTGCGACCCGCCTTACCCAAGGTTGTGTTCATGTGATCCTCATTGCCAACCGTACCGATTGTCGCATAGCACTTCTTAAATACCATGCGTGTTTCACCGGAAGGCAGTTTAAGGGTAACATAATCCCCTTCTTTGGCGGCGATAAGCGCACCAACTCCGGCAGAGCGCGCCATTTGCCCGCCCTTGCCAAGGTTCAGTTCGATATTGTATACCGTAAAACCCAGGGGAATGTTTTCCAGCGGCAACGCATTACCTGTTTCAATAGGCGCATTCGGGCCGCTTACTATAGTAGCGCCAACAACCAAACTCTTAGGCGCAATGATATAACGTTTTTCGCCGTCTTTATATTTGATAAGAGCGATGTTAGCGCTCCGGTTAGGATCATACTCAATACTGGCAACTTTGCCGGGGATATCTTTCTTGTCCCGTTTGAAATCAATGTCCCGATAGCGGCGCTTGTGACCGCCGCCCTTATGCCGCACACTAATGCGGCCATTGGCATCCCGCCCGGCCTTTTCGGACCGGCCTGAGGTAAGGGACTTTTCAGGTTTTACCTTGCGGCCTTTTGAAATCTTATCTGTTTTTTCACCCTGGTCCGAAGCGCGGGATTTTTCTGGTCTTGTTTTTTTGGTCAGGTCTGAAAAATCCAGACTGGTCCACTGCCGCATCCCCGGTGTAATGGGTTTATATGTTTTAATTCCCATACATTACACTCCCTCAAAAATGGCGATTTTCTCGCCCTTGGGCAAACGGACAATGGCCTTTTTCCATGTTGCCGTATATCCCTTGCGAGAACGCAGCCGTTTGGGCTTGCCGCCCACTACCATTACCGTGCAGGACATGGGATGCACGTTAAACAAACGGCGTACTGCTTCTTTTATTTGCAGCTTGTTTGCCGATTGAGCAACCTTAAACACATATTTTCCCTGCTCACGCAGCATATTTGCTTTTTCGGAAAGTACCGGTTCTATCAATATATCTTCATATTGCAGTTGCTTCATTCTGCGGCCTCCTCACTCTTAGGGCCGTAAAAATCATTAAGGTTTTTCGCGGCGGTTTCCAGCATCAGCACCTGACGGCCGTAGAACAGGTCATGGGCTCGCAGGCGATTATAGGAAAGGTAGCTTAACCAGGGGATATTGGCGGCAGCTCGTTTGAGCATGGGGTCATTATCTTTCAGGATAAGCACCGTTCGTGTACCGGGATTAAAGTTATCCAGAAGCCCAGCCAAGTCTTTGGTTTTTCCGGATTCAATTGAAAAGTCTTCGATAATTTTCAGCATATCGCTTTGGGCTTTCAAACTTAATATCGTTTTAATCGCCTGGCGTTTTGCTTTTTTGTTTATGGAATAAGAAAAGTCCCGCGGTTTCGGCCCGAATATCGTACCGCCGCCAACGGTAATGGGTGATTTTTTATCGCCCCGCCGGGCGCGGCCGGTGCCTTTTTGCCGGTAAGGTCTGGCGTTGGAGCCATGTACCTCAGCTCGGCCTTTAGTGCAGGCATTGCCCTGCCGTTTGTTGGCAAGTTCATTATTAATCGCGTACCATATAAGATCATCGTTTACCGGAAGGCCAAAGACCGCATCCGCCAAATCAATGGTTCGCAGTTTTTTTCCATCTTTTGAATACACTGTACAGTTCATCGCTTACCGCCTACTTTTTTACCGCGGCCCGAACAAATACAAGGCCCTTGTCGATGCCGGGAACAGCGCCCCGAACCAGAATAAGCTGCTTTTCAAGATCCATTTTCACTACCCGTAAACTTAAGACAGTGACATTTTCACGGCCCATACGGCCCGGCAGCTTTACATTTTTGAAAGTCCTGGCAGGATAGGTTGCCTGGCCGGTTGAACCGGGTTCACGGTGAAATTTGGAACCGTGGGTCTTGCGTCCGCCGCCATAGCCATAGCGTTTCACCACGCCCTGGAAACCTTTACCTTTACTTACACCGGAAACATCCACATACCGAATTCCTTCCAGTACATCAAGCCCCAGAGAATCCCCCACCGTAACTTCTTTCTCAAAGTCCCGCAGTTCCTTGAGCCGTTTTGTGGGAGCAATATTTTCCGGAAACTGTCCGGCATAAGGTTTTGTTATTCTGCTTTTTTTTACTTCGTCCAGCCCAACAACTACCGCTTTATAACCGTCTGCTTCCACTGTCTTTTGGGCAACGACAACATTCGGATCAACCCGTATCACCGTTACCGGTGTCAAGTTACCCGCTTCATCGAAAACTTGTGTCATGCCCACTTTCTTGGCAAATAGCCCTAACATTCCAGTACTCCAATAACGAACCCCAAGGCCTTGTACAAAGTCACTTTGCACAAAGCCGGGCATCGTTGATTTCCTATTGTTTAATCTCAACGTCTACGCCGGCAGGAAGCTCCAGCTTCATCAAAGAATCCATCACTTCTGCTGATGGATTAATTATATCGATCAACCGCTTATGAGTTCGCATCTCAAATTGTTCACGGCTTTTCTTATTCACATGAGGTGAACGAAGCACCGTTACCTTATTGATGCGGGTAGGCAACGGAATAGGCCCGGTCACTTTTGCCCCGGCCTTTTGCACCGCCTGCACAATAGACTTTGCGCTCTGGTCTATCAATTCCACATCGAAACCGCGTAACTTTACGCGAATTCCATCCTTAGCCATCATTCCTCCAGCTATTTAATCCCCAACTACATAATCAAAGATTATGTAGTTGGGCAAGCTTCACTCTATGCGATAATCTCAATAACCTGACCGGAAGCGACGGTTTTGCCGCCTTCGCGGATAGCGAACTTGAGTCCCTTTTCCATAGCGATGGGGTTAATCAACTCGCCGATAATCTCGCTGTTGTCACCAGGCATAACCATTTCCTTGCCTTCGGGCAGTTGGACTGTGCCGGTGATGTCCGTTGTCCTGAAATAGAACTGCGGCCGGTATCCAGTGAAGAAGGGACTGTGCCGTCCGCCTTCCTCTTTGGAAAGACAGTAGATCTGGGCTTTGAACTTGCTGTGCGGGGTAATGGAACCGGGCTTTGCAAGCACTTGGCCGCGTTCAACGTCTTTTTTATCAACACCGCGGAGCAGCGTACCGACGTTATCGCCAGCCTGAGCTTCGTCCAGCAGTTTGTTAAACATTTCAATACCGGTGATAACGGTCTTCTTGGTCGGCTTAATACCGATGATTTCTACTTCTTCGTTCAGCTTGAGGACGCCGCGATCCACTTTACCGGTAACAACAGTACCGCGACCGGAAATGGTAAACACGTCTTCAATCGGCATCAGGAAGGGCTTGTCAGCTTCGCGCGCCGGATCGGGGAAGTAGCTGTCCATTGCTTTGAGCAATTCTTCGATACATGCGGTAGCGTCAGAACTCGTCTCACCTTCTGTCATTGCGGACATGGCTTTGAAAGCAGAGCCTTTGATGATGGGAATCTTGTCGCCGGGGAAACCGTTGTCACTGAGTACTTCCCGCACTTCCATTTCGACCAGGTCGAGGAGTTCAGGATCGTCAATCAGGTCGACCTTATTGAGGAAGACCATCATGCTGGGAACGCCGACCTGGCGGGCCAGAATTATGTGCTCGCGGGTCTGGGGCATGACCGAGTCAGGGGCTGAAACAACGAGTATTGCGCCGTCCATCTGGGCAGCACCGGTAATCATGTTCTTAATGTAGTCAGCGTGTCCGGGGCAGTCGATATGGGCATAGTGCCGGTTATCAGACTGATACTCAAGGTGCCTGGTATTAATGGTAATACCGCGGGCTTTTTCCTCCGGTGCATTATCAATTTGATCATAACTCATTACCTTGTCGCCAAATTTCTTGGCACAATACATGGTAATAGCTGCTGAAAGCGTAGTTTTCCCATGGTCAACGTGACCGATGGTCCCGACGTTCATGTGGATCTTTGTCCGATTAAATTTGTCCTTCGCCATTTTGTGTCCTCCTTAACTTAGACACAGTAAACTGATTCTCTTTATTATGCGTATCAGGCCTAAGTCCTGTAACGCTTTAACCTGCATACCGCAGGCTTTATTAAAAAACTATGGATGGATTGGGAAAGAGACGAAAAGAAAGGGAAAACCTTTTTTATCGAACTCCACCTATCCCATCTAAACTGATGGTCGGTTTGGTTGCCGACATCGTATCAGGCCACTTAAGGCCTATATAGCGACTCTAATAAAAAAGACGCCAGCTTGTCAAGCACCTGATACGTTTTTTTTCCGAATTATTATGGCAAAACCGCAATAACCGGATTTTTTCAAAAAACCCTGGCAAATCCAAAGATCCGCCTTTTATACAACACTGGATGGGTACCCCCCCAGGTTTCTACCAACGATAGTGCGCAAAAGCCTTATTTGCCTCTGCCATTTTATGGGTATCTTCCCTCTTTTTGAAGGCAGTACCGGTATTATTATACGCATCCAGCAGTTCCGCTGCAAGCCGTTCATCCATGCCTTTTCCGGAACGCGCCCGGGCGGCATTGATAATCCAGCGCATCCCCAACGCTTCTTTCCGCGTATCCCGCACTTCCATGGGGACCTGGTATGTCGCGCCGCCAACCCGCCGGGATTTAACCTCGACCTGGGGCTTTACGTTGTCTATGGCCTTGAGAAATACCTCAAGCGGTTCCTTTTCGGTCTTGCTTTGGAGGATAGCCAAAGCCCCATGCACGATACGCAGGCTTATTGAACGCTTGCCCTGCCACATCATGCGGTTTACAAACTTGGAAACCACTACACTGTTATACTTGGGATCCGGGGCCAGTTTCCGGTCTATGGTCTTTTTCTTTCTTCCCATGTTACACCTACGCCTTGGGCCGTTTTGCGCCGTATTTAGAGCGTCCGCGCTTACGATCGGTCACTCCCAATGTATCTTTTGCCCCACGGATAATATGGTAGCGTACACCGGGAAGGTCCTTAACCCGTCCGCCGCGAACCAAAACCACTGAATGTTCCTGCAAATTGTGCCCGATTCCGGGAATATAGGCCGTTACTTCGGTTCCATGGGAAAGCCGCACACGGGCTACTTTCCGCAGGGCCGAATTCGGCTTTTTGGGTGTAACAGTCATAACACGGGTACAAACACCCCGTTTTTGGGGGCAGGAATGCAGGGCAGGAGACTTGGTCTTTGAAGTCACCTGTTGCCGCCCAAAACGAACCAACTGATTAATAGTAGGCATTCGCTCAAAACTCCTTAAAACTTGCACTTGCGCCGTCAGCATACACCCTATAAAGGGCGTGCACACCAGAGCATAATAATATCACCCTTGGAAAACAAGAGGATGGGATACATAAGAAATAGCAAAAGTTGCAAAAAGAGTCAAGGGGTTTTTGAAAAAAAATGAAGTTTTTTTCAATGAACGGCCCTACCCTTTAACCCGCCAGCGATTGTCCGCAAGCTCAAAACGGTCGGCATTGAGGGTGGTTATACGGTCTTCGTTGCTCATTTTGACCTGGCCGGTAACCATGTTTGCTTCGGTAACTACCCATGTTTCCTTGTTGTAGCTGACCCGCGCGCCGGGCTGGGGCACACGGCGTATCTGCTCGCTGTAAAAGGCATGCTCATACGAAAGGCAGCAGAGCAGCCGCCCGCAGGGGCCGGAAATTTTCATTGAATTAAACGAAAGGTTTTGCTCTTTTGCCATTTTAATTGATACCGGTTTGAGCTTGTCAGAAACGGCATGGCAGCAATAGCCGCGCCCGCAGATGCCCAGGCCGCTGACCACTCTGGCTTCGTCACGGACTCCGATTTGACGCAGTTCAATGCGGGTTTTGAAAATACTGACCAGGTCTTTGACCAATTCCCTGAAATCGACGCGGTTATCGGCGGTAAAGAAAAACAGTATTTTGGATTCTTCAAGCAGATAATGCACCTGTACCAGCTTCATTTCCAGTTGATGGTATTCGATTTTTTCTTTGCATATCTTAAAGGCATCTTTTTCCAGCTCCTGGTTGTGCTGCGCCTTTTCGATATCTTCTTTGGTCGCGGAACGTTCAATCCAGGCGATATCAGAAGCGTCATGCCTGCACCGTACCGGCCCTATGACCTGAGCAAGGTCTTTGCCGTATCGGGTGGGAACTATTACCATGGAACCGGGGCTGAGCGCATCGTCGCGGTAGATGGCAAGAAAAGTCTCGTGAGAATAAGAGAGCCGCAGGCGATAGACAGGCGTATCGGGGGCCAGGGATTCGATTCCCTGACCGATAACCGAAGCAGTGCATCGTTCTTCCGGCCGGTCTTCAAGAAGGGAAATATCTTCATCTTCAAGGTTTTCGTATTCGTCCATAGTGTTCATTCCTTTCCTTTATTGTAACAAGTCTACCAAAAGTCCCCGTATTTCCTCAAGACGGGCGGCAAGCTCCAATTGCGGCATTTGGCTGGAAAGGAGCATTGCTGCCAACTCTTCCAGTTTTTTATCGACAACGGCAATTTTGGTGTAGGTGATCTGTTTCATTGATTCAGGAGTGCCTCTTGGGCCTTTATAACCTGGTTTCAAAAATTTGGGGATGCCGGTTTCGTGACTTAAACTATAACTGTGCTCCACCACATAATGCATAAAATTGCGTACGGCCTGCTTGTAGCGAATAATTTCATCGGGGAAAGGCCGGCCGCGCAGGGTATCCCCCGTACTGCGAACCTCGTCCATCAACAAATTAAGGGTTTCCTCGGATACGGGCAGGTCTGCCAAAGGGCCAAGTTCTCCGGCGGTTTTGCCCCGGATTTCATCAAAAATGCGGGAAAATTCGGTTTTGCCGCTGTGTTTTATGGTACTGGTTTTTTTTTCTTCTTTTTTTACCTGAGAATACGCATGGGGATTCATAAAAAACGATGGGACATCGCCATCAACTTTGGCCATACCTCAAGCCTCTGTGTTTTTGGAGAATACCGGCAGAACCGATCGTATTCCCTGAGCGTCACGGTATTCACTAACGGCACGGGACCAGTGTTCTTTGTCGGGGCATACCAGTACTTTGCCGTGAATAAGGCAGCCGTCGTCCGCCTGAATTCTGCGGGTGATAATATCGCCCAACACCAGCGCCGTTGAAAGGATCACCAGCGACTCTCCGGCTATCACGTTCCCGTACACTACTCCGCCAATGGTAATCGCGGTGCCGGACACGTTGCTTTTCATCCGCGCCCGTTCCCCAATGACTACTCTGCCCCGGGCATTTACATTTCCCACGATACTGCCATCTATGCGGGTAAAGCCGCCGGCTTCAATATCCCCTTGCAGGTTTGTGTTGGGACCAATAATAGTATTGATGGAAAAATCTGCGTGTCTATCGGAGGGCATACACCACCCTATTAACGTCCTTGCCGGTTAGCGCCGGAACGGATATTCATATATTTGTAGGGATCGACAACATCTGATCCTATGCGTATTTCATAATGCAGGTGGGGGCCGGTAGAAAGACCGGTGTTACCGATATACCCGATGACATCACCCTGCTGGACCCGCTGCCCCAGTCTGACCCGGGAAGAAAGCAAGTGCGCATACCGGGTATAATAGCCGTGTTTGTGCCTGATGAGTATATAATTGCCAAAATCGTCGGCATAGTCGATGGTAACGATTTGCCCATCGGCCGTGGATACAACGGGATCGCCGGAACGGTAGGTGGAAATGTCAATGCCTTTGTGAATGTATGGCTGCCCGCTAAAGGGATTTATATTCTGGCCAAAATACATTGAAATATGCCCCAGGCCGCCCCGGACAGGCCATATACTGGGAATTTCGGTTAAGAGGATGCTTTGGGAATTAAGTATGGCGCCAAGCTCTTTAACCGGCCCTACTGCCGAGGAAAGATATGCGGAAAGCCGCCGGACATCATCAACTTCCTGTAAGAGGCCTTCGGGTGTTTCACGGATGTTAAAGAAAGCAGCAAGATCGCCGCCAGTTGCCCGCTGGTTTCTTAAATCAGAGCCAAGCGCCGAAAGGACGCCGGAAAGCGCCGATTCAAAGCCCCGCGCTTCCCGCAACAGCAAGGCGGTTTCATCGCGCAGCTGATCCAGGCTTGCCTGAGCATCTTTTAACCGGTTGTCTTTGTTCGCAAGGACATTCTGGGTTGCGTTATATGAGGTGCCATACCACAAAAACGCGCCTACAATGCCTCCGGTTACCAGGAGGAACAGAAACATTGAAAAGACGGTTATTTGGAGGTTAAAAACCCTTTTTTCTGAGTGAGGAACAAATACAACGGTATACCGGCGGGCAAGGAAGCGCCCTGTTGCCTGCAATGCCTTTACGATCCCACGACCCGCTATGATAACGGCATGAATGAGTTTTCGGACTATGCTGTTTTCAAAACGCTTATACTCGTGGACCGAGGCCATGTTCTGTTCCTTTTTCCATAGTGTCTATTGGTAAATTTTAGTGTATTTATCACCAATTGTCAATATAAATACGGAAAAAATCAATATTTTTCGGAAATCACGTATTTTTACCCGCATGCGCGACGCGGATGATTGGTTTTTCGGGGGCTTTGCGCGAAAAGGTGCAGGCTCTGAGGGCGGCATCGGCGGGGAGGGTGGCAAAGGAACAGTAGTTTTTGACTTCAATTTCGTCGACTAAACGCCCGGGAATACCGCCGGCCTGCATCAAAAGGGCGGCGATGTCTCTGGCGCTTGCGCCATGCTGCCGTCCGTGGCCTATGTATAAGCGGGTAAATTCCTCCATACTTGAGCGGCCGCGCCGCGGTTCGTCACGGTTTCGGTCACCGATCCTGCCGGCACCGAAGGCGGCGCCTCGGGTAGTGCCCCGGACAGCGCCTCTTGCGAAACCTCTGCCGCCGCCTCTGATGGCGCTTTTGGCGGGTTCTTTAAAGTCTTCCTCGGAGAATTCGGTGATATGGCTGTACCGGGAAGAATCAAATAAATTGCCATAATTCAATAAAACCAACGCCTCAACTGCCCTTTCTGCGCCAAGCCGCTCAATCAGGTTGTGGCAAACTTTGGCAATAAAAGGCGAACCGGCGGCGGGCGTTTCCTCGGCAGATGGAGCGACCGCTGTTTCCGGTGATTCCGCCGCCAAATCAAGTTCCTGTTCGGGCAGGGTGGCAATGGCCGCAGCAGCGATACGGCGGCGCAGGGATTTCATAACCGACTTTACCGATGGCACCTTGAGCCACAGGATGCCGCTGCCCAAATTCCGCTCCATCATTCGTGAGAATTGGTGTACACGGTGGCGATCGGCAAGGGTTGCCAGGCTTATTGCGATACTGCGCCGCCCTGCCCTGCCCGTTCTGCCGATGCGGTGCAGATAGGTTTCGCGGTCGTTGGGAAGGTCCCAGTTAATCACATGACTGAGGCTTGCGATGTCCAGCCCCCGCGCCGCGACATCGGTGGCAACCAGGATTGCCGGTTCGGCTGTTGCGGCGGCAGCACTCCCATCAGCGGCGCGGTGACGCAAGCCGCTTTGGCGCAGACGGAAACGCCGCAGGGTGCGTTCACGAATTTCCTGGGAAAGATCGCCGTGAATGGCCTCGGCCGGATAACCGGCCTCAACCAGACGGCGGGCAAGCTCATCGGTTTCCACTTTGGTGGCGCAAAAAATAAGCCCGTAAAATTCGGCGGCGCTGTCAATAATGCGCCTGAGGGCTTCCAGTTTATCTTCACGTTTAACGATAATGCAAAATTGGTCTACCAGAGGTTTTTCATCATCCGGTGCGGCATCTACGATAATTTCAGCGTCACCGATATGTTTTCGTACCACTTTAATAATTGGTTCGGGCATGGTGGCGGAAAAAAGGGCTATATGCAAGGCAGTGGTGCCCGCACCAGAAGTGCCCGCGCGTTCGCGCTCATCGGTTTTAACGGCAGCGAGTATTTTTTCCACATCCTCAAAAAAGCCCATATCCAGCATTTCGTCGGCTTCATCAAGAATGAACCAATCCACCGTGCCAAGGTCCAGGGCCTTTCGTTCCATCAGGTCCATAACGCGGCCCGGAGTGCCTACCACTATTTCTGTTCCCCGCCGCAGGTCGAGTATCTGGTTTCTGATTGAAGCGCCGCCATACACGGCCGTTATCCGGGGATAGTTGCCGGAAACCAGCGAGGCAATCTCTCTGGACACCTGCAGCGCAAGTTCACGGGTGGGGGCAAGAATCAACGCGCGGGGGGTATGGCTGGCCTGGGTAAGCCGTTCGATAAGCGGAATACCAAAGGCAGCGGTTTTTCCCGTTCCCGTACGGGCCTTTACGATACAATGCCCCTCATCGGCCAGCAGCCGGGGCAGGGCTATGGATTGAATGTTTGTGGGTCCCGTCCACCCCTTGCGGCTAATAGCCCGTAATAAAGCATCAGACAGCCCAAATGAGGCAAAGGGATGGGGGGAGGAGGGTTGCAACGACTGAGTTTCTGAAGATTGAGTTTCTAAAGGATGGTTTTGGTCAGTTGTCATGTTTTGTTAGGGACTAGGGACTGGGGACTAGGGACTGGGGATTGTTGTTCGTTATCTAAGCGTATTAGCAACCCGCTATGCTTTGTAACAACACTCCCCAGTCCCTAGTCCCTGATCCCTATTTCCTACTTCCCCGGTCCCGGCAGTATGGCTTTTTCGGTTTCTTTGTCGAAATAGCGGGCTTTTTCCATTCGGGGAACAAATGTGGCCGTATCGCCAACCGTAAACGTATAGTGAGGCTCGGTACGGGCGACCAAAGGCTGACTTCCGGTACTCAGCCACAGGTGAATATCCGCGCCCAACGGCTCAACGACGGTTATTTTAACGGCAAAGCTGTTGGGGGCATTGTTTTCGATATAGTTCATATCTTCCGGGCGAATGCCAAAGAATACTTCCTTGCCAATATGATCTTTGAGATATTCAAGATGGGCTGGATCCGGCTTAATTTTGAAGGAACCTTCGTCCAGAAGGATTGAATCGCCCTCTTCCAGTACTTTGACGGTAAGGAAGTTCATGGGCGGGGAACCAATAAAGCCGGCAACAAACTTGTTATCGGGGTGGTTATACAGGTACAAGGGAGACCCAATTTGCTGAATAAACCCGTCTTTCATAACCACGATTTTATTTGCCATGGTCATGGCTTCTACCTGATCATGGGTAACATACATCATGGTGGCATTCAACTGCAGGTGCAGGTTGGAAAGTTCCGCCCGCATCTGTACGCGCAGTTTGGCATCCAGGTTGGAAAGCGGTTCGTCAAAAAGGAATACTTTGGGGTTACGGACAATAGCCCGTCCTACTGCAACACGCTGCCGCTGACCGCCGGAGAGCGCCTTGGGCTTGCGATCCAGTAATTTTTCGATATCCAGGATTTTCGCCGCTTTTTTAACCCGCTGGTCAATTTCGTCCTTGGGGACTTTCTTAATCCGCAGACCAAACGCCATATTTTCATAGACGCTCATGTGGGGATAAAGGGCGTAGTTCTGGAATACCATGGCGATATTCCGGTCCTTGGGGGGAACATCGTTCATCAACTCACCGTCGATGTACAGTTCGCCTTCGGTAATTTCCTCAAGCCCTGCTACCATGCGGAGGGTGGTGGATTTACCGCACCACGATGGTCCTACTAAAACGACAAATTCCTTGTCCTCGACCACAATGTTGGCGTTTTCCACGGCACGAACGCCGCCTTCATACACCTTACCAATGCTTTTCAATTCTACTTTTGCCATACGCTGGCCTCCCTATAGGGTTATTTTATGGTCATAGAATACCATTTTTGGGGGATGGGAGTCAAGGATTTTCTCGCATTTTTCCGCACGGAGGGGGAAATTAGTATATGCTGCCGGAGGTATTTTCGATGGTGATTCTCCTCTTATCAGTGGAAAGAAGACTTTCTATTGTAGATGAGCCGATATGCTGTAGTTGAACTCCGGTACTATCAATCGTAAAGGAAAATGCATGAGAATAATAATCGTATGTTCCGGGTGAAGTCAGAGCGGGAATTAACCAATTAAAATGACCTGTTATAGATGCTATCCCTTCATTATCCATATAATGCAATATACTGGCAGGAACAGGAGCCCAGTTCATAAAAACGGGGTTCGTTATTGGGTTAAAAGTGAATGGATATGAATAAATACTTTTCTCGGCAATTTCCCAAGTATGGTTGGGAAGCAGATAGAATTTCCCAATACGCCCCGGTGTGGTAGAGCCATAAGTACTTGAGGAAGAACCAATACTTATATCTATTGAGCCAATATTTGGAATTTGCGACACCGTTTGACCGGAAGTGTATGCAACTTTGATCATCCTTTTTTCGCTGGGTAGAAAAACCTCTTCCGCTGTTGTATTCCCTGTATAATTACAATAATAAACCCCGGTGCTGGTCATGGTAAAATAGAACTCATGTTTATAATAGATGGCATCTGGTGTGCCTGTAACAGGAACCCACAAATAAAAATAATCGGATATATCATCAATATTGTTTTGAATCATATACGTTGTTATTTCGGAGGGGACAGGATACAAATATACATTCTCTGGGTTATTGGCAAACGAAGATATTGGGGATGAAAAAATACGTTTTTCGGCAATTTCCCATGTCATGTCAGGCCGCAAATGAAATTTTCCAATATGCCCCACTCCGGCAAAAACAATATCCATTGATCCAATGTTCAGAGTTTGTTTTACTGCATTTTCTGCATTGAGTTTCCCACCAGTTCTACAATAATTATTATCCTTTAAATCTGGAACCTCAACGACACTGGCTAAAAGGATATCTTTTAATTCCAGACCTGTCAAACCTGGGTGCATGGATTTCACCAACGCCGCAACACCTGCGACAAAAGGAGCCGCTGAGGAAGTACCTCCAAAAGGCCCATAACTGCCATTATTATGTGTAGACCAAAAAGCGGTGGGGGCGAAAAGATCAACAGTTGTGGCACCATAATTGGATTCAAAGTCATTTTCCCAACCTGGATCTTGATAAACTGATCTTCTTTCTACGTAAGGTGTTGTTGTTTTATCAATTGTATACGCGCCTACTGAAATAAGATTGGAAATTCTAGGAAGATAGGCCACATATTGAGCATTGGGAAAATAGGGAATTCCGGAAAAATTGCGAAAATGGAAATCAGTCGTCCAATTGGCAGGGAAAACAGGGGTATTGACATTATCATTATCATATCCATTATTACCGGCAGCGCAAACAAAAAGCCCTGTATATTGGTTTATTGCTGTATAGAGGGAAAAATTAAAGAAAGAAAAACCACTAAAGTTGAGAATATCGATAAATTCATCATAATTATTATCATTTATATTATTGACATAATCTACAGCAGCTAATACAATAGAAGTCCATGGAAGGTAACCCAACTTTAATGAAACCAGCATTATGTCCTGATAAACACCAGTAACACCGATAAGGCCAGTTCCATTGGCACTTATAATACCCGCTACAGATGTTCCATGATTTACCTGATCATCAAAGGGATCACCTACCACTCCAATAGGATACTCAGTCCAAAAATCATGACTCAGATCAGAATCTACCCGGTTATACAAATCAGAATGAACTGCAATACCTGTATCGAGCACGCCAATTTTAACTGGATTCATTGTAATGATATTGTTACTAACATTGGTATTAATATAGTCCCAGGCTGCAGGCAAGGAAATACTGTTATACATATCCTCTTGATAATACTCATAATGGATGGGAGGCGGATTGGGAATCCCACAGAATTCTATCATCGTATCGGGTCCGGCATACATAATGTCATTTCTTTGTTCGAGCAGCTTTATCGCCTGAAGCACATTTTCTTTGCTTTGTATTGGTAATTCAAGACACAATATCCGCTTGAATTTGTTTACATCCACCAACATACCCTGCTCAATCCGCTTTGTAAGTCTGCTCCAATCCCCTGTTTTTTGCGCTTTCAATTGTTCCTGAACCACTGCCATGGTTCGCTTACTGAGGTCTCTCACTTGAACACCGTTGAGTTCGGGAAAATCTTCCGGCGTATATGTTCGAAAATCCATGCTGGCCGATTTCTTGAGCACGATTAAGACCCGGTCTTCTGCAAATGAATCTTGCAAAGTAGCATTAGAGTAGATTTTTCCTTCGTCAAATCCAGTTTCAACACTACGATTTGTTTGTTTTTTGATACCAGATACCGGGGCATCAAACCGGCATTGTACTGTTAAAACCACCAGCGGCAGAAGCAGTGTCAGAAAAACAGTAAAAAATCTTTTCTTCATTTTTATCCATCCCAAGTTATAATTTGATTATATATGTATAATTCCGCTTGAACATAGTTCTTAAATCGTTTTCTGTAAGGAAGTCTTTATAATCTATCTCAGCCACAGGTGCATACCACACACCCGTTATTTTATAAAAGGAGCCTCTTTCGGTATCTTCACCCGGTTTCCAGGCAAACATACAAACGGTATTACCAAACCATATACCATCGACATAAAGGGGCGCTGGACCCATATGGAACGGCACAATTGTTATTATTACATAGCCATTGTATGTGCCTAAATACCGGTGCGCCCTGTTCCACTCATCATAGCTTTGAGAAGGTATAAAATAATACAAAAAGTCGAGTTCTATCTGCCCACTCGTTGCCGCATCCAAGCCTTCGAAATCGTTTCTGTAATGCAATACATACATACTGTTTATGTCGGCAATTGTCAATAAATCCGAGGCATACGCGTCCTGTATGTCATAAAAACTGCCGTTTCCGTCCCAGGCAAACATTTGAGCCAAACGGGGAAATATAAACACTTTACCAGCAACCCTAACATAGTCGGCAACGCCCATGCCTCCCAGAATGCCTATAACTTCATAGCCATTGTAATTGCCAAAATAATAGTCAATCTGAAAATCATCAATGGTAAGGGGTGGCTGTACATATGCATCAGAATAGTTTTGCAAATAGTCATATTTAATCTGCCATTCAGTTTTTGCGCTTAAACCATCGAAAGTTCCTGGTTCGTTGTCCGCAAAGGGGTTAACCTGATGATCCAGGGTATTGCTACTGCGATTTTCGTTCATAGCGCCCTCTGTACAACCGCATACCAACAGACACAGCACTGCTGCTAAAAACACGCACAATGTGGTATTTATTCTGAATTTTGCCATTATTGGCCTCCTTTTTGGGGGGTGTGGACACCTACCTACTATAGATTATACCACATGGGGTAGATTTGGGCAAGAAATTTACTCGTATTTGTCAACGACCAACACTACGATTCGTTTGTTTTCTGACACCTGATTCCAGAGCATCAAACCGGCATTGTACTGTTATAATTACCAACGGCAAGAGCAACACTAACAAAACTAATGGGGTTCTCTTTTTCATACCTAATTCCTCATATTAACAACATGCCGTTCAAAAATACTTCTTATATCGTCCTCCACCAAAAAGTCATTATAATCAAGATACGGACAAAATCCTAAATCCCTTGATATCATATATAATTGACTACTGCCGGATTCTTCATCTTGTTTCCATGCAAATATCTCAGCCATATTGGGGAGATGGAATAAAAAACCACCAATATAGACACGATGAGATGCCGCCCACGGTGTTTCTTGCATTATTATTACATACCCATTGTAAGTACCTAAATAATAATCAAAGTCTATATCAGCCCTAACCAGTCTTTCTGTTTCCGCATCTAAACCTTCAAAGGTTTTTCCGTAATACAGATTGAGCATACTTTGTATATCGCTCCATGCCAGCAGCCCTGTATCATACGCATCCTGTATTGCATAAAAATTGCCCATTCCAGAATTCGCATCCTGTTTCCAGGCACGCATGATAGGATAACGAGGAAATTGAAATGCCTTCAATGAAGGAGGAACTTTCCTATCATTGATTCTGACAAGGTACTCTTGCAATAATACTGGCTTATCTGTCAGGAACACGACTATTTCATACCCATTGTAATTGCCAAAATAATCGTAAATCTGGAAATCATCAATGGTGAGGGGTGGCTGTACATATGTATCAAGATAGTTTTGTAAATAGTCATATTTAATCTGCCATTCGGTTTTTGCGTTTAAACCATCGAAAGTTCCTGGCTCGTTGTCCGAAAAGGGGTTAACTAGATGATCCAAGGTACCACTACTGCGATTTTCGTTCATAGCGCCCTCCGTACAACCGCATATCAACAGACACAGCACTGCTGCCAAAAACACGCACAATGTGGTATTTATTCTGAATTTTGCCATTGTCGGTCTCCTTAGGGGGGTGTATAGACACCTACCCATTATAGATTATACCACATGGGGTAGATTCGGGCAAGAAATTACTCGCATTTACTCGTATTTGCACACCACCTCCCCTCTTCCCCTTTGCGCCTTCGTGTCTTTGCGCCTCCGTGTGAGAAAAAGGGAGCAAACCCCTACAATATATCCGCCAGCATGTCGTCGATGGTGAAGAAACCGGTGCGGGGGGCGCCGGGCCTAAGCAGCCACTCGGCGGCGCGGACGGAGCCGGAGGCAAAGCCTTCGCGGCTGCGGGCGGTGTGGGTTATTTCGATGGTGTCTGCCGGGGAGTCGAAAAAGAGGCTGTGGGTGCCGGGTACGGAACCAATGCGCAGGCTGGGGAAGTGCAGTTCGTTTGGCTCGGGGCGGCGATCGAGGTGTTCCCATACGGCCTTGTTTTTGCGCTTCATTTGGGCAAGTGCTCCTTCAACCAGGGTTTTGGCGGTTCCCGATGGGCTGTCCAGCTTTTTGTTGTGATGCGATTCAAAGCCGCCGACATCGTATTCGGGGAATAAGTCGAACAGCTGAGCGGCATGCCAGGCGATACGGTAAAATACATTAACGCCCAGGGAAAAATTGGAAGCCCAGATAAGGGATGCGCCTGCCTGCGTTACTGCCTGCCGCGCCTCGTCAAGCTGGTTAAGCCAGCCCGTGGTGCCAATGACCGCGGGAATATTTTTCTCCGCCAGGGCTTTGATATTGGCAAGCGCCGTGGCTGGCTGGGTAAATTCAATGGCCGCATCGGCCCCGCCCAGATTTCCCGCTTCGGCAATTCCCCGGAATATCAACGCGCCTGATGGCGTACTGGAATCCTGCGACAGGGGGTCGACAATGGCGCTGACGGTATGCCCCTGCGCAAGGGCTGCCTGTTCAACCATTTTTCCCATTTTCCCGTAACCGATGATAGCAATGTTCATTTTATCGTCTCCTTAAATTAAGAAGGAATTTGTTCCCATTTTATCACACAAAGGCACAAAGACGCAAAGGTGAAGAGAAGGCAATTCGAGTTTATAGTTTCCCAAAAAAATCGAGGTGCAGGGCTTTGACTACTTCCACGGCCTCGGCGTCGTTGACGATAAAGCTAATATTGACCTTGCTGGCGCCCTGGGAAATCATCTGTACCGGCACGCCGATAAGCTGGCAGGTTTTGAAGGCCTTGGCAAGAATTTCCGAAGATCGCCTGACATTGCCAACAATGGTGACAATGGCCTTACCGGTCTTTATGTCAATGCTGGCAATGCGGGCAAGCTCTTTTTTCACGGCGGAAAGGTCCTGGGCTGCGTCAAGGGTCAGCGATACCGACACTTCGCTGGTGGCTACCATGTCTATGGAAATATGGTGACGGGCAAAAGTCGAAAACACTTCGGCCAGAAAACCGTACTGCCCCAGCATACGGGTGGACACAATATCCACCAACGTGACATTTTTGCGGAAGGTGATAGCCCGTACCGGCACGCTCTTTTTGTCCAATACGGCGACGATCCGGGTGCCGGGGGCGGCAATATTATACGAATTTTTAACCAGTACCGGGGTTCCGGTCTTGATACAGGGCTGCATTGCCCGCGGATGCAATACCTGTGCGCCAAAATAGGCAAGCTCCGCCGCCTCTTCGTAGGAAACGGTCTCCACCGGCCGCGCCTTTGCCACAATGCGGGGATCGGCGGTCAGTATGCCGTCAACATCCTTCCAGACCTGGGCTTCCTGGGCTTTGCAGGCGGCGGCAATCATGGTCGCGGTAAGGTCCGAGCCGCCCCGCCCCAGGGTGGTAATGTTGCCGTTCAGGTCTTTTGCGATAAAGCCGGTCACTATGGGCAATACGCCTGCCTTAAGCAAGGGGGCTATTTTTTGGGGGATAAGCTCCCAGCTTTCTTTTATCAGCTCGGCGGAGGTAAAGTTTGAATCAGAAACAAAGCCCACATCCCAGGCATCGCAGGCCTGAGCCGGAATTCCAATCGAATTGCAATACGCAGCGACAATCCGTATGGAAAGCCGCTCGCCAAACGAGACCAGAAAATCCTTTGTCCGGGGGGTCATTTCCCTAAGCAGGGAGATGCCGGAAAGCAGCCGTTTGAGCTCCTCCAGCAGCGCGGAAACCTCCTTTCGGACCTGATTCGGCAGTTTCAGTTTTTTTATCGTGTCAAAGTGATGATTTTCAATTTGCTCTATTAAAACGGCGCCTTTTTGGAATGCGGCGCTGCCCGCTTCCAATAGATGATCGGTGGTATCTCCCATCGCGGAAAGCACCAAAACCGGCTTCTGGTCAAGCTGTGTCTTCACAATCCCGACCACATGGCGGATTCTTTGGGCATCCGCAACAGAGCTCCCGCCAAACTTCATCACTATCATAATTGAACCTCATAGGTACGGTATCAAAAAATGGCGACAAACGCAACGGCACCCGCCTTGCAAAAAAAACAGCCTATGTACCGTACGGTATATTGCTTTTTTTTGATTAATAGTGTATAATACATCGGTAATGAGAATTGATATACGAAAAAAGCTCGATTTCTGGCGTTTTTACTCATTTGAACAGGAACAGTACCAGAAGTGTATGGATAAACTATTCATCAATAATCTGTATAACCTGCATAAAATAAATATAGCGTTCGCCATTTGTGTGGGTTGTTCCACACTCTACCCCATATTGGTCGATAAAGACCTTATAAAAGCGGGCATTTACCTTACAGTGGCTATTGTCGCGCTTCTGCTTGCCGTTTTTGCGAACTATAAAATGCAAACAGCGCTGGTAAATAACCGGCTTATCTATATATTAACAACGTTATTTTATATAAATGTGATGTCATTTGGCATATATATGTGCGTATGGGCAACCCCGGATAAATTAGCAACGACTTTTTTATGTTTTTTGATATGCGCTCTGCTGATGTTTGTCAATTCACCCCGGTTTAACCTGAGTCTTACATTAGGCGCAATCATCGTTTTTACGATATCCACCGTTATGATTAAATCCCCCGAAAATTATTTTGTTGATATTATAAACACCTGTATTGCCGGGCTTATCAGTCTGTCTTTTAACTGGCAAATCACCAGACTGCGGATAGGACTGGAATTAAGCACCAGTATGCTGGAAGATGATCGTGACAAATACCTTGATCAAAGCACCACAGACGAACTAACCCAGTTGAGCAACCGCAGGGACTTTATGCAAACATTTCAGCGGTATCTGTCCAATTACAGAACTTCGGATGACTGGTTGTGCGTTGCTATTTCCGACATCGATTTTTTCAAGAACTACAACGATCATTACGGACACCCGCAGGGTGATGAATGCCTGCGTTCGATTGGCAGGGCATTTAACCAATTGAAAGAAAACCTGGGTGTGTATGCCGCTCGAGTCGGCGGAGAAGAATTTGCCATACTGTGGTTCGAGAAAGATATTTCCCACGTGGACACGGTCGTTTCCGATATGACCAACCTGATAAAGGAACTTAAAATTCCTCATGCAAAATCAAAAGTATCGGAATATGTAACCATGAGCATGGGAATATATGTGGAACGATGCGGCTCAACCACTGATGAGCAAACCCTGTACGATTTAGCCGATAAAGCGCTGTACGCCGCAAAAGGGAGCGGACGTAACTGCACGATTGTCTGCGGCAGAGAAATTGCACAATACAAGATACCGGTTTAATGGTAAAAGAACACGCTCTGGCGGTATATAAAAACAAACCCGCGCTCATCAAAGAAATAAATCAGGACAAAATCGTAATTACTCTTTCCGATGGCACTGCAATAAAAGTGCGGGAAAAGGATATTGAGATTATTCATCCGGGACCGGTGGGGAGTGGGGACTGGGGACTAGGGACTAGGGATCTTTGTTCGCAGTCTGAGCGCGTTGGCAACCCGCCATGCTTGCAAACTAATATCCCCAGTCCCCAGTCCCCAGTCCCTAGTCCCCTCCATGATGCGTGGGAATTGCTTGTTGCTGATGGGGCTTCGGTTCCTTTGCAAGAGCTGGCGGAACTTGTTTTTGGGGAATTTAGTCCTGCTGCGGCCTGGAATGCATACTGCCTGTTGATGGATGGATTGTATTTCACCGGAAACATAGACGCCATACAGGCGCGGCAACGGGAACTGGTTGAAGCGGATGAAAAAAAACGTGAAGAAAAACAAAAGGCAAGCAATGAACGGGAAGAATTTTTACAACGACTGCGCGATCGCCAACCATATATAATAAAAGAACAAAGAACAGAGAACAAAGAACAGGAAGCAGAGAATGTTGCTGATGACAGGCGATTCATACAGGATGTTGAGGCGCTGGCTTTTGGAAAAACGGCTAAAAGCCGCACCATGAAGGACATTGGTCTGGGGGAAACGCCGGAAGAGGCCCATGCGTTGCTTTTGGAAAGCGGATTCTGGACAACGCAGATAAATCCGCACCCAAGCCGTTTTGGTATTGCACTACTGCCGGCCAGACACAACCCCGGCCCGCCGCCGGAAGAAAATCGCCGCGATCTGACCCATTTGACAGCCTTTGCCATTGACAGCCCCTGGAGCCATGATCCCGATGATGCCATTTCTGTTGAACTGAATGACGACAAACACATTTTGTATGTCCATGTGGCCGACCCTGCCGCTGCAATCGGCATGGACAGCCCGGTTGAACGCGAAGCCCGCGATCGCGGGGCAACGCTCTATATTCCCGAAGGCAGCTTCCGCATGATCGCCGATGAAGCCCTGCCTGTGTTCGCCCTTGGCCTTACGGAAATATCCCCGGCATTGACTTTCAGGATGACGCTTAACAGCAGCGGCGAAATTGACGACACGGCAATTTTTCCGTCAATGGTAAAAGTATCGCGCTTAACCTATGAAGAGGCTGATACAATGTTGGACAATGCGGGAACAAGCGTGTTACACAATCTGTACGCGCTGGCTGAACGTAATAGCAACCGCCGTTCCGCCGCAGGGGCAATATTCATTGATATGCCGGAAATCCACATCAGTATGGAACAGGGACAGGTGGCAATCGAACCGATTGTCCGGCACCGTTCGGCGGACATGGTACGGGAATGTATGCTTCTTGCCAGCGAAGGGGCCAGCAACTGGGCCATGCAGCGCAAGGTACCCATCCCCTACATTGAACAGGAAACAGGAGACTTACCCGATGAAATACTTCCCGGCATGGCTGGATCGTATCAACTTCGCCGTTGCATGCGGCCCCGCATTCTTTCGGCAAAACCGGGGCGGCATTGGGGTCTTGGTCTGGACAGTTACAGCCAGGTAACCAGCCCCCTGCGCCGCTACACAGACCTTCTGGCCCACATCCAAATCCGCGCCTTTTTGGGCGGCGGGAAACCCCTGCCCGCCGATGAGCTTGCGGCGCGAATTGCCGCCGGAGAAGCGGCAGGGTCGGCGGTGACTCAGGCCGAACGGGCATCGCGCAATCACTGGATTATGGTCTACCTTTCAGATAAAAAAAACTCGGTATGGGACGCTATCGCTCTGGAAAAAAAAGGGACCCGCTGGGCAATGGTTATTCCCGCCCTTGCTCTGGAAACGCAGGTTCCCATCAGAAAAGACATAACACCTAACGATCCGCTGAAATTGATTCTAAAATCGGTTAATATTCCCTGCAGAGAAGCAATGTTTGCGGTTGAAGAGTAGTATTCCTGGATATGTGCTATAATTATTGAAGGAGTCGTTGGCATACCAACGACACTACGAAAATGCGGTAGCTGCAACCAGCGCGCTTCCTTTATCTTCACAAATTTTTATTAAATTACCTATTTATATAAAAAATTTAAATTAAATTCTGAACCAGCCGCTGGTGTAGGACCGTTATAATAAATAAAATAATCGTTACCATCTATACTTATTGTACCTGAAGTAAATGCTCCAAACATTGTTAACCCACCAACAGTAATGTCGTTTAATTCATTTTGAGTAATAAAAAATAAATAACCCGTACCACCTAAAGTTAGTGATGTTTGTATATCATCTATTTTTTGATTATTAGAACTAACAAAACCATTTGCATATTCCAATATAAATGGAGGTTGACCAGTAGGCTGTATTCCTTGTCCATTTTCTCCTGTATTCAGTAAATGATTAAACATAATTTCAAAAATACCCAAATTAAAAGTACCCATAGGATTCCATACGCTAGTATTTGTATTTTGTCTTGCGCCTGTTCCAAAATATGCGCCCCAATAAAACATTGGATTTACCTGTTGCCATTTTGCGTATAATGTTATATTTCCATTCAAAACACCGAATATATACGGAATTGTTAAAGCTGCATCAGTAAACCAACCAATAAAGTTTGCATTATTTTTTGTTGGGTTTGTTGGTTGTGTAAGTGTATCACCTTTTTCAATATGCGGTGGATGTGAAGCTCCAAAACCTGCTGTACCACCATTGAAATGCCAAGTAATTGTCCAATATTCAACTACTGCACAGTTAGGGCAATCACATTCACAAGTCTCACAAACACAAGTTGTACAGTTACATTCTGCGGTATTTTCTAATACAAGTGGATTTCTCTCTGGATCGGGCGTTGTACATACAGAACATGTCCAAGTTTCAGTTGCATTATCTGTACAGTCAGCTTCAGTAGATGAAGATTTTATCCAAGTATGTGGTGCTAATTCACCTGCCTCTCTTGTAGTTGTTCCAAGTTGTAAACAGCGTGAACATTTTTCTGTTTCTTCCGCTTTTACTGTACAAGTTGCTGTTCTTGTTATTTGCCATAATGTAAATTCGTGTTCACATTCATCGACTTCGCAGTTTTCGCATTCACATTCGCAAGTTTCACAACTGCAATCCGTACAATTACATTCTGCGTCAATGGTTTTAGTTTCTAAAACGTGTCCGCATTTAGTGCAACGCAATTCTTTTGAACCGTCTATCGTGCAAGACGGCTCTAATGTTGTATGCCACGTTCCGCTGTCGTGAGCGCAAGCGGAATTATCATCACAAGCGGAAATTAAAAACGCAAACACTGCCACAAAAACGAGAACGCCGTAAAAAATAATTTTCCTATTCATATAAATACTCCTGTAATTAGGGATTCTTGCCTTTTTAGCGGTTTTTTCTACCATTATTTTGACATTATATCAATTTTAATGTTTTTTCAAGACAAAAAAGGGTGTTTCTTCGTAAAAATATTCCCTTGCAGATTATATATTTTTGAATTATACTAAATTATGCTTCCAGATATAGTATGCAGACCGTCTGCTTTTAAACATGGTGTCACAGAAGCAGACATCATGTGGGCTTTTACAACCGCAAAGTACGATCTTCCAGATGAAGACGATGAGGAAAAACGCCTCCTCATTGGTTTCAATACCAAAGGAAATCCGCTGGAAATAATGTATAATGAATTAGATGACGGTAAAGTGCATGTTTTTCATGCAATGCCATTAAGGGATATTTATATTCCATTATTATATTGATAAGGAGAAACTATGAAAACAATGACTGATGAAGAAGCCGATGCTTTAGACGAATATTACACAAAAAACCCACCCCGAGTTGATCCTAGCAAAAATGGCGGTTTTGCAAAAAAATCATTTAAATTAGTAGCCATAGACAATTTTTGTGCTGATTATTTAATGACAAAAGCAATATCCGATCATAAATCCCCCGATCAAATTATCAATGAAATGGTACGGGAACGAATAGCCGCCGCAATGTAATTTTATATTCCCTTCATTATTCTTTTTGCTAATTCTGGGATTAATTTCATAAAGTAAAATCAAACCCTACGGCTGTGTGCCGGGCATTATCACGAATAGCGTTCAAGGAAACGTTTCAGGCGTTCACTGGAAGGGTTATCGAGTAAATCCGGCGGGCCATGTTCAATGACAATGCCTTCGTCAATGAACAGGATTGTGTCGGCAACCTGGCGCGCGAACTGCATTTCGTGTGTGACAATAATCATGGTGGTGTTTTTTTCTGCAAGACCGCGGATTACTTTTAATACTTCGCCGGTTAATTCAGGATCAAGCGCGGAGGTTGGTTCATCAAAACATAAAATATCCGGTTTAAGCGCCAGAGCTCTGGCAATGGCTACACGCTGCTGCTGCCCGCCGGACAACTGGTGCGGATAAAAATCCCGTTTTGCGGCTAACCCGATTTGCTCCAATAGCTGCATCCCTTCGCGGTGTATTGCTTCGATTATGCTTTTTCTGTTTTTCTGGTAACCCGGCAGTTTTTTTGCCGCCAGTTCACGGGCAAGCACTACATTCTGAAACGCAGTGTATTGAGGAAACAAATTGAACGACTGAAATACCAGTCCAAAATGCAGCCGTTTTTGACGAATAACAGACGCTTCGTACCGATTATGGTCTCCTGAATCATATAATGTTTCGCCGCGCACAATGATACGCCCTGCATCCAGCCGTTCCAGAAAATTCAAACACCGTAAAAGCGTGGTTTTTCCGCTGCCGCTCGCGCCGATAATGGCAAGCACTTCACCTTCATATAATGAAAAACTAATGTTATTCAGGACTTCGGCCGTACCAAACCGTTTTGCAATATTATGTACTTCAAGAATAGCCATAACGTCACGCTCTAAAATAGTTTAAGCGTTTTTCGATGTATCCAAATGATAATGTAAGGATACCCACAAACAGCAAATAAAAAGCCCCGGTATAAAACAGAGGCCAAATAAAACCCCTGGCTGCCATAAATTCCGCCTCTCTGATAATCTCCACTACCATAACCACACGGGCCAGCGCGGTGTCTTTGACCAATGTGATAATTTCGTTGGACATGGGAGCGGTAATTCGTTTTATAACCTGCAGCAATACAACCCGAAAGAAAATCTGGAATTTGGTCATTCCCAAAACCTGTCCTGCTTCGTATTGGCTATGGGAAATACTTTCGATTCCGCCGCGGTATATTTCGCTGAAATAACAGGCGTAATTAATGGAAAATGCAATGATGGCCGCATTGAATCTGGTCGATAGAGGCGTACCAAAGAGCAAACCCGGCACATAAAAAATGATAAGGACTTGCAGCATCAAGGGTGTGCCGCGGACGATCCATACAATAACTTTAACCAGCAGGCGCAAGGGAGTGAACTTCGCCATGGACCCAAACGAAATCACCAGTCCCAGCGGAAGCGAAAACACCAATGTCAGCGCAAACAGCAAAAGGGTGGTTTGAAAACCACCCCATAGCGTAAGCGTGACATTCCAAAAATGCACAGATTATTTGTTCCCGAAATTCGTATCAACCACAAGCCGTTCCGCAAGCCCGTACTTAAGGGCTATCTCATGCAGCGCGCCTATTTCATACAGTTCCAGCATAGCCTGATTGACTTTGTCTCGCAGAGGGTCTCCCTTTCTGAATCCAATGGCAAACACCTCGCTGCCCAGATCAATGTCTGCAATAACTAAATCGGCATAATCACCGGAACCGGCTATTTGCTGCGCCAGAATAAGATCGATAATAGCGCCATCCGATGCGCCGGCTTTAACTTCCATAAACGTATTGATCTGAGCCGGCGCGCCAATGACATTGCCGTTATCTCCCACAAGACGTCTCGCCTTGGTTTCGCCCGCGGATCCGGCTTCGACTGCCAGTATTTTACCTGTCAAACTTTCCTGAGAGGTGAATTCGCCGGCTCTATCGGCTTTGACCACCACACTCTGCGTATTGAGCATATAACTGTAGCTCATATCGCACAAATTGATTCGCGGCGTACCGTCAGGTTCATTGGCGGTGGCGGTAAATCCGTTCCATATTGCGTCAATTGCCCTGGAATCCAGTTCGATAAACTTGTTGCCCCACTCAATCAGCTGAAACTCCACTTGCAAACCCAGCTTCTCGCCTACAAGCAAGGCAAACTCGGTGTCAAACCCGGTCCAATTGCCGCCCTCTCTGTAGTTCATGGGTTCATATTCGGTAACGCCGCAAATGAGTTTCCCTTCACTTTTTTTACCGCATGAGGTAAAAAACACGCCGGTCAGCAGCATGGCTGCCAATGCCAAACACACCATTCTTTTCATAATACTTTTTTCTCCTTCATTAAGTTATTAGCGTGTAAATATCCGCACGCCAAGCGTAACAATAAAACCAGTCGATTTTGGGTAATCGGGAGTATCGATTATCGAATATGGGTGCGGTTCCCCGGTAACTTTAGCCGGCTCCTTTATATTGGTAAAATATGAAATAACCGTTCCCGTCTCGCCGAAAAACGTAACAGGCACCTTGGCCAGATTCCATTCAGCGCCCAGTTTGAAAATGTGCATCCACTGATATGCCCCATCTCTCAGAAAATACCGTCTTAAAATATCCTTGGTTGATCTGCCGCCGGGATCAAGCTCTGAAACCAGAGAACTACCGTGCACTTCATTGGGGCCATAACTTGCGCCATGCCGGATCATCTGATATTGGAAATTCGTAAAAATATTTTTTACCGGCGCCGTTCTGAAGTTGATTAAAAACTCATCCGAATTGGGCGGAAGATAATAGCCTAAACACACTCCGTTGCTGGCGTAGTTTTTTTCCATAGGCATATCGCCATACCAGGGTAAAATATTACGATGATGCGTATACGTATAGGGGTTAATCTTGGTATAAGTGAACTTTACGGAAGAAAAAGCCAAAAAAGGCAAAGGCATATTAAGGCCTGCCTGTATCGCTATCATGGTGCGATCAAGCTCAAACATTTTAGAGTTTATATTCATTTCATCGACAAAAACCGAACCCCAAATACTCCCCAGACCGGGATACTGGGCTTTAAGAGTCATGGTTATTGCCATATTGTCAAATTTGCCAACATTGTTTTGATAAAAAAAGTTATTGATTATCGGGGCCATATATCCGATCTCAAAACGTTTGGGCCATATTGCCGCATCAATAAAATCAAGAAAGAGATATTCTTTGTATTTGAACTGCAGCATTGTTATCGAAAAAAAGTTTTGAAAAGACTTGGGGGAATCGTATATGCCATTCACATTATAATATTCAAGCGCTCCGAACAGCGAAGAAATACCAAACCATGAAACGGGATTAAATTCCGCTTCTATGCTGGCAAAAGGCCGCGCCATCTTGTTGAAGGCAAGACTGCTGCCCAGCGGCGCCGTACCCCATTCATGCGATATGCGCCCCAATCGCATTATAAATCGGTCATCCAGAAAAGAACCGGTTAATTCTACCGGCAGGTTATAAGCGCCGCCAACCGTTTCCGGCCAGTATCGATACATTGACAGATCATCAAAAAAATAAACTGAACCATCCCATCGTTTTTTATAGGAATAGGGAAAATGTGACATGGGGCTGCTATACACCGTTGTAGTCTGATTGACAAATTCCCCGTCGGCAGAATCTTCAAAACCAACATAATATGTATTTCCCTCGCCCAGCAATTTTCGCGGCGCCTGTATCAGACCGCCTTCAAAAATAAACCCATAGGAAATATACCGGCCAATATCGCCGTTCAAATACGCATGCGCCCATATCTCCGTGCCAAGATAGTGTTCATTAAAAGCGGGATATATGCCTGCCGATCCTTCAATATCCGCGCTTACCCCTGCATTGACGGAAAACAGAATATCGCTCTCCCCGATGGGATTTTCATCGTACCAGCCGCCTCTTCGCCAATCAAGTCCGGCTTTTGGCTTTGCAAATCTGGCAAGGTATTGTTCCAGGATTTCACGTTCAGCCGCCCGTAATGTTCCGGCATTATCTGCATTGAGGATTTCATTAATCGCCTTGGTAATGACATTCCGGGTATACGGCCTGCTCCCTGAAAGCGGAGAACACAGGCCTCGTACTTCAGCCTGTTCCAGAATATAGTATATTTGATTATCCAGATGCACCGATACATGATTCTGCGAAAAAAGAGAGGCGCCCAGAAAAATACCCAAAAAAACAGCCAAGAATGGTAACTTCATAGGCCTATATTATAGAAAATATTACGGAATGATGTCAAGGCAGCGCTAATAAAACAATTTGAGCCCTATTGCGAAAATAAAACGATTGATGGCTCGATATACCGAATTATCCAGCGATTCATAATCCGCTTCATTGCCGGGTCCGGCATTGCCGTTAATGGTAAAGCGGGTCATCACTACCCCTGTTTCCGCAGTAACAAAAACAGAGGCGGCTCCGGATCTCCTGAATTGATATGAGCCGCCTGCCTTGATCACATTGTCCCAGCGGTAGACGCCATCCATCAAAAAATATTTGACCGAATACGGATCATCCAATGGTTCGCGCAGCGAAGATCCGGCAACAGCCCCATCGCCATAATCAACGCCGCGGCGGATCCTCTGCAGTTGCGCATGGGCGGTCACGGCAGGGAACAGCATCGAATCAAAACGCAGCAATAATTCATCGCTGTTGGGCGGCAGGTAATACCCCAGCGATTCTCCTCTGTTGACGAATGCGGAAGCCGGGTATCTCCACTCGCCGCCATAGCAATACGGTTCAATTTTTGTATAGCGCATGGTAAACGCGGCAAAGGGAAGCCAGTGAATATTCGCCCTAATCCCCGCCTGATACGCATAGCTGTTGGTGTGCATTATCGAAAAATTTTCAAGGGATCCATTCAGATTATCCACAAAAAGGCTTCCCCACAATGCAAACAACCCAGGCAGCCGCAGTTCAAGATTGGCAAAAAACGCCGCATTAGGTTCGTTGCGCAAAAGGGCGGTGCCGCCCATGCCCAAATGGATATACCGGAACGGGTTAAGCTCGATCTGAGCCGCCGAAAGCACATTGGGAAACGGATCGTCTGGCCGCCGAATGTCTTCCCTGAATTGTTCAAGGACGCCGCCCAAAATGGAAATGTGCAGCCATGAAAACGGCGAAACGGTGCCTTCAAGCGCGGTAAAAGGACAGGTATGGGCGTTTATAAACAGCGAAGTTCCGCTCGGCCCTGAACCCCAGTCGCGGCGGATGCGTCCAAGACGAAGCTGCAACCGTTCGTCAAAAAAAGCGCTGTTCAGTTCGCCTTCCAGACCGTAGTCAAAGGCAATATCGTCATGCCCGGCAGGATATACAAGCGTCCAGAACGCAGTAAGGTTCCATGACAAAAAATCCGTCATATCGCTGCCGGCGTACAGTTTTAGTGTATTAACGCCTTTCTCTGCTATATCGGGCATCTCAAGCGAAAAATCGCTCTCCCAGCCAATGCCAACCATGTTTTGCCGTTCAAAGGAATGCAGGGCAAATGCCACCGTATCCGCTTCTTTGGCAGACAGCGCCTGTCCGGGACTATCAAGCATTTCCTGAAGCAGTTTTTTGACGGTACGTTCAGACCAGGGTTTTGCGGAAGGCGGCGGGAGTATTATTCCCCGCATAACCCCCATTGCAATAATGGTATAGGCGGTATGGTCAAGGGGTACGCCCCTCAAGGAGGGACCCATCAAAGAGGGGGCATATAATTCCTGCGCGCCAGAGGGCAGCGCGCCAGAAAGCGCAGCCAAAACCAGCAGCAGCGGGAGTATCCAATGACGGAATGGTATTTGTCTCACTATGGTTATAGTAAACGAAATCAATGGTATGGTATACTGGGCTTATGCAATACAGAACAGACAAAAGATCAGGAAACAAATTATCGGTTTTGGGATATGGCTGTATGCGGTTTCCCAGAAATATTACGGGCATTGATATGCGCAAAACAGAAGAATTGATAATGCATTCCATCAATGCAGGAGTGAATTATTTTGACACGGCATGGATATATCCGGGGAGCGAGGAAGCGCTGGGAACGATTTTTGAGAAAAATCAGGTGCGGGAAAAAGTGTTTATTGCAACCAAACTGCCGATTGTGTATGTAAAAAGCGCTGCCGATTTTGAAAAATATCTGAGTCAGAGCCTGACTCGGCTTAAAACTGATTATATTGATTATTATCTGATGCACATGATCACCGACTTTGATCAATGGACGACCCTGAAAAGCTGGGGAATTGAGTCCTGGCTTGCCGAAAAAAAGAAAACTGGACAGATTCGGCAGATTGGGTTTTCGTTCCACGGCAGCTGCGCCGAATTCCTGAAAGTGCTTGACGATTATGACTGGGATCATTGCCTGATTCAATACAATTATTTTGATGAAAATTTTCAGGCTGGGGTCACTGGTCTGAAAGAAGCCGCGCAAACCATGCCGGTAATGATAATGGAACCGTTATTGGGGGGCAAACTTGCCACTGGTCTTCCGAAAACGGCAGTGGACATTTTCAAAAAAGCGAATTCCAGGCTTTCACCCGCAGGGTGGGCGCTTAACTGGATATGGAACCAGGAAGAGCCAGCACTGCTGCTTTCCGGCATGAGCGATATGGCTCAGCTTGAAGAAAATATTCGCTTTGCCGGAAATGCCCAGGCAGGGATGCTGAAGGAACCAGAACTGGACGTTTACCGTCTTGCGCTTGCGGCCATACACCGCAGTTATAAAATCCAGTGTACCGGCTGCAATTACTGTATGCCTTGTCCCAAAGGAGTCAATATCCCCGGTTGTTTTACCGCCTACAATACCATGTATGCGCTGAGTTATGTTGCGGGAATGCAGCAATTCGTTACCAGTACCGGCCTGACATCAGAACGATCAGGCAGCCCCAGTCAGTGCAGCAATTGCGGCAAGTGTGAAAAACACTGCCCCCAGCACCTGCCCATCATGAAATATTTGGCGCAGGTAGAACGGCGCATGGAACCATTCTGGCTTAAATTCATCGGCGTCTGCGCCCGAGCCTTTTTGGGAAAGAAGAGGAAGAAGAAAAAAGAACAATGAGTAAAAACACCTTAAGAATTTTTACCACGAACCAACACGAACCAACACGAACAAAAGGAAAATGTGGGAGTATGGGTTCGTGGTTAATTATTGTATTCTTTCTTTTAACAATGCCATCCTGTGCGCGGCAGGTGCAGCAAGAGGGGACTTTGATTGCGGTGAGTATTGTGCCGCAGGAATGGTTTGTGTCCCGCATCGGCGGAGATGAGATACAAACACTGGTGCTGGCAGGGCCGGGACAGAATCCCCATAACTATGAACCTACGCCCAAACAGATACGCAGCCTCTCGCAGGCCGGCGCATGGATTCTTTCCGGCGCTGAATTTGAAATAAGCCTTCGCTCCAAAATCGAACGGATCTTTCCTGCCCTGCCCATTATTGACGGCACTGCCGGCGTAACGTTTAGAACGCTGGACGAACATATATGCGATGATGATACACACGAACATCATGGGTTAGCAATTGATCGTCACACCTGGCTGGGATCAGAACCGGCAAAAATACTTGCCGCGCATATTCGGGATACGCTTTCCGCGATTAATCCTGACGGAGCGGAACAGTACGAGGAACGGTTTCAACTGCTGACGCAGGATATTGATGATGCATTTGCCGCCCTGCGCATTGAACTTGCCCCGCTCAGAGGCAGCAATGTGTTTGTGTACCACCCCAGCTTTGGCTATTTTCTGGATGAATTTGGCATTAGCCAGCAAGCTGTGGAAACCGGCGGCAAATCACCCGGTCCCCGCGACCTGAACCGCCTGATAACCCTGGCCCTGCAGGAACAGCCTGCGGCAATTTTTGTACAGGCCCAGTTCCCCGCCAGCGCCGCCCAAGCCGTTGCCGATGCCGTTGGCGCGCAGCTTATCAGCCTGGATCCTCTGGCCCCGGACTGGCTTGCCAACATCCGGCGCATGGGAACAGCGTTAATACAGTTTTGAACCTATATGCCGCGTAAAACTTCCCGTGGTTTTGATCCCTGGGCGGGACCCACCACGCCTTTCTGTTCCATTTCTTCGACAAGGCGGGCGGCGCGGTTGTAGCCGATTTTCAGGCGACGCTGAATATAGCTGGCGCTGGCTTTTCCCTGCTGTAACACTATCTCCAGAGCTTTATCGTATAACGGATCATCGCCGTCGGAAAAAAGCGAAGGGCCAAGGTCTTCTTCCTCATCATCGTAAAAAATCTCATCGTCAATATAATCAGGTTCGCCGAGTGTTTTGACGTGTTCAACTACCGCCTCAACATCTTCTTCTGAGACAAAGGCCCCCTGCATACGGATGGGAAAAGGTTCTACTTTGCCAAGGTAGAGCATATCCCCCTTACCAAGCAGTTTTTCCGCGCCGGGAGAGTCTATGATTATTTGACTGTTCATCCTGCCGGCAACCATAAAGGCAATGCGGCTGGGTATATTGGCTTTGATAAGGCCGGTGATAACATCAATCGAAGGACGCTGGGTTGCCAGTACCAGATGAATACCAACGGCGCGGCTCATGGCGGCAAGGCGGGCAACAGTGGACTCCAGTTCCTTGCCGGTTGTCGCCATAAGGTCGGCAAATTCATCAATGATGATAACAATGTAGGGCATATTTTCCTGGGCAATGTTGCGTTCTTTAATGCGTTTGTTGTAATTGTGAATATCCCGCACACCCATTTTGTCAAGACAGGCATAACGCCGCTCCATTTCGCAGATACAGTACTGCAAAGCCTGAAACGCCCGCTTGGGCTCGGTAATAACCGGCGTTAACAAATGGGGAATATCATTGTACAGTTTCAGTTCCACAATTTTGGGATCGATGAGGATCAAACGGCATTCCGCAGGAGACAACCGATACAACATCGAAAGAATCATCGCATTCACACAAACCGATTTTCCCGATCCGGTAGCACCGGCAATTAACAGATGCGGTGTTTGAGTCAAGTCGAGGGTTTGCGCTTCGCCTGAAATATTTTTCCCCAAAACCACCGGAATCTCCAGACGTTTACCTTCACGCTGCAATTCGCTTTCAATAATTTCTCTGAAAGAAACAATGTTCCGTTTGGCGTTGGGAACTTCTATGCCCACGGCGTGTTTCCCCGGAATGGGAGCCACTATACGCACCGACGAGGCGGCAAGGCGCAGCGCAATATTGTCCTGCAGATTCGTTATTTTGGATAACTTGACACCCGGTGCAGGCAGAATCTCAAACATGGTTATAACCGGGCCCTTGCGGATTCCGGTAACCTCAGCCTGAATTTTAAATTCTTCAAGCGTTCTCTTGAGGGTTATTGCCGCATCGCGGGTTGCCTGATCAATAACCCAATATTCGCCATCGGGATATTCATTCAAAATGGCAACCGGAACATGATATTTTTTCTTGCTGGAACGCGTCGAATGCGCACCAGAAGTCTTTTTGCGGACCTGTTCACTATGCAGGGCTGCTATGACTTCCGCTTCTTCCAGAGCGCGTTCAACGCTATCACGTTCTTTTTCTTTTTCGTGCGGGCGTTCCGCATTTGCCCCCAAATACTCAAGGGCAAGGGGACTATTGAGGGGCCTCATTGCCGGCAAATGAATGACAAACGGCTCAGCCGCCGGTTCGACCGCCGGTTCCGTCACTGGCTCTGCCGCCGCTGCCGGGAAGCTGTCGGCATTGCGGTCAGGGGCATCTGGTTCCAGAGCGCCATACTGTGGCGGCGGCAGCAACGGCTGTGAAGTGCTCCGCCGGTTTCCGCGGTTCCCGCGGATTCCGTCTTTTTGCTCGCTTTCATTCACTTTCGGGAACAGGGCATTTTTTATTGCCTGTATCGCTGCCACTTCAAGAAGAGCCAACACAACTGCTATCAAACCAAAACCGGTTTTTCCGGTAAATTCCAGAAGAGGGAAACCTTCGGAAAGAACATCAAAATCACGAATACAGATAAAGCCCACTGCAAGGGTTAAAAACGGAAACGGCGTTGCGCACAGCAGAAAGAACCGTTCAGGCCGCCAGCGGGGATCGGCAAGAATAAAAGCGGCATAGCCAAGATATATAGGGATACCAAACGCAAGAATACCATAGGCATGGGAAAAAAACGAACCAAAAAGCGGATTAAAAGCCTTAATTCCAAAAAC
>Ga0123356_10000407_pt1 | contig 48938 bp, 38 predicted proteins | sample TergutEmb28metaG_2_FD_92546 | JGI IMG/M metagenome (GOLD analysis project Ga0123356, IMG submission 92546) | Embiratermes neotenicus P3 segment gut microbial communities from Petit-Saut dam, French Guiana - Emb289 P3 | ecosystem: Host-associated > Arthropoda: Insects > Digestive system > Gut ...
AGGCTCTTCTCGGTCCTGATGTTGGATCATTCGCGCTCTGATAGTCATTGTTTTGGAAGGCGGTAAACCAGGTGTGTCCGTCATTAGGGACATCAGCCGCTACAACCAAGCCTAAACCTCCTGACTGATTCATGCCTATGCCGCCCCAGTTCACATTTGGTGACATATTGTATTTAAACAAAAAAAATCCGGGTCAAGCGACCCGGCGGCTATCCAAGGAAGATTGGCTATGCCGAAATGCCCCCGATAACTATTGAATAACCGAGAATCTCTCTGTTGTCAACTCTATTACCTATTGACAAGATATAGTAATATATGGGACAATCTTTAACATTGGGGGGATTATTGATTGTGGAAAAGGAAATATTTAACACTTTAACAGAAATTGCCGATTATATTAAAAAGTAAAATGAAGCAGATAACTGATATGCCAGATAAATTCATTAGTTGCGTTCGTAAAGTGAACAGTATTGCAGAGGAGAAAATTGATGACCGGCGGACTAATCTTGGCTTTGGCAGACAAGATAAAAAAAGCTTGGCAAAATCCAATTTAGGTTACTGGCTTTTGGGTTTTGGTATTTCATGCATTCCTATTTTGTCAAGGCAATTAGGGCTTGCTGTGATTAAATCAGAAAAAGCAGTCATGTGGTGGAATGTTCTTGGCAGTGCCGAGGTAGCTTTTTTGGCGATACCGCTAATAATCACCGCAGTATATTACCGCGTCAACAGAGGATGTATAGATAAATTCCTGAAAAGTTTTATCCTTCTGTTAGTAATTGGTTGTTTGTTTTATGCGATTTTTTCTTTTTCTTATGAGGTAACGGAAGATATAGATTTTATGCTTATTTCATGGTTTAACATTATTTTTCTTGGAATAGTGTTGATAATGGGAATTTCCAGGTTTATTTTTGATATTAAAGGATTATAGCAAATGGAATTATTTTTAAAAATTTTAATACTTAGTTTTGTGGCTTTAGGAATAACACTGATAATTGTTCAATACTACCCTGTGCTTAAACGGAGAATCTTATCTGCAAAATACACGCAACAGATAGGTGGCATTTCTAAAAGTCTCGATGTCTTAAGTGATGCTAGTAACAGCCAAGAGGCAAAGGCTGCAGCTTTTGTTGCATTAATGGCTGTTGGCTATGTTTTGATTCACCTTATGGGCAATCAAGGGAAAAATTATAATGACAAAAAGCAAATGAGGCGTTTCCAAAAACACTGGTCCAGCCAACAACTTGATAAACTTAATGCTTTAGATGGAGGCAGCTATGAATTCTAGTCATCCGCGTTATGTTCCGGCAGATGAATTACTTGAGGATTATGTAGAGAAAGAAGACAAATTTAAAGAACGTTTTGTTGCTTTGTTTGATAATATGGAACACTATATTAAAGAATCAGGTTATCAGGAAAAAGTAATAATAAATCCACTCCTGCTTGGATATATGTTAATAGACTATTTTGAAGATATTAGACGTTTGAAAGGTTTTCATAAACTTGATCAAATTAATACAATAAAAATAGTCGCCTATACTGCATATTGGTTATTACGCCGAAAACCAATTCAAGTAACTGCAATAGATAAAGATGTTGTTTATATTAACGAAAAATTTGTACTGGCATATATTTTAGAACATTTATACTTGGAAGGGAAAAATCATATTCTTGACAGGGAAGATATTGGACTTTTGAGTTTTTCTAAAAATTTACTATACTTTTTAAAATACAGATTTTATAACGCACAATCCTTGGAAATGCTTTTAATATCATTTTATGCAGGACAAATATATCAGGAAAATGATCCTAAAAAAGATCTAAGCAACGGGCTTCCTCATTGTGATTTCGAATCTTGAATGAAGGTACCAGTCATGGAAAAAGCGATAAATGCGTATCATAAAGTAACAGTATCCCCCGAGTTCCGCAATTTGGAACGAATGCGGGAAGACGCCTATTATAACCAAGCGGCAGCCCTTTGGAATGCAGAGCAAAAAGCGGAAAAAAGAATTATCGAAATGCTTAAAAGTGGTAAATCACCAGAAGAGATAATAAGTGAATACGATGCAAAGCAGTAATTTGGAGAAAATGCGCGCAGATGCTAAGTATAACGAGGCGGCAGCTTTGAAGAATGTTACAGCTACCGGCTTAGAATCTCGCAATTTGGAACGAATGCGGGAAGACGCCTACTATAACCAAGCGGCAGCCATACATAATGTGGTAAAAAATTCCCAGTACGGTAAAGTCCAAAACCATGACAGAATAATTAAAGGAATCTTTTATAAAGTATATTTCTATTAAATAAAAAAAATAAAAAGTTTTTACATTTTTACATTTTTTGTATAGTCAATAATATTAAGATATGTTATTATTAAAGTATAGTAATGGAGAGAGACTAAAATGACTAATGCAAGAATTGCGCCAATAAAAGCCTCTAAAGAGGCTCATAAGCTTATTCCTGAAATCTGGGAAGGATTCTATGAGAATTTTGTTGCCTATGAAAAAGGTATTATGAAGCTTGAAGATGAAGCGAAATATAGAATTCTCAGTTCTCCCGGACCTTCCCAGTATGATGCATTTGTCAAGTTTTTTAACGAATATATCAAAGGTAAAAGCCAGTGGGTTTTGGAAAACATTGATGATATGCACATGCATGATTTTATGGATATAGAAAATTACGGCGGTCCTGCAATAATTGAGTTTTTACAGAATTTAATTTCTAACTATGATTGTCAAGGTAAAGTAATTACCATGGTGTCCGGCTCCTTCTGGCGATCTCGTCCTGACATACGTGAAAAAATCATATCTCTTTTTAAGAGTATGTGTGAGAAAAAAGCAAAAGTGCGAATAATAACACAAGCAAAAGTGGAAGAATCGCATCTGGGCGAATTTTCCGATTTTCTCAGGAAAAACCCGGAAAATCCGGAGTCCCATTTTGGAATGGAAAAACGGGCACCCATTCATTTTGTACGAGCCGATAATGATTATCTTTATTATGAATTTCCACATACAGAGAGTACGCAATTTCGTTTAAATATGTTTCTTAATTTAAACACTGTACCAATTAAGGAAGGGAAGGAGAAAAAAGATTTGCTGCGCTTTTTAGATGACATTATCGAAGGGAGATTGTAGGTGTGTATTGTGTTTTTCTTGAGACTGGAAATAATGGTTTCTTTATACGTGTTGTAAGTGTTTTTTGCGAGAATGTAGTAAGGTCAATAATAGATCTGTATGAAAAAAATAAAGACGAATTATTTACCGAGAAGTCTGGTTGTTTACCAACCATGGAAAATATAGATAAAGTTTTAAAAAATCGAGGGAGTGTATTATATTTTTTAAATTGCGGTCAGTTTCTCGATGTTAGATGCATTAACGATGGATGTTACAATGGTCATATGACAGCGCTTGCTCCAGATCAAGTCGAGGACATTGAAATCGTAATGAAAAATTATAGAGATAATTTTATAAGTCAAGCTAACGGTCTAAGACCTATTGATCGGCTGCGAATTGAAAGAGTATTTAACAGATACAATACAGCCAACATTCAGCAAATCAAATTGCTTGATTTTTTAAATGCTCGTACCTTAAATGGTAATGATCACACTCAATATTTACAATCATACATTCAAGAGTCAAATAAAATGATGTATGAAGCTAGCGATTTTATTTATGTTCGTGCGCAAAATTCAATCGACTACAATTATTTTATTGCGAATACAGTATTGCCTAATATATTGCCATGTGATACTCTTCAACACATCTGAAAGTTGGCGTAATTTGCCTTACTGTTAGGAGGTTTAAGTCTTAGCAATGTACTATGTTTTTTTTGAAACCGGAAACGATGATTTTTTTACGCATATTGCAAATAGTTTTTGTGAGCAAGTTGGGCAATCTGTTATAAATCTGTATGAGAGCGGAATATTTACAAATTGCGCCGGTATGCTTGATTATACAAAAATGAAAAAATATTTTAAAACACACGGGAATATATTTTGTTTTCTAAATTGCGGATTATTTCCCAATATCAATTGTAATAATGATAAATGCGGGACAGAGAATATAAGCGCGCTTGCGTTAAACCAGATTAAAATTCTTGAAAAATCTTTTAGAGATATGATTATGACTGTTTGCAGTGGAAAATACCTGCGCAGTTCAAGGGATAGGCTCAATCTTCAAAGGATATTCCATACGTATATTGCCGGTATGCAGCAAGCAGAAGAAATTCAGGTGGAAAATGAACAAAACCACGATGAATATTTGCGTTTTTATATTAAAAAAACCAATACACTAAAGGAAAAAGCTGAAGGTTTTATTTATATCCGAGCCCAAACCCAAAGCGATTATGATTACTTTATATCTAATACAGAGTTGCCTAACGTAACCGCTTGTGATATTTTTAATTTATAGTGCCCTTCGTTCGTGTAGTTCGTGGTAAAAAATTCCCAGTACGGTAAAGTCCAAAACCATGACAGAATAATTAAAGAAATCTTTTATAACATTATAATATATGGAAAAAAAACACTTTAATAAGCCGATCGTTACGGCGATAATGTTAGCTATATTTATATTATTTTCATTTGTTGTTTGTAAAGACACAGGCAGTAATATACCAGTCGAAAGTATATCTATCGATTTAGGAGATCAGTCATTTCATGAAGGTACTATTGTACCCCTCACTTTTACAGTGCTGCCGGAAGATGCTTCCAATAAAAGCGTAGAATGGAGCAGCGATAATGAAAGTGTAGCGGCTGTCAATGAAAACGGAGAAGTAACCGCCATTTCTGTCGGAGAGGCAGTTATAACCGCAACAGCAAAGGACGGTTCCGGCGCTGCAGACAGTGTTACCATAACCGTAATAAAAGATCCTCCCGCTGTTGTTATTCCTTTCCGCTGGACCTTCCAGGAAGAAATTCCCGGCTGGACAAGTTATTACGTAAGTTATACAAACATGAATACAGACGCAGAATATTTAAATAATATGACCCTGCTTGGCTCAAAACACAGTATGCGCTGGCTGAGGGAAGAAGCAGCCCTTGCAAGCGGATTTTCTAACGGCTGTATACAGACTACTGGGAATACGGTTGCTTTCCTGGAAATAAAAAATGTGCAGGGACCCTTTAATATTTCATTCAGGTATACAAATATTTCCGCTTCAGGAGCCGGTTCCCGTTATCCTGTTCTGTATATCAACGGAGAAAAAATAAAAGAAGGTACTCCTTCTGCCGCAGGCGGTGCGGGGCTGACAACAGGCAGAATTCTTGAATACAATTACTTTTTTAACGATAAAGTAGATATCCAGTTAGGCTCTGTAAGCGCTTTCAGGCTTTTTGATGTAATTCTTGCGGAAGTTACCGTTATTCCGGTAAACAGTATAGTAATTGACGGCGGTGATTTTTCTCTTGTTGCATCCGGTGCCGGAAAACAGCTTACAGCATCTGTTCTTCCCATGGAAGCAGACGATAAGACTTTAACATGGAGCAGCAGTGATACAAGTGTGGCGGCAGTTAATGAAACTACAGGTTATGTAACAGGCGTTGGTGAAGGAACAGCGGTAATTACTGCATTAGCAAAAGACGGCTCCGGGGTATCCGGTACTGTAACTGTAACTGTAACGCCAATTCTGGTAGAAGATATAACCATAGTGGGCGGGGATTTTTCCATTGTCGAAGGAAATACTAAAAATCTTACTGCTTCTGTGCTTCCAAATGATGCCAGCAATAAATCTATAATATGGTCTAGCGGAAATACAGAAATTGCTGAAATTAGTGTTTCCGGGATTGTTACAGCAGTTTCGCATGGGCAAACCACAATAACAGCATCCGCAAGTGACGAGTCTGGTGTATCTGATACAATAACAATTACCGTAACTGAATCACAAGGACCAATGACCCCGCAGGAGATTTTTAATTCTCTTAAAGGGCAAAAAGTTACAACCTTTGGCTGGGCGGATATGGCAAACGGCGGCGCCGGTTTATCTTATACGAACCCGGCAAATCTGACCTTGATTGATGATGCAACATATCCCGCATCTTCTGACAAGTTATGGGCTTTTATCGATGCAAATTTTACATCACGTCCCAGTATTAATGTGAGCACCGGTGTTATAAGCGGAGGCACTCTTAATGACAATCCAAAGTTTATAATTATTTCCGGAGATATCGATCTTTCCGGCGGCAGAATAAACGACAATGATAAATCTTTCTATGATCAATTTGAAGCTGTATCTCCGTTTAGAAGAATAAACGGAGATATAATTGTTAATTTGGGTTCTAATACCACGATAATTGGCATTAACAATGCAAGAATTAAATTCGGCGGGATCAGAATTAATAACAAATCCAATATCATCATAAGGAATATTACTTTTTGGGATGCCCATGGTTCAACAGAAAATGATACGTCAAAACCCGGATATTCTGAATCCAAGGCAAGTATTGACGGGTTGGTTGTCCAGGGAACATCAGACGGGGTATGGGTAGATCACTGCTTGTTCACTAACGGTACCTGTAACGATATGATACGCAATTATAACCATGACGGAGGTTTTGATATTCCGCGCGGTAAAAACATTACTGTATCATGGACAGAGTTTACAAATATAGATAAGGTAATGCTTGTAGCAGGCAGCGATACTGCGGCGAATGCCGTTGCAGAAGATCGTCAGATTACTTTGCATCATAACTATTTCCATAAAGCAACACAGCGTATGCCCAGAACACGCGGTACACAGATGCATGTTTATAATAATTACTATGACAATATTGGCGTTGTTGGAAATAACGGCTCTTTTATGGGACCGGGATGGGGCGCTCAGTTTATTGTAGAAAATAACTTTTTCGGCTCCAAGCTGGGTGACAGAAATATTGAATGGTTTACTACACCGCAGGAACACCCTGCCAGATTCTATTATAACGGAAATAATCGAACTAACTCATCATGGTGGGGTAAAGTATCTGACCCTAAACCATGGCAGCCGCCTTATAATTATGTTCTGGATGATAATGCGGTTTTACCGGAAATGATTCCCGGTCGTGCGGGACCTACATTGGTTTTTAATAAATAAATATATTCAAAGAGAGGAAATTATGAAGAAAGTATTTTTAGCGTTTTTGTTAATTGCGGTTCTTGGCATGAGTGCCTACGGTCAGATGACTTTTGGTGAAGATTTTAAATTTACTATCGGCGGCGAGATGAGCGGCATGATTACTTTTGGGTTACAGGGCGATGATCAGGTGTTCAGTAATGCCAACGGTCAGCCTCCCGGAGTTTATTTTCCAAATCTGCAATTAGGTACAGATGCGGCTGTAGGAACCGGGAAAAACGGCTACTATAATAATTTTGATTTAGTCTTTTTTCTTAGCCCTGTATCCAGTGTGGAATTATATGCAAAGTTTAAAACCCGCTACCAGATAGGCGGTCCGTATCTACCGTTCCAATTGGACAGCGCGGGCGCCGACAGGTACGAAATTAAAACAGACGCGGCATGGGCTCGCGCGAATGCGATTAAAGGATTAGGTTTTGATTTTCCTTTGGATATTTGGCTAAAGGTTGGTAAATTTAAAGCGGAAGCTTCTCATTATAACAGAGTATCCCGTTTTGGAGTGGAAGGTGTGTTAGACCCGCTGCAGACAGGAACACATCATTTAATGCAAATGGAAGTTGAGTATCCTATACCTGTTTTGGGTCCCCTTGCTTTATCCTTTACTACAAACTTAAGACTTAACGAAGAAATAAAACAATACTATGATGTAGACTCAGAAGAAAATCCCTTAAGCCATTATCATGAAACAGGGCTCTTTTCGACTATTCCCATTCATGTAAGCCTTAAATTTAAAGATATCGATCTTTCTTTTGTTAGAATTCAGGCTGAACTTCTTTATGCCTTAAACGGTTTGCATATTGCTTCCGGTCATAGTTTTGGAGCAGGTATAGGCGCGAAGATTTTTGTTACAGAAGACCTTACCATTCCAATTGGTATAGCTGCGGCTTTTACAGAAAAAAACATAGACCCGTTTGTTAGCACCGGTATAGAAAAAAGCAATTATCCTTTATTTTATCAGGATAATGGTTATTCATTGGCAGACAGTTATACTATTGGTTTACGCCAGTCATTAAGAGCCGGTTTTGGTATTGGAGTTGATTATACCTACGGGCATATTATAAATGCATCCATGAATGTTGGTTTTGCATATTCCCAGATAGCCCATATTTATCGTGATACTTTAACGCTCTTTTCTCTCGCTGTAGATCTGCGCACTGTTATTTTTGACAGATTTGTTATAGGCGGCGGTGTTGTACTTGGAAGTCTTACAGATGCCGAATGGAAAGTAAAAGCCGGCGTTAATAAACCAAGACCCGGCGACGGCGGCGTAGACAGGGAATTGTTTGAAGGTCATACATTCTCTTTGCTCGATAATCTTGGCTTTGAAGTTTATTGCGGTCTTATTATGAAAAACGCAAGATTTGTAGCAGGTTATAATATGAATAGGGGTCTTTCGATGAGCAGATCCCTGGAAGCTCTGCCGGATGCGCAGATTAAATACAGGCAGCCCGGCACAGGTCTTTTAGACGGCAAGTTTCAAAGAGGCGGAGTCTTTACGAAACTTGTAATTAACTTGTAGGAGATATTTATGAAAAAGAAACTTTTATCTTTATTCGGTTTTGCGTTTCTTTTAACTTTTTTAACCTGCGATATTGCGGATTTTAAACTTACACCGGACAATAGCTCTAGGCAGGGAGAGTTCTATAGAACAGAAAATGCCTGGGTAGAAGTAGATTTTTTGGAGCATGCGCAGCCTATTGCATTCGGGGTTAGCATCAGAGCAGCAGAAAATTCTGTAACAAAGGGCTGGGGACATCCGCAAGGTTTTAGCAGGTCTGGATTTCCGGGAAGAACCGGAGTCAATGAACCGTTGCAAGTACCAAGACCTGCCAGAATACCTGAAGATTCGGTAGAAATCCGTTCGCAGGACGGAAGAGGCAAGATTGCCGGCAGTGAAGACGGGATGGTTTTTTTCTTTAAAGAAGTAAGCGTTAATAAAAATTTTAAAATGCAGGCGGAATTTAAAGTTATTTCTTTTCTCCGGGCGGAAGGTCAGGCTCCTAACGGCCAGGAAGCCTGGGGTATAATGGCGCGTGACTTTATCCCTCAATTCAGACGCGGTGAAGCTCTCGGTGACAGAACTATGGACGCTATTAAGAACAATGAGCTTGCACAAGCTTTAATAGATTCCAGCAGCAACAATTATACTGTTCCCGGTACTACAGGCGGTGACAGTAATATGATAATGGTAGGAGGCGTTAAACGCGGAATACGCGCTTATTGGCGAAGAGGTGTTACCTGGAATGGCACTACGCCCTTGTCAAGCGGGTGGACATTGGGTAACGGCAATCCAACGATACCAGGCGCGATGGATCATACAAATACCAACTTTTATTTTTGGCCCAGAGAGTGGGGAAATTATGCGGATTTAGGGGATGATGCGTATCTTGAAAGACCTGATTTTCCGCGTTATGTAACAGTTAATCCTGACGATAAGGATATTACCTACCGGTTAACTTTAGAAAAAAATAACAATGGTTTCTTCTGGACTATTGAACACCCGAGTGAAGGTGTTTATGAAGCCGGTCACATCATGGAAGGTGAACCCAGAAAGGGAAGAGTTCGGGACAGAACAGCAGCGGATAGATTTAACAGAGACCTTCCTTACAATCCAAATGACAGGGATCCAAGACCCAGAATCGAACCGATAGACAGGGGTTCCATTCCTCCTTATGAGGATATTCTAAAATCTGTTAATCAGGAAAACTACTATGTTGGTTTTTTTGCGGCGCGTGATGCTGTAGTATGGGTAAATAATATTAGATACTGGGAAGCTGACATAGAAGACTGCGATCCGGAAGATCCAATTGTTCCTTCGCAGATTGACGCGACTATGGAAATTCTAACCCCGCAAATCTATACCGGCAATAATTATCTGCATATTAAGACAAATGTGCCCGGGCATCTTGTTGTTACCCAGGATTTTCAGCAAATACCGAATTCGGTAATTCAAAATAGCTGGATAAGAGCAGATACCGGTTCCGCAGTTGAACATAATTTATTTGTGATTCCTATTCTGCCGCCCAAAGACGGCGATAATATTTTTAGCTTAACTTTTTATCCCAATAAAAATCTGCCCGATAGTATTGCGTATTCTACTTATGAAGGTGTTGTTTTAAAATCGACAGAAACCATTAACAGGACATTTGTAATAAACAAAAAAGTGTACCATGGAGGAACAGAACCTATTTATGTAAGTAATGAAGGTTTGTCCCGTAACAGCGGAACAAGGGAAAATCCTATGGATTTACAAACCGCTATATTATATGTTCAGCCGGGTCAGGAAATTATCATGCTGGACGGAGTATATATGCTGCAGCAAACTATTGTAATTCCAAGATATAATGACGGACGTTTCGGCGCTTTAAAAACATTACGGGCAGAAAATAGGGATAAAGTAGCTTTAGACTGGAAATGGAAACAGGATCCGGCAAACAACAGACCGCCGTTTGAACCAATGAGAGGCAGAGCTTTCCATGTTATGGGCAATTACTGGAAACTGGAAGGTTTCCATATCCGCAATTCTCCGGGCGATATTAAAGGCATGGAGATTGGAGGTAGCAATAATATTATAAGCTGGATTATCGCGTATAGTAACGGTGACAGCGGTATACAGATAGCCGGTATGAGTAATGAACCTACAAGATACTGGCCCTCCAATAACCGTGTTGAATACTGCGAATCTTTTAACAATCGTGATCCCGCAGATACAAATGCAGATGCATTTACGGCAAAGTTAACCGTAGGCAAAGATAATGTTTTCTACCGTTGTATAGGTCATAGCAATGTGGATGATTGCTGGGATTTATTCGCAAAAAGGGAAACAGGTCCTATTGGAGCTGTTACAATCGAAGAATGTGTAGCGTATCACGCGGGAATTATGTCTGTAAGGCAGCCGAATGGTACATGGATTATACGTTATTTTGGAAACGAGATTGGTAATAATACCGCATCCAGAAACGGATTTAAGCTTGGCGGCGAAGGTATAAGTGTTAAACATACTGCTATAAATTCTATTTCGTTTAGAAACGACGGCAGCGCCTTTACAAGTAATTCCAATCCTTCCATGATTGTACGTAATTCAATATCAATAGGTCCTTCAGGCGGCGATTTACAACGTATTGATATTCGAGCCAACTCCGGAGATGTTGCTGACGGATTTGAAGTAAATTGTATTGCCGGTAATCCAGGTGCAGATAGAGATAGGGATATTGGCTTCCCTAATAATATCACAAGGTCAACAAGTATTTCTTATGGTGCCGGATATAACAGCATACTGTTTGATGTAGATGAACCGGAAATATATGCACGCAGTTTGGACGGGTTTGACGGATACCAGGGAAAAATGTTTATGAAACGCAAAGCCGACGGAAGACCGGATTTTGGAAATGTATTCAGACCCGGAGAAGCCGGTAAAGGCGCAGGGACTTTCTTTGACTAAGGAGTAAAAAATGAAAAAATTATTATTGGCATTATGCTGTGTATTTTTATTCTCTGCCTGTTCGGAAATTATTTCTCCGGATAGTGTTTCGGGCAATACATTGCCGCCCGGTCAATTTGTTATTGGAATTGATCGTATTGTTTTAAGCAATAATGAACTTGGCACTGTTCCCGGTCGTAACCCCAGTTTAAATTGGAATATAATACCTATTAACGCTACCCAGAACGAACTGCGCTGGAGATTGGATGATGTTGATGGTATTGATGCCGCTGATGTTGCCTCCATTAATGAATCAACCGGAGCAATAACAGTAAGAACAGACAGTGTATCTGAGGCTATATCAACATTAATTAGGGTAGAATCTGTTGCCGATCCGTCAAAATATGATACATGCCTTCTTACCGTATACCCGGTTTATCCGGGAGAAAGAACATGGACATGGCCTACTAATCCCGGCGTTGCGGGTGATTTAGATCAGGGAGACGGGGGAACGCTTTTATTCGGTACAGGAAATTGTGATGGTTATACACCCGGTCTTATAGGCGCGGGAGTATATTTAATAAATCCTGTTTCTCCTTATGAATATGGTGTAGGAACTCCTGATGGCAGAGTACGTGGTGCTGGAACTTATACCACATCTCAAACTCCTTATAACGGAGGCGGTAGGTTTTTATTCCCCGCATCTCCGTCTTATCCTGCGCATATTCGAACCAGCGGCAGCGGCGCCAGAGTTATGAGGATAGCGGCATTGTATCCTCCTTTTACGATTATCGTAAATTATCAAAGCAATGACCCGGCTGAAAGATGGGCGGATATCCGTATTGGGGACAAGGAAGGTTTACGGATTCAAGGTCAGGCTTCTACAAATGACAACCCTACCGGTTCCAGGACGGTTTGGTATTCATACGACCCGTCAGATCCTGGTAAACCGGAATTTGGAATGGAGGAATTTGTCCCTCTTGCTTTTGTTGAAGCAAATCAGGGAATAAGACTTTATGCTGTGTTTGTTCGTGAAGGTGTTTACGAATTGAACGCTGCCGGTACATTACTGGTACCTAAAAATTAATTTGGAGAAAAAAGTGGTTAAATCTAAACTGTTTTGTATTATTGGAATTTTAATTATAGCTGCTCTTGTTTTCACCGGCTGTCCGGATGAAGATGGTAACGGCGAAGAAGACGGAGACTATGTTGAAGTTACTACCCTGAGTATAACTACCAGTCCAAATAATTTGGTAAATTCGATAAATAATGATCAAACTCGGCCTCTTAACGCTGTTACAAATACCGGTGTCCACTCAAGTTTAACAATAGAATGGACAACAAGTAATGCAAACGGAATAGAATTTGTCGTTAACAGCGTTGGGTCAAGTACGGCTACCGGTTCTTCTGTTACAATAAGAGGCAAAGCTTTGCCGGTAAACACTCTGGTTACAATAACTGCTACGGCAAAAACCATCAATCCTGAAGATGAGGATGATATTGCAATCGTTGTTCAGACCAGAGACTTTACGGTAATAGCAACTGAAATTATATTACCTTCAATTGAATGGCTCTTCCCGGTTTCACTTGCAGTTTCGCTCGGGTTTTCGCCGGATGCCAACTCCCCTCCCCGTTATCTCATAACAAGTGAAAAAACCCTTGATACAAAACCTTTGGAAGGGTTAAACATAGGATTTGTTCTAGTACGTAATGATACAAACAATATGGAATTCCGATCGGGTCAAGGTAAGGACGGGTATTTGCAGCCAAATTCAGGAACTGGTTTTGATTTTGGCAGACTAACAGGTATTCCGGCAAATGTTAAAGTTGCGATTACTTTTGAATTTGCGGGCACATCGGATAATACTGATACTAACCGTCGACCTAGAGTAACAAATCCTGCCGGAGGTTTTCTGTATACTACGGAATATTCTCAGAATCAAAGCTGGATAACGGGTAAAATAGAAGTAACCAGTAATGGTTCCGCCATTTCACTTGGTATTCAAAATGGATGCCGTATAGCCGGAGTTAAGGTCGAAGTTCTTGAAACTCCGCCTTTAACAGGGCTTTCTCTTGCTGCTGCACAAAGTACAATCCGTCAGGGTTTACCAAATACGCTTTCTTTTACAAGAACTCCCATCGGTGCTACGCAAGCCGCAATTGAATGGATTTATGACTCTGACTTTTTTACCCTTGTAGACAACGGAGATGATACTGCTACAGTTACAGGAAAAGTGCCAACCAGTGAACCCAAGCCAATTAAAGTACAGGCTGCGGGCAACGCTGCGGTTTTTTCCACAGTGAATATCACCGTAACGGCTTTTACCGGCAATGAAATATTTGTTGAAACTGTCACAATAGACAGCGAAAATTTTGAACTTTTCCTGGGCGGTACAACAACAAAACAGCTTGGTGCGGAAGTTTTACCGGATGAAGCAGATATAAAAACTTTAAATTGGACAACCAGCGCTCCCTTGGTTGCGACTGTCTCCAATACCGGATTAGTAACAGCAGTTGGAAAAGGTACCGCAACCATTACCGCAGAGGCAATGGACGGCAGCGGTAAAAATGATTTTGTAACAGTTACAGTTAAGCAGCTTGTTACAAGTATCAATGTGGGAGATGGAAACGGTAAAATCTTCCTTAATTTTGACGGTTCAGATGGCGGTACAGCGATAATAAACGCCGGTTTGTTAAGCGTGCTCCCTGCAGATGCCAATCTTCGTTCTGTAACATGGTCAAGCGGAGATGAACTTATTGCAACAGTTGACCAGGATAGACTTGTGACTGCAACAGGCATAGGTAAAACTAAAATCATTGCCACTGCCGATGACGGTTCCGGTATTTTCGGCGCTGTTGATGTAGAGGTAATTAATTTTACTGCCGGAACACCGGATAAACACTGGGATTTTACCACCGCTCTAACCATAGGTGCAAACGATATCGAATATAACGGCATGACAATTTATGGTTCCAGAAGAGCCGGTTTAGCGGTGAATACAACTCAAGGTGTGGGAACTTCCGGATTGCTTACAGCCGGTTGTTTAAATAGCGGCGGATCTACTCCAAACGATAATTATTTGGTTATTCATAATGTAGAAGGTCCCTTTAAACTTGTTGTTTTCCACAATGCCGGCAATGATGAAAATTCCGGCAGGAGTCTTAATATCTATACTGCTCCCGCAGGTACTATGGCAGGATCAAATGGAACGCTTGCTGTAACGGGAGCCACTGTGGTTGGAACAACTGTGGGACAAGAGCCAACAATGATCGAATACGAATACACAGGTTTTGATAGTATTGATGTTGGTTTCCGTCAAATAGGCGGTGCAGTAAGAATCCAGGATATTTATCTTTATTATCATCTGCCAAGTGACGGTAATATCAGAATAACCGCAGAGGATAACAAGACAAGTATTATTGCAGGCAATACCGAAGAGACAGTAGCTGCAGAAACACTTCAGTTTAGCGCAAGACAAGACAGGCAGGATGTCAGCGAAGAGGCAACATGGTCAGTTAGGGTCAGCAATGACATTACTTCCGCAAATGTAGATGCAGCCATTGCAGTAATATCCGCAACAGGGCTTTTAACCGCCGCAGATAACCTTGCTTCTGACACAGACGTTTGGGTCTTCGCAGAAAACAACGGCAAACAATCCGCCGGCTACAAAGTCACAATAGAAATGTGGAAGGATGATTCCGGTCCGCAGTTGTATCGCATGGGTATAGGTTCTCTAAACCCTGCTAACCATACTGTAATCAACGGCAATGGAACGCTCACTATGAGGGGTCATGGACAAGTTTCAGACTTAACAAATGGCAATTTTGTTTTTATGAAACTTCCGGAAGGTGATTTTACCATGATGGTGAAAATAGATTCTTTAACATTTGGAAATAGTGGTAATACAAACCGGGTAGGTATTATTGCGTTTAATGATGCAACTCTGACATTAAATGAAACAACAGGTGCGCTTACCGGTATTGTTCCGGCGTCTACAGTTTATGGTTCCTATCAATTAAGACCGGATACTGCAACTAATGCCAGAGGTATTGGAGGAAGCACTGTTCGTACAGGTGCTGCAGGTTTTACAAACGGTACAATATTTTTATCCGCTCCTGATGCTACTACATTTGGTAATGTTGTAGGCGGTCCTAATGCCGGTCAGCCTGTTACTTCAGTCTGGATTAGATTGCAGCGCCGCAGCGGGCAAATTTTTGGCGCATGGTCACTTGACGGAACTACATGGCAGGTAGAACATAATCAAGCTACTGGTACTTTAGCCAATTTTGGTTCAGGTTATATCGGGCTTCTTGTTGGCAGTAATAATAATACAAATACAACAACAGCAACCTTCAGCAGTCTGCACTTTAAATCCGGCACCGGCATGGGTGTTACTACCATAACCACTTCACAACTGGACGCCATACCCTTTGAAGACATCATCGGAGTTACGCCGTAATTTATCTAAAAGCCGTCTCCCAAGCGAGACGGCTTTTCATTTAAAAATTGTTGCAAAAAAGGAGAACTTATGAAAAACAAAAACCACTTATACATTTTCTTCCTCCTGGTTATTTTCACCCTCAGTTTTTCGTGCAAAAAAACCGGTAACGGAGAAACAGAATTGGCGCGGGAAATTTTTAATTCTCTTAAGGGGCAGAAAGTAACAACCTACGGCTGGGCAGACCTTGCAAATGACGGCGAAGGTATGACTTACGCGAATCCTGATAATTTTATTTTAATTAATGACGAAAAGTATCCCACTGCAGAGAAAAAATATTTTGCGTTTATCGATGCAAATTATACAACTCGCCCTGATATCGCCGCAAACGGAGTAATAAGCCACAATGCGACGCATGTGAATAACAATCCAAAGTTTATAATTATTTCCGGAGACATCGATCTTTCCAACGGCAGAATAACAGATGACGATAATTCTCATTTTGATCAATTTGGTCCCGCTCCCGATTACAGGAAAGTAAACGGAGATATTGCGCTTAACATAGGTTCTAACACAACGATAATCGGCATTAACAACGCGCGTATTATGTTCGGAGGGCTTGTTATAAGTGACGGCAGAAATAACATCATTATCCGCAATGTTACATTCTGGGATACGCATGGCTCAACTGCTCAGGATACAGATTTTTTCCCCAATTCCAAAGCAAACGCTACCGGGCTGCAGATCGAAGATGATCCCGGCGGTCATTCTATCTGGATAAATCATTGCAAATTTACAGATGGCACATGCAGCGATCTTGTGCGTAACTACAACCATGACGGCGCTTTTGACATAAAGTTCGGACGGTTTATTACCGTTTCCTGGAACGAGTTTACCAATCACGACAAGGTTATGCTGGTAGGCTCCAATGATAATACTCCTGCATCTCATCCCGAATTATTAAATTATATAAATCCGACAGAGCGTCAAATTACCCTGCATCACAATTATTTCCATGGTGTTACCCAGCGTATGCCGAGAACCAGAGGTACCCAAATGCATGTTTACAATAACTATTATAATAACATTGGAAATATGGATAACGGCGGTTCTTACATGGGTCTCGGCGCTAATGCCCAATTCATTGTAGAAAACAATTATTTTGAGCCAAAAGTAAAACCCGAAAGCAAAACCATTGAATATTTTAACAGTGCCGCCGATCAAGCGTACCCGCCAAGGCTCTACTACAACGGAAACAATGTCCCAAATTCCAATTCCTCATGGTGGGGCAGAACATCAACTCCCATGGCAAGTTTATGGACGCCGGGTTATGATTACCCTCTTGATGATAACGCTGATTTGCCGGTATTAATCCCGGGGAAAGCGGGACCAACGCTGGAATTTTAGGGTTGCCGTCGCGTTCTCGTTGACCTGCTCTATTGGATACCCTATAATTATTGTATGAGAAGACGTTTGCCCATAGGCATCCAGGATTTTATAGGTATCCGCGAAGACGGGTTTTGTTATGTAGATAAAACCGAAAGGATTCATCAATTAATAACAGGTTCCGGGAAACAGTTTTTTTTATCCCGCCCGCGCCGTTTTGGAAAATCGCTTTTGTGTTCCACGCTAGGAGCCATTTTTGAGGGAAAACGGGAATTGTTCAGGAAAATCGCGGGATTCCCTGCCCTTGCCATTGATTCTCTGGACTGGGAATGGAAGAAACATCCGGTTATAAGACTTAGTTTAAATATTGGAAATTACAGCAAAGGTATTGATTTTCTTAATGAAACCTTGCAGGACGCGCTTTATAATATTGCTCAAAGTTATAATCTGGAGACAAGAGGAAAATTCCCTTCCCAGCAATTCTCCAATCTTATATTTGATATGCGAAAACTCTATAATGAAAAAGTCGTTGTAATTGTAGATGAATATGATAAACCTTTATTAGATACAATTGGAAACAAGGAACTGCATATTGAAATGCGTAATGAATTAAGAGGATTTTTCGGCATTGTAAAATCATCTGATGAACATCTGCGATTTGTATTTTTAACAGGCATAACCAAATTCTCTCATGTAAGCTTGTTTTCCGATTTAAACCATTTAAGTGATATAACCCTTGATCCTCGCTATTCAGATATTTGCGGCATAACACAGGAAGAAGTAGAAAAAAAATTCATGCCGGAGATAGATTCAATAATAAAAGAAAAAGGCATAAGCAAAGATGAATATATGAAACAATTGCGCTGTTTTTACAACGGTTACCGGTTTTCTGATAAACCGTTAACAGTCTACAATCCTTTTGGTCTACTTCATCATTTTGATAAGAGTGGGAAATTTCTGCCCTACTGGTATGAATCCGGTACGCCGAATTTCCTGATAAATTTAATTACCTCTCAAAAGATAGACATTACTAAACTGGATAAACTGAAAATCGGCTACGATAGTTTCCGCAAGTACGATGTAGAGAACATGGAAGCCGAGCCGCTTTTGTACCAAACTGGATACCTTACTATATCGGAGTACGATGAGAAACGGAACCGCTTTACCCTTGAATATCCAAATTTAGAAGTACGCTCTTCATTTTCAAAATCTTTGATTAAGCAGTACCTGAATGCTCCCGCTGACAAGGCAAACGCATTGTTTAACAAGTTGCCGGATGCTCTTCTGGACGGTGATATTGAAGAAGCTGTAAATGTTTTGCGCCAATTTCTTGCCTCAATCCCCTACGACATCATCAAAGAAACGGAAAACTATTACCAAACCGCAATACACCTGATATTCACAATGCTGGGACTTAACTGCCGCTCCGAGGTACGCATAGCAGCAGGCAGAATAGACACGCTTGTAGAAACGACGGATTTTGTTTACTGCTTTGAATTTAAACTGGACGGCAGTGCGGAAGAAGCCCTTGCGCAAATTAACAGCAAAGATTATCTTTTACCGTGGCAAGGTAGCGGAAAGAAACTCTTTAAAATCGGCGTGGTCTTTGACAAAAGCAAGCGCAATATCGGAGAATGGAAGAGCGAGAGTATCAGCAATGAATAACAACAAACCTTTATCTGGCTTAACCGGCGGGTTGCTTTGGAATATGAATTTTGAAAATATTGATTATATAAGAGATAAAGAACTTATTATTGAGAGGATTATAGAATCAGGAATGGAAAAGGATGAGATTATAATGTGGAAATTATATTCTTATGAAGATATTAAAAATGTTGCTGTAAATATTGAAAATCTTCATAAAGATGAAATTACTTATATGGCTTTTGTATTAAAAATTAATGAAACTGATTTTAGAAGTTATGGGAAAAAAATGTGGTATGAAAAGTAAAATATTATTTCAGAGGATAGTAACATAATGTTGGTAAAAAATGCAGTTTCTTCTGAAATGCTGAATATTTTGAAGATATTACAAAATAATAAATTGTTTGAAAATCATATATTGGCAGGAGGAACTGCACTTGCTTTTCAAATTGGTCATAGAACTTCTACGGATATTGACTTATTTACTTTTGAAAGACAAGATTCTGCTATAATAACAGAATATTTTATTAAACAATTTATTAATTGCAATATAACTTTTGCAAGTGATGAATTTATACAAATATTTGTAAATAATGTTAAAATTGAACTTGTCCATCATGATTATAAAATAGTAAAAAGTCCAATATCAGAAGAAAATATAAAAATATTTGATAAAGTAGAAATTGCTGCTATGAAATTAAAAGCGATTCAAGGGAGGACTAAGGCTCGTGATTTTATTGATTTAGCCTATTTATTACAAGAGATGCCTCTTAAAAATATGTTTGAAATATATAAAGATAAATACGGAAATATTAGCGAAAAAATGATAAAAAGAACAATATTAACAAAGTGCAAAACTATTAAAGATAATGATTGGTTGGTAGGTATAAAAATGTTGCGAAATGATATAAAGCCGGAGGATGTTTTAAATAGTATTGAAAAAGGAATAGAAGATTATAATAATTCTATTAATGTAGGCTCAATATACTGATTCTTTCTTTCATTCTTAGGGTATCAGATGCCTTGTACACCTTTGCTAAAGCTTGTATAATACCGTCATGGCATATGAAAAAAAGCGAATTGGACTTGTTCTTGCCTCAATTCATACCGGGATTTCCAGGAATATGTGGGAGGGATTTGTACGCGCTGCCGGTGCTGAAAATACCAGTCTTTTTATCTTTCCCGGCGGCAGGCTGAATGCCAGGCAGGATTTTGAAAATCTGCGTAATCCTGTATATAATCTTGCAAACGAAGAGAATCTGGACGGCTGTGTTTGCTGGAGTTCTTCCATTCAATATGCTCAATCAAAGGAAGATATAGCCCTTTTTCATTCAGGTTTTGAGGCTTTGCCGTATGTTACGCTTGGTTATAAGTCGCCGGGGTATCCGTGTGTGGAATATGATGCCTATAATGCAATGAAGTCTTTGGTGAGCCACTGCATCAATGTTCACGGCGCCCGCAAGATTGCTTTTTTACGGGGACCTGCTTTTCATCAGTCGGCGCAGGCGCGTTACGAAGGTTATTGCGATGCGTTAAAAGAGGCGGCTCTTCTTCCCGTAAAAGGTCTTGTTACAGACCCCTTTGACTGGAACGCCGGTGACATTGCGGCAATTCAGCTTTTTCAGGAAAGGTCTTTGGTTCCCGGACGCGATTTTGATACTTTGATAGGTTCAAGCGATCTTATGGCGCTTGGAGCAATTAACTTCTTTTTAAAGCACGGGTTTCATGTTCCGTCCGATTACCACGCTGCCGGTTTTAACAATTCGGCAGAAAGCCGTGTTCTGGAAAGCCTGCTTTCTACGGTGCGCCTGCCTTATACAGAAATGAGCAGGGAAGCTTTTAAAAAACTGCTGGGTGTTATAAGCAAAAAAAAGCGCAAGACAGAAACGGATATTCTTTTAAATTGTGAGCTGATAACAAGGGAGTCTTGCGGCTGCGTCGGTATCAGCCCGCCGTATTTTCAGCCGCAAAAAACATTCTCTTTGGATTTTAGCCGGGGTGATATCGAAGAAACTCTCATAAAAATGGCAGGTGATTATTTGGGGCTGGAAACATCTGTTATTAACAGCACTATACTGCCTGTTATACGCGCTTTGTTTCATGATACGCGGGATGTTTTTTTCCGTCTGTTCGAAAAAGCGCTTGTTCGTTTTTTTTGCGCAGATCGTGAGCCGGACAGTCTTATAAAACTCATAGGCGAAGTTAAAGCCGGAGCTTTTAATGTTCCGGAAAAAATTATTGATCTGGAATCGGCTCTTTACCGCAGTATTTTTAAAATAAGGGAACATTTAACTGCCGCTGTCCGTCACGAAACAGAAAGATGGAACTCCTGTTTAAATTCGCTAAAGTGCGATCTTCTTGGAACACGCGACCGTTTTTCGCTTGTGCAAAACCTTGCGCGTCATTTGCCTAAAATAGGAATAAATACTGTCGCGATTGTTCTTTACAGCAGCGAAAAAACTTCAATCTTTGTGGGCGGTTTTTCCGGCGAAGGGATTAGTTCCTTAAAGGATCAGCGTTTTCCTTCACGGCTTCTTGTTCCCGCTTCTCTAAAATCGCAGTTCAGTGACGGAATTTTTATGGTGCAGCCGCTTTTTATCGATAACCGTTCGCTTGGTTACTTTGTTCATAACGCTCCCATAAACGACGGTGTTATTTTTGAGGAACTGCGTTCTGCCGTAAGTTATGCGCTAAAGGGTATTTTTCTTCTGGAAGAAACGGTGCAGGCAAAACGTATTGCAGAACAGGCGGAACGCGCAAAGACTGATTTTCTGCGTCTGCTGGAAGACGGTCTTTTTAGTCCTCTTTCAGGTATGGCAGAGCAGCTTGAAGCAATAGAAAAAAAAGCGGCTCTTCATGATATTAAAATTTTAAAAAATGATATTAACAATATAAAGGAATTTGTTTCTTCCAAAGAAACAGAAGCGCGCAGTATTATGGATTTTACCCTTGCAAGGGTAGACGAGTTGTCTTTGCGTAAAACTATTTTTGATCCGGAAGAACTTTTGCCCAAGATAGGCGCTTTCCCTCTGCTGTCAGGTGACACTGCGCGGCTTACCCAGTGTTTTTCGCTTATTCGCGAGCAGTACGGGGAATATATACCGGAATTAACTTTTAATGGTTTTACTGTTACATTCCGGAAAAAAGCTGTTTTGGAAAAAACAAAGGCGCAAAAAACTGTTGTATCAGAAAAAGCGCGGCAGTTTAACATGCTGCTTGTAGAGCGGATTATTATGATGCACGGCGGTGTTTTTTCTTTAAGCAAGGATTATTGTACTGTTACACTGCCCTGGCCTACGCTTACAGGGGCAGAGCTTGCAAAAAATCCTGTTAGCGCTTCGGATCATGTGCTTGTTGTTTCTGATCACGAAACGCTTCCTGCCAATTTCTTTTCTCTGCCTCAGGTTCGGGAAGCTTCAAAAGTCATGTCCGGTAAAATCGCTTTTATAGCATGGAATGCTGCCGGTGCGGGGTCGGGTGATTTGGTAAAGGCGGCAAGTTTAAAAAACAAGAGCGCTCTTGCGGGTGTTCCGTTTCTTTGTTATGGGATGCCTGGATATAATCCTGGAAATGTTCCCGGAAACGTTCCCGGAAACTCTGCCCGCGGTGAAGGTCCCGCCTCCATTATTGACGCGATAGAATCTGCGCTTAAATCGCCCAAAAAGGGGACTATCCTCTTCATTGGATCACAGGAATACTGGAGCGGTTATTCCGATCAATTAATCGGCTCCCTTGCGAAAACTTCCGATAGTGACAGTTCCCGCCTTGTAAAAATACGCATTGATTCAATGTCCTCCTTTAATGAAACGGTGGGAGAGGTTAACCTGTCCATGATTGTGTTCAATTCCTTCGATTTGGAAGGAATTGCCGCTGTACGCCGTCACCCGCTAACCGTAATGGTCCCCATTTTGATGATTAGTGACAAAATTGACAATGCCGAGGAGGTAACGGCTTTAAGTCAGTATTCAAGGCTTATTATCTGCCACCGGGCGGCTGTTTCCTCTGAGGAATTCAGGGCGCGTATCCAGGCTGTTATCGGCGGCGCCGAAATTTTGCCGCCCCATACCGGGGTTCTTGTAAAAAAAGCCATCCTCTATTTTGGACAGCGCGCTGAATCCCATATTTCCCGCTGGAAACTCGCGGATTCTGTCAATGTCAGCGAAGATTATCTTACCCGTATTTTCCACCGGGAGATGGGGCTTTCCCTATGGGATTATTTAAGCCGTTTGCGGATTTTCCTTGCGGCTGAACTTTTACGGCGTACGGATGACACCATTCAGGATATCGCTTCCCGTACGGGTTTTCAGGATCATGCCTATTTCTGCCGTGTTTTTAAAAAAATCTACGGGGTTCCGCCGGGACAAATGCGTAAATAAAACAGGTTTTTTCAAAAAAGAAGACGGAAAAGTCCAACAATATCTCTGTATTTTTTGTTCTTATTTTTGTAAGATTAACTCCAGTTATGAAAAGTTTAAACAATAGCGCGTTAAGACATTGGCGCGAGATCAAAAGGCATCGCTCTGTTTATCTGCTTCTTATCCTACCGGTAGCATATTTCATCATTTTTAGGTATTTCCCTATCTGGCACGGACAAATTGCGTTTAGGGATTTTATGCCAAAAATCGGAATACCCGAATTAGACACAGATCGCGGTATTTTTAACAGCGCATGGATTGGTTTTACCCACTTTAGGACCTTTATAAGCGGGGAATATTTTCTTGAACTTATAAGAAATACCCTCATGTACAGTTTCGGAAAGCTGATCGTAAGCGTTCCCGCGGCTATTTTATTTGCAGTTATGCTGTTTGAATGTTCAAAACCAAAACTTGCAAAAATGGTACAGACACTTGCGTATCTTCCGCACTTCCTGTCTTGGGTTATCATGTACGGAATACTCCTGAGCTTGCTTGCTCCCGGTACCGGTATTTTTAATGATATTATCAAATTTTTTGGAGGGGAGACGGTCGACTTCCTGAACGATACAAAGACCTTCCCCTTCATTGTCATTCTTTCCGACGTCTGGAAGGAAATGGGATGGAGCGCCATTATCTTTATCGCGGCTCTTATCAGCATCGATCCTACATTGTTCGAAGCGGCAATGGTTGAAGGCGCTACCGCGGTTCAGCGTGTTTGGTATATCACCCTGCCGTCCATAAGGCCTGTTATCGTTATTGTCGTACTGTTAAGGCTTGGTACGGTGCTAGACGCGGGTTTCCATCAAATATTCATCCTTTACTCTCCCGCCGTTTACAGTGTGGCGGATATTATCGACACATGGGTATACCGTCAGGGACTTTTACACTTCCAGTTCGGTCTTGCGACCGCAGTTGGTCTTTTTAAAGGTTTCATCGGGATGTTATTAATTCTGTTTTCTAACTGGTTGGTAAAGAAAACAAGTGATTCTTCATTATTCTAGGGGTTATTATGCGAAATCGAATTGAAGGAACAGTAATACAGCTTACTTCTACAGATAAATTGTTTTACTGGCTTGTAAATATATTTTTGGTTATAATTTTTATTATTATTGCCATTCCCATGTGGAGTACTATTACTCTTTCTTTCCGTCCTAACACTTTTATAGGCAGTAACCTGGAAGGTATGTTCCTTGCTCCATGGAATTGGTCTATCGCCGCCTATAAATCCCTTATGGGCAATGCGGGCTTTTTGGTCGCTTTTGCAAACAGTTTCCAAATATTCTTTTTGGGTGTTGTAACCGCTTTGTTCTTTACAATTCCAATGGCTTATGCTCTTTCTGTAAAGACTTTACCGGGAAGGAGATTCTTTAACATACTTATTCTGGTTCCGTATCTGTTCAGTGTCGGATTGATACCGGGCTTCCTTGTTGTAAGAATGCTCGGGCTTATGGATACCCTTTTATCAATTTACCTGCCGCTGGCTATCAGTACATACAATTGTCTTATAATGCGCGGGTTCTTTGAAGGTATTCCGGATGAGTTAAAAGAATCTGCCCGTATAGACGGAGCGTCAGAGATAACTGTTCTTATGCGGATCATTTTGCCGCTTTCAAAACCGATTATCATGACTATCGGTCTGTACTACGGCGTGCAATTCTGGAATGACTTTTTCCATCCGCTGCTTTACATCAATAAAGACTCTCTGCGCCCGCTGCCGATACTCCTAAGAAACATTCTTTTGGGAATTGGTATGAATGAATTTGTCGAAGTTGATGCTTTCGGCGAAGCGCCTGTTCAGGCGATAAGGGCAGCCAGCGTTTTCCTTGCGGCAATCCCAATGATAATTGCATATCCTTTTATTCAGAAATACTTTACCAAAGGAACCTTGCTGGGAAGCGTCAAGGGATAATCGGGAATATAAATTAGGAATTTTTTTTAAAATAGAATTTTTTAAGGAGTTGTTTATGAAAAAAATCGCAGTCTTATTAATGGTTGCCTTGATGGTAATCTCATTTGTCGGTTGTACCAGAGGCGGAAGTTCCGGCCTGGTAGATATTGAATTATGGTACGGCGCAGCCGTCACAGAAGCGGGACCGCCTCCGGCAGATTGGCATGTTCTGGAAAGAATCCGCAATGAACTTAATATCAATCTTAACCTGAGCGCTTTGCCTTCGAGCGAATTCGACCAGGACTCAAAGATTAACGGTTCGGCAGCAGCTAACACATTGCCGGATATTTTCATGGTACGCCGCGGGCCCTTCATGAATGTTTCCCGCGTTGGTGTTATCGCGCCTGTAGATCATCTTTACGATCTTATGCCTAACCGTTCCGCCATTCATTACAACGAAGACAGCAGAAGATTTTCCACCATTAACGGAAGGTCTTATGGCCTGGCATCTCCCGGCACAATCGAGAAAAACGAAGGTGTGTTAATCCGTAAAGATTGGCTTGACAGACTGGGCTTGCAAGTACCGGTTACTCTGGATGAATATCTGGAAGTTATGAGAGCGTTTACTTTCCGTAACCCGGATGGTTCAGGACGTCAGACTTATGGTTTCGGCGCGTTTATAGAAATTAATAACTTTGAAGCCGGCTTGGGACGCAGATTTGATCCTTTCTTCGGCGCGTTCGGTGTTGCCGGTACCTGGAATCTTGATAAAGATAATCCCGGTCTTAATGTCCGCAAACCGGAATATTTTGACGCTCTTTCCTTTGTGAAACGAATGGTCGATGAAAAAATTATTGATCCCGACTGGCTCAGCTTGGGCAAAGATGATTTCCGTGCTTCCTGGAAACAGGGCAAATTCGGTATTATGCGCGAGCAGCATGCCGCTTATGCAGCGGAAGCAAACTATGCTCCGTTTGACAGAAACTTCCCCAACGGTGAATGGATTGTTATTGATCCTCCAAAAGGTCCCAACGGACATCAATCTGTAGGCGTTTATGTACAGGCATACAGAATCTATGCAATTTCCACCAGAGCAATGAGGCAGGGCAAGGGTCCGGCTATTGCAAGGCTTTTGGAATGGATGTCTTCAGAAGAAAACACCGACAGCGGTTACTACCTGCTTGGCTGGGGTGTTGAAGGTGAGAACTATGTAAAAGATGCAAATGGTGTTCCCACAATTCACGGTATCCCCGATGCAACAAAAGGTTTTACAAGACCTGAAATGCAGCCCTTTACCCAATTACGCAATATGGTATTCTACAACAGCGCAGTCGAACTTATGGCTCGCTTCCCCACATACCAGGCTCCAAGGTCCGGCAGAACTATGAGCGCTTTAACAACACTGCGTGAAATGCAGTCGAAACCCTGGACCCCGAACATCGGCGGTGACGCTCTTCCTGAGCCCAATGCAGACCTTAAGCGCTTCTATGAACAGGGAGTTATTGAATTCCTTACAGGCAGACGGCCGCTTAACAGAGCGACATGGAATGCATGGCTTGCAGACTTTGACAGACTTGGCGGAGAAGCCTGGGAACAGGCAGGTGTTAAATTTGCCGAAGAAAACGGATATCTGCGTTAAATCATGAGCGAGTTTGATAAAAGCAAACCTGTTTCAGAGCGTATGTCCCGGTCGGTGAAAAGCCGATACGGGACAGACCAGATGCAGTGGCATTATGAACATGGTTTAGTATTACAAAGTATTTATTTAGTTGGACTTAAATCGGGGCAGGATGATCTTCTGCAGTATGTTAAGTCCATGTACGACAGTAAAATTACCCCTGCCGGGGATATTCTTACTTATCGCAAAGATGAGTTTAATCTGGATCAGGTTAACCCCGGCAAGGTTCTGTTTTTGCTTTATAAAAAATACGGCGAAGAAAAATACCGCATTGCAATCGAAAAATTAATGGATCAGCTTCGCAATCATCCCCGAACAAAAACCAATGGTTTCTGGCACAAGAAAATTTATCCGTTTCAAATGTGGCTGGACGGACTGTATATGCAGGCGCCTTTTTACGCTCAGTATACGGTTGAGTTCGGTACCCCTGAGGCTTTTGACGACATCGAACATCAATTCACTTTAATCGAAAAAATGGCGCGTGACGCAAAAACCGGTCTTTTATATCATGCCTGGGACGAATCAAAAGAGATGAAATGGGCTAACCATGAAACCGGCTGTTCGCCGCATTTCTGGGGCAGAGCATTGGGCTGGTACTGCATGGCTTTAGCCGATGTGCTGGAAATTCTCCCTGCCGAAGCAAAGAAAACCCGTGATGCGCTCGCTGCTATTTCACTTCGTCTTTTGGAGCCTCTTTTAAACTGCCGTGATCCGCAAACCGGTTTATGGTATCAGGTAATGGACAAGGGCGGCGAAAGCGGCAACTACAATGAAAGTTCCGCGTCTTCCATGTATGTTTACTTCATGACAAAAATAATACGCTTAAGTTTACTTGATAATAACGAAAGCCTAAAAGCGCGTGTTAAAGAAGCGGCACAAAAAGCGTATGCGAGTCTTATGTCAGATAAAATTTCAGAAGATCCATCAGGTGAACTTCACCTTAATGATATTTGTAAAGTGGCAGGTCTCGGCGGAACGCCGTACCGCGACGGTTCCTATGAATATTATGTAAGTGAACCAAAAGCAACCGATGATTTTAAAGGCGTAGGACCTTTTATTCTGGCAAGCCTGGAACAGGAAGCAATTAACAGATAATCTGTATTAAAAAATAAAAATTATATTTGCGCGTTTTATTAAGGAGAATAATATGCAATATCTTGGATATGAGGCTTTTGAAAAGTCGATAAATAATGTTGGTACGTCTGTTGTTTTTATGGCAAAAGATAATGATGAAACTGTAATTATTATTTCAGGACCTGACAGCCTGGGGTTTAAAGCAGAAGACCTTGGCGTGGAAGATGATAACCGGAAATTTAAAGCAAAACTTACCCACGATAATGCCTGTGTTTTAAGAAAACTTTTTCCGTTTACAGCTCCTGTGCGTGTTTTGGGAAAACCCAAAAGTTTTGGCTTGGGAGACAGGCTGGGGATCGCGACGCCGGGGCACATTGATCTTTTTAAAGATAAAGACGCGTATCCTGTTTTTGCGCAGCAGTCTATACGTGAGTTAACTCTTACAAATCGTACTTACGAAGATGTTCTTAATTGCGCTACTTTTGCCGTTTACCGCGAAGGGTACAAAAAAGGTTTCGGCGCGGACGGGGATCATTTAAAAACCGCAAAAGATGTTGAGTATGCTCTTTCGCTGGGCTTTACAATGATAACTCTGGATTGTTCTGAACATATTAAAAATGATATTACTTCTGCCAATGCTCCGCCTGTACCGGAAAAATATAAAGGCAAGTACCTGAACAAAACATTTAATATCGAAGGTATTTCCATTGAATTCAGCGAAGACGAACTTAAACAATGTGCCGCTATTTATGAAGGAGCTATTATTCATGCAACAGAAATATACAAACAATTTTTTGCTTCCGGCAAATACGATGCGGACTTTGAAATCTCGATAGACGAAACTGTTTCTGTCACCACGCCGCTTCAGCATTTCTTTGTTGCCCGTGAACTTTTGGATGCAGGTGTCTCTTTCGCGACAGTTGCTCCGCGTTTCTGCGGCGAGTTCCAAAAAGGAATCGACTACATTGGAGACATCGCGCAGTTTGAAAAAGAGATAAAAGTACACGCCGCAATTGCGCGTCATCTTGGATATAAACTGAGTATCCACTCCGGCTCTGATAAATTCAGCGTGTTCCCGATTATCGGGCGTGAAACCAAAGGCAAGTGGCATGTTAAAACAGCCGGAACCAACTGGCTGGAAGCAATGCGCGTAGTAGCAATCACAGACCCCGCTCTTTACCGCGAGGTTCACTCTTATGCTCTTGGCGCATTTGATGAAGCAAGAAAATATTATCATGTAACTACAGACATGGCAAAACTTCCGGATCTTAAAACCGTAAAAGATGAAGATTTACCGAAGCTCTTTGAAAACAACGAAGTGCGCCAGGTAATTCACATTACTTACGGTTTAATATTAAGCCTTAAAAACAGCAGCGGCTCCTTTGTTTACAAAGATCGTCTGTACAAACTTTGGAGCGAACACGAAGGTGAATACCGCAAAGCGCTTTTAAAGCACATCGGAAAACATTTAGACTTGTTAAATTAAAGGAGAGATAACATGAAATTAGACATTCGTTATGCAGAACATCCCAATGACATGAAGGGATACGATACTAAAACAATGCGGGAACATTTTCTGTTTGAAAGTGTTTTTATCGAAAACGAAATAAGCTTAGGTTATACACACTCAGACAGGGTGGTGTTTGGCGGCGCTTACCCAAAAACAAAAGCTTTAAAACTGGAAGGCGGCAAAGATTTTGGAAGCGATGTATTTCTGGATCGCCGTGAACTTGGGGTTATCTGTATTTCCGGAACAGGCAGCGTAAATGCGGACGGAACAGAATATAAAATGAAAAAAGGCGACGGTCTTTATATTGGAAAAGGCGTTAAAGATGTAATTTTTAACGGAGATGCCAAATTCTATCTTGCAAGCGCTCCCGCGCACACTGCTTACCCCGTTGTATTTATTCCAATAGAAAAAGCAAATCCCCGCAAATTGGGCGAGGCTGCTACTGTGAATGTGCGCACAATTTATCAGTATGTGCATCCCGCGGTTTGCCAGAGCTGTCAGCTTGTAATGGGTATGACTATTCTGGAACCGGGCTCGGTATGGAATACAATGCCGTCACACACGCATGAGCGGAGAATGGAAGTTTATTTCTACTTTGACATTTCTCCGGGCGCTGTTGTTTTTCATATGCACGGAAGGCCGGATGAAACACGTCATATTGTTATGCAGAATGAACAGGCGGTAATTTCTCCGTCCTGGTCGATTCATTCAGGGGTAGGAACTGCCGCTTATACATTTATTTGGGCAATGGCAGGTGAAAATCAGACATTTGACGATATGGATAATATCGTTACTACAGATTTAAGATAGGGGGATTATATGGACATATTTTCATTAAAAGGAAAAATAGCCTGGATAACAGGCGGCTCTTACGGCATTGGTTTTGCCATTGCTTCGGAATTGGCAAAAGCCGGCGCGGCTATCGTATTTAATGATATAGGACAGGATCAGGTAAACAAGGGACTGGAAGCATACAAGAGCGCAGGTATTACAGCCCGCGGGTATGTTTGCGATGTTACCGATGAAAATGCCGTAAACGAAACTGCCGCTAAAATCGAAAAAGAAGTTGGTGTTGTAGATATTCTTGTAAACAATGCAGGAATTATAAAGCGCATCCCGATGACAGAAATGAGCGCCGCTGATTTCCGCCAGGTTATCGATGTAGATTTGAATGCTCCGTTTATCGTAGCAAAAGCTGTTATTCCTTCCATGATTAAAAAAGGCAGCGGCAAAATTATAAATATTTGCAGCATGATGAGCGAACTTGGACGTGAAACGGTCAGCGCTTATGCGGCAGCCAAAGGCGGCCTTAAAATGCTGACAAAAAACATCGCAAGCGAATACGGTCAATACAATATCCAGTGCAATGGTTTGGGTCCCGGTTACATTGAAACTCCGCAAACTGCTCCTCTTCGCGAACGTCAGAGCGACGGCAACCGCCATCCTTTTGATCAGTTCATCATTGCAAAAACTCCTGCAAACCGCTGGGGCAAACCTGAAGACCTCGCCGGTCCCGCAGTGTTCCTTGCCTCGGAAGCTTCTAACTTTGTTAACGGACACATCCTCTACGTAGACGGCGGAATCCTGGCATACATAGGCAGACAGCCATAAGAAAAGATCAACCACGAAAAAAAGCCCTGGTTTCCCAGGGCTTTTTTAATAAATCTTTATTAGCTATTTGTTTAAATCTTTTTCCAGTACGTCCAGAAGGTCTGCGAGTTCTTTGGGGAGCTTGCTGCCGAATTTGGAGTAGTGGTTTTCCCTGACGTCGGCGATTTCTGCTTTCCAGCCATCAACGTCCAATTTAATAAGTTCTGCCATTGTCGCATCGCTTACATCGGATGGTAAAGGTATGCTTCCGGGTTTGGGCAGGTTGCCGATGGGTGTTTCTACGAAGTTTTGCGCGCCGTCGCAGCGGTCGAACATCCAGGCAAGGACGCGGCTGTTTTCGCTGTAACCTGGCCACATAAATTTGCCGTCGGCATCTTTGCGGAACCAGTTAACAAAGAAGATCTTGGGCAGTTTGTCGCCATGACCTTCATCCTGCGCTTTTTTGCCAAGCTTAAGCCAATGCGCGAAATAGTCGCCCATGTGGTAACCGCAGAACGGCACCATCGCAAACGGGTCGCGGCGGATTGAACCGGCTTTAAGGTCAAGCGCGGCTGCCGTAATTTCCGAACCTGTAATTGAACCCATGAATACACCGTGTACCCAGTTCTTGCTCTGGTTTACAAGGGGGATGGTTGCAGCGCGTCTGCCGCCGAAAAGGAATGCGCTGATAGGCACTCCGTTGGGATCATCCCATTCAGAGGCGATTACGGGGCACTGAGACGCAGGCACTGTAAAGCGGGCGTTAACGTGAGCAATTTCCTGTCCCGCGACGGGTTTGTCGGTTTTGGGAGACGGCACTTTTTCGCCTTTCCAGTTAATGATTGTTTCACCGGGCGCGCCGTAGCCAATCTGTTCCCACCAGACATCTTTGTCTTCGGTAAGACCGCAGTTTGTAAAAATTGTGTTCTTTTTAATTGAGTCCATGGCGCTCTTGTTGGAATGATCGCTGGTTCCGGGCAATACGCCGAAGAAACCTGCTTCCGGATTTATGGCATAGAGCTGACCGTTTTTGAATTTCATCCAGGCAATGTCGTCGCCGATTGTTTCAACTTTCCAGCCCGGAAGGGTAGGAATCAACATGGCAAGGTTTGTTTTTCCGCAAGCGGAGGGGAGAGCGCCGGCAATGTATTTTACTTTTCCCTGAGGATTGGTAAGTTTTAAAATGAGCATGTGCTCTGCAAGCCAGCCTTCGTCTCTTGCAAGTACCGATGCGATACGAAGCGCAAGGCACTTTTTGCCGAGAAGGGCGTTTCCGCCGTAACCTGAGCCGTAAGACCAGATTTCATAAGTATCGGGGAAATGACTGATGTATTTTTTGTTTACATCCGGTTCGCAGGGCCAGCCGGTATCTTTTTCGCCGGGGCCGAGGGGTTTGGCAATTGAATGGAGGCAGGGTACATAAAAACCATCGGTTCCAAGTACTTTAAGCACGTCTGCGCCAACTCTTGTCATTATATGCATATTAAATACTACATACGGGCTGTCGGAGATTTCTACGCCGATTTTGGCGATATCTGAGCCTACAGGACCCATCGAGAATGGAATTACATACATTGTACGGCCTTTCATACAGCCTTTGTACAAACCTCTCATTGTGTCTTTAAGTTCTACGGGGTCTGTCCAGTTATTGGTGGGACCTGCATCGTCCTTGTTTTTACTGGCAATGAAGGTGCGGCTTTCGGCACGGGCAACGTCTGAAGGATCAGAGCGGAACCAGAAACTATTCGGCCTTTTCTCCGGATTCAGCGGTACACCAAGCCCCGCATCTACCATGATTTTGAGCATTCTGTCATATTCAGCTTTGCTTCCATCACAAACCTCAACCGAATCAGGGGTCATCATTGCGACCGCTTCTTCTACCCATTTTTTGAGGCCTTCGTGTTTGAGTTCATTTAAATTCATACTCACTCCTGTTTACGTTTTTTTTCTACTTTCTTTAATTTTTTATACAATGAAACGCTTGTCTTGATCAAGGGGCATTGGGGGCATCCCTATTCCCTATTTATCTAAAATAGCGTACTATTGTATCTATGGATGACAGAAAAAAACGAATAGATGACCTATCAAAAAACAGCCAGGAAAGCCGCGCTTCACTGAATATACTTTTGGAAAATTTCGGAGAAAAATTGTATTCCCGCACAAAAGATGAGCCTAAAGCCGATTTTGATGATATACGCCAATACAATGAATATTTAAGGGATATTGCAGAAGCCAATGCTGATATCGTAAAGATCGAAGAAAAAAACAGGCGTTTTCAGGAACTTGTAGAAGCAATCGAGTATAAAGAAAACGAAGAAAAAGAGCGAACCAGGGAAATGGCAGTCGTTTACCGCAGGCTTGGAAAAGCCCTTCTGGAAAACAGCTCTTATGATGATTTTACATCGCTTTTTAAAGAACAGGCAGATGCCTTAAAAGTTAAACGTGAATCGCTGGAAGCCCGTATCGGAGAGCTGGACAACAAGGAAGGAGGCAATGTCTTTTCATGGATTGGAAAAAGCGCTCAGGGGCTGGTTTTAAAATCATTCCTGTCCAAAGCGCAGGAGAGCCAGGAACAGCTTTATTTTTCTATCGGAGAACGTTTCAGCACCCGCGATGTTATTACAGAAAATGATGATGTAGCGATGATACGCGCAGAAATTGATATTTTACGCAGTGTTTCACAGACGGCGCAGGAAAAAATAGCATCTTTAAAAGACGAAAAACGGATTATTTCTGCCGGGTTTGGAATAGACGGCAATCCTCAGAAGCAAATACAATCTGTAAAAAACAATATTGCGGCAATTAAGGAATCTTTAAGCAGCCTGTACAGGAATTTCGGCGCTCAGGCAGCCGGAATTATGGATGCGCAGATAGACCCTGAAAGAAAATATTATATAGACGCAATTGTAACGGCAGAAGACGGAGAAATTATAGGAAGGGCAGTAAGATTAAATCAATCCCTTATGGATAATGAAAAAGCCATCTTAAAATTAAAAGTATCGCTTGCGATTGACGAAGAAAAAATGAAAATAGAAAGATTCAGAAAATCCATAGAAGAAAAGAAAAAACGAATCGATGAATACGAAAAAATTGTAATAGAATTTGAAGAAAGCATACATAATTGCCAAAAACAAATAAGTGAACTGGAAAAACAGCTTTAGGAGAATACCATTATAATTTTATTAACTATATTAAGCTTAATAATAAGGAGTTGTTATTCCAATGCCGGCAAAAAAAACGATAAAGAAAACCAGTGCTAAGACAAAAGCTCAAGATGCAAAAACACCGGTTTATGATGAATCTAAGATAAAGACACTGTCCTCGCTTGAACATATCAGGCTTCGTACGGGAATGTACATTGGACGGCTGGGCGACGGATCGAATCCCGATGACGGTATTTATGTTTTATTAAAAGAAGTTATTGATAACGGCGTAGATGAATTTATCATGGGTAACGGCAAGCTGATAGATATCTCTGTAAAGGATGCAGCCAAGCCGGGTGCGGCATCTGTAAAGGTGCGCGACTATGGGCGCGGTATTCCTCTTGGAAAACTGGTTGAATGTGTTTCTGTAATTAACACAGGCGCAAAATACAATGATGATGTGTTTCAGTTTTCTGTCGGCCTTAACGGCGTTGGAACAAAAGCCGTTAATGCGCTTTCTGTCTACTTTAGGGTTGTTGCTGTGCGAAACGGAGAGTTTGCAGAAGCAATTTTTGAGAGAGGCACATTAAAAAGTTCACGCAAGGGAAAATTTAAAGAAAAAGTAAAAGACGGAACTTTGGTTGAATTTATTCCGGATCCGGAAATTTTTAAAAATTATATTTTTAATTCTGAGTTTATAGAAAAAAGAGTTCAAAATTACGCGTATCTTAACGCGGGTTTAACGCTTGCCTTTAACGGCAAGCAATTTATGTCCAAACGCGGTTTGTTTGATCTTTTAACGGAAGAAACAGGCGACGAAGGTTTGTATCCGCTTGGTTATTATTGCGGTGTTCATTCATCAAGCGGTCAGCTCGAAATTGCTTTTACGCACACAAACAATTACGGAGAAGAATATTTTTCTTTTGTAAACGGCCAGTATACTTCCGACGGCGGCACGCATCTTTCGGCTTTTAAGGAAGGGTTTTTAAAAGGAATACAAACCTTTTTTAAAAAAGATTACAGAAGTGAAGATGTCCGCGAAGGTACAATCGCAGCAATAGCTGTAAAATTAAAGAACCCGATTTTTGAGAGCCAGACAAAAAATAAACTGGGTAATTCCGACATTCGCGCATGGATAGTGCAGGAAGTACGCAATGCCGTAGAAGACTGGCTCCATAAAAATCCGGAAGCAAGCAAAAAACTGGAGCATAAAATTGTCGCAAACGAATCTTTGCGCACAGAGCTGAATGCTGTTAAAAAGGAAGCGCGCGAGGCTGCAAAAAAAATCGCGCTTAATATACCAAAGCTTAAAGACTGTAAGTATCACCTGGAAGACGGCAAACACGGAGAGGAATCGACGATTTTTATTACGGAAGGCGACTCTGCCGCAGGTTCAATCGTTTCCAGCCGTGATGTTATGACGCAGGCAATTTTTGCATTGCGCGGCAAAGTGGAAAATGTGCACGGCAAAAAACGAGCTGCCATTTACAAAAACCTGGAACTTTTTAACATGATGATGGCTCTTGGCATTGACAATGATATCGAAGGATTGCGTTATGCAAGAATCGTAATTGCCACCGATGCGGATTTTGACGGTTTTCATATACGAAATCTGCTTCTTACCTTTTTTCTGTCATATTTTGAAGAACTTGTTACCGCAGGCCATGTTTTTATTCTGGAAACGCCGCTGTTCCGCGTTCGTACAAAAAAAGAAACACGTTATTGCTATTCGGAAAAAGAGCGCGATGAAGCATGGGCGGCTCTTGGTTCGCAGAGCGAAATTACCCGGTTTAAGGGGCTGGGCGAAATTAACCCAAAAGAGTTCGGGCAATTTATAGGCGAAGATATGCGCCTGGTGCCGGTATCGGTAAATACGCTCAAGCAGGTTCCGCAGGTACTGAATTTTTACATGGGTAAAAATACACCGGAGAGGCGGGAATATATTATGAAAAACCTGATAGAAGTTGCTATATGAAAGAACCTTATATACCGCAGATGGATGTTAAATATCCGGAAAAACTTGATGATCATATGCTGCCTCTTAAACTTGAGCGCGATTTAATATTGGATAAAGATTATCCGTTTTTGGATAAATCATTCGGCTTCAGGTTCATGCGCGCTCTTATGCATCTGGGTATTTTTCTGATTGTTTTTCCTTTAAGTATTCTAAGATTCGGCTTAAAAATTGAAGGCAGAAGAAATCTTTATAAACACAGAAATCTTCTTAAAAACGGAGCGATGACAGTATCAAATCATGTTCAAAAATGGGATTTTCTTTTTGTTCTGCAGGCAATCCGTTATCGTTCGATATATTTTCCCGCATGGAAGGAAAACCTTAAAGGTCCCGACTGTGACATGATCCGTCTTGCAGGCGGTATTCCGATACCGGAAGAAATAAGCATAATTAAATATTTTAATATTGCATTTGATGAAATTATCAAAAAGAAAAAATGGATACATGCGTTTCCGGAAAGTTCAATGTTTTATTATTTTCAGCCTATAAGACCTTTTAAAAAAGGCGTTTTCTCCCTTGCTCACCGCTACAATCTGCCGATTCTTCCAATGGCTTTTTCATATAGAAAACCAAACCTTCCTTTTGCATTGCTTAATCTTATCAGATCTGCAGCAAGAAAAAGAAAACTGCCTATGATTACTCTGCGTATTGGGGAACCAATTCTTTTTGACCCATCTCTGGATCGTAAAGCAGCGGTTATTAAAATGAGAAAAGATTGTCATGAAGAGATTGTGCGCCTTGCAGGGATCAGCGGTAACAAATATCCTGCAGAAGGAGATTGACCAGCCCTTCCCATTTTCCGGCATACATCAATAGAGTAGGACCTTGCGGTTCTTTTTCCGGGCGGCGGCGGTTGGGATCCAGGCGGTAATAACGCTTGTTGCCGGTTTCCAGGCAGAAAAAATGCATCCTGGAATTAAACGCGCCAAGTCCGTCTGTTTCTTCACGGTCACCAATTACAAGGATTTCTTCGGGTGCCAGATTTAAATTGTTTGCAATTTCCAAAAAAGGACGAACAGCCGGTTTTTGAGCGCCGAACATTTCAGGACCGTAAAGCTTTATGTTTTTTAATGCGGGCAATGAAAGAGCGTCAAGGCGTTCTTTAAGCATGGGGTAATCTGAATAAATGGCAGTTTTTCTGGGATTATCCGGTTTGTCAAGAATACGCAGCAGTTCTTCCAGTTTTGGTCTTGGTTTATAATGTTTTTTAAGTACGCGAACCATGCGCGGCATATAAATATTCAAATACCAATTCTGCATTTTCTGCGGCGATTTAAAATTGATTTTTCCCATTTCTGAAAAGAAAGCTCTGTAGTAATTCTGCGCTGATGAAAAATCCCGTCCCGCAAAACGGCTGCGGATGAGTCTTTCATTGCGTATAAGGAACATATCCAGGGGATTTGCCGCAATTAAACGGAATGCGATAAAAGCATTATCAAAAAGGGTACCATCAAAATCAAAGATGATACCCTTTATGCTGCGCAGCATTTTTTTACAAACAGACTCTGTTCCGGATTTTTCTACCTGTTCAAAAGAAGAGTCTGAATGTAAATGCACCCATTGTACAGGAGCCGGAAAATTTTTCACTTTACCAGCTCTTTAAACATTGCGTGGCGTTTTTCGTCCTGCATAAGCAGATTAAGCTTAAACTGTCCGTCGCGGTAACCGCGGTCGATACAGGCGGCTTTAAAGCGTTCAAAAGACTCAGGTCCCAAAAGAGCTGTTTCCGGCGCTTTTACCCTGTTCGAAGATCTTTTTTCTTTGTACTCAGGGTTGTATTCCTGCAGGCAATTATCAAGATGATTTGTAAATTCTTCCGCTTCTGTGACAGAAATGCTTTGATCTGCAAATTCATAATAAAATTTATAATTTGATTTTTGCGGATCGGCAAAACCGACAAAGAAGGGCGCTATTTTACCTGTCTTTTTTTCGGTCTCACGCACTGCTTCTATAAACTGTCTTTCATGCAGTTTTTCTCCCGTAAGACTGATGGTTCCGTTTACCTTTTGGATAAATCTGATCAGCGGGAAATCATTAAAATATTCAACTACTTCTACAAGATCGTGCATATTGTAGCGGTAAAGACCGGAGCAGGTTGTGGCAAGTATGCAGTACCGTTTGCCTTCTTTAAGTTCATTAACCTGATAGATTTTCGGGTTTGGGTTGTCAAGGTCTGATTCATGGATGAACTCAAAATAGCTCTTGTGTCCGAATACTGTTGTTTCCTGGGTATTGCTTTTAATTACAAGACCAGCTTTACATTCGGTGGATACATAGCTGAATTCATGGAATACGCAATCCGGCGGGAAAGAGTCGCGGACTTTTTCATAGTAGATTTTTGTGTTTCCGCAGAACCATACATTTACTACCTGCAAATTGGGCCAGTAATGTTTGGGAAGAACGTTCCCATAGCGTTCTTTAAGTTTGCGTAATTCTGCGGCGCGTTTTGGGTTTGGTTTTGCAAACGGGAGCATCTTTTCGCGAATATCATCCGGAATGGGGAATTTGCTGCTGATTGTTCCATTTTCGATATCTTTGCAATAATCATCGAAGAATTCATTAACATTGGTCTGCATCTCTACAAGGGTGCTTGGGTTTGCGGTAAGAAGAAGAGAAACATCTTTTTCTATGCCAAAACGCATAATTGAATAATAGCGCGCTTTGTAATCGGCAATATGAGATACATCCAGAGGAGCGGCATAGATTGATTTCATAAAATTGGGGATATCCCTTTGCATTACGCCGGAAATTGAACCATAAACAGTGCCGTCCGGGGCAGCGCCTTCGATTGCTTTGCCTACGATTGAAACAGTGTAATTATTGAATACTTTCGGTCTGTTCATGATCATGGAGTAGAACCACCCCTGGTTCATCTTTTTATACACTTCTTTGTAGTATTGTTCGGTAACAGGTATCCATTTCGGCTCTTTTGTAGTTCCTGAGGTGGTGGCATAAAATTTTGGTTTGCCGGGGAAAAGGATGTCTGCCTCTCCGTTTTTGTGCCTTTCAATATACGGACGCAGTTCTTCATAATCGTTTATTTTGACATTTTTCTGGTATAGTGCGAATAATTCATCGTCAGATTTTGCCGCAAGGATTTCATCGAATTTATGTTCTTTTCCATAAACTGTATCCTTTGATGTAGTCAATATACCTCTTAAGCAGTCTGCTGCCGCTTTTTTTCCGTTTTTGGATGCTTTCTTCATTTCCTTCATGCATTTCTTTCCAACTATGGTCAGAAGCAGCCTGATAAGCAGCCAACCTTTTATTCTTTTACTTTTCATAAGTCGTCTCCTTACCGCCATTATATTACATTTACCCCGTTTTTGTAAAGACGGTATTTGTGAGGGGAATGCCTTACATTCCCATAGCGAATTTTGTATAATAAAGGCATAGTGGCATACCTGTATGAAACTCACCTCCACACAGCCGAGGCCAGCAGGTGCTCGGTTTCCGGAGGAGCAGATTATATTGCCGGTTATATTGAAAAGGGGTATTCCGGCATCATCGTAACCGACCATTTTTTTAATGGAAACTGCTCTTTATCCCGAAGATTGCCCTGGGAAGAGTGGGTTAACCGTTTTTGCCTTGGGTATGAGAATGCCAAAAAAGAGGGAGATCGCAGGGGGCTGGATGTTTTTTTCGGCTGGGAAGAAACTTTTGACGGTTGCGATGATTATCTTGTTTACGGTCTTGATAAACAGTGGCTTCTTAAGCACCCGGAAGTCCGAAACTGGACAAGGGGCGAAATGTACCGTGTTGTCAGGGAAGAGGGAGGATGTGTAGTGCAGGCTCACCCTTTCAGGCAGCGGTACTACATCTCCAGGGTCATACTTTCTACAGGCTGTGTAGATGCCGTTGAGGCTGTCAACGGTGGGCATGATGATGAGGCTTTTGATGTTCTTGCCAACCGTTATGCGCAAGCAATCGGCAAACCGGTTATAGCGGGGACAGATATACATGATGCTTCTTTTATATACAGTAAAAAACTTTTTGGAATTTATTCAAAAAATAAACTAAATGGTATTGAAGATTTTGTAAATTTGATTTTGAATAATAATATAGCCGGTATAAAAACAGACGGCAGGCTTAATTATAACGGTTATGAAACGGTGGGAATTCCTGTCGAAATCCGCGACAAATATGACAGGATAACAAGCAGTAACTGGAAAGAGAATTTTAAGGAGTACGTTTTCTGACCGAATGGTCAGAAAATTCCGATTTAAATTTTAAGGAGTATGTATGAACGAGAAAAACGGTAACGGAGGGCACGTTCCGCAGAGGATAAAGGAATTCAGGGAGATATTGGAAATAAGCGCGTTTGATTTAGCGAAAGAGACTGATATTCCCTATGAAACATATTGTAAATATGAAAACGGAGATCTGGATATTCCCATTAGTGTTTTATATACAATTGCAAATCATCTTGGAACTGATGTTACAGTCCTTCTTACAGGCGAAGAAGCAAGAATGGACAGCGCTGCAGTGTGCCGCAAGGGAAAAGGCGTTCAGATACAAAGGTATCCGGGATATGAATTTTCCAGTCTTGCATATAATTTTAAACACAGAACAATTGAGCCCTTGCTTGTTTCGCTTGATTCATCAAAGCCAAATGCCGGGGCGGTATCTCATTCCGGACAGGAGTTTAACTATGTGGTAGAAGGTCAGGTTAAAGTTATTGTAGGAAAGAGCGAACACATTTTAAGTCCCGGAGATTCTATTTATTTTGATGCGCGTATCCCGCATGGTCAAAGCGCTGTGAACGGTTCAGCGCAATTTTTAACAATTATACAGGAATAAAAACATGAACGAAATACTTTCACGCTATCTGCCGCGAATTGAATTCGACAGTTACGAAGATTTTTATCAAAACTACAGCTGCAAAATGCCGGATGATTTTAACTTTGCCTATGATGTTGCAGATGAATGGGCAAAATTACAGCCGGAAAAACTTGCTCTTGTCTGGACAAACGATTCAGAAGAAATGAAAACTTTTACTTTTGCGGAAATAAAACGCCTTTCCGACAAGGCAGCCAATGCGCTTATTTCTTTGGGAATAAAAAAAGGCGATGTTGTAAAGCTCATTTTAAAACAGCGTCCTGCCGTATGGGTACTTATGTGCGCGCTTTCCAAAATAGGCGCGATTTGCATTCCGGGCACATATCAGCTAACTTCCAAAGATTTGGAATACCGCTGCAATATTGCAAATGTAAAGCTTTTAATTACAGTCGACGACAGGGAATTGCTTGACAGTATTATTGCTGCCCGTCCCAATTGCCCCAAACTTGAAAAAATAGCGGTAGTTACTCATGAAAGTTCCGCAGATACAATTCCTGCCGGTTTTCTTGATATGAGAGCCGAAATTCAAAAAGCATCTGAAACTTTTTCCAGAATCCCGTCCGCAACAAAAGATCCAATGTTAATTTATTTTTCTTCCGGCACAACCGGGCTGCCGAAGATGGTGCTTCATAATCATTCACTTGCCCTGGGGCATATTGTTACCGCAAAATACTGGCACTGCGCCGAAGACAACTGCGTTCACTTAACGCAGACTGATTCCGGCTGGGCAAAATTTGCATGGGGTAAAATATACGGTCAGTGGATTTGCGGCGCCGCTGTAGGAGTTTATGATACGGAAAAGTTTACTCCAAAAGGTATGCTGGATGCCATTTTAAGGCTAAAGCCCGCTACATTCTGCGCTCCGGCGACAGTTTTCCGTTATCTTATAAAAGAAGATCTTAGCGGCTACGATTTTGGTTTTATCCGTCATACATCTGTAGCAGGCGAGCCGCTGAGCCCTGAAGTTTACAATAAATTTAAAGAACTAACAGGTCTTGAAATACGCGAAGGTTTCGGCCAGAGCGAGACTTCCGTTATGGCGGCAGTTTTTAAATGGCTGCCCGTAAAACCCGGCTCTATGGGAAAACCTTCCCCGCTTTTTGATCTTAAGCTGCTGGACGAAAACGGTTCCGTCTGCGATGAAGGAATTGTAGGCAACATGAGCATCACCCGCGCCGGAAAAAATATGTACGAAAGCGCTGAATGTGCTCCCGATAACATTCCGCCCGTAATTGGAGATTCAGATTTTCCCGGCTTATTCAGAGGTTACTGGAAAGATAAAGAAGTTACAGAAAACAGCTGGAAAAACGGCACTTATCAAACAGGCGACATGGCATGGGAAGACGATGAAGGCTACATGTGGTTTGTCGGCCGCAACGATGATGTGATAAAATGCTCCGGCTATCGCATTGGTCCGTTCGAAGTGGAAAGCGCCCTGATGGAACATCCTTCGGTACTTGAGTGCGCCGTCACTGCCGCTCCAGACACAATGCGCGGACAAGTGGTGAAAGCAACAATCGTCCTGGCGCGGGGTTTTTCCGCGTCAAACGAACTTATCCGCGAACTGCAAAACCACGTTAAACATGTTACCGCTCCCTACAAATACCCGCGCATAATTGAATTTGTGCCCGAGCTGCCAAAGACAATCAGCGGGAAAATTAAACGTATGGAGATACGCAAGAAAGATTTTGAGTAGCCAGTTACGCTAACGATTTCCAGTTTTTATAGTTCACGTTAATTTGCTCCTCAAAAGAAATTTGCATATTCTTGCCGTCATAAATAACCTGCCTGGATTTAATTGTTTGAGGCTGAGGCGCGTTAAATTTCATAAGGTTTTTTGAATAATCCCTGTTTGCTGTCTGAGATGATTTTATTTCTGTTAATTCCAGTCCATTCACAGTTTCTTCCAGAAGATCAATTTCTTTTTCCATGCTGTCCGAATCCCGCCAAAAGTATAATCTTGGTTTATGTCCGGCATTAAAATATTTTTTGGCGATCTCGGAAACTACTGCTGCTTCGAATATATGACCTCGCATCTGATGTTTAGTAATTTCATCAGCATGAGTAAAACCCAGCAGAGAGCAGAGAAGACCGGTATCGTAAAAATAAAGTTTAGGAGCTTTTACATGTCTTTTTCCGATATTGCTGTAATAAGGAGGCAGGTGGAAAAGAATGTAGCTTTCCTCAAGAATAGAAAGCCATGAATTAACAGTTCTCGCGTCGATACCCGTATCCGATCCTAATTTTGTAAGATTCACCGGGTTGCCTGTATAAGCTGCAACAATACTTAAGAAACGTTTAAATTTATCCAAATCATGTATTTTTAGTTCAGCCCTGATATCTCTCTCAACATAGGTTGTAATATAGCTGGGATAAAAATCTTGCGGATCAATTTTTGATGAAACCAGACGGGGATACGATCCGGTAAACATCCATTCATCGGCTGTTTTGGGAAGCATATTTGCCGACGCCAGTTCGCCAAGAGAAAAAGGCAAAAGCGATAAAATTCCTACCCTGCCTGCAAGCGACTGGGAAATATTCTTCATCATCGAGAAATTTTGCGACCCGGATAAAATATAAATTCCCGGAATATTCATCTCGTCTACTTTTGTTTGAATGTATGAAAACAGATCCGGTGCTCTTTGGGCTTCGTCGATAATTACACTGCCTTTAAAGGAATTAAGAAATCCTCTCGGGTCATTCAAGGCAAAATCTCTGATATCCTTATCTTCCAGGCTCACAAATTCAAATTTCCCCAAAAACAGGTGTTTTAACAGGGTACTCTTACCGCTCTGTCTTGGTCCCGTCAGGAAAACTACAGGAAATTTCCAGACAATGTCTGTTAATTTAGCGCTTATTGCTCTTTTAATGAATTCCATATATCTAAAATTATACAATTTAAACCCCGAAAATTCAACAATTTGAGTACCGAAAATTCGACAATTTGAGTGCCGAAAATACGACAATTTGGGTATTAAGTCTGGTTAGTTGTCTGGATTTAAAAGCCCTTTAAATTGCTGCCGTATATTCCTGATAATCCTGTCTTCAAGTTCAATTAATTGCTGGGTTTGTTCAGTAGCTTCTATAGCAGGCGGTTCGCTTGGCGTTATTGGTATCAATAGCTGGTAAACTTCAACATGCAGAATTTTCGCTATTTTTGTAATGGTTTTATCACTGACCCACATCCGACACCCTTCAATATCATTTACCGTCTGAGCGGACAATTCTGCCATTTCAGCCAGTTTCTCCTGCGTTAAACCCAGTTTTTTCCGCTCTATCTTTATATTATTTGACAAAATTTCCCTTAATTTCTCTGGTTTCATAAGTATAACTTCCACCCATATTCAATCTATGTTATTAACAAGTATTGACAACTTGTTGAAAACAATGTATATTGCTTGTTGTAGACAAGTATGAAAGTTTTGGGGTTCTACTCATAAAAAATAAGTACATGTCTGTTTAGGGATATTTACCCTAAAAATTACAATTTTGGAGGTTTCAAAATGAAGAAAATATCGAGTTTTTTGGTATTTTTATTGGCTGTCGGGTTGGTATTTGGTGTTTTGGGGTGTGATGATGGCTCCAATAATAACAATAACAACAATACACAAACGGGTTCTGGAGTAGATTTTTCGGATTATCAGAATAATGATGCAGCGTTTTTCATTGACAATCGTACAAATCATAAACTTGTTGCTTTTAAGGGTAGTTTAAATGCAAGTAATTTACTTGGTGGTATCCCTGCAAATGCTGACTATCATGGTATTAAAAAAGATTTAACTAAGTTTACAAAAACAGAAGGTTTTCCGGTTATCTTTATAACAGAAGAACAATATAACGCAAATAAAAACAGTCTTGGCGTATTAGCTAATTCACCTTTTACAAGAGAGTATGTCTTTTATAATCACGGGCAGCATAATCCCCAGCGTTATGAAATTAGCGGTCAAGTTGGCGGTCGTCACACATTGAATGTAATAAATCCGTCAGGTCTTGATGTATCTTTACGGCTTAATGGACCTGGAGGACCGACTTTAGGATTTGCAACAAGACAAATGATTCAAACTAAATTTCCTATGTATGGCGGTGATTTTTATATTTATCCAGTATTTATGTTTTATAATGCTCACAGGCAAGTGCTTGTCCAGAGTTATCCTAAACGAGCAATTGATGGTGGCGCATATTTTAGACCTGTTGATTTTCCTATGGCTGGAGCAGATACTGAAAGAAATTTTGACGTATCAGAAGCTTATGCTAATTTAGCAAACGATTTAACATTAGGTGTTGCATGGGTAATTTTTGATAATCAATCACCTACAGCTTCTATTACTGTTGAAGAAGGTACTACTCCGTTAAGAGATACTTTTGGTCAATCGCTTTTCAGTCCTGGTCAAACTAGAACTCTTTCAATTAATATGCCTGGTGTTGGAAGCAATACTTTCGTTAGTGAAAGGACAATACATAACTTGTTTATTAGAGTAGCAGATATGACAGCACAAGTGAAAGATAAAGCAGGTAATACTTCATTCATATTAAAAACCGATCATCAGTATACAGCAACTGTTACAGGTAGTGTAAATACAGGTTTTAATGCAGAAATTGATATTACTGCAGGTTCACTAGTGAATATTCATGATCTTTATAATGATTAATATGACACCTCTGTATTAAACTAATTCTGCCTGCAATTTAACAATTTTCTTTAACTTGTTATTTGTAGGCAGAATTTAAACAAGGAGCAATTATGTATAATATTTTTATTTCATTTAAAATAAATATATTTAAAGTGATATTTTTTATTCTTTTCTTGTATATTTTTGCATCTTGTGATAATTCTGATTTACCTTCTACAGAAAATACAATTGACAATAAAACATATATAAAGCTAATTAATAATACAGAGTTTGATGTTAATGTATATGTTTATGAGCCTCGATCTGATACGAATCCTGATCCTACGTATTTTATACTTGCAAAATCGGAAAAGCAGTCAGAAATTAGTCATTCTTTATTAGAATCTGGTGATCCTTTTTATTTTGAATACTTAATACCAGTAGGAAGCATAATAGTTCCTAATTACGATTTTTTTCAAGATCATCGCTACAAAATTGAAAAAGAAATAGTAAATACTATAACAATTCCAAATATAACAAGCACGACCACTAACTCTAGTTTTATAGTTATAGAAAACGATTCTTCTTCAATTATCACTGTACAACATTTTATAACTTCTTTGCCGCATTCAGGGCAAGCTTTTGTTGAAATACAGCCTGGTAAGAACGCTGTATATATTTTAAGAAATACAATTGCAAATTTACAAAATCATACAGTTGGTACTATTATAAATCGAAGAAATTTTCCGCCAACAAATATTCAATCAGGAAGGATATACTCGTTTAAATATGACAATTCCTCAATATATTTATATTCAGAAACACCTTTTGATATAAATGCTCGAAATAGTATATGGTCTATCCCTACTTTTAACACTCCAGCACCAAACGGCAGATTTTTTACTACTGGTCTTCTCAGTTCCAGAGCAAATGTTAAATCAGACGGATATATTTTAACCGGCAGAGTTAATTATAATCACAGTACGGTTATGTCTCCTCATGTTGAGGCTATTTCTTATTTAGGAATGATTTCACCGACAGGCGCAATTACCAGAGAAAGAAAAATATCTCTTGGGACAAACCCTGTTGGGCTCAATTTAGAAAGTTTTATAGAAATAAATGCTGACAAACTTGTCTATACAGGACAAGTTTATTACAGAGACTCAATCGGGCAGCCTTGTATTTTTAGTACAGACTTTTTAGGAAACGAAAATTATTTTTATGATAATTTCATAAATGATATAAATGATAGTCAAGAACTTGTTGGTCAGAAACTTGTTAGATGGAATAATGATTATGCCATAGGCTGCCAGCTCTGGGAATCTGGTCACCAAAAAGCAAGAATATATATAGCTAAAGTAACGGAAATAAGATGGGATGCAGTGACCCATGCCGAATTTTGGATGTCTCCAGAAGAAGATTACGCAGAATTAGTAGATCTTATATTTGACCAAACTCATAATATGCTTGTAGTTTTAGCGCGAACAAATACAGGGTCAACAGTTTATTTTATTGATGCAATAACTGGAACAATTAAATATCCGACAGTAAATTTAGACAACTATTGGATAAACGGTATGTTTACCGTTGGTAATAATTATTATATTGCAGGCGGATATAGAAGCGTTTCCAGAAATAGAGGCTTTATAACTAATATTGATGTTGTCAGCGGTATGGTTGATACAAATAACCCATGGTTAATTGACCCAACACAATATCAACATGGAGCAGGCAGTTTTTGGTATATTCTGCCGGAAAATGATGGGACGCTAATACTTGCGGGCTGGTGTGTAGAAAACAACAGTAATGCGGATAATAGCAATCATTATTTGCCCTGGTTAGTAAAGTATAATTTGAGTACCAGAACAAAAATATGGGAACAAGTTTACAATGAACGTTTAGGTTATTATATTAATTCTGTACATCATAACGCAATCGGCAGTTATTTGCTGGAAATTCACAATAGCCAAACTTATCACAGTTATATAGTAAGTACTGATCTTTTGGGAAAGATGAGTACTAATTTGTTAGCGCCATTACCACGCAGCTCTTCATCTGAATTTGTTGCTACTCAGCCAGGTAATCCTAAAATCAGCATAAATATTATTCCTTTATCCGATGCTAATTTATCTACACCTGAAAATATTAGCTTAACAAAAGGACAAAATGTCGATGTTATCGTTCAGGGAACATGGTCTAGTTATCAATGGTATGTAAATGGCTCTCTTGTATCAAGTTACGGTTCTACTTACACATTTGCGACATCTTCACTAAATGCAGGTATATACACGGTTACAGCGATTGTTACAAACAGTGTAGGAGAGAGACGCTCCGCAGGCTGTCGTATAACCGTAACTAATTAGGAGTTGAATATGAAAAATATAAATATTTTATTAAAATCCTTTTTAATCTTTATTATATGTATAACATCAGTTACTTGTTCTCTTTCTATTGATGAAATATCAAAAGATCAATCAAATCAAAATGAAATGGTGTTAGTTCGTTTTGGTGTATTCGATTTGCCGTCTCGCTCTGTAATGCCCGTTATGCCGACAGCCGCTGATATTTCATATTTTTATCTATACGGTATATCGTCCGCAGATACGGTAACGGATCAAGTTAGGCTTGGTTTATTTTCTGATAATCTAAGTGATGCCAATGTCCTTCTTAAACCCGGTACTTGGAATTTTACATTAATAGCGTACAACGATTATGATATACCCATTTTAAGCGGTGTTAGGAATAACATTATTATTACCACAGGGTATACTGGAACTGTTAATTTTAACCTTGAAACAATAAGCGTCTCAAGTTATGAAGGTATTGTATCAATAATCTTAGAATTACCGTTTGATGTTACAATTGCTTCTGTAGAAACTGTTATTGATAGTGTTATACTTACACCCCCATTATCAGTAGCAGATAGAGCTATACAGTTTAATGACACAATGCCGGCAGGTGATTACCTTATAAACTTTTTCTTAAAAGATTCAGAAAGCAGAGCATTAGCAGTTATTACCGAAATAGTTGTAGTCAGAAGCGGTCTATTAAGTTCAAAATTAATAACTCTTACCAAAGACGATTTTAACAGTCCTCCCGCAGCCCCCAGCAATTTCAAAATAGTTTCATATATTGACGGTTTTCTTACTTTCAATTGGGTAAGAAATTCATTAAATGAAACAGGATTTA
>Ga0123356_10000408_pt1 | contig 48880 bp, 39 predicted proteins | sample TergutEmb28metaG_2_FD_92546 | JGI IMG/M metagenome (GOLD analysis project Ga0123356, IMG submission 92546) | Embiratermes neotenicus P3 segment gut microbial communities from Petit-Saut dam, French Guiana - Emb289 P3 | ecosystem: Host-associated > Arthropoda: Insects > Digestive system > Gut ...
TCCCGAGACGGACGCCAAGGAAGGCTACGTTTTGCTCAAAGCGGGCAGCTGGCAGAAAGCAGAGGAACTGCTGAACCGGGCGTTTGCTCTCCGCCCGGACGATGAAAATGTATTGAACGCGCTGTGCCTCTCGCCTGGGAGTACAAACGCGACTTAAACGCCGCTGCTCAACGGTTCAACCGGGCGCTCGCATTCCACAACGCGAACGACAACTTCCAGGCTTCCCTGCACAACAACCTGGGTGCGGTCATGGTGAACAGCAGCAGTTTCCGCGGCGATCGAACAGTTCCGGTCTGCCGTCCTGATTTCACCCGCAGACGCCGAATACCATACCAATCTTGCGACCGCGCTCGCGGCAGGTTAGAGGAGCGAAGCGGTAGAGGAAACGACGGTCGCGCTAAGAATAAACTCCTATTACGCTCCCGCCCGGCAGCTCTTCGAGCAGCTTGCTTCGCTGCGCTAAACTGGTCTCTCAAAACGGAGCCGGATGGCGGGCAACAACACCCTGCGGAAGCCCCCTGGGCTGCACGGGGTTCGGAAACAGACACGCCGGGCGGGCGGTTTTTCTCACTCGAGGTTAAATCCGCTGACTTCGACCGCGGGCTTCGCTTCGCCTAGTTCGGCGGCCCGATAGGCGGCCGTGAGCTCCCGCTTTTCGCCCGGCAGCAGGGAAATGTAGTTGTCCTGCCAGAGAACCGGCAGAATCTCCTCGCCTCCTTTGCCTCTGTCCACCTTCAAGCGGACAAAGAACGCGAGGCTCTTCGAGGGATTCTCGACGGTCACATGGGTAACTTCATCTTCCCCTTGCCGTTCGCTGCGGTCGCTGACCTTCAGCTTCACCTTGGGCAGTTGGGAAAGGGAGGTGAAGTCGGCGTAGGAAAGCGTCGGAGTGGTGTACCAGTTCGACTTCGCCCAGTCGATGGTTTCCTGCCTGGTCGAAAGCCAGTAAAAGTTCGAACCGAGCGGGTTGCCGCCGGCGTCGGCAATGCGCAGCGCCACAAAGTAGGTTGGAGTCAGGTCCTTGATGTCCGGCAGAGATACAACCTTTACCACTCCATCGGCGGGCACGTCGAGGGTCGCGTCGTTTGCGAACTTCTCGCTCATGTCGAGACCCAGTACCTTGGTCGAGACCCGCAGGGCTTTGGCGTCTTCGAAGCGGCTGTTCACCACGTAAATGCTGTTGTCGTCGTATCCGTAGACCGGATCGAGAGGCTGAAGCGCGGCCTTGGCGCCAAAATATCCGCCCCCCGGCCGCAAATACCAGTCGTACAAGTGCCAGATCACCGAGGGCCACGCATTGTTCAGCATCCATTGGATCACCCCGCCCGATGTGTACTTATTGCGGCTGTAGCTCTCGTACATGGCGCGAATACCCTCGTAGGCCTGGGCCTGCGCCTTCAGGGTGTAATCTTCGAGGCTCGACGCCCTGCCATAGCGCGTGTTCAGGGCGTCGGTGAACACGTGAATGTCTTTGAAAGCGCCGCCGCCGGCGTGGAAGCCCCACCAGTCATCGATGGGCCACTGATGCTCGCGGGGCAGCATCGCCCGGATCGACTCAATCGGAGGCACGGCCGGCCCGGGACTGGTTTCCATGTTGAACCCGTATCCGCCGCCGCAGCCGCCGAGGTTGCAGGTCTGCGGGTGATTGGCCCCGAGCGAATCTTCCATCCAGTACGCCGGCGCGACGTATTCGTAGGGCCCGCTCATTTTTACGCCGCTGTCGCCGGTCACCGTCGTCGGCCGCGCCGTCGCCGAGGAAATCACCGGATTTGGCCAGAGCAATTGCTTTTCCACTTTGATATACGTCTGCTCGACGTCGGGCGGCGGCGGATTGTCGCTGCCGTTCAGCCACGCAAGAAGACTGGGGTGGCCGCGCAGGCGGTACATCTGGTCGCGCAGGGACTGTTCGGCAATCTTGTAATCCTCGGGCTTCCAATTCGGCCAGTGTTCCCAGTGATCGCAGCAGCACCAGCCGGCCATCACCAGGATTCCGCGCTGGTCCGCCAGATCAAAAAATTCCGGGGTCTCGAGCTTGCCTTCCAGGCGAATCGTGTTCAGCCCCATGTCCTCGACGTAGTTGAACTCGTCCCGGAGCCGGCGGGAGTTTTCCCGCAGCATCATGTCGGGCGACCAGCCTCCGCCCCGGATCAGCAACTTCCTGCCGTTGATCGAGAACACGCGCTTGCCGTTCGGGTTCAGCTCGGAGGTGATCTCGCGAATACCGAACTTGGTCTCCGAGGAATCGGAGCTCTTTCCGTCTATCTCAAAATCCATGGCGAGCTTGTAGCGCTCGGGTTTGCCGACCTGCCGCGGCCACCACAATTTCGGATGGTCGAGATTGAGCGCCGGCACTTCGGCCGGGTCAAACGTTACATCCTTCTGCTCATCCGGCCCGAGTTCGACCGGCCGGGAGAACTCGCCCGCATCGACGCTGGCCTTCAGCAGCCCCTTCACCGGCTGGCTGGTTCCGTTCTTAAGCAATGCGGTCACGGTCAGGTGCGCCCGGCCGTCGGGGTCCACTTTGGAAAGGACCGCCGGATAGCGCACGGCCACCGGCCCGCTCGCCCGCACTTCGACCGCGCGCCACAATCCCATGTTCTTGTCGGGGGGCGCCGGGTTCCAGTCGACGAAGGTAATCGCCAGGTCCCGGTCGGTCGGCGAGTACACCTCGACGGCCAGCACGTTCGCAGAGCCGACGCGCGCCTCGCGGGTGATGTTGAACTCGTAGGTGCGCCATGCGCCGGCGACCTGGTCCTTGGAGGCGATCTTTTTCCCGTTGAGAAAAATGTTTGCCCGGTAGTTGATGCCGCCGAAATTGAGCCAGATGGTCTTGCCCTGGAAGCTCGGGGGAATCCGGAATTCCTTGCGATACCACCACGGCACCATGAACGGGCTGTCCTGCTGCATCGGGATGTTGGAAAAATTCGCGCCCGGCGGATAGTCCATCCCCGGCAGGTTTCGCAGGTTCATGCCGAAATCCGGGTCGGGATAGACCTTGGCGCGGACGAGGGCGGCGACGACGGTCGAGGGAACGCTGACGGTCGACCAGCCCGCCGGCGAAAACTGCGGGGTGGAAATCACCTCGCCGGGTTTCTCCACTTTGCCGGAGGATTGTAAAGACCAGCCGTCGCGCAGGGTGAAGGCTTGCACCCCGGCCGAGCCGGGCTGCGCTTTGGGCTGGGTTTCCGACTGGGTCTCGGACCAGGATACGGGTCGAAACAGAAGAAACAGAACAACGCAGGTCGCGACGAGTGTCTTTTTGTTCATGAGTTCGATGGACGGGCTCCAGTCTGGCTGAGCATTCATATCACGCTTATTAATTCGTTTCAATCGAGGAGTTTTCGCCCGGCGGGCGGGCTCGCTCGAGATTCCGGCCCGGCCGCGGCCGGCATGGGGCGCCGGCATCGTCTATAATCATTTTTTCCTCTTACAATTGGAGTCTCAAGTTCCATGATTCGTTTTCTGCAAACCCCCGGCCCGATCAAGAAAATAGTTCTGGGGGGCCTACTCACCATTATCTGCGTGCTCATGGCGATCACGCTCATTCCCGGCTTTGGCAGCTCCAGTTATCTCACCAACGCTTCCCCGGGCGTGGTCGCGACCGTTGGCGACCAGCAGATCCAGGCCACCGACGTCGAACGCCAGGCCAAACGGCTGCTCGAACAGCAGTTCCCGCGCGGCGGGCCGCAGGCAAGCTCGCTCTTGCCCTACTTCGCCGGGCAGGCGGCGCAGAATCTGATCAGCCGGAAGGCCATGGTGGTCGAAGCCGAGCGTATGGGGCTGAAAGCCACCGACGACGACCTGCGCGAGTACATGCGGCAGGGACAGCTGGGCGAGATGCTGTTTCCCGGCGGCAAATTCATCGGCGAACAGGAGTATGAGACGTTCGTATCGAGCATCGGCTACACCGTTCCGCAGTTCGAGGAGCTGGTCAAGCAGGACATTCTCGTCAACAAGCTGCGCGCCCTGGTGGCCTCGAGCGCAACGGTGACCGACGCCCAGGTGCGCAAGGAATTTGAGAAACAGAATACCAAGGTCAAGTTCGACTACGCCGTCATCCGCAAAGACGACCTGGCAAAGACCCTTCATCCCACCGACAGCGAGCTCGAGGCGTATTTCAACCAGAACAAGAGAGCGTACGTCAACTCCATCCCCGAGAAGCGCCAGATCAAATATGTCGTCTTCGACAACGCCAAGATGCTCGCCGGCACCCAGGTCAGCGCGCAGGAACTTCAGAGCTACTACGATCAGCACCGCGTCCAGTACCAGGTTCCCGAGCAGGTAAACGTCCGCCACATCCTGATCAAGACTCCGCTTCCCGGGCCGGACGGCAAAGTCGACCCGAAGGCGCTTGCCGCCGCGCAGGCCAAGGCGGAAGACATTCTGAAACAGGTGAAAGCCGGAGGGGATTTCGCCGAGCTGGCCAGGAAGTATTCCGAAGATACGGGCAGCGCGAAGAGCGGCGGCTCACTGAACTGGATCGGGAGGGGAAGAACCGTTCCCGAATTCGAGAAGGCGGCTTTCTCTCTGCCCAAGGGAGCGACCAGCGATCTGGTTCAGAGCAGCTACGGCTTCCACATCATTCGTGTGGATGACAAGCGGGAGGCGCACACCAAGTCTCTGGAGGAAGTGAAGTCCGAGATCGAGCCGCTGATCCGACAGCAAAAAGCGGCGCAGGGCGCCCAGCACGAGGCCGATCAGATCCTCGCCGAGGCCCGCAGCACCAGCCTCGAGAAGGCGGCGGCGGCCCGAGGCCTGCGGACGACGGCCTCCGATTTTGTCGACCGCAACGCGCTGCTTCCCGCAATCGGCAACGATCCGCAATTCATGACCGCGGTCTTCAGCCAGACCCAGGGCGCGCCCCCGGACCTGGCGCCCCTGCACCAGGGCTACGCCATTTACCAGGTGACCGCCGTCAAGCCGCCATCCACGCCGACGTTCGCCGAAGCGCGTTCGCGGGTCGAGCAGGACTTCAGGAATGAACGCGCCACCCAGCTTCTCAGCCAGAAAACCCGCGAGCTCGCCGACCGGGCCAAGGCCGAGCGCGACCTGAAGAAGGTGGCCAAGGAGCTCGGCGCCGAATTCAAGTCGAGCGACTTCGTGCTTCCCGATGCCCAGGTGCCGGATTTGGGCTCCATGGCCGGCCCCGCGGCTGTGGCCTTCAGCTTGAAGCCCGGCGAGATCAGCGGTCCGATTGAAAGCGGCACGACGGGCGCCGTCCTGTCCCTGGTCGACCGCCAGGCGCCGACCCAGGCGGACTACGCGGCGAAGAAAGACCAGATCCGGGACGGTCTCCTCGAGCAGAGGCAGGCGGAGGTCTTCGGGCTGTTTCTCGCCAATCTGCGCGAGTCCATGCAGAAGTCGGGCAAGATCAAGATCAACGAAAAAGAATTGGCAAGCTTGACCAAGGCTCGTACCGAGGAGAACGAATAATTTTCCGGCCTGTAGTCCCATCCAGCCTGAGTTGAATTCCGACGCCGGAGAGACCCCGGTTGACCCGGGGCCCGGTCTGACCCAGGCTTCGGTCGACCCAGGCTCGGTTGACCCAGGCTCGGTTTAACCCGGGCTTCTTCGCCCGGCTCGCTCAGGTCTTCGGCTTTGAGGCTTGACACCTCGAAGCCCCCGATTTCGATAGCCTGCTGGATTCGCCATGACATTTCCCCGCGCCACCGGAATTCTGCTCCATCCGATCTCTCTGCCTTCGCCGGGAGGAATCGGCGATCTTGGACCCGCGGCTTACAAATTTCTCGATTTCCTCGCCGAAGCCCGCCAGGGGCTCTGGCAGGTGCTGCCGCTCAATCCTCCGGCAAACGGCACCTCGCCTTACTCCTCGACCTCGGCCTTTGCCGGAAATCCCCTGCTGGTGAGCCTCGATCGCCTGGCCGCGAAGGGCTGGCTCGACCCTCAATCGCTCGCCGGGCTCTGCGCGAAAGAGGGCCCGATCGACTACGAGCACGTCCATCGCGTGAAATTCCCTTTGCTTGCAGAAGCCGCACGGAACTTTCTTGCGCGCGCCGACTCCCAGGCGCGGGCGCGATTTGACGGGTTCTGCGGGGACAATTTCTGGTGGCTCGAAGACTACGTTTTGTTCGACACCTTGCGCCAGCGCCACGGCGGCAACTGGAGCCGGTGGCCTTCGCCCCTGGCGCGCCACGAGCCGTCGGCCATCGCCTCCGCGCGGGATTCGCTTGCGGAAGAGCTCACGCTGCGCCGCGTCCTGCAATGGTTCTTCTGGGAGCAGTGGCGTGCGCTGCGCAGCTACTCGGCCCAGAAATCCGTCCGTGTGGTGGGCGATATCGCCATCTTCGTCGATTACGACAGCGCCGATGTCTGGGCCCACCGCGATCTGTTCCGCCTCGGAGAAGCCGATCTCCAACCTGAGGTGGTTTCCGGCGTGCCTCCCGATTACTTCAGCGCCACCGGCCAGCGCTGGGGCAATCCGCTTTACGACTGGACGAGGATTCGCTCGAGCGGCTACCGCTGGTGGATCGAGCGGCTGCGCTGGGCGACGGAAACCTGCGACTTCATCCGGCTCGATCATTTCCGGGGATTCGCCCAGTTCTGGGAGATTCCCGCCGGCGAACCGACTGCGATCAAAGGCCGCTGGGTCGACGGGCCGGGGGATGAGCTGTTTAACAAATTGAGGGAAGAGCTCGGCGGGCTGCCCTTTTTTGCCGAAGACCTCGGGATGATCACTCCCGACGTCATCGCCCTCCGCGACCGTCACAACATTCCCGGCATGGCGGTCTTGCAGTTCGCCTTCGGCGACCCCGGGGCGCATGCCTACCTGCCGCACCGCCTGCCGGCCAACCGGGTCGTCTATACGGGCACTCACGACAACGACACCTGCGTTGGCTGGTGGTCGAGCTTGAGCGAGCAGGAACGGAAGCCCGTCTGCGCGTTGACCGGCCCCTGCGAGGACGGGCCCAACTGGGGACTGATCCGGCTGGCGCAGAGCTCGCCGGCGAGTTTCTCGGTCGTGCCGCTGCAGGACGTTCTCGGCCTTGGCAGCGAGGCGCGTCTGAATACTCCAAGCACCTTCACCGGCAACTACCACTGGCGGCATTCCTCGGGAGCTTTGAAGCCGGAGTTGGCCGAAAAGCTGGGCGCGCTGGCCGAAGTCACGGACCGCGTGCCGGAGAAATTTTCTTCTCCGCCCGGGGAGCATTTCTTTGCCTGACCAAGCGGGCCCACCGGGCGCTGCCTGAGGGCAACTACGGCGTTTGAAACCCCCTGCCTTTTCGCTCCCTGCCGAGCGCCAGCACCACGATCAGCAGCACGATGTTGACGGCCTCGAATCCGGCGAGCGCCCGGCTGTAGCCGATCCTTGCGCGCAGCACGTACACCACGGAATTGATGGGAGCGGCAATGAAGATTCCCAGCTGATACGCCAGGCCTGGAAGGAGGCCGCGAGTCTCGTCGGGCGACAGTTCGTTCAAGTGCGCGGGAATTACGCCCCAGGCGCCCTGCACTCCCCCCTGCAGAACGAATGCCGCGAGCGTGAGTAGAGCCACGGGAGTTGCGAACGTCCAGCCGGGAACCACGACGAGCGTGAGAAGGAGCGCGGCAATCATGCTCCGCCGCCGGCCGAGCGACTCCGAAAGATGTCCGAACAGGATCGTGCCCGCGACCGCGCCCAGGTTGTAGAGAACCACGATGTAAGACACCGTTTCCTCGCCCAGGCCGCGCGCGGACTTCAGAAAATCCGGATAAAGGTCTTGCGTGCCGTGAGCGAGGAACATCATGAGCGTCAGGAGCAGGACCAGATAACAGGCCAGCGGCCAGTGTTTTCCTGCGACCGCGAGAATGGCGCGGGTGGTCGGAGCGCGGTTCTGTCTCCAGGCTTCGGATTCCGGGACCTGGGAGCGAATGTAGAGCGCGAGCAGCGCCGGCGCTCCGCCGATCCAGAACATGGCCCGCCAGCCAAAGGCTGGTTTGATGAAACGCGCCGCCAGCGCGGCCAGGAGATATCCCAGGGGATATCCGCTCTGCAGGATCCCGGAAAGAAGCCCCCGCCGCCTGGTGGGCGCGGCCTCCATGGCCAGCGAGGCGCCGACCCCCCACTCGCCTCCCATGCCGATCCCGTAGAGCGCCCGCAGCACCCGAAACGTCGCGTAATTAGGGGCAAAACCGCACAGCAGTTCCACCGCGGAGAAGAAAATTACGTTGGCCATCAGCGGCCGCCGGCGGCCGTAGCGGTCCGCCAGCAATCCAAATAGGAGCGCGCCCACCGGCCGCATGGCCAAGGTCAGGCCGAGGGTGAGGACGATGTCCGCCTTGCCGACCCCGAACTCGGCGGCCAGGGTGTCCAGCAGGAATACGACCACGAAAAAATCAAAAGCGTCCAGCATCCAGGCGAGGAAGCCGGCCGCAACCGCATGCCAGTGCCGGGAGGATCGCCGGGCTTGCCCGGGAGGCGCTTGCCGGTCAGAGGTTGAACTGCGGTCGGGCATGCGAGGAGGCCGTCCGGAGGTGGTTTTCAGGGTCTTTCAACCCTGCCCTATGTCTTCCTTCCAGATGTCGGGATGGTCGCGGATATAGTCCGACATCATGCGGAAACACTCTTCGGAGTCGAGGTCCACCACCCGGATGCCAAGCGAGCGCAACCAGTCGATTCCTCCCTGGAAATTGCGGCTCTCGCCGACAACCACCGTCGGGAATCCAAACTGGCGAATCAGACCGCTGCAATACCAGCAGGGAGCAAGCGTGGTGGCCATGATCAGGTCGCGATAGCTCCTCTGGCGTCCGGCGTTGCGGAAGGCGTCGGTTTCACCGTGAAGGGAGGGATCGTCGTTCTGGATCCTGCGGTTGCGTCCGGAGCCAACGAGCCGGCCCGTCTTGTCGAAAATCGCCGCACCGATCGGCAGTCCGCCTTCCGCCAGTCCCTTCTTCGCCTCCTCGAGCGCCGCGGAGAGCATGTCCGGTTCGGTGGGATGGGCGTTCATCGGCAAAAGGCGGGCGGAAGCAGTCCTTTCGAGTCCAATCCGGGATACTTGCAGGCATGCACAACGTTCTGGGTTGTGCCTGTACGCGGTCAGGAAGATATTAATCCAGAGTTTAGCTGCTGAATCCAGAAAAATTCGTCCGCCTCTGTCCGTTTGCAGACCGGGGCAGGACGCCATTCGCTAATCGTCGGCGCTCGCGGTGATCTGGGGCGCATGCGGCGCCCCGATTTCCTGATCCTTGTATTGAAGCTGATACAGCTTGTAGTAAATGCCGTGCCTGGCGAGCAGCTGTTGATGCGTCCCCATTTCCCGCAACCGCGATTTGTGCATGACGAGGATCTTGTCGGCCCGCTGTACGGTGGAGAGCCGGTGCGCGATGATAATCGAGGTTCGTCCTTCGAGCATTTTGCCGAGCGCATCGCGGACTTTGAATTCCGTCTCCGTATCCACGCTCGAGGTGGCCTCGTCGAGAATCAGGATCTTCGGCGAATGCGCGAGCGCGCGGGCAAAGGAGATCAACTGCTTTTGGCCGGTGGAGAGGGTGGTCCCGCGCTCCCGCACCTCTTCCTTGTAGGTGTTCGGAAGCGCGTGGATGAAGTCGGTGAGATTCACATCTTCGGCGGCCTGCCGGATTTCCTCGTCGCTGATCGAGTCCGTGCCCAGTCGGATGTTGCCCTCGATCGTGCCGCTGAACAGGAAGGGGTCCTGCAGGACCACGCCAAAACGCTTGCGCACTTCCGCCAGTGCCATGTCCTTGATGTCAACCCCGTCGATCCGGATCGCGCCCCGCTCGACATCGTAGAAGCGCAACAGCAGGGAAATAATCGTGGTCTTTCCCGCTCCGGTGTGGCCGACAATGGCGATGGTTTCGCCGGGTTCGATCGAGAAGGTCACGTCCCGCAGGACCCAATCCGGCTCGCCCGATGCCTGCGCCTCGCCGGCCGCGCCGTTTCCCGACGCCGAAGAAGGAGAACCCCCGGCGCCGTCCTTCTGGTCCTGGCCGGGGATGGTGCGATAGGCAAACCACACGTGGTCGAACTCGATTCGGCCCGGCCCTTCGGGAACCACCGTCGCCTCGCGTTCCCGAATCTCGGCCGGCGTGTCGAGCAGCTTGAAGACACGCTCCGATGCCGCCATCGCCGACTGCAGAATGTTGTATTTTTCGCTCAAGTCCTGGATCGGCCGGAAGAAGCGCTGCGCATACTGCATGAAGGCGACCAGCACGCCGAGCGTGGTCACGTTGCGCACCAGGTGAAAGGTGAGGCCGAGCCTGCCTCCGAAACCCACCGCCAGGCCGCTCACCGTCCAGTTCCGGATCACGTCCCGTCCGCCGAACCAGATCACCAGCGCCGTCGCGATGGAGGAGAGAATCTCGACCACCGGATAATAGACCGCGTGCGCCATGATCGCGTCTTTGTAGGCGTCCATGTGCTGGGCATTCACCTGGCGGAAGGTCTCAAACGCCTTCTTCTCGCGATTGAAAAGCTGCAGCACCACCATGCCGCTCACATGCTCCTGCAGGTGGGCGTTGATGCGGGCAATGGCGACCCGGATCCGGCGGTAGGAATCCCGCACCCGGTCGCGAAAGATCTTGGTAGCGTACCCGATGAAGGGAAGCACGGAGAAGGTAATCAGCGCCAGCTTCCAGTTGACGGACAGCATGATCGCGAGAATTCCCGCGAGGACGAAGATGTCCTCGAAAATCGAGACCACCCCGGAGGTGAACATTTCGTTGAGGGCATCGACGTCGGTGGTTACGCGCGTGACCAGCCGTCCCACGGGGTTTTTGTCGTAGAAACCAACGTGCATGCGCTGCAGGTGGCGGAAGATCTCGCTGCGCAAGTCGAACATCACCATCTGACCGGCCCACTGCATAAAGTAGGTTTGCAGATATTCGAGGAGAAAGGCGACGAGAGTCAGCCCTACATAAAGGGCCGCGATCTGGGCGATACCCGTGAGCGGCTGCGGGCTCAGCCAGCTGGTCAGCCAGCCGGAGGGGCCGTGCGCGGGAGCAAGGTAGCGGTCGATCGCCACCATGGTCAGGAAGGGTCCGAGCACATCGGCGCCGGCTTTGAGGACAATGGCGGCGATAGCCACCAGCGCCTGCCACCGGTACGGGCGCATATAGCCCAGCAGGCGCTTCATCAGCCGGCTGTCGTACGCTTTTCCGAGGACTTCTTCTTCCTGATTGGACGCCATTGGTTCTTATTCTAAATACAGGGGTTTATCGCAATTTCGCCTGACTTCGGCGCGCGCTAGCGGGCCGAGTGCGCCTTATGTCCGTACACCACCGCCAGCAGCGGCGGCGCGAGAAATATTCCCCAGAACGGCCACAGAATTCCGAGCGCGATCGGGGCCAGAATCGACGCCCAGACCGGAACCTTCGCGGTTCTCCTCATGATGTAAGGCTGAATGAGAAAGCCGTCGACGGTTGCAATCACCAGGTAAACAATCAGGACTCCCAGGGGGTGCCGCCAGTCTCGCGACGCGATTCCAGCCGTTAGAAAGGGTCCAATCAGACCAAGGATGGGGCCGAAATGGGGCACGATCCCGAGCAGGGCCGCGAGCGCCGCCCACAGAAAGGAGAAGCGGACCCCGACGATGCGCAGCCCGATCAGCCAGAGCACACCTACGGCCAGCGAGTCCTGGACCTGGGCAATCGCCCAGTTCCTGAGCGCCAGGCCGGTAATCGACAGATGACTTTTTCGCTCCACCCGTAAATTGGATGAGATATTCAGGGGAAAAGCACCGGATAAGGTGTCTGGCCGGGACGCCCGAACGGGCTCCGGTTCCCGTCCCAGAGTGGAATTTAAATCGTCCACCGCAGCAGGGTTGCGCCGGTCGTAAATCCCGCGCCCACCGATGCCAGAAGTACGAGATCTCCTTTTTTCAGCCGGCCCTCCTCGCGGGCGGTCTGCATGGCCAGGGGGATGGTGCCGGCCGTGGTGTTGCCGTAGCGGTCGATGTTTACGATGACGCTCTCCGGCTTCAATCCCAGGCGCTCGGCCGTGGCCTGGATAATGCGCTGGTTCGCCTGGTGGGGAATGAAACAATCGATGTCGCCCGGCTCGACATGGTTGCGCCGCAACAGAGCCTCGCAGACCTCCGCCATTTTCCGCACCGCGAATTTGAACACCGCCTGGCCGTCCTGATGCACGAAGTGCATCTTCTTGTCTACGGTCTCGTGCGTTGCCGGATGCAGGCTGCCGCCCGCGGGCATATAGAGCGAGCAGGCGCCCGAGCCGTCGATCTCATGCTCGAAGTCGATCAGGCCGGAATCGTCCGACGAAGGCTCCAGGATGACCGCTCCCGCGCCGTCGCCAAAAAGGATGCAGGTCGCCCGGTCCGTGTAATCGAGGATGGAGGACATCACATCGGAGCCGATGACCAGAACCTTTTTGTGCGTGCCGGTCTGGATAAATTGCGAGCCCGTCTGCAGGGCGTAGATAAACGCCGAACACGCCGCCGACAGATCGAACCCCCAGACCCGTTTCATCCCCAACTTGTGCTGTACCAGGCAGGCGGTCGATGGGAACAACATATCGGGAGTCACGGTCGCGACGACGATCGCCTCGATCTCGCTCGTCTCCAGGCCGCGCGCTGCGAGCGCGTTCCTGGCGGCCTCGACCGCAAGATCGCTGGTTGCCACGCCCTGGCCCGCGATATGACGCTTGCGGATTCCGGTCCGGGTCCTGATCCACTCGTCCGTGGTCTGGACGATCTTCTCGAAATCCTGGTTGGTCATGACCCGGGGAGGCACGTAGGTGCCAAGAGCTGTGATTTGGGCGCGCAAATTTCGGCTCACGAGGAAGAGCTTTCTCCGGCTGGAGTGAAAGAGTTATTGTACGCACGCAAGCGGCAATCTCCAACGCACGCGCACCCGAACGGTCAAGCCCCGCACAAGAGACGGACTCGGTGCCTGGGCCGCACACGGCCGGAAAACCGCGCCGAAGCCGTATCCGGAGCTCGAGTCGCGGCTCGGCAGGGGGGAAAAACGCTCCAGACGGAGTCCGTCCGCAGGCTTAAATTAAGATGCTGAGCCAGGCACCGGTAACCCACTGCACACGCAAGAGCCCGTTACCGTTGCTTCCTTCCGGACCTGGCGGGGTTGGCGGGAAAACGTCGCGCGGGGCCGATGCCTGACCTTTCATTCTAGCATCGGGTTCCGGGCTCTCCGGCGTGCGGACGATTGTGATTCCGTACAATGGGCTCGAGAGCACCCGTATGAGCCCCTGCGCAGGAGACGCCGCCGTCCGGCAAGCCGTCCGCCGTTACTTCGAGGTCGTGCTCTACCTGTTGCTCTTCACCGGCTTCCTCGCTCTGGCTTCAACCGGACGAGTCGACCTTCCCACCGTCCTTGCCGTCGGCTCGGCCCTGCTTTACCGGGGATATCTCCTGGTTCGCCGCCGCCAGAGGATTCTTTCCCCCCGCTCGACGAATGTCCTGACGCTCGCCTGCATGGCGTTCTATGTCGTGGATCTGGCCTTTGTCTCGCGCGCCTTCCTCGGAGCCACCGTACACCTGGTTTTGTTTGTCATGCTGGTGCGGGTCTTTTCGGCGCAGCGCGACCGCGACCATTATTTTCTGGCTGTGCTGTCGTTTCTGATGGTGCTCGCCTCGGCGGTGCTCACCGTCGATAGCACTTTCCTGCTTGCTCTCGCCGGCTTCATCCTGGTTGCGGTGGCCGCGCTCATCCTCGTGGAGATGATGCGCTCGCTCGAGAAGGCGCCGGTGGTTGCGGCCGAATCCGGCGTCGACCGCCCCTATCGCAGGCTCTGGTTTGCCGTTGCCGGCATGGCGCCCGTGCTCCTGGTTTTCATCCTGATGGGCGGGACGGCCATCTTCTTTTTCCTTCCTCGAATCTCGGCCGGCTTCCTGACGAGCGCGGCGGGCTCGAACGAAATCACCACCGCCTTTTCCGAGCGGGTCGACCTTGGCGAGATCGGCCAGATCCAGCAGTCGAAGGCGGTCGTGATGCACGTTCGCATCGACGGAGACACCTTGGGCGGGTCCCCCCTCAAGCTGCGGGGAATCGCCTTCAACCACTTCGACGGCCACACCTGGTCCAACAGCGGTCCCAGGCGAAGGCGCGGGCGCGGGTGGGATGGCAATTTCGGACTCGAGGCCGGGCGAACTTCTCCGGCCGGGGGCCTTCATTACCGGGTGACTCTTGAACCGTTCTTAAGCGACGTTTTCTTTCTCCTCGCCCGGGCCCGGTTGCTCAACGGCAATTATCGGGCGATCGAGGAGGATTCCGAGGGCGACGTTTTCGATGTCGATAGCGAGCACCCGATTGGCCGTTACGAGGCAGAGTCCGAGACCCGCCGAAATACGGGACCGGCATGGGCGGCGCCCGATCGCTCCCCTCCGCCGGTTCTCCCCTATTACCTCCAGGTCCCGCCGCTCGATGCGCGAATCAGGCTGCTGGCCGAAGAAGTCACCGCCGGCCGGGCCACCGCCGAGCTGCGCGCCCGAGCGATTGAGAGTTACCTGCGAACGCATTACGGCTACACGCTCCGCCTGCCAAGCTCGAGGCCCGCCGACCCGATTGCAGATTTCCTGTTCACCCGCCGCCAGGGCCACTGCGAGTACTTTGCGTCGGCCATGACGATCATGCTGCGCACCATCGGCATTCCTTCGCGCCTGGTCAATGGCTTTTCGGGCGGCGAATTCAACGACATTACGTCCGAATATCTCGTCCGCGCAAGCAATGCCCACACCTGGGTCGAAGCCTACATTCCCGGAGAAGGCTGGCTGGCATTTGACCCCACCCCGGCCGGCGCCGCGCCCAGTCGCTCCTCCTGGGGCCATCTCGCGCTCTATGTGGACGCGCTCGCTTCCTTCTGGCGCGAGTGGGTGGTCAACTACGACCTCGGACATCAGCTCGGCCTCGGCCAGGATGCAACCCGCGCCAGCCGCGCCGCCGCCATCGAGGCGCAGCTTTGGGGCCGGCGCGCGTATCAGCGGATCTTGGACTGGACGCGCCGTGAGCCGGGACAACTGGGCCCGGCCGCCGTGAAATGGGGACGGTGGACCGCGGCCGCGGCCATGCTTCTCGTCGCGGTTTTCGCGATGCCGCGCCTGGTTCTTGCGGCCCGGAAGGTCCGCGTCGCGCGCCGTCCCGGCCGGTCTCCGCATGAGGCAGCCAGCATCTGGTACGGGCGCATGCTGAAACAAACAGCAAAGCGCGGCTGGCAGAAGACTCCGGCACAAACGCCCGAAGAGTTCGCCCTGAGCATTCAAGACCCCGGGCTGCAACGTCAGATTTCCCGGTTCACCGAGCGCTACGAACGCGCCCGTTTCGGGAACTCGGCGGAAGATGCCCTTGAGCTTCCCAGGCTGTACGATCGAATCAGGAGCGGACGCTAGGTTTTCCCGTGCAGCCGGTCCCAGGCGCTCGTCGGGTCCGGGTCCCGGCGCACCCGGGTTGTCGGGGAAAAGCGGTCACTCTTGCAATGGAGATGCGCTAAATGGAGATGCGCTCTCCTGCCGGCGGCCAATAGCCGAATACACTAAGAAGATGAAAATCGGGGTGCTTGCACTGCAGGGCGATTTTGACGCCCACCGCATACGGCTCGAAGAGCTGGGCGCCGAAGTTGTGCTGGTCAAAAAACCCGAGCAGTTCGAGGACATCGAAGGTCTCGTCATTCCCGGAGGGGAATCGAGTACGTTCCTGAAACTGCTGGGCGAACCGGGATTTCGCAGGCTCCAGGAATTCGTCCGTTCAAAGCCCGTGTTCGGCACCTGTGCGGGTGCGATTCTGCTTGCCAGGGAAGTCGAAAATCCGAAACAGGCCGGTCTCGGCGCCATCGACATCGGCATTCGCCGCAACGCCTACGGCCGCCAGATCGACAGCTCGATCCGCGAGGGCGTCTTTCTCGGCGCGCCGATCGAGATGGTCTTCATCCGCGCACCCAAAATTGAGCGCGTCGGACCGCGGGTGGAAGTGCTGGCTACGGAGGGAAAGGACCCGGTTGTTGTGCGTCAGGGCAAGACCCTGGCTGCCACGTTTCATCCAGAACTTACAGACGACGATCGCGTACATAAGGCATTCCTCGACCTGGTCGCGAACGGACAACCCTAAGTACCGGACTTACAACTCCATCGCTTGCATCACGCCGGCCCTGTCCTCCTTCCGGGTTACCTGGGTCGACTCTTTCGAAAGGGCGCCGCCACGCTTGAAACTGCAGGTCTTGGTGCGCAAGCTATCCCGGGCGGCTGCCAGCCATGACCCCGGCCGGCGGGAGCACGGATACAGAGAAATCTCGGGGCCCGGAGCGGGCGGCAGTCCGTCGAGCGGCAGCACATAGCCGAACAGCGCTTGAGCATAAGGCGGCCGCAGCGCCCGGTTTGCCGCCATCCCGGCACTTACCGGTATGGCTGCGCCTGTCGCGAACGTTAAAAATCCGATAGCTCGAATCGCAATTCATCCCCTCTGTGACCGGCGCGACTCCGGGGTAACGTTCATGCAGGGCTGTCTTACTCCGCCGCCGCCTTCGGCATCAACTCACCCCCAAAGTTATCCTCGAAATATCAGGATTTGTCTTGACAGGTCTCAACGACCGGTTGCAGAATGGCGGCGGTTTTAAGTAACGGCGGCCAGCATTTGCCCGGTAAGGGCCCAAGAAGCTCCAAGCTCGAATGGAGCGCTTGGTGGTTCTAGGTGTCTTTCGAGAGTCTCGAACTCTATTCACCGGAGCGATCAAAATGCGCAGTCGAAAGCCGACGTTGTATCTCCTTCCCCTTTTTGCGGTCCTTGCAGCGAGCGCGTACGTCTGGGCCCAGTCGACCAGCACCGGCACCATCATCGGGACCATCACCGACCAATCCCAGGCAGTTGTGCCCGGCGCGCAGTTAATCCTGAATGACCCCGCCACCGGTACATCGCGAACCGCCACCACAAATAGCGCAGGCCAGTATCTTTTTGTCGATGTCAATCCGGGCAACTACAACCTCTCCATCAGCAAGCAGGGTTTTGCCAATACGAAGGTCACGACGGAGGTGAAGGTCGGATTGACGGTGACGATCAACCTCGCCCTCGAAGTCGGCTCGCAAAACACGGTGGTGGAGGTCGAAGCCGCCGGGAACGAAATGCAGATGACGAATGCCACGGTGGGGAACGATCTGATGAGCGCCACCCTGGACGCGCTGCCGAGCATTGGCCGGGACGTGAGCACCTTCGTCGAGCTGCAGCCGGGGGTCAGCCCGGTAGGGAGCGTCGCGGGAACGGTCAACGATCAGTCGTACTTCTCGCTCGATGGCGGCAATAACAGCAATGACATGGATGGAAGCAACGCCGTCTATACCGCATCCTATGCCGGGGATCCTACCGGGGGAGTGGCCGGCCAGAATTTGGGGGGGGCGCCGACCGGAGTGATGCCTACCCCACAAGACAGCATTGAGGAATTCAAAGTAAATACGGTCGGCCAGACCGGCGACTTTAACAGTTCTTCAGGCGCCGAGGTGAAAATCGTCACCAAACGCGGCACCAATACCTGGCATGGCACGGCCTACGAATATTACCTGGACAACAACTGGTCTTCCAATTCCTGGGAAAATAATTACAGCCAGGCCCTGGATCCGACAGCGGGGCTGCTTCCGAGCTTCCATTACAGCCGCTTTGGAGGCGCCATCGGCGGACCGATCCTTCCGAAAAAGATTGCGGGCGGCAAGACCTACCTCTTTGTGAACTACGAGGGCTTCCGCTTTCCTAACTCGGAGACAATTTTCAGAAACGTCCCCTCGCCGAACCTTGAGCAGGGTTTGCTGACCAATCCGACGACCGGGGCTACGACGCCCCTCACTTCCATTGACCCGCTCGGCAAGGGACTGGATCCCATGGTTCAGCAGCTCTGGACGAAATACGAACCCAAATCGAATGCCCCCTGCCACTACACGAGCACGTGCGACGGCGTGAATGTAATGGGCTTCTCTGCCAATGTAAGTTTGCCTCAGACCAGTAATTTCGGGGCAACTCGTCTCGACCACGACTTTTCCGACAAATGGCACTTCATGTCCAGTTATCGCTACTTCAATTTAAAGAACGCGACCACCGACCAGGTGGACATCGGCGGTGCTTTCAAGGGAGATAGCTTAGGGGTGCCGGCCTCCCAGTCGAGTGATCCGATCCAGGCGTGGTACATGGTGTTAGGCCTCACCACAAACATTTCGCCGAATTTGACCAACGATTTTCGCTACAGCTACCTGCGGAACTGGTGGGCTTATAACCGCGGCGGAGATGTCCCCCAGCTTCCGGGCCTGGGAGGCGCTCTGGAAGTTTTTGATGGAGAGAATCAAACGCAGGGCCTGATGCCGTATAACGTCAATACGCAGAACACCCGCACGCGCTTCTGGGACGGGCACGATCAGATGTTTCGCGACGACCTCTCGCTCCTGAAAGGCAACCATCTTTTTCAGTTCGGCGGCATCTATCAGCGCAATTTTAACTGGCATGCGCGGAGCGACAACGGCGGCGGAATCAACTTTGCGCCGGTGTACCAGCTGGGCCTGGGCGCGGCCGGTTCAGGACTGGCCACGGGCACCACGTTGTGTACCGACCCGAACACGCAAAACATCCAGAAGTGCGAGTCCCTGGCCGCCGCGGCTCTTGGCATCGTTTCCATATCGCAGGTAGCCTACACGCGCTCCGGCTCAAATCTTGCCCTGAATCCTGTGTTAACGCCGGCCTTCGACCAGAGCACAATTCCTTATTACAACGTGTACTTCAGCGACACCTGGCACTTGAAGAAGACCTTCACCTTCACCTACGGCCTCGGTTGGACCCTGGAGATGCCTCCGACCGAAGCCAATGGCAAACAGGTGGAGCTGGTCGACTCGAGCGACGAGCCCATCGGCCTGGAAAGTTATCTGGGGGCCCGCAAACGCGCCGCCCTCGAGGGGCAAGTCTACAATCCCGAAGTCGGCTTCGCCCTGGTGGGCAACACCGGGAACGGTTTGAAGTATCCCTACAATCCCTTTTACGGTGAATTCAGCCCCCGTATCGCGGCCGCCTGGAACCCGCACTTCGATGCGGATTCGCTCGCGGGAAAGATCTTCGGGGCGGACGGCTCGGTATTGCGCGGAGGCTATGGCCGCATTTACGGGCGGCTCAACGGCGTCGACCTGGTTCTAGTCCCCCTGCTCGGTCAGGGTCTGATCCAGGCGGCGCAATGCCCCACGAACTTGAGCACCGGATTGTGCGGCCCGACTGCTCCGAACGGCTCGACCGCGTTCCGGATCGGAGTCAATGGCTTGACTGCCCCGCTGCAAACAGACCCCGCAATTCAGCCCAGCCAGACCCTTCCCCAACCGTCCTTTCCGGGGTTTAACGGGGTCGCGGCCGGCCCGGGTGAGGCGCTCGACCCGAATTTCCGGCCCAACGTGGTCGACTCGTTTGACCTTACTTTCCAGCGCCAGCTCTCGAGAAAAGTGACCCTGGAACTTGGATATATCGGCCGCAGGATCACCCACGAATACCTGCCCATCAACATCAACGCCGTGCCTTACATGATGACGATGGGGGGCCAGCAATTTGCTCAGGCGTATAAGAACGTGGTGCTCCAGTATTGCGGCGGCATGGCGGGTCTGGCGGGCGGGGGCTGCGCCAAGAATGCCGCGGCCGTAACCCCGCAGCCGTTCTTTGAATCCGCGCTGGCTGGAACCGGTTACTGCCAGCCCGGCAAATGCACCGCTGCCGTGGTGACAAACGAAGGAAGCAATCTTGCCAGCCAGCAAGTATGGACATTGTGGAGTGATCTGGATGCCGGGGTAGGATGCCCGCAAGCCGGGTGCACGAACGTTAACGGCAGCACCGGCGGCGCTTTTGCGTTCCCGCGCACCATGATGAATTCCCCGATTGCGGGCTCTGCGTTTGGCACGCAGGGGCAGGACACTTCCGGTGTTGGCGTCAACGCCAGCATTGGTTATGGGAACTACAACGGGGGTTTTGTTTCCCTGAAGATGGCCGACTGGAAGGGTTTGACCTTGCAGTCCAACTTTACCTGGTCGAAGGCGCTCGGCACCGGGGCCTTCGTGCAAGCCACCAGCGAATACACGGCGAATGATCCTTTCAATCTGGGCAACATGTACGGTCCCCAATTCTTCGATCGAAAGTTCGTCTACAACACCTTTCTGGTATACAGCCTTCCGTTCTATCAGGGACAGCAAGGCCTGATGGGGCGGCTTCTGGGCGGATGGTCCGTCGCGCCGATCTTCACGGCGGGAAGCGGCGAGCCGCAAGAAGTCTATACCACCACAGGGGACGGTCAGGAGTTCGGCGCCGGTGACAATAACAGCTTCTTCGGCAACGAAACCTCGGTCCCCATAACGCCGGTACAGAACAGCGGGCATGCTTACTACAACGCGGGTTCGCCCGGCAATGTCAGTCTCTTTAAGGACCCGCAGGCGGCATACATGAACTACAGGAATCCGATTCTCGGCCTCGACACGAAAAACGCTCAGTTTCTCACGGGTTTGCCGTACTGGAACCTGGACCTCTCCATCCGGAAAAACCTCAGAGTGGCAGAGCGGGTCTCGCTCGAATTCCAGGGCGTATTCACGAACGTTCTCAACCACAATCAGTGGCTCGATCCAGGTAGCGCGAATCTGGGACTCTACGTGAGTTCACCGACAGGTTTCGGGAGTCTGCCTAACTCGGCTCAGGAGACAAACGGCGGAAACCGCTCCATCCAGCTGGGCGCGCGCGTCCGCTTTTAGGACCCTCTCTCGCGACAAGAAAAGCCGCAGCGCCCGGACGGCCCTGCGGCTTTTTCTTTGCCCGGGAAAGAAGGACTCCTCGGCCGGAATGCGGCACAAACCTTAAGCATTCCCGGAGAAAACTTCCCCGGAATATTTTCCTGAACATTTTTCTTGACAGGCCATACGTGTAACTGTATGGTTACGTATTATGCGTCACCGATCGGTTACGTATTCCGGCCAGGCAGGGGGGCGGGGAAGGCCCGACCGGCCGGCGGCCGGCAATGCGGGACCCGGACGCGATGCCGCTTTTCACGCGGTCGCCGATCCGACGCGCCGCGCCGTGCTCGACCTGCTTCGCTCGGGGCGAAGGCCGGCGGGAGAGATCGCGCGCGCCTTTCCGGTTTCCCGTCCGGCGATCTCCAAGCACTTGAGAATCCTGCGCCGCGCCCATTTGGTTGAAGAGCGCAAGCAGGGCCGTCACCGTTTTTATCAGCTCAATCCCGAACCCTTGCAGGCCGTCGATTCCTGGCTCGAGCAGTATCGCCAGTTCTGGACGGCCAGCCTCGAGAACCTGAAATCGTTTGTAGAGGCCGAGTACCAGAAAGAGCTCAATCGAAGTTCACCGGACGAACCCGGCAGCGAGACTGCCGGTGAAAGAAAAACTCAACCCAGGAGCAAGGACGTATGAAGCGCACCAACATTGCCGTTTTCACAGTGATCGCTCTCGCCGCGATTGCGGCCGGGGCTCAATCGGCCGGCCAGAAGTCGTTTGACGCCATGAAGTCCCTGACGGGCGAGTGGGAAGGGAAGAACCAGACGGGAGACCCGGTCCAAGTCTCCTATCGCCTCACCGCAGGCGGATCGGCGCTCATGAGCGAAATTCGCGGCTCCAGGCAGGCGAATAGCGAGGACATGATTTCCATGATTCACATGGACGGGGAGCGGCTTCTGCTCACCCATTACTGCCAGGCCGGCAATCAGCCGCGCATGCGCGGCTCGATCTCGCCCGATGGCAAGACCGTAACCTTCGACTTCCTAGACGCTACGAACCTTACCAACTCCCAGCCGGGGCACATGCAACGCGTAATTTTCACCTTTACCGACCGCAACCACCACACGGAAGAATGGTATTTCCAGACGCCCGGCAAGGAGAGGGTTGAGAAATTCGAGTTGGAGAAGAAAAGCTAGCGTCGAGCGCCCCATGGTTCGAAAGCAAGCTGGCTGTGCGGCGGAGGAGTCGAACCCTGTGGCGCCCATCGCGGCCCGCGGTCCTGAAGAAGTCTGGTGGCTGAATGGCCGCAAACCGGCGAACAGCCGATTGGCAAAGGAGTGCAAGTTGATACCGGCGACCCGTTACGATGTAACCTTCGAAGAAATCATTTCCATCCTTAAGGAGAAAGCGATGCCGAATCCGTTTTGTCATGTCGAACTCAACACCACCGACGTTAAGAAGGCGAAAGACTTTTACACCCAACTGTTCAACTGGAAGCTCGAAGACACACCGGATGGCACTTACAGCATGATCCGCGTGGGCGAGGGCACGGGCGGCGGCATGATGAAGAATCCTGTTCCCGGCGTGCCCTCGTTCTGGCTTGCCTATGTGCTCGTCGATGACATCCACGCCTCCACGCAGAAAGCGAAATCTCTTGGCGCGAGCGTAATGCGAGACGTGACAGAAATTCCCGCGTTCGGCTGGTTCAGTGTGATTCAGGATCCCACCGGGGCGCACTTTGCTCTATGGAAGCCAACTTCCTAGGTCCGAGAGGGTCGGAGACGGCGAAGACCAGAGACAACGGAAGGAGCAAAATGACAGCTTTGAGCCCGTATCTTCTATTTGACGGCACGTGCCGGCCGGCCATGGAGTTCTACCAGTCCTGCTTCGGCGGAGAGTTGAAGGTTATCCAGGTGAAAGATTCTCCGGCCAAGGACCACATGCCCCCGGCACAGCACAACAAAGTTCTCAACGCGCATCTTGCGAGCGGCCCTGTCCAGATTTCGGCGTCGGACTGGCTTCATCCCAAGGAAACGCCAGTCAGAGGCAACACGGTGTGTCTTTTCCTGCGCGGCGGAGCCCTCAAGGACCTCGAAGCGCTCTTTGACAAGCTTTCCCAGGGAGCCGAGGTCACCGATCGTTTGGGGGAGCAGTTTTTTGGCACTTACGGCGCGTTGAACGACAAGTTCGGCGTTCGCTGGATGTTTCACACCGACAAAAAGAATTAGCGGACGATTGGAGACCAGGAATATGGCGAGCGCCGTCATGACTCCTCAATCCGAAATCGGCCCCGATGCGAACTCGGTTTCTGAAGTACACTTGGGTTCGAACTGGATGCCCGGGAGCACCACCGTCTTGTGGGAACTCGAACCCGGGGAGAACGGCACCCCGGGTGAAACTTACGCATGCGGGATTTGCCGGAGATCGCGGCAAGGCAAAGGTCCACTGCGTTGGCTGGAGCCTTATACTCGGCTGGCTCGAACCGTATATCGAGCGAGCGGAAACCGTCGGCACGAGAAAGTAAATGGCGACCGCACAGATTACTCCCGATCACGACGCGATCCTGGCGGAGGTATCTATCGCCGCTCCGCCGGCTCGCGTCTTCGAAGCCATTGCGGACCCGAAACAGCTGGCCGAATGGTGGGGAAAGAAGGGAGTGTTCCGGGTCCTTGAAAGCAAGTATGACCTGCGCCCCGGCGGTAAATGGTCTTACGAGGGCCTGGGGCCGGAGAACGCGCGGTTTCACATGGAGGGCGAGTACCTGGAGGTGGACCCGCCCCGCCTGCTGGTACAGACGCGGGTCGCTGACTTCGCGGGCGACTTCACTACCATTGTTCGCTATGAACTTGCGCCCCATGAAGTCCGCGGCCTCGATCCGGCGGGAACGCACAAGCTCGGCACGGGAACGCTCGTGCGGGTGCGGCATTCGGGTTTTGCCGGTCACGTCGATCAAGCGCGCAGCCACTTCACCGGGTGGTCGGTATCGCTCGGTTGGCTGAAAGACTACGTCGAACAGGGCGTGACGTTTCTCATGAGGGATTGAATGGCCACTTCACAGGTTCTTCCGGACAACGACACCGTCGTTGCGGAGATTTTTGTCGCCGCCCCTCCGGCCAGGGTATTTGAAGCCATTACCGATCCCCGCCAGATGGCTCAGTGGTGGGGGCAGAAGGGTTTGTATACTCTGACCGAAGCCAGCGCGGATTTCCGCGTAGGCGGGAAATGGCGGAATGCCGGGGTAAGCGCCGACGGCAAGCCGTTTCACGTAGAAGGCGAGTATCTTGAAATCGATCCCCCGACCTTGGTGGTCCACACCTGGAACCCGAGCTATCGCAGCCTCCCCGAGACCATCGTGCGCTGGGAACTCGAGCCGCGTGACGTCCACGGCTTGCACCACAGCAGCCCGAGTCGCCTGGGCACCGGGACGGTGGTCAGGATTCGTCACTCCGGATTCGCCGGCGACCTGGAATCGGCGAAAGCTCACAGCGAAGGCTGGAAGCGGGTACTCGGCTGGATGCGGGCCTTCGCAGAAAAGCTCGAGACGGTCGAGACCCGCACCGGTTAGCGGGCCGAATCGTTCTTGCGCAATCAGGCCGCCGAGGACGCGTCCCGGCTGGATGGTTGACCTATCGCAGGCCTCCCGGCGGGCAGGCGGGCCGTAATCGTTGTGCCGGCGGGGCCGGAGCGAATTTCGAGCTCGCCGCCGAGTTCTCTTACGCGTTCTCGCATGCCGGCGATCCCTACGCCGCTGCCCGCGCGCTCGAGGAGACGCGTCAGCTCCTCCGCCGGAATTCCTGCCCCGTTGTCATGGACTTCAAGAAGAAGACCACCGCCCTCGCATCCGAGTCGAATGTTTGCCGCCGATGCGCGCGAATGGCGGTGCACGTTGGTGAGGCTTTCCTGCAGGACGCGGAAAAGCACCAACTCGCAGTTGCGGGTGGGCCGGTCGAAGGCGCCCCCGACTTCAAACCGGGCTTGGATGCCGCTGCGTTTGCGGAAGCCCTCGACAAACCATCTCGCGGCCGAGGCGATGCCGGACTCATCGAGAAGCGGTGGATGCAGCAAGTACGAAGTGGTGCGTATTTCCTGAAGGGCTTCCTCGGTCAGCGAATTCAACTGGTTCAGCAGACGGACGGCCTCCGGCCGGTTGGCGACCTGTCTCTCGACCGAAGCGCTGGCCATCTTGATGGCGGCCAGGGTCTGCCCGGCGGTGTCATGAAGGTCGCGCGCGATGCGGCGGCGTTCTTCATCCTGCAGAGTCATCAGCCGCACCGAGAGCTGCCGCAATTGTTCTTCCGCCTTCTTGCGGACGACGATTTCTGACTGCAGACGGGCGAGAGCCTGAGACAGTTCGGTCGTACGTTCGACGACCCGGTTTTCCAGTTGGTCGCGGGCCCGCTCGAGTTCGCCCTCCGCCCGCTTCCTCTCGCCGGCTTCCGCGGTCAAGGCCACAATGGTGCGGTTGAGCCGTGTTCGCTTTCGCCGGTTGGTTTCGCCCAGCGCCATCAACGTGCCTGCGACCAGGAAGAACCCCGCGATCCCGTGAATCTCCGCCGGACGAATCAGCGAGAGGGAGTGGCGCGGGTCCACAAACCAGTAAAAAATCCCCAGGAAGCCGACGAGGGCGCTCAGAATGGAAGGACCCAGACCCCAGGCCACGGCGCAGTAGGCAACCGCTCCATAAACCGTGACATAAAATGCCACGTGCCCGAGCAGAGGATCAAGGATCCAGCGCAGAACGATGGCCAGGACGGCCGTGGCGAGAGCCACGCCATAGGGAACCAAGGCGGGCCGGGGCCTGACCGGCACCAACAATTTCGAGGTCGTTTCCGACAGGGAAGCGGTCATACCGGACCTGGAGAGACTAGGTGACGAGGTTCGCCGGAACCCGGCCGCAGTTCGAGGTTCACCTGCCGGTTCGAGTCCGAAAGCGAAACCACTCTACGGTGCGAACGCCACAGGATTCAGTTCACGCGGCTTCTGCCGACGTTTGTCGGCATTGGTGCGTGCGCTTTCTTCATAGCCCTCGGCCATGTAGCCGAGCGCCCGGTCAAAGAACTGATCGAGAAGCGAGAGCAGCTCTATTTCACCGTAGAGTTCAATGGGATTGTGGAGGAAGCCCTGCTTCTGCAAGAACTCCCAGAGACATTCCTTGGTCATCATCAAGGCCCAGCACGAGTCCGAGAGGGAAACTCCCAGCCGCGAGCGCCGCGCGCCCATGTCGTGGTAGCGTTGTTCGACGTCGTTGTCGGTCTTCATCAGGAGCCACTCGCTGAGGTGCTCCAAAAGGCCTTGCAGGCTGCTGAGTAATTCCGCCTCGGACACCTTCTGAAGGTCGGTGGTTCGTTTTGACGATAGCATTCTTTTCGTCAGGGTTTCCGAAATCTGATTTCCGTGGGATTCGATGAGGCGAATTAAGCGCAGCGCAACCATTCCGTCCTCCGAGGCTTCCTGTCAGCGGCTCGCTGTCGGAAGTCCATTCAAGATGTGTCAAGACAGCCGGATTCCCCGAACCCAGCCATCCTCGCGGTTTATGTGGCCCCTATAAGGGCAAGATGCTTCTGCGCTAGCGTACGGTTGCACAAATGTTTGTTTACGCAATCGGTATGGACCTGGGATGGCTCACCATGGGTATGGCTTTGTGGTATCGGTTTGTCCTTGCCGCCCGTCCTTCGCCCGCGAAGCGGTCAAAGGATTGGGCGTGCAATTTCCTCGAACGACTCTTCAGGTTGCGCGGGATTCTGCGGGCACGGAGCGAGGATGGATTGACGGGCTCGAGAGATGCCCGGTGTCAGCAGCCGCAAAGGGATGCCGGGTACACGCCACATGACGGCGATGACGGCTACCGCACGTCCGAATTGGCGCCCCCTGATGTCATCGATGGGGTAGAAGGCAGTGGTATCGTCGAACGAGTGTGGGCGGGGAAAGCAGAATGACTGGCGGAACACGGCGGGAGTATCCGTCCCAGCCGCTCATCGGCGTGGGAGCGGTCGTCGTCGATGGCGGCCGGGTCTTGCTGGTGAAGCGCGGCCACGCGCCGCTCCTCGGGGAATGGTCGATTCCCGGGGGATTGCTCGAATTAGGAGAGACGGTGCGCGCCGGGACGGAACGGGAGGCACTCGAAGAGACGGGCCTGGTGGTGCGGGCCACTCAGTTGCTCGGCGTCTTCGACCGCATTGTTGCCGACGAGCGTGGAGCCGCAATGTATCACTACGTCCTCATTGATTTTCTCTGCGAAAAGCGTTCCGGAGAAGTTCGCGCCGCGGGCGACGCCGCCGAGGTGGGCTGGTTTACGCGGGCGGAAGCAGAAAGGCTTCCCCTGCCCCCGGATACAAAGCATGTCCTTGAGCTCGGGATCGCCAAGAGCAGGCTCTAGCCTGCTCTCCAGCCTGAATCGACAGGGAGGTCCCGGCTTCGGCCTGGTTCAAACACTCTCCGCAACAGGAAGGGGAAAAAGACTCAAGTCATTCCCTTCCCAAACCATCGCTGCCATTGTTGACAGTTTTATCTCTGCATCTGGTTTTGCAGATTGGTTGTGGATCGTTGTTAGCCTTCGCCCGACCGCAAAGGCCTTGTGAAACTCCAACAACAGAAGAAGGCGTGGATTCGCTGGTGGCAAGGCCGCCGTTTAGGACTGCGCCGCGACCTCGTAATGGTGAACAAGCAGGTTCGTCTGCTCTGTATGCTCGTCAAGCACCCCCAGGTTCCGTGGCCGGCCAAAATTACCGGCGCTTGCGCCATCGGCTACCTCTTCAGCCCGATTCAGCTCATTCCCTCTTTCCTGCCGATCCTGGGGCAAATGGATGACCTGTTGGTCTTGTATCTGGGCATAAGGATGGTGCGCAAATTCGCTCCCGAGGTGGTGCTGAACCAGTGCGAGGCCCTGGCTGAGGGTGCCTCGTCGGCCGAAATCGATCGTTGGGAACGCAGGCTGCGTGACGGGGTGATGGCGAGGTCTCTACAGATCGCGGGTTTCGGCGGCAGGAGGCGCTTCGTTCAGAATTCTGCTTGCGCGGCTGAAATCGGAGGGTTCCACCAGCAGCTTAACCCCACCGAGCAGATTGGAGATGAACCAGTCCATGCGCACCATGTTTTCGTCTGCGAGGAAACATTCGATGCCGCAGGCATCCAGCTTTCCTTTCGCAAGCAGCGCCTCAGGGACATCCCGAAAACGCCTGAGAAGAACCAGGTTTCTTGTGCTGAGAACGCGAGTTTCCGGGGTTGATTCTTCTTCCGGAATTTCCAGATCGCGGCGGTCCAGCTCATCTTCGAGCGCCTCCCACGCCGCTTCATTCAAACTCGACGCCTCCGAGGCAAGCTTCAGTAGCTCACCGTCGCTGAGTCGCGAGTAGTGATAGCGAAACTTCTCCCTCAGGCGCGCCGCGTCACCGCTAACCACAACCGATTCTTAATCCTTTGAATTCGAGTAGCAACAACTCTAACAAACAGAACGGCCCGCAAGCTACAGCCTGCGGGCCGCCGGTGTACTGTTTGGGATTGACCAAGAGGTGGTCACGTCTGATTCAGTGGCCACTTCGGCGAACTCCGGGTCCCGGCACGACCTAATGCCGGGCGGATCAAATCCTCATCACCGGCCGAGTTCCGAGTACCCCATCCATCCAAAGCTGGGCGGTGGGGAACCCTCGCGAAGCACTCAGAGCGACCAGCCCTAAGTCTCAGCCACCTCACCTGGTCTTTGGGTACATCTACTACAATCAGAACTTGTCATCCGACCACCTCCTTTCCGGTGTATTTCGAGCATAGTACACAAGGGGCTCGGGAGCAAGAGGGAAGCCGTAAGGTCGAAGGTCCGGACGGACTGCAAGGTTTTCGAGGCCCGGGCGGTTTCCTGGGGGCTCCGGAAGTGTTCAAATCCCGGGTGAATTGTTGAAATGGGCTCAGCCATGCAGTCGGCTTATATTCTCGGCATTGAAACCTCCTGCGACGAAACGGCGGCGGCGGTAGTGCGCTCGGGAGAGCAGACAATCTCCAATGTCGTGGCTTCGCAGATCGCAACGCATCAGCCTTACGGGGGAGTGGTCCCGGAGCTGGCTTCCCGGGAGCATTTGCGTGCGATTGTTCCTGTCGTCCGCCAGGCGCTCAGGGAAGCGGGCAGGAATTACGAATCGATCGATGCGCTGGCCGTGACCCAGGGGCCGGGACTGGCTGGAGCGTTGCTCGTTGGAATCAGTTACGCGAAGGCTCTTGCTTTTGCGCTGGGCAAGCCGCTCATCGCGGTGAACCACCTCGAGGGACACGTTCATGCGGTTCTGCTCGAACAGCGGCAGGAGGGAAATCGCGAGCTGCGTTTTCCGGCGCTGGCGCTGGTGGTCTCGGGCGGCCACACCCATCTTTACCTGGCGCGGCTGCGCGACCGGAGCTGGTCCTATGAAAACGTCGGGCACACGCGCGACGATGCTGCCGGCGAAGCCTTCGACAAGGTTGCCAAACTGCTCGGTCTCGGGTATCCCGGCGGTCCGATCATAGACCGCTTGTCAAAATACGGGAATGCGCGGGCCGTAAAGTTCTCGATCGCCCAGATTAAACGTCCGGATCGAAAGACCCCGCCGGCAGCTCGCGAGGCGAACGCTCCAAACCAGGCGCCGCCGAGCCGCACCCTTCCCCGCATCGAAGGTTCCCCGGCGATTCGAACACGGTTTGATTTTTCCTACAGCGGAATTAAAACCGCCGTTCTGCGTCAGGTCGAGGCCCGGCAACTTGCCGCTTCGATTGAAGCCCGCCGAAGGGAAATGGCGGGAATCGGCAGGCCCGGGCTGGAGGACTATCTGCGGCACTGCGACCAGCCTACGCTCGACCTGATCGCTTCGTTTCAGCGGGCCATGGTCGAGGACCTGGTTGCCAAGACTCTTGCCGCGGCCCGCGAGTATGAGGTGGCGAGCCTGTTTGTGAGCGGCGGTGTCGCCGCCAATCAGGAACTCCGCGAAACTTTTGAAAGGAGGGCGGCCCAATATGGCTTGCCGGTCCTGTTTCCTTCGCGGGCGCTTTCGACCGACAATGCCGCCATGATTGCGGCTGCCGCGTATCCGAAGTTTTTGACCGGGAATTTTGCGCCCATGAATTTTTCTGCCGAAGCGAGGTTGGAGTTGCGCTAAGCCGCGACCCGTCAGCCGCCCGTCACGGGCGAGGTTGTCTGTCTCTGGCCGGACCGGACGCATACCCCGGTCCTGTGAAAAAGGGCATGCCCACAAGCGGCCGGGACCGGCCTTATTCCGGATAGCTGGTATCGCTGCCGACGATCCGAATACGGTGATCGGTGAAGCTGTATTTCATTTCAGGAACGTAGACTTTAGGCATGTGGCAGGTAACACACTTGCCGGCGCTGATGGGACATGTCCTGGTGCGCTCGAGCGTCTTCCCGGAAGCCTCAGACGGCCCGGCCGCCTCCCGGGCATTGGCGTGGCACTTGAGGCAGGCGGCATCATAAGCCGCCGGCTGCGTCTCTAAAGGCTCGTGCGGGTCGTGACATGTGGTGCAGGTGATGCGGCCCCCCGACTTGCTGGAGCATTGGCTGGTCTCGAGCCGATAGGGCTGCGCCTTGACCGTACCCACGCCCTTGGCAGAGGAGAGTTTCACATCCCAGAACGTTCCGTGACAGGCGCCGCAGAAATCGACGGAATCTGCAGGCATCAGCCGCGCGGGATTGAAAATGGTGCCCAGCGCCTCCTGCGGCGCCCCCGCCACCTGCGCCGCCGCCGCGGCCAAAACATGCGTTCGTCCGCCGCCATGGCACGCCTCACAGCTGACGCCGGGCACCAGTTTTTTCTCGTCCAGCTTGCCGGCGATGCTGGCGCCGGTGGTGTGGCAGGCGAAGCACCGCCGGATCTCGTCGCCGTCCACCGGACGATACATGGCCTCGTGGATGTCTTTGGGATTGTTCAGCTCCCGCGCGGGCGTGAAGTCGACATTGCCCAGGCTGTCAAAATACGTGACCCGTGCTTCGTAGAAGTTTCCATTCTCTTTCTTGAACAGATACGACTGCCCGACTTTGCCGGTGCCAAAGGCCCACAGCAGGGATGCCGCCAAAGTGTCTGTGCCGTCTGTAACCCGGTAGGTGCTTCCCGTGGGACTGGTCTCGATCTGGTAATGATAGTTGCGGACTTGGAAGCTCATGTGCGGGTGCGTACGCAAGATCTCGGAGTCCGCGGCAGGGTGCAAGGACTGGGCCATCCCAGTGGTTTTCTGCGAAGCTGCCTTCGCGGCATGACAGGAGCCGCACACCTCTGACCCTACATAATCGTCCCGCGAAGCGCCGTCCCGGGTGGGCCAGAAGCCGGGATCGGCAAGATGATCGGCGGTAGAAAGCTGAGCCGGCGCCAACTGAGCAGCAGCAAGCAGGGCGGCGGCAAGTGCAGGCAACCATGCGCGGCCCCGGATGGCCATCCGGAGCAAGAGCGCGGCCGGCCGCCACGGCGCGGTGAACCGGACCGGCGCAGGCCTCGACCGGGGAACCCCAAGGTCGCCGTCTTGCGCGTGCTCTGTTCCATTGTGACACCGCATTTGTCCCACCGCTGAATGTAGAAGGATATAACATGGAGCTGAGAAGCTGGAATGCAGTTTGCGCTGCGGGAGGCGAAAGTGGTCGAATCACGACGCCGTTGGTTGAAGTGGCTCGGAACTGCCGGAGTTTTGGCGACGGAAATCTCCACCGTGTCCCTGGTCTTCGCGCAAAGGCCGACTCCGCAGCCCATCCCGTCGCCCAACGCGCCCGATCCTCATTTTCCTCCGGGAATGAACGGCCCCGACCTGAAGCCAGACAGGGGCGAACGCCGGTTCAGTCCGGACGCCCAGAAGGAAGTCACACAGGATGTGGACCAGCTCTATGAGTTGGCCGCGCAACTTAAGGCGCAGGTCGAGAAGAACACTTCGCCGCTCGTACTTTCCGTCTCTTTTTTCAAAAATGCTCAGCAGGCCGAGAAACTGGCGAAGAAGATCAAGGAGTTGTCCAAAGGCTCACGAGCCTGAGGTTGGCCGCCATCGTCTTCGCAGAGGGATTCGCTCGAATCCTGGACATATTGTCGCTCTCGACGATTCCAACGGAGCGGTTGATAATTTCTGATCATGCTCGTCGCGCGTTATGACCCCGAGGATGCGCACACCGCCATAATTCGACATGGCACGTCCATCGCTCCGCCCGGAAGCCTATGCCCGCCGGGAGGGCGACGGCCCCTCCGATGCAACCCGAGCACCGGCTAAACAGGCCAGCGCAGACTCCGGATAGTGTTCGCAGACTTTCAGGATGACGAAGCCGGCAACGGCCGCGACAACCCTCCTTGAGAGGTGCAGCATCCAAAACCGCAAGTCCGAGCACCCATGCGCCACGCCAAGAATCATCAGCAGCCGGCTGTCCTACGGAATAATGCGCGATCTCAAGAGCTCCTACATCACCCCGCGAGCAAATCCGGAATGGGCGAGCGAGATCATTAAGGGCGAGCGAGATCATTCAGATTGGAGAAGCAATGGGGCAAAGATCAGTTTTGCCTCGCGCGGGGCGGATGGAAATACGATCGCGGTCGGCCGGGGGACGAGGAGCGAGGCTCAGATGTGGCAGTTTTGGCGCACCCGACTCGTTGCGGGTTTGGGCTAGCCGGGGCAGCACACAGAGTTGTTTTTCAAAAGTAGGTGATTCGGACCCCATCCCATTTGTGATCTCGCGGTGAACCCTGAAACGCCTGCCAGGGCGGAGCCGTTTGGGAGGAGACGTCAGGAAAGTACGATCGAGCGCGGAATTTGAACGTGCCGCATCCATTGGTCGCGGCCGGGATCAACCTCCGCTCACCAACAATAAAATCAGCCGGCGAAAGTGAGAACTCATCTTCCAGACGCCGTGGTTCTATACACCCTTGCTGCCGACACGCCATCACAAATCGCATATGTGTAGCCCGAGTTCGGTACGCTCCGAACAGGTTCTTGTGTCTGAACGCTTGTCCGCCCCGGCAGCTCGCGACGCTGTCCGAGAACCATGGACCAAACGTCTCATGACCAAGGCTGCCCGCCGGGCCAAGAGCAGCGGGGTGCTTTTTCCCACGCTGGTTCAAGGTTTCCGGCTTCTGCAGGCGATGGGCATCAACATAACCCCGAACCATTTTTATTGGCCCGTGCCCGACGTGGCCGAGCTTGAAAAGCGGGAATGGCCCATTTACACCACCCCTCCCGGCTGCAATTTCCGCCTGCGGGAGCAGATTGAACTCGCCAAGCTTTTCGCGTCCCGCTACGTTCCGGAGCTGGAGTGGGACGAGCGAGCCACGCCGGACTCCTACCACTACCATAACGGCTACTTCGAATCCTGCGATGCGGAAGTGGCCTATTGCATGGTGCGTCACTGGAAACCCCGCCGCATCATAGAAATCGGCTCCGGCTACAGCACGCGCGTCCTGGCGCAGGGATTGTCCGCCAATCGGGAACAGGACGGAGTCGAGGGCGAGTTGCTGACGGTTGACCCCTATCCGGAGCGGCTGCCCGAAAACGGGCTGGGAGAGCTGGTTACGGTTGTTCCTGAACGCGTTCAGAATCTCGATCTCGGCCTGTTCGAAAGTCTGGGAGAAAATGACATTCTGTTTGTTGATTCCAGCCACGTGGTTTCGGTGGGCAGCGACGTGGTTCGCGAATATCTGCAGATTTTCCCGAGAGTGACGCGTGGAGTCGTGGTTCACGTCCACGACATCTTTCTTCCGGCCGACTATCCGCGCGCCGCCGTGCTCGAGAATTTGTGGTTTTGGTCTGAGCAGTATCTGTTGCAGGCATTCCTCGCCTTCAATCCCGAGTTCGAGGTGTTGTGGTCGGCAAGCGCGATGCAGCTGTCCCACGCCCGGGCGATGGAAATATGCTTTCCCAAGTGGAGCGAGAGCTACGCGGAGATGCCGCGCGGAGAGCGGCGTTTCATTCCGACCGCAGACGGCAGCCGCGTGTGGCCCTCGAGTTTCTGGATGCGGCGCTTGCCCGCGGCCGGTTCCGCCCCATAAGCCTTCGTCCCTAAGCCCTCGTCCCTATCCTGCAAACCCAAAAAGCGCGTGTTCAGGACGGTTGTGCGGCCTGTCTGGACCGGTTGCGAAACGCTGCGCTTGAGCGGAGCGGGCGGCAGGCCCGCGCCTCTCGAAAACGGCGTCGAGGCAGGGCGAACCATGGCCGCGGCCTTGAAGGCTGCCGACGGGCCCGGGACCGGCCCGGCCGCGAGCCCGGGTTGGATGAGCGGTCTGGCGGCCGAAACAGGCTGGCGCCCGCGCCAGGCAGATAAGATCCCGCCCGAATTTCGAGCCTCGAAACCGTGTCATGAGCCGGATTAAGAAAGCGGCACTACCGGAAAACCGTCTCATCGAATAGCATAGGAATCCAACCGGGGGCACAGCAGATTGCGCAAATCGGCGTCCTATTTTCGCGGTTCCATCCTCGCCTTCCTCCTGGCTGTTCCTTTTGTTGTGCCGGCGCGGGCTCAGTCGATTTCGCCGCAATTGTTCAATGGCCTTCAATGGAGGCTCATTGGCCCCTTCCGCGGCGGCCGGGTGGTTGCGGTGGCGGGTGTGCCGGGGGATGCGACCACCTTCTATTTTGGAGCGGTCGATGGCGGCATCTGGAAGACGACGGACGCGGGTGTAGTTTGGACTCCGATATTTGACGGCCAGCCTGTCGCTTCGATTGGCGCGCTCGCGGTTGCGCCGTCCGCCCCCCAGACCGTTTACGCGGGAACCGGGGAGTCCGACATTCGTTCCGACCTCTCCTCGGGCAACGGTGTCTATAAGTCGGTGGATGGCGGCCGGACCTGGGTCCATCTGGGGCTCGCAAACAGCCGCCAGATCAGTCGAATCGTGGTCGACCCCAAAGATTCGAGCACGGTTTACGTCGGTGTCCTGGGGCACGCGTACCGGCCGAATCCTGACCGTGGCGTCTACAAATCGGTCGACGGCGGATTGCATTGGACCAAGGTTCTCGATCAGGGACCGGAAATCGGGATTTCGGATCTGGCGATCTGTTCCTCCAATCCCAGCCTGCTGTTTGCCGGCACCTGGCATACACGGCGCCCCCCGTGGAGCACGTACGCGCCCATCGACGGACCGGGCGGCGGCCTTTATCGGTCCGAGGACGCCGGCAAGACCTGGTCGCGCCTCCAAGCCAAAGGTCTTCCGGACGGCGATTGGGGGCGGGTCGGCGTCGACGTCGCCCGCGACGGCCGGCGAGTGTACGCGCTCATTGAGGCCAAGAAATCCGGCCTGTACCGTTCCGACGATGGCGGCGATACCTGGGTGCTTGCAAACGGCGACCCCAGGCTGACCAGCCGTGCGTGGTATTTCACGAGCATCACCATCGACCCGGAGAATCGCGACGTGATTTACATGCCCAACGTCGCCCTCTACCGCTCCGAAGACGGCGGGCGGACGATTTCGATTGTTCGCGGCGCTCCCGGCGGGGATGATTATCACCAGATCTGGATCGATCCCAGGAACGCGGCGAGCATGGTTCTCGGCACGGACCAGGGGACCACGATCAGTCCGGATCGAGGCCTTACCTGGAACAGCTGGTACAACCAGCCGACGGCACAGCTTTACCACGTCATTACCGACAACCAGTTTCCCTACGCCGTTTACGGAGCGCAGCAGGACAGCGGGAGCGTGGCCGTCCTCAGTCGGACCGACTATGGCCAGATCACACCGCGAAACTGGTTCCCCGTCGGCCCGAGCGAAAGCGGCTATATTGCGCTTGATCCGAACGATCCCGCGACCGTTTATCTGAGCGGAACCTATGGTTCGGTGGCTCGCTACAATCGCCGCACCGGCCTCAGCCAGGACATCACCCCGTGGCCGGTAGCGGCATTCGGCTCCGAGATCAACCAGCGAAAGTATCGCGCTCCCTGGACCCCGGTCCTTGTGTCCTCTCCGGCGGACGGGAAAACTCTTTATCTCGGGACCCAGTACGTGATGAAGACGGTCGATGGCGGCCTGCACTGGGACACGATCAGCCCTGATCTCACCGGCGCAATGCCCTCGGCCGGAAACCATGAAGCCGAGGCTCCGCCGAGCGTCGAGAACGCGAAGCAGCGCGGATATGGAGTTGTATTCACGATTGGGCCATCGCCGGTCCAACGCGACCTCGTTTGGGCAGGCAGCGACACCGGCTTGATTCACCTTACCCGAGACGGCGGAAAAACCTGGACCAATGTCACTCCCAAGGGACTCGGCGAATGGAGCAGGATCTCTCTGATCGAGCCTTCTCGTTTTGATCCCGCCGTGGCCTACGCTGCGGTTGACCGCAGCCGCCTCGGCGACGACATGCCGTACATTTACCGCACCCGCGATTATGGCGCCAGCTGGCAACTCGGGACAAACGGCATTCCCGCTGGCGCGTTTCTGCGTGCGGTCCGGGAAGATCCCGGGAGGAAGGGGCTGCTCTTTGCCGGGACGGAATTGGGAGTCTACGTCTCGTTCAACGACGGCGATGACTGGCAGTCGCTCGAACTCAACCTGCCGGTGGCCTCCGTGCGCGATCTCGCGATCCACGGCGACGACCTGGTGATCGCAACCCATGGCCGTTCGTTCTGGATTCTCGACGACATCACCCCGCTTCGCCAGACAACAGAGGCCCGCGCGGCGAAAGGCGCATGGCTGTTCCGTCCCGCCGTCTACACCCGCGTCGACAACGATGCCTTCGTGGGAACGCCGCTTCCCCCCGAGGAACCCACGGCGAACAACCCTCCCTCGGGCGCGAGCCTTGACTATTTCCTGAGTTCTCCGGCCAAGGCCGTCGAACTGGACATCTTCGACGCGCAGCAGAACCTGGTAAGGCGGTTCGGCTCGGAGGATCGAATCCCGCAAAAGCATGCGCCGGTTCCTCTCGCGGAACGATGGCTGCCGAAGCCCGTAACCATCGCGAAAACGCCCGGGATGCAGCGCCTGGTGTGGGACCTGAGGTGGAACAGTGCGGGAAGCCCGCTCGGGGACGAAGAATCGGACGAGCAGCCGAGCGCGCCCAAAGTGCCTCCCGGCAAGTATCAAATTCGGCTCACTGTCGACGGGCATGCCGAGACCCAATGGCTCGAGGTCGTCATGGACCCGCGGTCGCCCGCCACTCCCGAGGTCCTCCGGCAGCAGTTCCAGCTGGCTAAACAGATGTTTACCGAAAGCATGGACGCCCGTCGCGCGCTCCGGGAGATCGCCTCCATTCAAAAACAGATTGCCGACGTGAGCGAGAAGCCGCAAGCACAGAGCGCGGAATACAAGTCGGCTTTAGGCGAGGCGCAAGCGAAGCTTGCCGGGATCCTGACGGGCAAGCGCGGCACCGAAGGGCGGGGTTCGGGACTCAGAGACGCCTATAGGAACCTGGCGTCTGCCCTGCGGGTTGTCGAAAGCGGCGATCGTTCGCCGCCCGCGCAGGCCACGGCTCTCTATGAGGACTCCCGCCGCGACATGCAGGCCTCGCTCGCAGACTGGGCGGAATTCAAACAAACGCAGCTGGGGAAGCTTAACCAAGAACTCCGGCGGGCGAACCTCGCCTCGATTGCGATCGGGAAAGCCGACGGAGCCGATCCCCAGGGAGCGCCCTAGAAAATCGCGGCGGACATTTCCGATCGAGCGGACGGGCGTGGGCGCTCAACCATTGCGCCCGCCGCCGGCCGGCTTGAAAGCCCGCCCCGTGCGGGAAACTTCCGGGCGCAGGGAGGCCCGGATCCCGGGAAGGTATCAAGAGATGAGGAAAGTGATTACCGTCGCGTTCGCTTTCTGTCTGGCGCTCAACCTCGCTTTTCCAGTCCACTCATTTTCGCAGGCGGCCAAGACCCGCATCGCCATCGTGGGACTCGATCACGATCACGTCTGGGGGCTCCTGGACTACATAAAAAACGAGCCGCAGGCCGATCTGGTAGGAATTGCCGAACCTCGCGCGAATCTCGTCGAAAAGGCCAAGTCGCAGCTGCCTCCAACCGTAAAGTTCTACGCCGACTACATCGAGATGCTCGACCGGGCCAGGCCGGAAGCGGTGTTCGTTACCACCGAAAACGACAGGCACCTGGAGATCTTGCGCCAATGCGCCCGGCGGCACATTCACTATTCGACGGAGAAGCCGATGGCCCAGAACGCGTCGGTCGCCAGAGAAATGCAGCAGCTGGCCGAGCAGGCCCATATTCTGCTCATGGTGAATTACTGGAACGCGTGGACGGCATCCACGCAGGAACTGGTTCACCGGGTGAAATCGGGCGAGATTGGAACCATCACCAGAATCAGCGTGCAGTATGGCCACCAGGGCCCGAAGGAGATCGGCGTTTCCCGGGAGTTTGCCGGCTGGCTTTACGATCCTGCAAAAAACGGCGGCGGGGCGATCATGGATTTCGGCTGCTACGGTGCGGAACTGGCGCTTTGGCTTAAGGGCCGGCCGACACGGGTGTTTGCCGCCACCAGTAAGCTGAAAACGGACCAGCACAACCCGGTGGACGATGACGCGACCATGGTCCTTGAATACCCCGACGGCAGCGCGACCGTTCAGCCCTCCTGGGACTGGCCCTATTCGATGGACCGAACGTATGTGTTCGGGTCGCGAGGAAGCCTGCTTGCCACTCGGGATGGACTGTTCCTTCGTCTATCGTCCGCCCGAACGGCTCCGGCTGCGATCGATGGCGAACCGGTCGCGCTCGGCGCGGTTCCGCCTGCGGCCAGCAATCCCATCGCCTACCTTATCGGCCGCATCCGGACCCGTCAGCCCATCGAGGACCCGCTTTCGGCCCGCCTCAATGTACAGGTGATGGAAGTGCTCGATGCGGCCCGCGAGTCGGCGCGCACCGGTCAGGCGAAGGACCTGCGCTAGCAAAGATTCGGCCGGGACCATCGATCCGCCGGGAAGGATGCGAGGGCAGGATGCGAGCCTGGTTCTCTTGCGCCAAAACCGGACGCTGTCCGTCGGGACACGGTCCCGGCCGTTTCCGGTAGGTCTTTGGCGGTGCTCGCACGGCCCGTGAACGCGGCCGCCGGAAGAGTGCCGGACGCGATTCGTGAAACCATCCACGAGACAATCCGCGGCTAAGATGCGGCTGGACAAGCTGATCTTTGAGCGGGGCCTCGCCGCCTCCCGCGAAAGAGCGCAGGCGCTCATCCTGGCCGGGAAGGTGCTCGTCAATGAACAAAAAATCGAGAAGCCGGGAACGGCCGTGGATGCTCGGGCCGAAATCCGGCTGCTCGGCCCCGACCTGAAATACGTAAGCCGCGGAGGCGGGAAGCTCGAGCGCGCGCTTCAGCACTGGAAGATTGACGTGCGCGGCCGGGTTTGTCTCGATGTGGGAGCCTCGACCGGCGGGTTTACCGATTGCCTGTTGCAGCATGGCGCCTCGCGCGTAATCGCCGTCGATACCGGGCGAGGGCAGATCGCGCTTCGATTGCGCGAGGATCCGCGGGTCCGTTTGCTCGAAAACACCAATGCCCGCTATCTGACGCGCGAGCGACTGGGTGAAGTTGGGGATTTGATCGCCATCGACGTCTCGTTCATTTCCGCGACGCTGGTCCTTCCCCCGGTGGTCGAGTCCGCGTTTCCCGAAGACCGGCGCGATTGGGCGGGACGCGAGGTGGTGGTCCTGGTTAAGCCGCAATTCGAAGTGGGGCGGGAGCGCGTTCAGAAGGGCGGCATTGTTCGCGACCGGGAAGCGCAGCAAGAGGCGGTCGAGCGAGTCCGGGCCCGGGTCGAGCCATTCAATCCCGCCGTGATCGACGTAACGGATTCGCCCATTCTGGGCGCGGAGGGAAACCGCGAGTTCCTGCTATGGGCCAAATTCTGAAGGCCGCAGGGGCCGCACGAAGTTCGTCCTGGTCCCGGTTTCCGGATCAGGGCCGGTTGGCTTCTGGCCGCAGCTTGTTTCGTTGTCCTCGTTTGGGATCTTCCGGGAGGTTCGAGTTCACCGGCGCGAAGGGCCCGCTTTCTCCCTGTGCCCCCGGCTGCCTTTCGGTACAATTTCTTTCACATGTCGACGACAGGGGCGGCACCACACAAAGCAGTCGGAATCGTTTCGAAGCCAAATAAGCGCGAACTCGGAGACGTCGTACCCGGCCTGATGCGCTGGCTCTCCGACCATGGCTACAGCTTCGTGGTCGATCCCGAGACCGCGTTGCACGCGGCGGGAGGGGAAATGCTTTCTCGTCCGGAGATGGCGGGCCGCGCGCTCGATTTCGTGATCGTGCTCGGCGGCGACGGCACGCTTCTGTCTGCCGCTCGAGCGGTGGCCAGGGCGGGAATTCCGGTGGTGGGGGTCAATCTCGGGGCCCTGGGCTTTTTGACCGAGGTGCCCCTCGAAGATCTTTACCCCACGCTCGAAACCATCCACCGCGGCTCGTGCGCCATCGATCTGCGTTCGATGCTGCATTGCGAGGTGTGCCGCGCGGGCGCGCTCGTCGCCAGCTATGATGCGCTGAACGATGTCGTAGTGGGGAAAGGCACCATCGCCCGGTTGAATCATTGCGATGTCTACATCGACAAGGTTTTTGTTTCGCGGTATCAGGCCGACAGCCTGATTGTGTCGACGCCCACCGGATCGACGGCGTATTCGCTCGCCGCCGGCGGCCCGATCCTGATGCCCGACGTCCAAAGCTTCGTCGTCACTCCGGTCTCGGCGCATTCGCTTACCCACCGCCCCCTGGTGGTACGGGACACGTCGCAAATAGAAATCGTGGCCATGACGGGAGAGGAAGAGGCGTACCTGAGCATCGACGGCCAGGCGGGAATGCCCCTGGTCGACGGCGATCGCGTTCATTGCAGGAAGTCCAAATATCAGGTGAAGCTGCTGCACACCCGGGGAACTTTCTTTGAGGTGCTGAGCAACAAGCTCAAGTGGGGCCAGCGGTAGTGGACGAACGGGCCTTCGCTCGGCGACAATCAGCCCATGACGGCGCGGCCCCATACCATCAATCTCTGGTCCTCACCCGAGCACGCGCTCAACTATCTTCGCCGCGCCGATTCGATCCCCCGTCGCACCGAGGGGGAAGCGACTCTGCTCGAATTCATTCCCCCGGATGCGAGGCGCATTCTCGATCTGGGTTCGGGCGCGGGGAGACTTCTTTCGCTTCTCAGGTCCGCCCGCCCCTCTGCCGAGTTCGTGGCCGTCGACTTCTCGCCGACCATGCTTCGCCATCTGCGGCAAAATTTTCCAGGCGATCCGCACGTGACCATCGTGCAACATGATTTGAACCACACGCTCGCCGCCCTCGGCCCATTCGATGCCGTGGTCTCGAGTTTCGCCATCCACCATTTGATCCACGAACGCAAACGAAGCCTTTACGGGGAGGTGTTTGAGCTTCTGCATCCCCGGGGGGTATTCTCGAACCTCGAGCACGTTTCCTCCTCCACCGTGCGATTGCACCATCAGTTCCTCGAGAAGCTCGAGACCCGGCCGGAAGACGAGGACCCCTCGAACCAGTTATTGGACTTGGACACGCAGCTTCGCTGGCTGCGCGAGATCGGGTTTGAGGATGTCGACTGCCATTGGAAATGGCGCGAGCTGGCGCTGCTGGTCGGCCTCAAACCCGCTTGACGATTTCCGCCCGCAACAGGTCGGAGATTGCCTCCCGCCGGCGGATCAACCTCGCCTTCTTTCCCTCGACCAGCACCTCGGCCGGCCGCACGCGCGAATTGTAATTCGAAGCGAGCGCCATTCCGTAGGCGCCGGCGTCGAGGATCGCCAACAGATCCTGCTCGCCGACCTGCGGGAGGGCGCGCCCGCGGGCAAAGAAATCCCCGGACTCGCAGACCGGGCCGACGACATCGACGGTCTCAAGTTCGGCCTTCCGGTCTTCGACGGGAACGATCTGGTGTTCGGCCTGATAAAGAGAAGGCCGGATCAGGTCGTTCATGGCGGCGTCGACGATCACGAAGCGCTTGTCGCCGTTTCGTTTGCGGTAGAGAACGCGCGTGAGGAGCACCCCTGCCGGGCCAATGATCGAACGGCCGGGCTCAAGTAACACTTTAACCCGCAGATCGCGCAGGGGTTGGGTGATTGCCTGGGCGTATTCGGCCAGTCTTTTTTCGAAATCCTCGCTGCCCGCGTAACGGATGCCGAGTCCGCCGCCGGCATCCACGTAGTCGATCTGATGCCGGTCGGCCCGGAGTTCGCTTACCAGCCGGGCTACGCGCTCCATGGCTTTTCGGAAGGGAGCGGGGTCGCTGATCTGCGACCCGATGTGAACGCTTACGCCTGCGATCCGCAGATACCTGGATTGGGCGGCCTTTCGATACAACTCGCGGGCTTCGCGAATCGGCACGCCAAACTTGTGCTTTTCGAGTCCGGTCGAAATATAGGGGTGGGTGTCGGCGGGAACGTCGGGATTGACGCGAAACGCGGTCCGCGCCGTGCGCCGGAGCCTCGCTGCCCGGGCGGCGAGCACTTCGAGTTCCGCGGCGCTTTCCACGTTGAACAGGAGAATGCCGGCCTTGAGCGCGGCGTCGATCTCAGCTCCGGTCTTCCCCACGCCCGAAAACACCACCCGGGGTCCGGAGTCGGGGCGGGCCCGCAGGACGCGCTCGAGCTCGCCCGAGGAAACCACGTCAAATCCGCAGCCGAGCTCGCCGAGCAGGCGCAGAATGCTCTGATTGGGGTTGGCTTTCACCGAGTAGCAGATCGCGGCTTCGCTTCGGCCGAAGGCGGCTTGAAAGGCGCGGACGCGTTCGTCAATGGCTGCGCTCGAATAGACGTAGAGGGGCGTTCCGAATTGCTCGGCGAGCGCTCGAAGAGGAATTTGCTCCGCGTAAAGCGCGGGCTTGCGCGACTTTTCGGAGACGTAACAGAAGCCGGGCGGGCGCTCGCAGGGTGCCTTCACGTGCGGGAGGAGGTGCCACCTTTCACTTGAATTGCCACCACCGTCTGGTCATCGAAGGCCTCGACGCCCCGCGCGTGTTGCGCCGCCGCCTTGAAGATGGCTTTGACCATCGACTCGGCGGACTCGGTCGAATGCTCGGCAATGATTTCCTCCAGCCTGGCGCGGCCGAATTGTTCGCCCGCCCGATTGGCGGCATCGAGGATGCCGTCGCTGAAGAAGACAAACGCGTCGCCTGGCTCAGCCTGAAACGTGAACTCCTCGTAGTCGGCGTCTTCAAATAATCCGAGCGGGATCCCGACGGCCTCGATCAAACCGGTCTTGCCTTGATGGCAATAGACCGGGCGGGGAAGCCCGGAGTTGGCAACCTGCAGCGTGCGTTTGCGATCGTCCCAGACGCAGTAGATCAAGGAGACAAACTGTGCCGCAATGCGCCGCTCGGCGAGAGAGTAGTTGACCGCAGTCAGCATCTCGGCCGGCGCCGGCTCCATGGGCGCGTGGGAGCGCAGAATTCCGCTCACCAGAGCGGCATAAATCGCCGCCGGCGCCCCTTTGCCGCTGACGTCGCCGATGGCGATTCCCAGGCGGGACTGAGCATAGCCCAGAAAATCGTACAGGTCGCCGCCGATGGTTCTCGCGGGAACGAATTTCGCCGCGATCTCCAGGTTGGGAAGCTGGGGGCGGGCCTGGGGAAGCAGGCCGGTTTGCAGCTCGCGGGCGAGCGCCAGATCGCGCTCCAACCGGCTCTCCTGGCGGGCGACCTGTTCGTACAGCCGCGCATTCTCAATGGCAATGGCGATCTGCGCCGCCAGCGTGGTCATGGTGCGGCGATGGTCTTCGGTGAAGAAGTTGCGCCGGGTGTGCTCGAGATCGAGCACACCGATGACTTTGTCCTGGTAGATGAGCGGCACCGCCAGCTCCGAGCGGGTTTCGGGATTGGTCTCGAGGTAGCGCGGGTCCTTCCGCACGTCGGCCACCAGAATCGCCTGCTTCTCGCATGCGGCGGCGCCGACAATTCCCTGGCCCACGGGAATATCGCTCTTACTCTGGATGTTCTCCTGAAAGCGCAGGGAAAAGCGGTCTTCGAGCTTCTCGCCCGCGGAATCGAGCAGCAGGATGCTGAACATCTGGAAGTCGATCAGCCGGCTGAGCAGTTCGCCGATCCTTTTGAGCAGCTCGTCCAGATTCAGGATGGAGGTCAGCTCGCGGGCGATCTCGTTCAGCAGCAGCAAGGTCTTCGCCTGCCGCGTCATGCGGGTGTAGAGGCGCGCGTTCTCGATACCCACGGCCATGCGCGAGGCGATCAGGGTCAGCAGACGTTTGTGCTCTTCGCTGAAATGCCGCGGCCGGGTGGATTCGATGTCGAGAACCCCGATCACGCGATTCTTGATGATGAGCGGGACCGCCAGTTCCGAGTGCACGCCCGGGACGGCGGAAATGTAGCGCGGGTCGAGCGTGACATCGTCGATCAGCAGGGCCTCGGCCTTCTCGGCGGCCGCGCCGGTCACTCCTTCGCCGAGCTTGATGCGGATGCGCTCCGCCACTTCGCGGGCGTGCCCGACGCTGAAGCGGAAGTAAAGCTCATGGGTCTTCTCGTTCAGAAGCAGAATGCCGAAAATCTCGTAATCGATGACTTTACGCACCAGTTCGGCGACCCGGCGCAGAGTGGTGTCGAGATCGAGCGTGGTGTTGACCACGTCGGCCACTTCGAGCAGTAGAGGCTCGATCCCCGACTGGGCCTCGGCTTGGACGGCTACCATTTTCACCTCTCCATGATAGCAGCCAGAGCTCGAGCGGCCGGCCGTCGACGAGGGTAGGGCGAAGGGGAAACGCGTGTCAACTGCCGTCGGTCCAAGCGGTCGCGGGCAGCACGCAGACATCGGGAAGGTTGCGGTAGCGCTCGGCAAAATCCAGACCGTATCCGACGACAAACTCGTCGGGGATCGAAAAGCCGATGTAGTCGACCTCGACCGGCATCTTTCGGCGCGAAGGCTTGTCGAGCAGGACCGCAACCCGGAGGCTCCTGGGTTCGTGGCCCAGCAGTAATCGCCTGAGGAAGGTGAGCGTCAGGCCGGTGTCGAGGATGTCTTCGACCAGAATCACGTTCCGGCCGCGCAGCGATTGATCGACGTCTTTCGTCAGCCTGACTTCGCCGGTCGAGTCCCAGGCCCGGCCGAGCTCCGGCGTGGGCGTCGGGCGGTTGCCGTAACTTGAGACCGCCAGGAACTCAAAGGTGGCGTCGACTTCGACCTGGCGCACCAGGTCGCTCAAGAAAATGGCCGCGCCCTTGAGCACCCCGACAAAGATCATCGGCTCGCCCTTTGCGTCCGCAGTGATCTGTTCGGCCATTTCCCGAACCCGGCGGGCGATTTGTTGGCGGGAGACGAGGACCTTGAGTTCGTCCATGGGATAAGACATCTTACGCCAGCCCGTGCGGCGCCTTCACTCGAAGCCCGAACGCCCGGCCGGGCGGCCCCCGGTGCGTTGAAGGGACTCGAGGCGCGCGGCTAGAATGGTTCCGATCTTCCGGGAGAAATCCGCATGAAGCTGAACGGAATCAAGCTCACCTGGCTCGGCCACGCCACCTTTCGCATCGAGACCCCGAAGGGAAAGATCCTCTTGATTGATCCCTGGGTGATGGGCAACCCGGCTTGTCCTGCGGGCGAGCGGGACGTCAAAGCCGTTGACGTCATGCTGTGCACCCATGGCCACGGCGATCACATCGGCGACGCCGTCGAGATTGCAGGCAAGCACCATCCGAAGGTCGTCGGCATTCCCGAGCTCTGCGGCTGGCTGAGCCACAAGGGGGTCAAGAACCTGGCGGAGATGAACAAAGGCGGCACGCAGCAGGTCGAAGACATCCAGGTCACCATGGTGCACGCCGACCACTCCTGCGGAATTCTCGATAACGGGGAATTTGTCTACGGCGGGGAGGCCTGCGGCTACGTGGTGGAATTTGACAACGGCGTGCGGATTTATCACGCGGGAGACACCAACGTGTTTGGCGACATGAAAATCATTCGCGAGCTGTATTCCCCCGATATCGCCATGCTGCCCATCGGCGATCACTACACCATGGGGCCGCGCGAGGCCGCATACGCGGCGAATCTGCTGAAGCCGAAAACGATCATTCCCATGCACTTTGGGACCTTCCCGGTGCTCACCGGCCGGCCCGGCGATTTGAGGAAGCTGGTCGAGGGAATTCAAGTAGCGGAAATGAAGCCGGGCGAAACCATCGCTTGAGTTCAATCTCGCTCCACAAGAAAGGTCCACATGAGCAAATCTTCCAGTCCGCGCCGCCCGGCGGGCGCCTCCATCACGGCTCAACCGGTCGAGGATTACCTCTATTCCGTGCTTCCGGCGCGCGAGGAAGTGCTGGCCGAAATGGAAGCCGAGGCCGCCAAGCGCGACATCCCGATCGTCGGGCCCGCCGTCGGCCGGGTCCTTCATCAACTGGCGCTCGTCTCGGGCGCGAAACATGTCTTCGAGATGGGATCGGCGATCGGATATTCCACCATCTGGTGGGCACGGGCGGTAGGCGAAGCGGGAAGCGTCACCTACACCGACGGCGACCAGGCGAACGCCGACCAGGCGCGCCGGTACTTCGACCGTGAGCGGCTCGCTCGCCGCATCGCGGTGGAGGTTGGCGATGCGCTCGAGATCCTTTCCGAGCAGACCCGGCAATTCGATATCGTCTTTTGCGATGTCGACAAAGAAGACTATCCGCGAGCGCTTCGCGTCGCCTTGCCCAGGATCCGCCAGGGCGGTCTGTTCGTCGCCGACAACGTCTTATGGAGCGGGAAGGTGGCCGAGAAGAAACCTCGGGAGGCTTCGACGAAAGCCATTGTCGAATTCAACCGTCTTCTCTATGCTTCGCCGGAGCTGTTTACTACCATCCTTCCCCTGCGCGATGGCGTCTCGGTCTCGGTCAAGCTGTGAGCGGGTTCCCCGGTTTGGCGAAAACCGCCGGCCGTCAAATGGACTGAACCGGAAGCGCGGTCACATCTTCGACCAGGCCGACCTCCTTTTCAAGAAACGGCTCGGCATAGGTAACGCCCGCGAGCATGCCGTAGAAGCGCGCCATAGCTTCGACGCGGGCGCGGATCTCCCGGTGGCGGGGGAAGATGTCTTTGCCGGCTTCCTGGTCGCTGAATTGCGACTTGTAGGCCATCAGCGATTCCCAGCGGGCTTCGAACTGGCCGGTGATATCGACCACGAAACTCGGACGGATGTCGCTATAGAGGGTGGCGTAAATGATCTTGTAGGGCCGGTGGGGCGCGAACGAGTGGCCCGCCTCTTCGCCGGCCGCCACGCTCGCGACCGCGGAAGCGACCTGACGGAATGCCGACGGTTCACTGGCGAGGGCCCTTTCGATATCGAGCTTCGCCAGGCCCGCCAGGAAGCAGGCTTCGTACCCGAGCTTCGAGGCCGTGTAATGGTCCGGGTGCCGGCCCTTCCAATAGGGAAGAATGACCACTCGCGGACGCGTCATGCGGACGACGCGCGCAACCTTCAGGCGGTTGATCCACGTGTTCTCCACCCGGCCGTCGGGAATGTCCAGCGCCTCGCGCCAGCCAACACGCAAAATCTTCGCCGCTTCGACCGCTTCCGCGCCCCGGTCTTCGGCGCTCCCGCGAGTTCCCATTTCGCCCTGAGTCAGATCGAGGATCCCGGTGCGCCGCCCGTGCCCGGCCATCTTGAGGAGCGTTCCGCCGCAGGTTTGTTCGACGTCATCGCGGTGCGCGGCAACGGCAAGGATGTCGAGCGCTCGGGAGTCCATCGTTGACACGAGCATAGCGGCCCGACCGGAGGAACCGCAACCCCGGTTAAACCCCGCGTCCGGCGCGCAGTTGCGCCTGCGGGCAAGGGGCGCGTTTACGCTTTTTTACGATAAAAACGGGCGCTCGAGCATCGAATCTGTTAGGAGGGGTGAGATGAAGAAAATCATGATGATCGCCATAGCGGCGGTGGTGATGATGGCGCCTCTTGCGGCTTCTGCGCGCGTCGGCGTCTTCATCGCTCCGCGTTTCGGATGGGGGTGGTCTCAGCCGTTCTGGGGCCCGTATCCTTATCCCTATTACGGCTACCCGCCGGCGCCGGTGACCGGGGATGTCAAGTTCGACACTCACGACAAACAGGCGCAGGTGTACGTCGACGGCGCCTATGCGGGCCGGGTCCGAGAGGTGAAGACCTTGCATCTGCGTCCGGGCAGCTACGAGATCGAAGTGCGCGGAGGGTCAGGCACAGAGTTTGACCAGAAGGTCTACGTCGCTGCCGGCAAGACGCTGCACTTGAATCCGGATGCCGAAGCGAGCGAGTAGAAGGCTTCTCGGGTGAAAAACTTGAGGAGGGAAGGGGACCAAGCGCGGGAGAGCCATCTCCCGCGCTTTCCGCTCCAGCCGGGATCTTCTACGGGATCTTCTAGTCGAAGCGCCGCGTTTTTTGTCCTGCCGGGGCATTCCCCTGGCTTTATTTTCGAGAGTAGTTCGGCTTCTCGTTTAATCCACCAGGACTTCCAGAGCTCGATTTTCCACGACGAAGTAACACTCGGTGTCTCTATCGGCGCAACCCTTGGTCCCTCACCCGGGATTGAAGGCGGCAACGCGGGTCTCGGTGGCGTCGCCATTGACTTTCGCACGGGGGACAGATTCAGCGGCCGCATACCTCAAGACGTCGGCTTCGGCTCTGCCTCTGTCACCGTCATCCCCGAGCCGGGCACGCTTAGCATGCTTGGAACCGGCCTGATCGGTCTGGCTGGGCTCGCGAGACGCAAGCTCGAGCTTTGAGGTAGTTCTCAGAACCAGCCAGCAGCTTACTTCGCAAACCGCCCTGCCTGCGAAGGCAGGGCTCTTGCGGGATAGTTTGACACGAAGGACTAATGAAGGAATGCCGTTAGCGCTGCCAGCCTTTCCCGGTAACTTCTCCCGTGTCATCGTCAATGTAACGATGACGTTCCTCCCTAGATTGGGAGCGTTGCGTATGATCTGCCAATAAAAAGACTTTGAGAAGAGCCCCTGTTTCTTCGTGATCGCAGAGATTTTCTCTTCCCAGGGCCAGCCCTCAGCCTCTGCCACATGCCGCGCCCGCTCAATCGCCTCCGCTCAATCAATGCTGTCGAAGTGCCGTACAGGCTGGCGATCCAAGAAAGACTACGACGAGATCGTGCCCTCCGCAAGGCAGATCGCTGACGATTTCGTCGACCTGATTCGTGAACTCGAATCCATTAATTCCAGGCTTACAAACTTTCTAGCTGGATAACCCGGCAACCCCCAGCACAGTCCATGGCTCATCGCTGAGCAGAACAGCAGCCGCGGAAACCAGCGCGGTCAGCAAGCACTTGCGCCAGGCCGCAGGTGGGGAGCCGGCGCTGCGCTTGAAAGCACGATTGAATGCCGCTTCGGATTCGTAGCCAACGCGGATCGCAATTTCTGCGATGCTGGAATCGCCCTCGCGCAGCA
>Ga0123356_10000409_pt1 | contig 48859 bp, 49 predicted proteins | sample TergutEmb28metaG_2_FD_92546 | JGI IMG/M metagenome (GOLD analysis project Ga0123356, IMG submission 92546) | Embiratermes neotenicus P3 segment gut microbial communities from Petit-Saut dam, French Guiana - Emb289 P3 | ecosystem: Host-associated > Arthropoda: Insects > Digestive system > Gut ...
AATGGCGGCCCAGAGCGTCAGGACCGGAGCACGGTTCACTCGGATTGGGGTTGTCGACATGGCCGGAGGGTACGGCGGGCCGCGGCGACGGCCAACCGCGCGATGCTCGGATGTTGGCCATGACGCGCCAACCGCGCGTCACGGGAGACGGTCGCTACCGGTGATAAGGGATGGCTGGGTCCGATAATCACGTCTGCCGAAAGCAAACCGATGTGGCCAGTGCGGCGAGAGAGGTCAGCATTACGCGGCACGCTCACCCCCACCCAGTCAATTGCCGGAGGGCAATCTTCCGCATGGCACGCATTTATCTTGCAACGGCGCCACAATAGTTAAACGGATGGATAGCATCCCTACAGTCACCGCTTCCGCTACTCATTGAAGGAAGGAGCGAGATTTATGCTCGGCCAAGGCAGTTCGTCGGACGACCAGCGAGCGCAATCCCGCTCCGCCAATATGCTCTCCAGGCGCGGGGCTGTGTTGGGAGCAGTTGCGGGAGGCGGCAGCCTTGTGGTCGGCCCACGCTTTTCAGTGGCTGCCGGAGGAAGCGGCGTCACCGACGATGGTGACGGCAAACCGAAGCCCCGCGTTGATCAGCGCGACGAGGAAAACGCAATGGTTACTCTCTTTCCGGGTTTCTCGGCTGAGATGGTTGAGACAGGCGGCACCGCCATTCACGTTCTAAGAAAGGGGTCTGGCCCACCGTTGCTATTGCTGCACGGCTACCCTGAGACACACGTGACATGGCACAAACTCGCGGGGAAGTTGGCGGAGCAATATTCGGTGGTTATCCCAGACCTTCGGGGTTACGGAGATTCAGGTAAGCCTTGGGACGGAGATCGGCACCGGAATTATTCGTTCCGTGCCATGGCGCAGGATCAAGTCGATGTGATGCACCACTACGGTCACCAGCGCTTCGCGGTCGCGTCTCACGATCGCGGCGCACGTGTAGCGCACCGGCTTTGTCTCGATCATCCTGATGCAGTCGAAAAAGCATGCGTTATGGATATCGTGCCCACCCTCACCATGTACCAAGGAACGAATCAGGAGTTCGCCACCAGATATATGTGGTGGTTCTTTCTTATTCAGGCATATCCACTCCCTGAACACATGATTGGACTCGACCCGATGTTTTATTTACAAGAGATTTTCGGGGATCTAAACAAAACTCCTGGGTCCATCGAGCCGGATGTGATGAGCGAATATGCACGCGCATTTTCACACCCCGCCGCCATCCACGCCTCTTGTGAGGAATTCCGCGCCGCGGCGGATCTCGATCTGGAGATGGACGACGCCGACGACAAGATCGGAAAGAAAATTCAGTGTCCCCTTCATGTCCTGTGGGGAGGCAAAGGAACGATCGGTGCCATGTGGGATGTGATGGCTACTTGGCGGGCGAAATGCGCCGCATCCGTGACGGGAAGACCTCTAGATTGCGGCCACTTTCTCCAAGAAGAAAGACCCGAGGAGGTTCTAAGGGAATTCGTCCAATTCTTCGCCAAGACTTAAGATCTGGCTTTGCTCTGACGCGAACAATGCTGGCCTCTTGTTGGATCACTTCAAGCCAAATGGAAGCCTCCGTTCTGCGATTCTCAGTGTGGGGACAGGAGTTTGCGATATAGTGACCGTTGAGAGCCTGCGTGTCGACCAAGACCGCATCGCCTGCCGCTATGCCCCGGGAAGAAGCCTGGGAATCGACATCCCGTCACAGCTTTGGTCGGCCGCCTGTTGGTTTATTAAAGATCCGTCGTTTGCGCGGATGCATATCAACGGGTCCTACATTGTTGTAGCGTCACAGCCGCCTTCATAGGCTCCGCCAGTGTCGTGCATCATCAAGCGTAGGTCGATGACAATTGTGCGCCCGACTGCCGTTGAACTGGCTGTTAACGGAGAGCCATAATGCGCCTACCCTTGCTCAAGCCGTCCGAGCTCAGCCAGCAACAGAAGGCCGTTTACGACAGTATCCGCGAGGTCACCGATCGGGCGTTTACGAACTTCATGTTTATGAAGAAGGATGGCGAGCTCATTGGCCCGTTCAATGCCATGCTGCATTTCCCGCAGTTCGGAGCAGCCGCGTGGGCCATGAACAAAACCATGTACGATCATACCAAGTTGCCAAAAGAGGTTCTTCAGGTGTGTGTGCTCGTCACAGGCTCTCACATGAAGGCACGCTATCAGATCTTCGGTCATGAGCAGTTAGCCGTGGACGCAGGCGTACCCATTGGGAAGGTTGCGTCACTCGCCGCGGGCCAGCGGCCAGCCAACCTTAGTCCACAGGAAAGCGTTGCTTTCGATGTTGCTTACGCCCTCAACCAGGGCGGTCCCATAGCAGAATCCACCTATCAGGTCGGTGAAGCAATGTTTGGTCGGGAGGGAATGGCCGAAATCATTTTTCTAGTCGGCACCTTTCACCTCGTCGCAATCATCCTGAACGGCTACGATGTTTCGGTTCCCGGCCGCGAGGAGGGGCTCGATTAGCTGGCCCGGATCCCACATCATCCGTCGCGAAATCAAAGCGACGAAGCAATCCGCTACATTACCCTCGCGTCGTAGCGTCTCCAGCGCGAAAAGGCCCATCATCAGCGACACTACCAGCCTGGCTGCTCGAATCATCCGACCGGGCATGCTCCATCCGGCCTCCGGATCACCCAGTACGCGATTCTGGCCGAGCTCGGACGCAGCGATCCCATGACGATCACGGACTTGGCCGAAGGCATGATTATGTAGCGTAACGGATTGGACGATAATTTGCGCCCACTTGGCGTGTCATGCGTTGGATGGCCGGCACGAGCCTACTTATACCTGAGTCGGAGCGATCTCACCATCCAGTCCGCCTGCCGAGCGGCACGTCGGCTGCTTTTCGAATGGAATTCGGTCTAATGCTGAACGTCGCAGGTCGACAAACCGACCGCTACACGCAATGTTCCACGCCGCGCGATATGCATTCCCCGCGATAACGCTGGTCATTATTCTCTCGCACATGACACTGCAAACACCTGTTGATGTTGGTCGCTCGCGCCGCCGATCTTGCAAGTCGGCAGACGCTACCGGCGCTGACGACATTACGGGGATTTCAGGTCTGTTAGGGGAGGACATCAACTATGGGACACAGCCGACTGTGCGCCGGAATCAGTGATTCAATGACGCACAGCGTGGATATGGTCCGAAGGTTGCCCGTTCTGGACGCTCGGGCGGAACAAGCCCTGTACGGCCGCTGGTCCGATCAGCACGGTGTCGTCGCCGCGGATCAAACTCGGGGCGGAAATACGTACATAACGGGTGCAGCGCCTTCCTCGGTCGCGGTGGTGTCGGAGTTCCTCGACGCTGCTTTGCGCACATGGGACGATGATCGTGTCCACGCAAAATCACAAGTCAGGATAGCCGTTAGCATACTGCGCGATTACGCGATTGACTTGCCGACAGACTTGCCGCGGCAAGTCGACAAGCCGAATGAAGGTCTTGCCCCCTGGAAAGCACGCAGGGTGAAGGAGTTCATTGACGAATCGTTAGACTCAAAGATTCGCCTGCATGATTGCGCAGGCAAGGTTAACCTAAGCGTAAGCTATTTCACCCATGCATTCAAGGCAACCTTTGGCGTAACTGTGTCCGACTATATCCGGCGTCGGCGCATCGAACGCGCCCAACAGCTTATGCTCGCGTCGTACCAACCTTTGTCACAGATCGCAATCGCCTGCGGTTTTGCCCACCAGTCGCACTACTGTCGGGTCTTTCGCAGCGTGATAGGCCTGAGTCCCAACGCATGGCGCCGCCACCACATGGTCGAGCCTGATGAAGAGTAAACCTATTGACATGTTCGTGTTTCGTCCTCGCGGAATTGCCTCCGCGGATCCGTATACGATCATAGTGAGGGCGAATCATGGACCGTATTGATGCAATGAAAGTCTTCATCGCGGTTCTTGATGAGGGCAGCTTGGCGGGTGCGGGTCGCAAGGTCGGCCGTTCACAAGCCGCGGTCAGCCGGGCTATCACCTTTCTCGAGAAGCACGCCTGCGCCGAGCTGTTGCATCGGACGACCCGTTCATTCAAATTGAGCCAGGCGGGGGAACATTATGCCGCCGTCTTCCGTCGAATCCTGACCGAGCTGGCGGAAGTCGATGAAATCGCTGCGGGCGAGCAGTCGGCACCACGCGGTGCCGTGACGCTCACTGCGCCTGTTGACACGGGCGACTTGATCCAACCGATCATTGACGCTTTCACGGACGCTTATCCCGCCGTGTCGGTACGGCTCTACTTGCTTGACAGACAAGTCAATTTGATTGCCGAGGGCGCCGACATCGCACTCCGTATAGGTCGTCTGGCCGACTCGAGATTGACAGCGATCCGCGTCGGCGAAGTTCGCAACGTCGTGGTCGCTGCACCGCGCTACCTCGGACAGCATGCACCGATTGAGAAGCTGGCTGAGCTGCCTGAACATCAAATCATTGCAACGACCCAATTTGGTGCTGATTCTTGGAGCTTTCCGCCGTTACCAGGTTCCTCCGTCCCGCGGAGGGTCGCGTTCACGCCGCGGTCGGTGATCAACCATGCGCGGGAGGCTGTGGCGTCGGCGGTCGCGGGACATGGCCTCACGCGCGTCTTCTCGCATCAAATTGCCGAGCATGTCCGACAAGGTGATCTCGAAATCGTCCTGACACGCGATGAATTTCCACCGCTCCCGGTGCATTTGATTTCGCCGCAAGGGCGGCTTTCTGTGCCAAAGGTCCGCGCCTTTGTGGATTTTGCAGTACCACGCCTTCGGAGCGGCTTTGAGCGTCTGACGAAGGATTTGGGTGACACCACCATGCAACCGCAGCACGTATTCGATCCCGTCTCGCCTGGCGTAATCGTCAAACCCAGGCTGCATGATGCCGAGGGGCTCATGACTGGTGCTGCGGCGTTTCTGACGAGCCAGCCCGGAATTCACTAGATTGCCTGGTCGGCAGATCGACCAGCAGCGTGCCGCTAGGCGCAGCGAGATGCCTGATGAGAGGAGTTCAAGAATGAGACCGAGCCGAGGTTTGGCCAATCCAACAAGAAATCTCTCGCGGCACATACGCGATGTCTGCAAACTCCCGATGCTGAATGCCGAAACGGAGCGATTGCTTTGCCGTCGTTGGATTGACCACCACGATATTTTGGCCGCTCATCAGTTAGCCAGCAGTCACCTGCATCTGGTTGTTGAGATTGTTCTGGACTATCGTGACTATGGTCTCCCGTTCGAGGAGTTGATCGGCGAAGGCCATGTGGCGTTAATGCGCGCAGTCTGCCGATTCGATCCAGATCATGGCACTCGATTCGCAACGTATGCGACGTGGTGGGTGCGGGCTGCGATCAAGGCGTACCTTCTTCACAACTGGTCGTTTGTGAAGGCTGGCACAATCGCCTCGCGGGAGGAGTTGCTAATCAATCTCGGCCGCGTGCGCGCCCGATTACAGACATTCGAAGACGGCACCCTGAGATCAGAACACATCGAGCGGATCGCAGATATGCTTCAAGTGCCAGAGCGCGACGTCGTCAGCATGAATCAGCGGACTGCAGGCCCTGATTCTAGCCTCAATGCACCAATCGGCGCGTATCGCCAAGCTGACTGGGAGGCCTGGCTCGTTGACAAGAACCAGGACAAGGAGACCGCCGACGATGTTGAGGAACTGGTCACAACATTATGAGGGCTCCGTCGAGCGAATCCGATCGAGGCTCGGGCAATTTGCAAGCCCCGATGCTCCGTCCTTTCGGCATCTCATCGGAGGAGGAGTGGAACACCCATCTATGGGACTGTCTGCCGCACTTCCGTGAGCACCAATGAGTGGAAATGTCCCTCCGACTATTGGCCACTTGCCAGACCCTATGGTTGCTTGCGCTTTGCGTCGCATGTTGGCTCAAGTTCGATAATCCTTCTGGGCTGACGCATCATTGGCGCTCGTACGAAGCACGAGACGACAGGAGTGTGTCGGATGCCGCGCGCTGAGCGGGGTCAATCAGGCTTGAGTGCCTCGCTCGCCACGGGTCAGGGCGATCGCCGCCGAGAGGGAGCATCAGCTTGGGGCGGACAACTTGCCCTGCTACTTTGTGTGTCGGTTCCATCGCTGATGATTAATTTGGATGCCAATATCGTCGCGGTATCACTGCCTGCGATTGCGCGCTCCATGCATGCTGATTTTGCCGCCATCGAGTGGGTGGTTAGCGCCTACACGCTCACTTTCGGCTGTCTAGTGTTGCCGGCCGGAGCGCTGGCGGACCGTTACGGGCGCAAGCGCTGCCTATTACTAGGGATCGGAATATTCACCTTCTCCTCGCTCCTCTGCGGATTGGCAACTTCGGTCCCGCACTTGATCGCCGCGCGAGCGGTGCAAGGCGTCGGCGCCGCGCTGCAACTCAGTGCGTCTCTCGCCATTTTGAGTCGCGCGTTTGACGGAGCCGAACGGGCTCGTGCGTTCGCGTTTTGGGGCATGATGGTTGGCATCGCGATCGCGACCGGTCCGATCGCCGGCGGAATCGTAACCCAGACGCTCGGCTGGCAGTGGGCTTTCCGCATCAATATTGCGATCGGGACAGGTGTGATCCCATTGGCTGTCTACGCCGTTCCAGGGTCGACCCGACCAGATGCGAACCATGTGGATGTCCCGGGGTTTGTCCTATTCAGCGGCGGTGTGTTTGCCCTGACTCTGGCATTGATCTCCGGCAACGGCCGCGGCTGGTCAAGTGCGCCGGTCCTCCTCGCCTTCGGAGTTGCGACTCTGCTACTGGCTGGTTTTGTCGTGGCCGAAGCACGGCAGCGCAGGCCGATGGTAGACCTGCATTTCTTCGGCCGGCCTACCTTCCTCGGTGCCAACATCGCAGCACTCGCCTTTGCCGCGACACTGCTGACGATGTTAACTTATCTGCCGATCTACTTTCAGGCAGCCCTCGGCAGTGGTCCACTAAAGGCTGGCCTCTTGATGCTGCCGCTTGGCATGCCGCTGGTCACGGTTCCGCCGCTGGTTGCCGCCCATTTGTCACATCGCTTATCCGGGCGTGCTCTGCTGACCATGGGATTGTCATTGGTCGCGTTGGGCTTGGTGACGCTGGCCGTAACAGTCCCATTCTTTAATTACCTGACTCTGATGGCTGGCCTGCTCATCGCGGGCACCGGCGCGGGAGTGCTGAACAGCGAGGTTGTGAAGGTCGGCATGACCGTTATTCCGCCGGAGCATGCAGGTATGGCATCCGGTATCTCGGGCACGGTGCGCTTCACCGGGCTCGTCATCGGCTTTGCGGCGCTTGGCGCCGTCCTCGCGGGACGTGCGACGGCGGCTTTGAACTCAGGCCTTGACAGGCTTGACCCAACGGCGGTTGCCGCAGTTGACCATGCGGCACTCGTGCGAAAGGTAGTTGCTGGAGATTTGTCAGGCGCGGTTTCCACCGTGCCAGAAGGCGTTCGCAGCTCGTTGGACACCGTCGTGATGACGAGCTTTGGCAAGGGCTACCAGGCAATGCTGCTGGTCGCAACGGTATTCGCCGCGCTTTCCACCCTTCTGACGTGGACGCTCGTGCGTCAGCAAGATACCACCCCAGTCGACCGAAAATCGCGGACACTTTCGTCGGACGCGACCAATTCGACAAGAGATTGAATGCCAATCCCCGCATCGAAGGAGAAAGAAATGCACGGGCACAACAACAGATCTTTCATCGCCATCGCGGCTTTGATTGGCGCAGGGCTGCAGCTGAGCGCGTTAGTTACGTTGCCGGCCACCGCGGCGTCGACGTCTGCAAACAAATCACAAGAGATGCTCACGTCGGAGACGATCACGCCGTTGCCTGACCTGACTACGACTACTGCGGGCGAACCGCTTCTGTATCTTGATACGCCCAACCCTGTGATCTCTTCGGACATTCTGACGGTTCCGCCTGGCGGTGTTACCCGTTGGATGACCCATCCGGTTCCAGCATACGTCTATGTCCTCCAGGGAGACCTCACTGTTCAGCTGATGGACGGCAGGGAGAAGATCATCCATCAGGGTCAAGTCGCTCTGCAGCCCAGGGCGGTCTGGCACCGCGGGCGTAACGAGGGGCAAGGCCCGCTTCGTTTCCTTGCAGTGTTTGTTGGCGCGAAGGGTGTTCCCGTTATCCTCCACCCCCCAACAAACGGCGCTACGGCTACGAGCGGCTCCTTGGCTACGAAGTGAGGGCCGAGCGCTGGTGGTTGCAGTAGTTGCCAAGCGCAGGGCGACGAGGTGGTTTTCGTAGGTAGGCCCCTGGAAAACTCGAGCACGGGGTGCTGATCGGGCGCGGCGGTTCGCGGCTTTTCCAGGGGAATTAGTGATGCTGCTTGACCTGCCTCGACTGCTCCATCGCCAGGAGCAGTCCAGCGAAGCACGTTTCTCTTGGCTGTTTCCTTTCACTACGAGCACGTCCAGCCACGCGTCATCGTCGCGTCCAGACACGCGGTTAATACACCTGCTACGGCGCTTGCGGGGACATCCGCGCGTGTGCATCGGCTTATCGAGTATTACTGGTTCGGGATTCTACGAAGCCGCAGCTGTGCAGGCCAGCGCCTCACCTGGGTCGAATTCCACCAGCTCAGAGAGAAGGTCTCGCTGTTGGGACCATTACCCTACCGGGCGCTGCAGGCTCTCGCGATACTGTGAAACAACGCCCGAAGATCGTAGTGCGGTAACGCCCCGCACTACGATTTGTAGAAGTCTGGGGCGGGTGACCGCCCCAGACGGCCCGGTGGTGGGCCGGCAACGAGGCCACCTACTCGGCCGGGCGCCACAGCTTCGAGGCCTGATCCGCCAGGCCGATGAAATCGGGCGCGACGATCTGCGGCTGGGGAATCCTGTGCACTGTCAGGGGCGCATTGGCGCCACGGGTGATCAGGGCGGCGCCCGAGTAGCCTGCGCTTTGGGCGCCGAGGGTGTCCCAAACGTGTGCGGCGACCATACCGCAGGCGGAGAGCTCCACGCCCAACTCCTCGGCGACCATGTGATAGCACTGGAGCGCCGGCTTGAATCGCCGCACCCGATCGATGCTGAACTCCCGCTCGAAAAACTTAGAGAGGCCGGCGTTGTCGACCGGGCTCGGGTGTACCGGCGGAGAGTTGGTGAAGGCGACGAGGCGGAAGCCTGCCGCCTTTAGCTGGGTCAGCCCCTGTTTAGCGTCGGGATGGGCCGGCATGGTGGCGAACCGGTGTCGAAGCTCTTCCACGTCCGACGGCCGCACTGAGACGCGGTGGATGTCGGCCAGCATCTTCAGCACTCCTTCGCCGAGCTCGAAGAAGGTGGCGTAGGGCCCGGCAAGCGAGATGGCGTTGGAGTAGAGGATCAACTGATTGAACCATTCCCGCAAGACATCCTTGTTGCCGAATACGCGCGCGAATACTGGCGCGGTGTACTCGATGTCTAGTGTGGTTTCGTTGATGTCGAACGCCAGGATCGAGGGCACAGGCCCCCGCGACTCTTGGGTCTGGGCTTGGGCGGGCGCGAAGCCTGCGGTGGCGATCAGACCGCCCGCCGCGGCCGCACCCAGACCCGAAAAGAGGCCCCGACGGGCCAGCAAATGGTCGTCGTGTTCTTCAGTCATGTCGCTCTCCATGGTGTTCTTCGTATCAAAAATTTATGGGGTCAATCGATGTGGAAGCGAATACCCACTATGCGGTAAACACGGCGCCGCGTTGGAGTCAGATGCTAAGTACCATCCGGTGCTGCTTCGTGCCAGTTTTCAGCGTGCACCTACTGGTCAGCTGCAGAGCGGAAGGGTGTTTGCCGTGTAGTGCCTATCCACTTCCGCCCGCTGCAATCTTAGTTGTCTTTATGGTGGGCCCCCTGGCCAGCGTGACCCCGATGTGCACCCAGCCTTTTCGCATCATCGAAATGCCCAGCCATGGAGAGAATCTATGAAACAATATACTTTCGCCGCTCTGCTCGCCACCTCTTTGCTGATTTCGGCGCAGACATCCGCGCAGGTCGATCCCGACGGATACTATCTTCCAATGAAGGTGGCTCTTAGAGCCGCGGAAGCAGCGATTGATTCGTGTGCCAAGCATGGTTGGGATACCACTGCCACTGTCGTCGACCCCGCCGGCCTTGTCATCGTACAGCTTCGTGGCGATCACGCGACGGTCCACACCAAAGATTCGTCCTATCGAAAGGCTTATACAATCGTCTCCATGGGCCCGATCTTTGGGATCACTCGCACCAGCCAATTTGTTGCGCTCATTCAGAAAGCACCCCACGGTTCCGGACCGGAGCTCGCGGACTTGCCCAATATCTTCGCAAATGCGGGTGGCGTTGCAATCAAGCATGGTTCCGAAATCGTCGCCGGCCTTGGCGTTGGCGGTTCTCCAGGCGGAAACAGAGACGAAGCATGCGCTGTCGATGGCGCTGCCGCGGTCGCCGCTGATCTCAAATAAGGGACGACATCGTGAGGTTGTGACGGATGCCTTGCGGCAACCGATCTCGACCCAACTCAAGGGTATGAACCGGCTCGACAGGGTTTATGCTGTACAAAAACGCGTGGCTCTATAATTCTGATTCCTGTCCGATTAGGGAGGCTGAGATGAGGCCACGTCGAAAGCCGGGGTCGGCGTCACGCGTTCCTGCTTCCTGAGTGCTTGGACGACTACGTTGGTGAAGGTAACCCGGTTGCCGTGATCAAGGCGTTCGTCGATGAAGTCGGTCCCGGTGAGCCTCGTTTTGACAGAGCTGTGCCTCCGGAGAAGGGTCGCTCCAGCTACAACCCTGCGATCCTCTCTGATCAACGAGCGCTCTCTCTCTCTATGAGTCGCCGACTGAGGATTCTGCTCGGCGCCTCGGGAAGTAGCGCGCAGTGCGTCAGTGACCGGTCTGCGTCGCGATCCGATGAGGAGCGGCCGGACGCGTCGCCCGGCGTCCGCGTCCATCGTGAGCACTGAACGCGACCTTCCCACACTTGATCGCGCGGACCGGGCGAACGGCGACCTCCCCGAGGCACAGACCGGGCGGCTCCGCGATAAGCTCGTGGGTTTGCGCCGGCAGATGGAATTCCTCAGGGAGGCGGGAGCGACGGGCACGACGGGGCCCGGTCAGGTATCACTCACAGCGTCGGGCAACTTGCGCGGCGGCGTGCACATCGCCGGTCGGCCCGGTTAGCTGGCGGAAGATTGTGTGCCGTGCGGCGACTACTTGTCCATGATCGGCGGCATACTAGTTCTGAAGGAGCAATCCGCAACGGGAACTAGGAATTTCGAGATGGGTGCCGCACAGAAAGTTGCCGTCATCACCGGTGCATCCCAAGGCATCGGTGCCGCCCTGGTCAAGGCCTACCGCGATCGGAACTACGGGTTGGTCGCGACCGCGCGCTCGATGCCGCCCTCAAGCGACGACAACATCGTCGCTGTCGCGGGCGACATCACCGAAAGGGAGACCGCCGTGCGGGTGATCAACGCCGCCATGGCCCGCTTCGGGCGGATTGATACCCTCATCAACAATGCCGGCGTCTTTATTGCCAAGCCATTCGCGGAGTACACCGCGGCCGATTACGCGACAATGGTGGGCGTCAATCTCACGGGATTCTTTCATATCACTCAGCTCGCAGTTGCAGAAATGGAGCGGCAGGGCGCCGGTCATGTCGTGCAGATCACGACCACCCTGGTCGACCACGCACTCGCGGCGGTCCCCTCGGTACTTGCGTCGTTGACGAAGGGCGGTCTCGCTGCAGCGACCAAGTCACTGGCGACCGAGTATGCCAGACGCGGCATCCGCGTGAATGCCGTGGCGCCGGGTGTGATTAAGACACCGATGCATGGGCCCGAGACCTATGCGCAACTCGCTGCATTGCATCCGATCGGCCACATGGGGGAGATCGGCGACATTGTCGGGGCGATCCTCTACCTCGAGGACGCAAGCTTTGTGACCGGCGATATTCTGCACGTCGACGGCGGACAATCTGCGGGACACTGACGCAGCTGCCGTGCCAAGGAAGCATCCGATCAGGACCTTCTGGTTCCCGGGCTGCCTAGCGGGGCTGGCGTAATCAGGAGTGACTCATTCAAAAATTAAGAGAGACTTCGTTACAGACAACAGCAGGAGGCACCACATGATTCGCAAGGCGAAAGCAGTCTGGCGCGGCACCGGTCGCGACGGCAACGGCCATCTTTCGACTGATTCCGGCGTGCTTGCAGAGACCCCGTATTCGTTCAAGACCCGCTTCGAGAACGAGAAGGGCACCAATCCCGAGGAGTTGATCGCCGCCGCGCATGCGGGGTGCTTCACCATGGCGCTGGCGTTTGAGCTGCAGAGTGCGGGTTACACGCCTACCGAACTCACGACAGAGTCCGCAGTGACCCTGGAGCCGGATGGCAAGGGATTCCGCATTAGTCGATCGGCCCTTACCCTTCGTGCCCAAGTGCCGACCCTCGATGAAGCCACATTTGCTCGGATGGCCGGAGAGGCCGAGAAGAATTGCCCGGTCTCAAAAGTCCTGAACGCCACGATTACATTAGACGCCAAGTTGATCTGAATCGCCGTCGCTCTGTCGCCTGGGTTTCGACGCTACCGTAATTCCCCGACAGGTCAGTATGAGGAGGTATGAACGCGTTGCGTCGGCGGCTGCCGCGGCCGCGCATACCGCCGGCGTATTCGGATCAGCTTCTGAACCCGTCGGACTCACTCGGGGCCGACCAGCAGAAGGGTTTTGAGCCGCATCAGGACCGCCCGTCCGCACAACGGTCGGCTGGGCCACAACAATGACGCGCAACGGTCTGGCATCTCCGACTGCACACACTCGCACTTCTCGATGACGATGGCGTTGTTGGTCTGGCCTTTCGGTGGCTTCTCTTACGGTCACTCTCCAACGACGTCGTCGATCCCGCCCGCTCTGTCATCCGTGATTGTTTGGCTCATCAATTTGGACTGTGGCGGTCATCCCGGCCACAAGTGTGAGGCCGTTAGGTACCCGGTCGATGTGGATGCGTACGGGGATCCTCTGCGCCAACCGCACCCAGGTAAAGATAGGATTGACCGTAGCAATTCCCTGCCCGTTCGGCTGCGCGTTCGCGTTGTTGATCTCGCGGGCGATGCTGTCGACGTGGCCATGCAGGATCTGGCTGTATCCCATCAGCTTGATCTCGGCCAGGTCTCCCACGTGAATTGGCGCAAGGTTGGTCTCCTCAAAATATCCATCGACCCAAAATGAATTGGCGTCGACGACTGAAATCGTGTTCACGCCAACGTTGACGTAGTCACCGAGCTGCGCCAGCAGGTTCGTCACATAGCCATCGACCGGAGAAAGAATGCGAGTGCGGTGGAGATTCACCACTGCCTGGCGAAGCTGAGCCTTGGCCTGCGCAAGGTTCGCATCAGCGCCCAGGTACTGTGCCTTCAGTGACGCGATTTGGCGCTGAACGAGGGTGAGATTTTCCAATGCCGTCCGCACCGCGGCGTCCTGCTGTTGCAGTTGCGACGAGTACTGCTGGGCGTCCTGGACGGTACCCCAACCGTCTATTGCCAGCTTCCCGTACCGGCTCGCCTGGTCCTTTGCGAAGACGCGCGCTGCCTGTGCCCGCTCAACCTGTCCCTGGTTGGCAGCGATTTGCGCCTGCTGGACAGCGATTTGTGCGTCGATGTTTTGCGCCGTGGCCTCGGCCTGCTGCACCGCCGCCTCGGCTTGACTGACCGCGATTCGATAATTGGTCGGGTCGATGACCATCAGCAATTCGCCCTTGTGCACCTTTTCGTTGTCGGTGATGGGCAGCTCCACTATGCGGCCGGCGACCTCCGGCGCCATGGTGACAACGTAGGCACGAACGGTGCCGTCGCGCGTCCAGGGCGCGCTCATATAGGCATTCCACGCCGCCCACCCAAGCAAGATGGCGGCCGCCCCGACGAACATCGTGATCGAGAATGGCAGGACGCGCCTACCTCGCTTCTGCAACTCGCCACCCAGCGGGTTCGGAAACCAGGCAGGGCCACGATTGGCTTGCTCTAAGTCGAATTTCACGTTGGCTCCAAGTTCGGGCATAGCAGCCTCACCCCGCCACAATCAGAACGATCACCGATAGGACGATTATGTAAACCGCGAATACGAACAGCGCTGGATGCCAGACACGGCGCACCAGCCCGAACCGCACGGCAACCTGGCGCAGCGTAATCGTGATGGCCCAGGCAGCGACTAGCATCAGCGATATTGGTGCGACATACACCCCGAACACATCGGTCTCGACGAACCTCATCCGGTTGCTCCGGCGTCGAAATAGGCGGGGTATGTTGCCAGGGCCTCGGAAAGCACGAGAATGCTGCTTCGTGCCAGTAGGACGGCCGCCACTTCCGATCCATCGGCGGCATGTGCGGCGAACCTACCGTCGAGCCGGGAGAGCCGCGCGATCGCCTGCTCGCTGTGCCCCTCGCTCAGTACTGCGAGCGCCGTGCGGAGCTCCGCACACAGGCCAAAACGGCGAGCCGCATTCTGCAGATTGGTGATCTCGTTGCCAGCCGAGAGTGCAGCCAATAACTGCGCGTGCTGCAGTGGCGTGGCTTGGTCCGGCATCGCTGAGAGTCGGCCGTACACGAGGCCAGCCCACTCATATTGATAGTGTCCCATCGCGAAACGGCGCAAATCGCGCAAAGTCAGCGCAAGCAACCTGCGCGCGCGGAAGGCTGGCGACAATGGCGGCATCAAGCGAAACGAAAGCGCCGCAGAGCCAGCACCGCAGACAATCGCGAGGCCAACGTTGTAAAACGTCTGCGGGTCGTAGGTCATCGGATTGCCTGGTTGAAGTATTGGCATGAATAACGCTGCCATTCCCGTGAACACCGTGATCTGCCGGGGATCGGCTCGCGCCAGCAGAGCACCGATGGGCACCAGGCAAAATGCAAGGACCAGGCTGAAACCGGCAAACGTTGCGATTCCCAGCCCCGGCAGCACCGCAAACGCGACGGTCGACGTAATGATCAGATCCAGAATGATGCCCGCGATAAGACTTAAGACGGCGCGGTAAGCCTGTTCAGCGCGTGGCGCGAGTACCAGGACGAAGATCGCTGCAAACGTTATCGCACTGGCACCGCCCGGCCAGGCAGTGATGATCCAGACCATCGCAACAGTGCCGATTGTCACGAAGGCGCGGCCGGCATTGACCAGCGCGGGTAGCCAATCGGGCACCCGCATGTGCATGCTGCCGCGAAGCGCTCTGGGGCGTGCCGGATCGGCGGTAAGCAGCGATAGGCCGTTGAGAGCATTTGCGACACCGGAGATGATTTCGGCCGTCTTGTCGGCAATCAGACGCATCGAGGGCGTCACGGCGGGCAGCGCGACCAATCGCTCGACCGTCAGTTCGCAGACCCTGTGCAGGGCAACCGGGTTGCCGATCCAGTGTTCCATTGCGCCTCGCTGCGATGTCGATCGCAGTTGCACCGGCAGATTTTGGAGGACCGCGGCGGCTTCCTGTCGGGTTTCACCAGCGGACAGCCCCTCCAGGTGATGCGCAATCGCACCCCAGCCAGAGAGCAATCTGAACAGTCCATCGACAGCGCTTTGCAAGACCAAGGAATGATAACGGATCGTCGCCGACTCCCCGAGTGCCTGATCAATGACTGGAATGAGATCGACGATATGGCGCACGAATTCACGACGAACGGACCGGGTATCGACGAACTCATGCCCTACCATCGCCAATGTTCGGGTAAAATCGCCAATGATCCCGATCAGCAGATCCGCAAAGTGGGTGGCTAGCCGCCGTCGGGCCCCGCCGAAGTCGGTTCCGGCGAGAACAACACCGGCGCACACGATGCCAAGGCAGATCTCGGTTGCTCGAGAAATGGCAAGCAGCAAGGCAGCGTTGGCATCTATGCCGCCGACGGTACCGAGCAAGTCGCCGGCAATGATTGCTGCCGTGTAGCCAGCCAGTGCCGCGGCATAGGATGCATAGTTGCGCAAAAGCGTCGCAGCGAATGCGCTGCCTGCGCCCCACACGGCCAGGGCACCCAAGAACAACACGCGATTTTGCGGAAAGCACGCGACCAGCACCATGCTCATTGCGGCACCGATCACAGTGCCGATCATGCGGAACCACCCTTTGCGAAGGGAGGCGCCGAGCTGTACTTGACACACGATCGCGGCCGAAGTGCCGGCCCAGTAGGGATTGTCAAGCTCGAGCCAGAACGCGGCGTAAAGAGCGATCGACACTGAGGCCCACAAGCGGACTCCGAACAGGAGCGGTGGAGCCGCGGTGCGTAACACCTCCGAGAGCCGTCGGGTCAGAAGTACCACGCCCGACCGCAGTGGCGAATCGACGAATCGAGGTGCAGTACTGACCACTTTCAGCTTTCCCATTCCAGGCCGTCGGCGTCTGGAATGCGTTCACGATAATCTCGTTAATCGTTTTTCACTCGAGCAGGCGTGCTCGCATCGTCTGTACAATCGTCAACGTCTAGCTGGCGTCATGACCACTGCAGACATTCGTCCGATCGGCATCTTTCTACGTTGCGACCAGAGACGTGGTGTTTACCCCACCGCTTTCAATGCTAGGCGCCACAACCGGTCCCTATACGACGCGGAAGACAACATGCCGCACCCTGGATGTTACCAAGCCGCTCGACCGGCCATCCCGTCACCGTGCTTTGGAAGTCGGTCGTCTCTGGCTATCTGGTGAGTGCGATCGGATGGCGTGGCATGTTCATCGCCGAAGGACTGCCTGCTATCCTGCGGCCTTTCTGCTGGAGACGCCTGGTGCAGGACCGCCCCGCTGAGGCTGCCTGGCTTGATCCGCGTGAGCGGAGCGAGCTGGAGGCGCTAATTGAGGAGGAACAATGCCTGCTGCCGCCGATACGCAACTGCCGGGAGGCATTCCGTTCGCCCGCCGACATCGCCGTCGCGGTTCAGTATTTTTGCTGGAGCGTTGGCGTCTACGGCTTCGTTCAATGGCTGCCCTCCATCCTTCGGTCCGGTGCCAAAATTGGCATCGTCGAAACGGGCTGGCTCTCCGCCGCACCCTATCTGTTCGCGACCCTGCTGATGATTGTCGCGCCCGACTTCTCTGAGCGGTCCGGTCACCGCAAGGCTTTCGTCTGGCCATTCCTGCTGGTTGGTGCCGTGGCCCCGGCGTGTCATACGGCCTGATGGGAGTCGGGCTGGCAGTCAGTGCTTTCATCACTCTGGCGGTCGGCGCCGAGGAGGCCGGGCGTCAACGCACGTTCCACCGATCGTCCCCACACCACTCCATTGTGGAGGATCACTATGAAACCGGACATTTTGCTGCTTGCGCCGATGACAGAGGCCGTGGAAGCGCGGCTGGACGCCGATTACACGGTGCATCGGCCGTACCTGGTCACGGATCGCGCTGCGCTGATCTCCGAGATAGGTCCGGTGGTGCGTGCTATCGTCACCGGGGGACAGACAGGCACCAGCAACGAGCTGATGGATGCCGTGCCGGCGCTGGAGATTATCGCGATCAATGGCATCGGCACGGACAAGGTCGATCTGCAGCGCGCCCGGGCGCGCTCGATCCGCGTGACCACGACGCCCGACGTGCTGACTGATGATGTTGCCGACATGGCTATCGCACTATTGCTGACCACGGCACGGCGTATTTGCGTCGCCGACCGTTTTGTTCGGGCCGGGCGGTGGCCAGGCGAACACCTGCCGCTCGCAATGCGGGTTAGCGGCAAGCGATTGGGCATCCTGGGCCTTGGCCAAGTTGGTCGCTCAGTGGCGCGCCGTGCCGAAGGGTTCGGCATGTCGATCGGCTATTGCGATCTCCATCCCGTCGCGGACGTCGCGTACCGTTACGAGACCGACCTCGTCGCGCTCGCCAGGGAGTCCGATTTCCTCGTGGTTGCCGCATCCGGCGGTCCATCCACGCGCGGGCTGGTTGATCGCGCTGTGCTCGACGCTCTCGGCCCGACGGGGCTCTTGGTCAACGTCGCACGCGGTAGCGTGGTGGACGAAGTCGCGCTGGTCGCCGCGCTGATCGAAGGCCGGCTGGGTGGGGCTGGTCTCGACGTCTTCCAAGATGAACCGAACGTGCCGCAAGAGCTGTGTCGAATGGACAACGTCGTGCTGCAGCCGCATCAGGCCAGTGCGACCGTGGAAACACGCCGGGCCATGGCCGACTTGGTACTCGCGAACCTCGCGGCGCATTTCGCCGGTCGCGAACCCCTGACGGCGGTCGTGTAATCGCGGAGGTTCAGATGACTGCAAGCAATCCGACTTTCGATCACCGTGATGCTTTCAGGCACGCTGCAGCCCACGCCGCGCTAGAGCAGGTTAGGGACGGCATGTTCTGGGGGCCGGCGACATCAGGATCGACGGCGCCAATGAAGTCGAGCTCGTAACTCTGAATCTGATCAACGGTCTTGGTGGCGCCTCAAGGCGGATCGGAAGGCAACGCCCAACAAGCGCAGGCCGAGGGCCAAAGATCCATAGGCGTCAAGCCCGGTCATGATGGGTAGCGGGATCCCCTGTTTCAGGTGCAGTTGAGAACGTTGTAGCGCACGTCCCTAACCTGCTGCGGTCGCCGCTCTTCGGCCGTCGTCTCGCATCAGGTCCCTATTGTGTCGGCGTGTCGAGGATTGCGCGCTGCATCGCCAAAGGGAAATTCCTCGATTGCCCGTCCGAGGCCTCGGCGGGGCTCATCGGCAGAATTTGATGGAAAGCAATCGCAAGTAACTCTGGGGCAGTCTATTCCTGCGCACTCAGCCCGGCGCCACATCATCGGAATTCCGGGGCGCGGGCCGGCTCATGACCTGGATCGATACCTAAGTATCATCGACGGTGGTTCGCGCAGTGGCGCATTCTCCTAAGCTCACGCTGTTGCACCCGAAAATCCGTGGGGATAGACATGATAACCACGAGTCCGGCAGATCACGCTGTGAGGTCATTGCCAATGTCGCCCACTGCACCAACTGTATTCGTCGTGGATGACGACGTTTCTGTACGTGAGTCACTGGAGGCGTTGCTACGGTACGCTGGCTACCACGCAGAGACATTCGCGTCGGCAGGCGAGTTTCTTGCTCGTGCACCGACATGGGAACCGAGCTGTCTCGTCCTCGATGTAAGCCTTCCTGACCTCAACGGCCTCGAGTTGCAGGAGCGCGTTGCCGCCAATCGTACCGAGATGCCGATCATCTTTATCACGGGCCATGGCGATGTCCCTATGACCGTAAGGGCGATGAAAGCAGGTGCCATTGAGTTCCTGACCAAACCGTTGGGGCAGGACTCGTTGCTGAATGCCGTACGAGATGCGCTTGCGCGGAGTCAATTGACGCTTGGGCATGAAGCAGAGATACGTGCGTTACGAGAGCGCTATGAATTGCTCAGCGGTCGCGAGCGCGAGGTCATGGCGCTGGTGACGTCCGGCATGATGAACAAGCAAGTCGGTGGCATTCTCGGGATCAGCGAGATAACGGTGAAGGCTCATCGCGGCAGGGTGATGCGCAAGATGAATGCTCCCTCGCTTGCTGACCTGGTCAAGATGGCCGAGACCCTTGGCCTTGCATCCGGCCGCGATGGCACAGCGTAGTAGCGAAAGGTATCGGCGAGCGGCGGGCCTTGATGCAAAGACGAGGGCGCCATCGTGCTGTTGAAGACAAAGTCACTTGTCTCGATCATCGACGATGACGAGTCATCTCGCGAGGCGATCGCTGGCCTCATGAGATGGCTTGGTGTCGATATCCGAACCTTCGCCTCGGCCGTGGAGTTCCTAGCATCGCCCGATGTCTCAGGCAGCTCGTGCGTCATAACGGACGTACAAATGCCTCATATGACAGGGATTGAGCTGCACAGACGTCTCAAGCGGCTTGGCTACACTATCCCCACGATCCTGATTACGGCCTATCCAGATGACGTCGCTCGGGATCAGGCCCTGACTGACGGTGTGATCTGTTATCTGACCAAGCCATTCGATAACGATTCTTTGATTGAAAGCGTTTGCCGGGCGCTGCATCCACAAATCGGATGATAATACTTCCGTGCGGGACACCGTAAGGTACAAAAATCAACGTCAGAGACGAGGCAAATCACTCATTCGGGCAATTCGTTCTGCAATTAGCCTCTTGGATAGCGACCCTGCGATCGAGGGCCGCCGGCGGAGGCGCGATTGACAGCATCACATTTAGTTTTTGTTGAGAGTGCATCACTCGTTGCACGTGTGATTGAATGCAACGGCTCAGCATGCCCGCCGGGTTCGCGGATGTCACCTATTCGCCAGGCGCCGGTGCCATGTTCCGGCGGCGCCATGCGTTGGGACTCAGACCTACGACATCGCGGAACGCGCGACAATAATGCGCCTGGTCGGCAAACCCACAGGCAAGAGCGATCTGGGACAGCGGTTCCTGTGAGCGCAGCATCATCCGCTGCGCGTGTTCGATGCGCCGGCGACGAATGTATTGGTTGACCGTCGTGCCGAAAGTCGCCTTGAACGCATGTGAGAAGTGGCTCGCACTCAATTTTGCCCTAGCCGCACAGTCCTTCAAACGGATCTTCGAATCGAGGGAAGATTCAATGAATTCCCGAACCTTGCGTGCCTGCCACGGAGCCAGCCCGTGCGCGCCGATCAGCATGTCTGAAGATCGTGCGTCCGCGGCGGTTTCGTTGCCGTAGCCGCGCAACATCGCAGCGGCGACCTTAATCTGCGATTTCGCCCGGACGCGATCCTCGTCCCAAAGCCGCAGTGCGGCATCCAGGAACCCCGTCGCCACAGCAAGCGACGAGTGCCTGGTTGGGAGCTCGCAGCTCGATTCACGGAAGGGCTGTTTCCAGTCGTCGCTTGGGATAATCTGTGACATACTCACCTTTGGCATCCCCCATTCTGTTGCGTCGCAACCTGGAATTGGCCTGCTGTCGGGCGGCAACCAATTCGCATGGACCACGCAAAACCTGGATCCAAACCAAGGCTTCGTCTATTGAACGATGGTGTCGCATATACTTAAGTATTGCGTCCTATTACAGAACTTTCACCCTATCGAAATCGCTGGCCCAGGCTCCGCAAAAAATCATGGCAGGCCAAATCGATTACCGCACCGGCTGATACCAAGGTATATAGCCAACACGGTTGTCCAGTGGCTCTGTGTTCGCGCCGGGCGCAGGTCAAGGCTCGGCCCGCCGTCTGCGCAAAACTGCGGGACGTACAACACGTGCGGCTCGTGATAATCGGCGCCGGCTTGGCCGGCATGTAGGGTGCGCTCTGCACTGGCGGCCTGCAAAATCTCAAGAGTGTTCCGCCGCGCACCTCGAGATCGAACCCACCGCGGCCCTCGTTGAAGCACGCATTCAGCGCCTAGCGGCTCGCGAATGCGATTACCCTCGATCGGCACCTACGCAGCCCGGCCGGCATCAGAGGGCTGCTATCCGATCGCATCACCGGGTACTTGCCATTGCATGCTTGTGCTTGTCTCGAAGCAGCATCGTGAGATGAATGCTTGGAGCAATGCCGTGCGCTCGTCACCGATATCATCGCCGATCAATATTGTGGACTTGAGACGTTCGCGGCACCCAATGAAGCGCCAACGCCAGTGCGAACGCTACGGCCGCACACGCAGCGGCCGCCAAACCGGCGGATCCTGCAATGCCAAAGATAGCTCCGCCGATCACCGAACCGGCCGCCGCGGAAAGCGACGTCGCCGCGTTGAACAATCCGAGGCTTTCACCGCGGGCTTCGGGTGCCAGCCGCACCGACAGCGAATTGGCGGCGACGCTCAGCAATGGCCAGACAAGCTGGATGAGGGCGAAGGCCACCAGAATCAGCCAGCCGGCCCGGCCTCCACGCAACATGCCCAGAGAGGCGAGTATAGCCAGAAGCCCGCAGCGGATCGCAAGGCCGCTCGCCAATATTCGCCCGCCGCCGATGCGAGCGGTAGCCAGTCCGGCCGGCGCGTATACCAGCAAGCTGAGGGCGACGCCGATGGCGTAAGCGCTGGACGGCAGAACCGGATCCAGCCCGAACTCTTGGGTCATCGCCACTGGGAAAATCGTCGCGACCCCGTTCATCGCGGGATATGCGATTAGCCAGACAATGAGGAACCGTCGAAGCCTGAGATTGATGACCCTCAGAGACGCGGCCAATTGCTGCCAACTGACGCGATGCCCGTGATGATGGCTGGCGGGAGCACCAGCATCGCCGCCAACCATAGGCCTAGCCTCAGGCTTGCGATGTGGCTCGCGCGGTATGCGTCTTGACGGGGCGGTCAGGCCACAAATACCTGCCGCTATCGATGCAATGCCCGCTGCGATAAATCCACCGGCGGGATGACTGTGTGCAAGCACGCCAGCGAGAACCAGGCCGATGACCTGTCCAGCGCTGATGAACCGTTGCAGCCGCGCCACCTGGCTATCCCAACCGGCCTCCGCGGTGTCTTGAATGGCAAGTACGTTGCCTACTGTCATTGCGGCGACGGCGCCGAAACCTGCGGTCGCGGCGATTGCGATGCGCCACGGTGTGTTTGCCGCGTTGAAAAACAGCAACGGCAGGCCGGATCCGATCGAGCCCCAGATTAGCAGGTCGCGATGGCGTCCTGTCCGATCGGCCCAGCTTCCCAGCATTGGGGAAAACAGTCCGATGAACGAGAACGCCGCATAGGTGATGCCCGCCGCGGCGCCCGGAGCTGCCAACGGCAGCAGGATCGGGAGCAATCCGTTTTGTGTAAGGCCAAGCAAGCCATAGGAGATGAGCCATCCCTCCATCTGGATCGCACGACGACCGGTACTTGCTGTGTCTGAGTTGATGGACATCGCGCCAGACAGGTCATCCGATCGGCTTGACCGGCGATAGGCGAAACTTCGGCCGTTCGATCACCAACATTGCGCGGCTATTGATCTGAAGGCACTCCAGGAGCAGCAGTCATCCTGCCGAGGGGGCGGACGGCCGCTGCAGCGGCAACGAAGACCAGATCGGCGACGTCGATGAAAATGCTGCAGTCGACTACACCGACGACGCGCTTGATCCGCTCCTCCAGATGCGCTGCGGCCGCGATCGGCCCAGAACTACAAGCGCCAATCCAGTTGGCGCCATTTGTAAAAGGTGATGTGCCAGAATGGTCGAGCCGCAGGCGAGTCATGGCGCCTAGCGTCTCAAGCGTGGTGCGGGTGGCTTCCATGCCGCACATGACCACCTCGGCCGGAACAGGCATCCTGACGCCCAGTCGTTTGGCCTGCTTCGTTTCGTCAACGGCAATCGGCAAGCCGCGACTGGCGGTGGCGATGGTCTTTTCCCGCAGCAGAGCGCCGCCTCTGCCTTTGATCAGATGTAACGTGCCAGGTCCGACCTGGCCGGCCCCATCGAGGGTCATATCGATCACCAAATGCTGGGCGAAGCTCGCCAGCGGGATACCGGCCGCGGCCGCCAGTTGCGCCCGACGCTCCGATGTCGGTATGTCAACGACTTGCTGATGTCGCTGCGCCAGGGCGCGAACCGCGAAAGCGGCGGTCGAACCGGCCCCGAGGCCTACCACCATATCCGGCTTGCGCCATTCAACTGCTGCTTCCGCTGCCGACTGCTAATACGAATCGCGCGGATTGGCATCAGATGAAACGCGAGGAGTCATGGTTGAGCGGCCCCGGCAAGGGCGGCACGCCGTATCGTCGCAATGGCTTCTCTGTAATCGGGTGAACGGAAGATCGCCGTGCCGGCCACGATGGCGGTCGCTCCCGCCGCAGCCGCCTGCGTCGCGATATGTGGGTCTTGCCCCCCATCAACCTCAATGACCGTCTGCAGGTCGCGTCGTCGGCACATCGCGCGAATTTCGCGGATCTTAGGCAGCATTTCCGGAAGAAAGCGTTGCCCGCCGAAGCCGGGATTGACTGTCATAACCAAAACAATGTCGCAGAGGTGCAAGACGTACTCTAGGAGAGCGGGTGGACTCGCGGGATCCAGTACCGCCCCCGCCTTCTTTCCGAGGTCTCGGATGCGCGACAAGACACGGTGCAGGTGTATTGTGGACCCAGGGTCGGCATGCACCAGAAGCTGATCTGCGCCCGCCTTCGCAAAGGCCTCAATATAGTGCTCGGGCTCGACGATCATCAGATGAACATTAAGCGGTTTCGCCGTTGCTTGACGAATCGCCTCGATGACGACGGGCCCAACGGTGATGTTCGGAACGAACCGACCATCCATCACGTCCACATGGATCCAATCCGCGCCGGCCGTGTCCACGGCACGCACCTCCTCGCCCAATCGGCCGAAATCGGCTGATAGCAGCGACGGCGCCACGAGAATGGATTGCGTCATCCGACTTGCTGCCCCGAAAACCTTTCAAACAGCCCGGTTCCACCAATGGACCGGAACGGTCTCCTTCACTTCGAGCGATGCAAGGCAGATCCACGCCCATCTCGCCCGGGCCCGCCGCATTGCCCTAAGAATGTTGGGGCGCGCTGGAAACGCCGCGTCGCTGGGCGGCGGCGTCCCCGCAGCGTCACCAGTCGTCTGATCCGGTTATCCGGTGGTTCGATGCAGCACGATTTCGCCGACACCGGCGGCGACATTCAGCCCTTCCGTACCCTCAACGCTCAACGGTTGCAGCGCGATCGACTTGCCGGAGCCGCCGATCAACACATTGGCACTGCCGCCAGCGCCGACCGACGCACCGCCTGTCACGCCAACATAGGTGCCGGCCAGCGCTCCTTTGGTGAGGTCGACTGTCGGAGCAAGCACGGCCCAGGCGACGACAGCGCCACGGACATAGCCGATATCGACCCCGAACTTGTTGATATGGCCGATGTAGCGCTCGCTTGTCCCGTTGGCGTCGGTGTATGTGCATTTCAGGTTGCGTGTCGACCCGAACACAAAGCCCCAGCCGCTGCCTTCATCGCACGTCAGGAACCCGGCCTTCACACTATTGCTTGCAGCGCCGGCCGGCTGGGCCGACAGCATCGCTGCAACGGCCACAGCCGCGACGCCGAGGAAGAACTCCTTGATCATATTATCACTCCTGTTGATCAGCCTTGCTTGTCTCTGGGCGTTGTCCTCTCTGCGCCCTTGGAACCGCTGCAGGGACGGTATTATGCATGGGGGAACCGCAACGCTGACGCAAACATGAGTTGATCGGCAGCAGAACGATTGTAAGCAGACCTACCATCTTGGCAGTAACCACTCCCGCCTCAGCCTGTCCCGGCCAACGCGTTCCTGAGCAGCACGATGTCAACTCCGAAAGCAGAGAGATGCGCGTCCTGATGACCGCGTGACGCAAACATAGGTATGGCGTGCTGTCGGCGCTTGTCGAAATCGACGGCTTTTAGCGGGAAACCGCCCCAACTCCGCCTCGGTCTTCACCTGTCGCCAGCGATTGCCGGTTGTCTGGGGCAGGGCTATGCTCCGTCAAATGATGACCAATTCATTCAAGCACGTATTCTGCGATCTGGGCATATGCTGGAACAAACAGAAATCGGTACGGTATTTCCCAACCTGATTAATCATCGCCGACTTACCCAAAATCCGACTCTCGGATGAGATGAATCCTCATGGCAGGCGTGCGCGCACGAAGAGCCGCGAACGACGTGGGCTTCAATGAGCCGCGGTGATGCTTGCCTGTTCGCTGCGTACTTCAGCCGCGAAACCGGGTCCGTATCACCCGCGGTGCCCGCCATGGACTTCGGCAGGTGCTCAGCATGCTCAGCGAAGCTGTCTTGGTACCCGTCCTGACTTACGAAAGAGACATTGCCATGGGGCTCACCGGTGGCCTCATTGACGACGCGGGCAGGCGACCTGACAGCTGACGTTTCTGCTCGTCAGCACGGTCTTGCCGCATGCACCATCCTCTCCTTCCTGTCGTGGTGGCATTCGTACGATTACCGGCTGGCAGGACGCTTTGCTGGATACGTGGCTTTCGTCTTGACCGCCGCAAGCAGTCGCATCAGGTCTGATAACGGTCGGCTGTCAAGTCCATAAACCGTTTCAATGATCTGCTCGCGCAATGCAGCATCGGCGTGAGATTCGCTGAGCCAGTGGAATTTTGCAACGACACGTTCCCAAGACATCGGGCTTGCGAGCCCGCCGTCATAGTCCGGATTCTCTTGCACGAAATAGCGGCCGTCCTTCGTCTGGACGGTAATGCGGACATTGAGTTCCTGCGGATAGCGAGCGGAGAACCTATCGTCCGGCTCAACGACGATGCGCGCGAGTAAAGCCTGAGCCTCAGCGGATTGGATACGCTGCGGTTCCAGTTGAGCGGGGCCTACCTGGCCGTCGAGCAAAGCAGCGGCAATCAGATATTTCAAGTTATAGTGGGCCTGCTCTTTTGTCCGCGGCCCGTCTTTTGCACCAAAACTCCCACCTCCGGCTATATCGTAGCCAGACTGGAATATATCACATATCACGCCATCGATGTCTTCGGCACTGAGCTTGTGTTTTCGCTTGAGTGTCAGCGTTGCTTCGAGTGCTGGTTGCCCATGGGTCAGAGCGCAGAATTCCTTCAACACCGTCTGCTTGCCGACACCGAGCGAGAGGTCTTCCCAGTCGACCCGGATGGGCTGATTAAACGTGCGCTCCAGGCCATTAGGTCCTTCGAAGAGTCGCGACGGACCGGTAAATCCACGTTTGGCCAATGATGTGACATAAACGGAGCGCATTCCGGTAATGCCGGGGGAAAAGCCCTTCCATTGCGAGACAGGTTCGGAATGTACGCAGGACAGAGACACATTATCTACAGTCGCGATGGAGAGCGCGTGGGAGATCTGCGCTTCCGTCAATCCGAACAGTTTTGCCGACGCCGCTGCCACCGACATGGCAAGTTGAGTAGTATGATTGAAGCCCTTTGCCACGTCCGGTACGACGGCCGTGATGCGGCACTGGACTTCATAAGCGACGGCGAGTGCCACCAGAAATTGCTCGGCACTTGCGCGAACATGCTCGGCGGCCGCGAGCACCGAACCGAAATTGTCACTGGGATGGCAGAGACCGCCCGGCGAGATAAAGCTGTCCAGCAGATCAACATAGCGGACGAGACCAGAGTTGAAGAGTGCCGCCTGGTCGACCGAGCTTGTTCCGCCGCCAATCAGCGTGCAGCTTCCTCCTGACCGGTATTCGGCAAATTGCTCTCGGAGGGCTTCGAAGGGCGATCCGGACAGAGCGGCAATCGCGCAACCCAGGCAGTCTAGAATATTGCGCTTGAGCATTCTGCGCGCCTCCGCGTCCAGGTGTTCCGGACCGGTCTTGCTGATGAAGGCCGCAATTTGCTCGACCACCGACCGGCTATCTTTCGCTTGCGGGGACACCACGATCTCCCAATTCTGCGGCCATGCTCACGCCGTCCGTCCGCTGTGCAAGAAATCGGTGGCACCGCGTGCAAGCGCAAACGATTTGTGCAGATATCTCCGATCGCTCGTTCAGATAACAGGAATGCCCGGCGGCATTAGGTCAATCGGTGCCGGCCGATTGTCGCAGCGTGGATGACTGCACACCGCGCTGCGATCCTCGTGCAGGGTCCACCGTGGTGTTATACGCTTTGGCGATGGAATATTCGGATTTGCGCATCCTGGAGGCTGTTGCGCGACACGGCAGCATGAGCCGTGCCGCCGTCGAACTGCATACAGTGCAATCGAATGTGACCGCACGCATTCGCGCGCTCGAGGAGCAAATCGGGACCACTCTGTTCGAACGGAATAGTCGAGGCGTGGTTTTGACGGCTGCTGGCCAACGTCTGCTTCCCTACACGGCCCGATTGGGTGCGATGCTGCAAGAGGCGCGCGACGCAACACGGGACGATGGTGTGCCACGTGGGTGCCTTCAGGTCGGCTCGCTGGAAACCACCGCCGCACTACGGCTGCACCCAATTCTGTCTGCGTACGCCCGGGCCCATCCGGAGGTCGGGCTGGTCGTCAGAACCGGCACGAGCGCAGCTTTGGTCGCCGATGTGTTGGAACACCGACTCGACTGCGCCTTTGTGGCTGGACCAGTTGCACACCCGGACCTGCGGGAAGAGGTCGTCTTTCACGAGGAGTTGATGCTCGTTACCGCTCCTGGCGTTAGGCATCCGGATGATCTCAATCGGCAGCGTGACTTGAAAATCGTCGTTTTCCGCCGTGGATGCTCTTATCGGCAGCGATTGGAAGAGCTGCTTGCCCGACGGGGAATTCAAACGGCGCGGCCGCTCGAGTTTGGTTCACTGGATGTGATTCTGGGATGTGTCGCTGCAGGCATCGGTGTCGCACTCCTGCCCAGAGCCGTTGTCACGCCGTCGTTGCGTGAAGGCCTTGTTGCAGCACACGAATTGCCGGCCTCGCAGGGACGGATTGACACAGTGTTCATCCGCCGTCGCCAAAGCCATGTGACCAGCGCTCTCCTCGCATTCCTGGCGATCGTGCGGCTCTCGCCATTGAAAGCGGTCGCCGCAGACTAGAGTTCTCACCAGGCTGCGAAGCTTGGTACTCGGCGCTGGCTGGAGCATTTGCCGGAGCCAACGGGTTTTCGAACGAGGTATGGAACCCTACCTCGCGCACCCATCATTGGCGTGGATGCGGATCCGAATGACGCCCTCGGGTTGTTGCTCTGAGAAGTAATACCACCAGCACTACCCAGAGGTCAGGCAATCGCTACGCAATGGGCCCGGTGCGTCGCGTGACGTCGTGTCCGATCACAATGTTGCGCAACGGGGGACGCCATGACCTCCCAGAGTCTTCGCGCACGGTGCATAATGACTATACCGTCAGCTCGGCGCCGCGACGGGCGGGCAACCATCTGGGAGCAGAGGCAATGGTTCGTGTTCTGCGATGCGCAAAGCTTCGCGGATGCAGACCTGATCGCTATCGAGCGAATCCACCCGTGAGATGTCCTGATGCCTTTAGTTAATTTGTCGTGAAAGATCGGTGGCCGGCAGGTGCTTAGGTTGCGCCCTCGCCAGCGATACGCGACGATTTGCGACAACCAATGCCAAACGCGGCCGACGGAGTATAGGGGAGGGAACAGGAAGCAGGTGATGAAGCGTTTGCAAATTGCGACGGTGTGGAGTGCGTTGATTTTGGCGGCTGCGATGGCGGATACTATGTCTGCCATCGGGGCGCAAGCGGCCGAGTTCGTCAAGAAGGCTCCATTGACCATCGGCTACAGTATCCAATCGATGCAGGATCCTTACTGGCAGGGTTACATCCACGGCATCAAAGTTGAAATGAAGAAGCTTGGCTTCTCCCGCTTGGTGATCCAGGACAGCCAGGCCTCTGCACAGAAGCAGGTTTCCGGCAGCCTGGCACTCATCAACGACGGAATCAGCGCACTGATCATCTCACCACAGGAACCGAGTGCGCTGGCGCCGACCATTGCCGCGGCTCATCGGGCAAAGATCCCCGTCATCGTAGGCGATGTCGGCGCGGCCGGCGACTACGACGGATTCGTCCTGTCGGACAACTATCACGGTGGCGAACTCGCTGCGCAATTTGTTGAAAAGGCGCTGGGTGGACGCGAGGCCGTGCAGCAAGTGGGCGTAATATCGGTCAATCCGACTTCGCCAGTTAACGTGCCGCGAACTGACGGCTTCACGCAAACGCTGTCGAAGTACGCGGAGTTCAAGGTGGTTGCCAATATCTCCGGTCACCAGACTCTAGAGGGCGGGTTCAAGGCGGCGCAAGCAATCCTTGCGTCGCACCCGAAGGTTGCGGCGCTCTACTGTGAGAACGATTCGATGGCGGCGGGTGCCGAGCAGGCGATCGAGCAGGCGGGCGGACGCAATCCGCTCAGCAACCCGGTGCTGATCGGATTCAACGGCGATCCCATCGCACTGAAACTGATGCAGGACGGTAAGATCGCTGCGGACGTCGCACAAAACCCGTACCAGCAGGGGATCATCGCAGTGGATATGGCCTGGGCATATCTGGAAGGTCATAGTCCTGACTTCACAGATCCGGCCCATAAGACAATGGACGTACCGGTAGAATTGGTGACGGCGCGGAAATTGCCTGAATTTATGGAGCAGGTGAGAGTTGGAAAAGCGTATTAAGCGGAACGCGGACTAGTTGGCAGCCGCGGGCTGCGATGGCGGCGGCGGCGCGGGACATGGTGCGAGGCGGAGACCACGGTTTGGCAAGTGATCCGCTGATGCGAGCCACCGGAATACACAAACTGTTCGATGGCACAGAGGTTCTGCATGGCGTCGATCTTGCGCTGCGCCCGGGTGAAGTGCACGCCCTTGTAGGGCAGAATGGCGCCGGCAAGAGCACCATCATCAACCTGCTGAGTGGCCGGCTGCAGCCGGATGGCGGCGAGATCGAAATGAATGGCGTCCCGGTCGCGTTCCGAAATCCGCTTGCAGCTCGACGGGCGGGCATTTCGGTGATCGCGCAGGAACTTGAATTGGTGGCGACCCTCTCCATCGCTGAGAATATCTTTCTCGGTGCCGAACCTACCTGGCATGGTCTGATCCGTTGGGCCGAGGCGCGCCGAAGGACGCTCGCCGTGTTGCGGGAGCTCGGCGTGGAGGCCGGTCCGGATCGCGTGGTCGGGACGATCAGCATTGCTGATCAGCAGTTGGTCGAGATTGCCAAAGCGATCATCGGACAGTTCCGGGTTCTGATTATGGATGAACCTACATCCGCGCTGAACCTCGCCGATACCCGACGATTGTTCAAGATCGTTCGTCGGCTGCGTGCGGACGGCGCGGCGATCCTCTACGTTTCGCATCGACTGTGGGAAGTCTTCGATCTCGCCGATCGTGTAACGGTTCTTCGCGACGGCAGCTGTGTCTCCACCAGCAAGATTACCCAAACGGATGTGAACACCGTGATCCGCGCCATGCTTGGTGCAAAGAGCTCATTGGTCGGGCGGTCCACCAGGCCGCGGTGGAACACGGAGGGTGTCCGATCCGGCACCCCTGCACTCGAACTGCAGGCAATTCGCTCCGGTCAGGTGCTGAGCGACATCGATCTTCACGTCCGGCCGGGTGAGGTAATTGGCCTCGCCGGGGTCAACGGCTCAGGCCGCTTGGAACTGGCTGAAGCGATTTACGGACTGCGCAGGATCGATGCGGGTATCGTGCGCCTGAATGGTGCGCCCGTCGCACTCCGCGAGCCCTTGGAGGCACTAGCACACCGTGTTTCTCTGTTGCCCGAAGACCGCAAGTTGGAAGGCATATTCGGCCGCCTTGACGTGCGCGAGAATGTCATACTGGATTGCAACCCGACCGCCAAAGAGGCGCTAGAGGTCGCGCATAGAGGTGCAGGCGCGGAAGACCATGCGCCACGCCGACCCAGTGCCATGCTTGCGAGGATTCATCGCTCAGCGGAGCTGCGGGCATTCAATGCAATCCGCATGTCGCTCGGCATCGAGTGTTCTGGCCCGAAGGACCGAATCACCGCGCTTAGCGGTGGCAATCAGCAGAAGGTACTGTTCGCTCGCGCAGCACTAACGCGCGCGCGGGTCATGTTGCTCTGCGAGCCGACGCGCGGCGTCGATGTCGGCGCAAAAGAGGAGATCTATTCTGTAATCGACACCTTCGCGGCACGCGGGATTGCGATCGTGGTGAGCTCCTCTGAGCTCAGCGAACTGCTGCGGCTGGCAGGGCGCATCTACGTGCTGCGTGGCGGGCGGATTGCAGCAGAGATGCGCGCTGAGGATGCCAGCGAAGATGATATTCTCCGGCTGATGGCAGGCTGATGGGGACTCAGGCGCAATGACATTAGCCAGGTTCAAACGCGTGCTGGCGATGGACTCGGAGGCCGCGGCGATGACCCTGATTGCTGTGTGCGTGATCTTCTCCGCAATCAACGAACGATTTCGGTCCAGCCTGAACATCCACGGCATCATTGTTAGCGCATCGATCTCGGCCATCACGGGACTAGGTATGACGCTGATCATTGCGATGCGCGCAATCGACCTCTCGGTTGGATCGGTAATGGGGCTATCAGCCATCGTCGCTGCCGAGCTCCTTATGGACGGACTGCCAGTGTGGCTGGCCATCACAATTGGCCTCTTGGCCGGGGGCGTACTGGGGTTCTGTAATGGCCTGCTGATTGTCCTGCTGCGGCTGCCGTCATTCATCGCAACCCTGGCAACGCTCTCAATGATCCGTGGCGCAGAGCTGTTGATCACTCACGGCGAGACAGTGAGCGTCCATAACGGCGTGTTCAGCCGCATGGTCATCACTGATATGTGGGACCACGTGCCCGCAGCAGCTGGGATCGCGGCGGTGGTGTTCGCATGCGTGCGGATCGTCTTTCATCGCACCCCGTTCGGGCGCCACGTGGTCGCAATCGGCGGTGATATCCGGGCCGCGGTCGGGGCTGGTATTGATGTCAGCCGGGTTACCATTGCGGCTTTCACGCTGTCCGGCCTCTGCGCCGCGCTGTCCGGGCTGATGGCAGCGGCCGAGCTACAGAATGCCGATTCGACCATCGGAGCGGGAATGGAGCTTACGTCGATCGCGGCGGTGGTCGTCGGCGGAACCAGCCTGACCGGCGGACGCGGCAACCTGTTCGGCACGATGTGCGCTTCCCTGCTATTTGCCGCAATCCAGGCGGGGTTGAATATTGCGGACGTGCCGTCGCTCTACGAGGATCTTGTGTTCGGCGGGATTCTCATCCTTGCGCTGATGGTAGATGGATTGCGTCGGGACATGCGGCGGAGGGGAATGCTTGTTCTCTGAGCCGCCGATGAAACGCGCGAGCTTGGGCGCGGCCGAACTCCCGTATCCCGACGAACGCCGTGGCGGAACGCCACGCGTTCGGTGGGACCTCAGCGGCGTTTGGATCCTCAACATCGCCATTCTCATTCTCCTGGCGTTCACCGCACGCAACTTTTTCCGGGCCGCCAATATCGAGACGGTGCTGAACGACACCGCCATCCTAGGTATCGGCGCGGCCGGCATGACGGTGCTGATCGTTGCAGGTGCCTTTGATCTGTCGGTATCGGCGATCATGGGCCTCGCACCGATCATCGCCCTGTCGGTCGCAGGGGAGCGGAGCGGCGCAGAGATTGTCCTGGTTTCGGTCATGGCCGGCGCAGCGCTGGGCCTGGTCAACGGTCTCGTTATCACGCGCTGCAACGTCGCACCGTTCGTGGCGACACTAGGCACGTTGTACGTCTTCGGCTCGCTCGGCGCAATCATTTCTAACGGGAACGCCTTGACGGTGACGAACCGGTCCGTTTTGCTGCTCGGCAGCGGGGCGGTGTTCGGTGTAATCCCGTACAGCTTCCCGATCATGCTCATCATGTACGGCCTTTGCCACGTATTACTCCAGCGTCTGCATGTCGGCCGTTGGATACGTGCGGCCGGCAGCAATCTACGAGCCGCCCATGTCAGTGGCATCGACTTGCGCACGACCTATCTCATCATCTTCGTTCTCTCCGGCGCGCTCACAGGCCTAGCGGGAATCATCCTGACCGGCTATCTTGCCTCAGCAGTCGCGACCCAGGCGCCGAACTATAATCTCGACACCATTGCCGCTGTTGTTGTCGGCGGGACCGGCCTTAACGGCGGCGAGGGCACATTACTCGGTACCATGCTGGCGTCTTGGTTGTTCTGTATGGTGAACAACGGGTTGATTCTATTGGAGGTAAACTCTTACTGGCAGTATCCGGCGATCGGCGTGATCTTGATACTCGCACTCTCTCTCAAGCTCATGGGTATGGGTGGGAGGCCGTGGCGCCGGTCTGGTGCACGCGCGCGCATGCCGACCGGAAAAACCTAGGTCCGTAGTGGGCGAGCTGATGACGGATGTTGCCGCGCGCCTGCCTGCCCGCCTCTCTGGTCGGCGGATCTGAACCCCACCGAGACTGCCACACTGGCATGAATGTCTCCCGAGCGCCGATCGACCGCACCGTCGGCGCACACGTAGCGAGGCGACCGTCGAGCGCTACCGTGCAAGCGGTTACTCGTGCGCGCTTGGCAAAATGAACTGGAAGACCGCCCCTTTGGGGTCGCCAGGGGTCGCCCACAATCTGCCGCCATGCGCTTCGATTATCGAGCGGCAGATTGAGAGACCTAGTCCCAACCCGCCGGGCTTGGTGGTGTAGAATGCATTGAACATGCGCTCGATATTCGCTGAGTCGAAACCCGGCCCAGTGTCTCGCACGGAAACAAGAATGCTGTCGGGCTCATTGTGAGATGTCTGAATTACGATCTCTCTTGGCCCCGCCTCGGTCGTCCTAATAGCCTCGATGGCATTCATGACCAAGTTAAGAACCACCTGCTGAAGCTGAATTCGGTCGCCCTGAATGGGCGGCAGCTTGTCCACGAATTCCTTTCGAACAAGAACAGCGGTCTTGACCGCCTCGCTGTGCGTGAGAGCAACGACCTCGTGAATGGCTTCATTAATATGCAAATTGTCCTTTTGAAGCGGCGCCTTCTTTACCAATGCCCGGATCCGATTAACGATCTCGCTAGCCCGCTTTCCATCCCGAACGACCCGACTGAACGCCGCCACGGCTTCCTGCAGATTGGGTGGCTCGGCCTTCAGCCATAACAGACCTGTTTCGCCGTTGGTGACAACGCCAGACAAGGGTTGGTTGATCTCATGGCCAATCGACGCCGAGAGCTGTCCCACGGCAGCGACGCGGTTTGCATGGGCCAATCCCATCTGCGCCTCACGCGCTTCGAATTCCGCACGCTTGCGCTCTGTCAAGTCGAGAACGAATGCGACCCCTTGGTTCTGTTGCCCGTCAAATGCAGCAAGGCCCACCAGCACAGGCACCCGACTCCCGTCTTTACGCAGGTACTCCTTCTCAAATGGCTGGACTGACCCCGCCATCTGAACTTCCCTCAAGATCCGTACGTCACGCGCGTGCCACTCCGGCGGCGTCAGACGAAGTCTGCTCACATGGCCTGCGGCGAGATCGTCTCGATTGTATCCTACCATGTCGAGAAAGGCGTCGTTGGCCTCGGTAATGTGGAGGTCATGGGCCTCGGTGCTCGGCCCCGCAAATTTCCATATGAAGGTTCCGATCATATTCGCGTCGACCAGGCGCCGAACCTTCGCCTCGCGTTCCGCTACATCACGGTACAGTCTGGCGTTCTCGAGTGCTGTTGCGGCCTGCGAGGCGAGGAGCTTCAGCACTGCCGCGCGAGCCGGCACGAAGACACGACTCGCCAGGTTGTTTTCGAGGTAAAGCAGCCCGACGAGCTTGGCCTGAGTGAGGAGCGGCAGGCAGAGAATTGACCTGGCCCGCCGCTCTCGGACATTCGGGTCGGCGGCAAAAGGCTGCTGAGCGCTGGCGTCGTCGAGAGTCACCGCGTCGCGCGTGCGAATGGCATACCGCACGACCGATTGGGGCAGCATCGCCTCCGCCATACAGGCATCGCGTAACTCTACGGTGATGGTGTCCTTGCCGGTGCTGGCTTCCGCCACGCACCGCAATTCACCGTCGCGCGAGACCAACAAGACGCCTCGCTCGGCGCCGGCCTGCTCGACCGCCGTACGCATCGTTGTATCGATCACCGTCTCCAGAACGATCTCGCGCGAGACCGTATTCGAGACCTTGATGACCGTCGCGAGGTCGAGATGATCAATAGGCGTCCCGATGGTGCTGGCTGGGTCGGGCGGTAGCCTCTCTTCACCAAGCTGGGGAAACATTGCGTCAAGCTGCCGTACCTTGCCGTCGGCCCCCCATCGCAGGTAGGCATAGCGAGCATTCCGCAGGTAGAACCGCGCGATTTCATCGAAGCCACGTGCGGCGTAGAAGCGCGCCGCCAGTTCGTATGCGACCGCCTCGTTATGTAAAAAACCGTTCGTTCTTGCCGAGCGGATAGCGGTCTCGTAAAGGCACTGAGCGTCGAGTTCGCGGTCTACGATGCGCGCAATTTCAGCGCCCACGAGGGCCACTCGGTTCTCAAAATTCTCAGGACAGTTCTCTGCCCACACTCCAAGCTGTTTGTGATGCGCGGTCAAAGCCGCCACGTGCTTCCGGTACTCTGTGAGCTGCGAACTCTGGTCGACTGGCGCTTCGGTGAAGTACTTGGGGGCGGGACCGCTATGGCCGAGAAATAGAGGATCGCAGGACGCCGCTTGAGCGAGTGCAGCGTAAAAGTGATATTCCGCGGTTTCAAACATGGCAGCCGACGTCCAAAGTAGGTGCCGCGCCCTTTCTGCAGCATCCAATGCCGAAGAATAGTCTCCGGCGAAGAAACGGGTTTGCAGTTTTCGGATCCAGTACCAACATTCAGGTTGCTTTGTAAACGGGTTCGCTGCAAAGCGCTCCTCGAGCTGCGTCTCACTTACCTGTCCGTCGTCGAAATGGCCGAACTCGTACGTCAGTCCTCGAAGGCTCCGAATGACAGCAAGTTGTGTCTTTATACTGACAATCATATGGTCGAACCGCGCCTTCTGAGCCAGCTCGAGACCATGCTCGCCTTGGCGCTGGGCATCCGCCAACGGATCCCCTGCCGCTAGAAAGTTTGTATTCAGGTTATCGAAGCTGTACACCACAAAGCTCAGGTCGCCAACTTTGGTCGCCGCTTCGGCTGCTCTCCGAAGCAGTGCGCGACTCTCCTGGAAATTTCTGGTCCATGTCATAGAGAATTGTGCAAACCAAAGATAGGTCCGGGCCTGGAATCGATCCAGGCCACATTTCTCGACTAGTTCGTAACCTAGCCGAGCGAATCTAAAGCCTTCTGCATAGTTACCGAACTGGGGCCCCGCTATTTTGCCGAAGAATACATAGGCGACACATGAGCCGTCGCAATGGCCACGTTCCAAGCTTAAATTAATTGCACGGCAGACAGCCAGGGAAAGAAAGTTCACATCGGTGAACAGTGCTGCTGGGAAAACTCTAATAAGAACATCCAGGGTCGCGAGAGATACGGGGTCGCTCATCGAGGGTAGAGTGATGAGGCCTTCGATGGATCGGCTGCCGAGATTCGCCCAGATCTGATCGTATTCGCGTTGCACTTCGTCTCGTGTCGGACGCGTTGACCATTCCACGCCGAGGCGAAGAAGATACCCAATGCAGGCACCAATCGCCTGATCACATCGATCAAGAGCCGTGTACAAGTCAATACGTAATGATTCGACTGTTGCAAGCTCTATTATATTTCCAGCGCGAGATGATAGCACCGTCAACTTCTCTTCGGCAGCCTCCATGTTACCGGTTAGGAATTCGCACTCAGCCCTATAAACCTCCAGGGCGAAGGTGAGCTCATGACGGTGGACCCAGGAATCGATTGGCAAAAGTGCAGCGCCAGCCGTGAAGTACTTGAGTGCGGCGAGATAGGCCGTCGCTGCCCTAGATCGTTTGCCTGCGATCAGGTTGAGCTCGGCAAGTTGCGCGCGCTCTTCTCCCGAGAAGATCAGTGCAGCGCCGCGATTGAGCTGGTCGACAATGTCGAATACCGTCTCCTCTCGGTGCTCAGGGGCTGTATGTGCCATCAACAGTCGGCCGACGCGCAGATGCGTCTCCGCGCGTCGTTCATGCGGAACCAGTGAATAGGCAGCTTCCTGCACCCGGTCATGGATGAACCTGTACGAGCTGTCGAGTTGCTCCACGAGGTCGTGGCGCGCCGCCTCCCAGAGGATCGCGTGGACCTGGTCCTCTGAGGTCGTGAGAACGGTAGCTAGCATCGCGGTTCTGGCAGGACTTCCAAGACAGGCGAGTTGCTGCAATGCAGTCTGCGTTTCCGCAGACAGCTGACCAATCTTATCGACCATCAACTCGACTACATTCTCGGTGTATGCCTCCCGACGAATGCGATCGAGATCCCAGCTCCATCCGTTTCCGATCGGATCCAGCGCGACCAAACCTTTATCAGCCAGCGCAGACAGGAACTGGTTCGCGAAAAATGGATTACCGCCCGTCTTCTCATGGAGGATCTGCGCGAGCGGGGCGGTCCGCTTCCGTGCGCAGTGCAGCGCATCCGCGACGAACTCCTCGAGGTGTTCTTGGGCAAGAGGAGTCAGCGTGATTTGTCCGACCTTCGCACCGACGCCCCGAATGGTCTCAATCTTGCGAGCGAGCGGATGGCTCGAGTCGACTTCGTTGTCTCGATAGGCGCCAATCACAAAAATATGTCGCAGGTCGGATTGGATCATCAGATCTTCGAGCAGGTCGAGCGTCGCCGCATCGACCCATTGCAAATCGTCGAAGAAAAGTACCAGGGGATGTTCATGCGTCGCGAATACGCCGATGAAGTGCCGGAGGGCGATCTGGAACAGCCGGCGCGCCTGCTGCGGGGGAAGGTCGGGAGCGGGCTGCTGCTCGCCAATGATGAGCTTGAGTTCGGGCACAAGCCCGACCACAAGCTGCGCTTGCGCGCCCAGTGCCCCGCGCAATGCCCTACGCCAGCCGTCCAGATCGGCGTCGCTCGTGCTCAACAACCCGCCAATCAGCCCCTGAAAAGCTTGCGCGACTGTCGCATAGGGAATGTCGCGTTTATGCTGGTCGGACTTGCCAGAGGCAAAAAGCCCGCGGGACGGGACGAGGGCCTTGTGCAGCTCATTTACGACTGAGGACTTCCCGATCCCGGAATATCCAGAAATTAGCATCAACTCCGGCGCGCCCGTTGTCGCTACACGATGATAGGTGTCAAGCAACAAGGCGATTTCACATTGCCGCCCATATAGCTTTTCAGGGATTAACAAGCGATCTGGCGTATCGGCTTCACCGGCCGTAAATGGATCGATGCGTCCCTTGGCTTGCCATTGCACGAGGCAGCGTCGCAGATCGCGCTCGACTCCTGCGGCGGTTTGGTAGCGCTCGTCCGCTGTCTTGGCGAGCAGCTTGAAGACGATGTGAGAGATCTGAGCAGGGATATTCGGCACTCGCTCGTGCGGTGGAAGCGGCATCCGAGCGATTTGGCAATGCACCCATTCCATGGGGTCGGAGGTTGTGAACGGCAGTACGCCAGTGAGCATCTGATAGAAGACCGTTCCGAGCGCATAGAGATCGCTGCGCGAGTCGATCGACCGGTTCATCCGCCCGGTCTGTTCGGGCGCCATATAGGGGAGCGATCCGGCGATGAACTCTGGTGGCCCGGGAAGTTGGCGCTCACGCGGCAGCTGCGATGCAAGTCCAAACCCGGTCAGCCGCACGTGTTCGTTGGTATCGTCCACCAGGATATGCGCCGGCTTGAGGTCTCTGTGGATCAGGCCGCTCTGGTGGACCTGGCGGAGAGCGGCGGCGATGTTGATGGCAAGCTCGAGGAATCGCGGTGCCTCCATTGGCTGCCCAAGATACCTATCGAGTGGTACGCCACCCGGATCTTCGAGGACAAGCATCGTCCGATCGCGATCGCGAAGCAGTTCCAGTGGCCGCGCGGCCCACGCACTCTGCAGATGGTCCCGTAGGCGGTATTCGTGCGCGAGACGATCAACGGTGGTCGGCCGCGGTCGTTCTGCGGTCAAACGCAGCGCCAATACGCTACGCGGCTTCCTCTTCTCATCGGTTCGTCGTCCACGATAGAGCGCGCATTCCGCGTCTTCCCAGAGGACGTGGAGTTCGCCACCGCCGGCGTCGGCATCGAGCGAGAGGGGCGGACCCATCCAACGCGCTCCCCGGGGTTTTTTATAAATTGGGCCCACGATAGGACCTCGTGCCCGGCAAGGCCAGCAGTCCGTGCAGTGCAAGCTCGTGCGTAAGGCTAATCACAGAAGCGGGACTTTGATTGTCTTCAAAGGACCCAACTGGACGCGTCTGCGTGCACCCTATCGCCCGCCTTTCGCTGCGTCCCGGTTCATACCCACCGACCGACAAGATCGAGACCTAGTTCGCGGTTCTGGCCGGCAAGTCACCCATAAAAGCATAGTGGGTGTCTGCCGTGTAGTCTAACACACCGCCAGCTTCAAGGGCAGCTACCCCACGATGAGTGCGGAGGGCCACCAGGAGGGGTCATTATCTCGCGAGATCGGAGTGCCCAGCAGACGCACGCGATTAATGCAACTATACCGAAAGGCTGGCTCAGACGGCCATCGGCATCGACAATTGAAACCACCGGTTGTGTCGTCAACGGCACGATACGAGTCAGGGGGCCACATCGAGCACTAGAAGACTCGGTACAACAGCCGCCCGCCGAGTCAGAAATCCCCCCGCTGAAGCGTACAATTCGGCCCGGTGGCCAGCATAGCACATCAACGCTACCAATGCTTCGCGTGCAGATAGGCCGTCGTCCACGACGTACACGATTGGCGTCTCGCGCGGCATGGGCGTGGGCTCACATCGTGATGAGCTCTATTGACAATGATCATATCTACCTCGGCAAGACTGTCTTGGGGGCATGGTCTGAACCACTTCATGCCAAGCTGTCGCCAATACCTAGGTATCGCTGGCACGCGCTCGTACGAGATCGCCTACCGGTAGCGGTCCCAGTATTGCTGGCGCGTTTCTGTTGAGATGAACGTGGAGCACAGCGCTCACGTGTGGTGCTAGCCCGGCTGCGTCGTCGACGGCTGATCTCATCCTCTCGAAGGAACCCAGAAGCGTGGGCGACGGCCACCGCAACGAAACGGCAGCCGTTGATAGGCAGACCTCTTGGATTGCTCTTGGTCGTTGCCGTTCTAACCAGAGGATGTGCGGCCGACAAAAGCTCGCCTCGTCAGATCGGCTCGCTGCTGTCGAAGGCGCCCCAAGGAGACGCTGCAATCACGAGTTGGTCGAGAACTCCTTGTAGAGAAAACCACACGAACGCTTAAGCAAATAATGACACCAAAGTATTGCCAACACCAATGTCTAATGGCTTCGCGCGTACGCCCATCGTATGTGGCGATCGGTGGACTGAGCCGAAACCGGAGTTCCGACATGCATTGGCAATTTGCCCATCTGCGCAATCGTCCGCCTTGTCCACGGGCGATGGCACATTGTGATCGAGGTAGTGCATGATTAGAGGTAACGGCCCAGCAATATCGGTTTCTGAAGTAGTGCGGGCTGGGTTGATGCGAACGTGGTGGCGGTTTGCCGAGTCATGTGGAGTTAGCGGAGCGCCCCGGATGCGTCCCCGAGATCCAGGCAAGGGCCGGATCGATTCGACTGAACTGACCGCGCAAGTGACGAAGCGAGAGGGCGTGAGCTGGCGCCGTCCGCGCGAGCTTTCCTGACAATCAGTACTCCGGAGAAGAGACCGATGGATCACTTCGATGCTATGAAGGTGTTCGTTACTGCTCTCGATGAAGGCAGCCTTGCAGCCGCGGGTCGCAAGCTCGGACGCTCGCCGGCTGCCGTAAGCCGTGCCCTGGCTTTTCTCGAAGGGCGGGTCGGCGTTCCACTGTTGCATCGTTCCCCCCGCTCGAGCAAGCTGAGTGATGTCGGCGAGCGCTATGCCGACATTTGCCGGCGGATGCTGATCGCGCTGGACGAGGCCGATACGCTGGCGGCAAGCGCGAAGTCCGGACCTAGCGGCATGCTGACAATGACCGCGCCGCTACTCACCGGCGAAGAAGTGCTGCGCCCGATCCTGGATGACTTCCTCGATGCATTTCCAATGGTGTCAGCAAAGCTTTCCTTGCTGGATCGGCTGGTGAACCTTATTGACGAAGGCGTCGATGTCGCGATGCGCGTCGGCCATCTACCTGATTCATCGATGGTCGCCGTGCGCGTGGGCGAAGTCCGGCAGGTCATCGTCGCATCGCCATCCTACCTGCGTGATCAGTCACCGATCGAAACCCCCAGCGACCTGGAGAATCATCGGATCATTACCTTCGCTCAAGCCGGGTTGGATTCGTGGAAATTCCCGCCGCTCGGAGGCTCGACCATCCCACGCGGCATGCCGATCACGCCACGCTGTGTCGTCAACAGTGCGCGCGCGGTAATCGCCTCGGCTATCGAAGGACGCGGCGTGACGCGGGTGTACTCTTATCAGGTGGCCGGTCTCGTGCGTGGCGGCCAGTTGGAGATCGTGCTGAAGTCATACGAGTACCCACCTTTACCGGTGCACCTCATCATTCCGGAGGGACGCATCACAGTTCCTAAGGTCCGAGCGTTCGTGGATTTCGTGATACCTCGTTTGCGGTCGCAGTTCGCGCAGCTTGCTCTTGATGGCCGGTGCTGACGATGGCGATCCGGCTGATTCCGCGTCACGAGGCGGGTGGCGGCTTGGTTTGCGGTTGCTTTTGAATTCGCGGTTGCCAGGCCCGGTTGCGGCATCTCACGCCATTCCACGCCGTGGATGGCGTTCGATCACCCCTGACCAGGTCGGCTCCCCGTGCCGTGGTCCCTTCCGGACTCTCCGCAAAGCGTCAGGTGCTGTCGGCGGGCTCGCAGAACGTCGCCGGATCCGACCGTTGAGCGGCAGATAATATGTCAAGCAGTGAGGTGTTTAATCGCGTTCAATTGCCCCTATTGCTATCGTGGTTGCCAACGCAGCCCCGTGGTGTGAGCCTGACGTTTCGATCGCATCGCACCCTGTGTTGCGGCCCGGTTCCGCGCCCGCGGCAAGATCGACGTATGGGAAGTGGAACATCAGTTAATCTGAGGGCCGGTGCCCTCTGGGAGTGCCCATGCAGTCTCTCGGCGATCTGTTCCCAGATTACCAGCGTGCTCTGGTCGAAACGCCGTTGGGACGCGTGTGTATGCGTGGTTGTCCTCGGATTGAGGCAACCTACATCAGGTGGCGCTTTCGTTTGCGGAGCATTCTCTCTGGTCGTTACCGATCTAGCCTGTATGGATACTGAGCTCATGGAAGCTAGTTTTCTCGAAGTTAACGGAAATCGCCTAGCGTTTGTCGCGCCGACAGGTGACGCGTCCGTAGTCCTGATTCACGGCATACCCACTCACAGCTATCTGTGGCGACACGTGACTCCGACGCTCGTTGCGGCGGGACTGCCTGCGATAGCAGTCGACCTCCTGGGATACGGACGTTCTGACAAGCCCGTTGGCGTTGACCTTGGGATCGCCGCACAGGCGCGCACGCTGGCCACAGCCCTCCGGTTGATGAACTGGCGGAGCGGGCTAATCGTCGGCCACGATATCGGGGGTGGTGTGGCTCAGCTCCTTGCGGTGGCCCATCCCGACTTGGTGCGTGGACTCGTTCTTGTCGACACGATTGCTTACGATTCCTTTCCAGAGCCGGGAATTGCCAGGCTAAAGGAGCCGGTGTGGGACTCGATCCTGGGCGCACCCGATTTTGACCTCAGCAAAGGGCTGACCAAAGGCTTCATGCGCGGCATGGTCAATTCGGAGCGGGTCACGCCGGAGTTGATCGCCGCGTACGAGCGGCCGTTTCAGGGCGTAGAAGGCCGCCTCGCCTACCTAAGAGCCGCTCGCGCACTACGAACCGACGAACTCGCCTCGCAGATGGAAGCGGTGGAACATCTGGAGATTCCGGCTCTGATTGTTTGGGGTTCTGAGGATCCCTTTCAGCCACGCCGCTACGGCGAGCGACTCGCCAAGGCAATGCGGAACGCACGTTTCGACCTAATTACCGGAGCCAGTCATTTCCTTCCCGAAGATGCACCCGAGCTACTCGCGCAGCGAATCGTGAACTTCGCGAAGACACATCGGAATCAATGAATGGCCCTTCCGGGCCGCTCCAGCCCAGAATGAGACAGGAATGACAGCCCAATCCTTGCCAGCCACGAGTGGCGTCGATCACATCGGCCTAAGCGTCAGCAACCTTGATAGCACGTGCGAATTCTTCTGCGATTGCCTCGGATGGCGCGTGGTCGGTGAGCGGCCTGACTATCCCGCGATTTTCGTCTCGGACGACCGGACTGTCGTGACGCTTTGGCAGGTAGGATCGCCCAGCCGCGCAGTTGCGTTCGATCGGCGTGCCAACGTAGGTTTGCATCATCTCGCGCTGGCGGTTGCGGACCGATCCGGACTGGACGCGCTCTATCAGCGCGTCTCGCAATGGCCCGGCGTCGATACCGAGTTCGCGCCGCAGCTCTCGGGAAAGGGCCCCAAAGTTCATTTCATTGTGCGCGAACCGAGTGGGGTGCGGATTGAATTCGCCTATGATCCGCGCCTCGAGGAAGTCAGGGCCATGCCATGACGTCGGGCTGGAGCCGAGTTGCGAGCCATCCGGAACTTGGTGCTGGGTGCCGGTGCCATTGGAGGCTGTTGCGGCGGACGCTCGGCGCAGAGTAGCGCCGATGTCACGTTTCTGATCCGTGGCCCGCACCGGGAGCTTCTGCATGAGAGCGGCCTGAGGATAGAAAGTCTGTTTGGCGACGCCGTTTTGCATGTGGTGACTGCAACGTCTGACGACGTCAAGCCTGGCGGCAAGGAGGATGCTGCTGACCTTTGAGGCTCATGACCTCGATGCGGCCAATGCATCGGTCGCGCCCGCCTTGACCCCGACCGGATATGTGCTGCCGTTGCTGAACGGCATCGCCACGCTAAGGATCTCAACCACCATTTCGGTAGAGACCGCGTATTGGGCGGTGGCACCAACGGTGATAGCCGAGCTGCCGGGGACTATCAGGCGGGCCGGGGAGGGAGCCCTTTTGACTAATTCGGACGCGTCCGCAGACTGCCGCGGCCAAACTAGCCTGGGTGGGCGTGCGGATGTCCGCAATAACCATAGTGGGACGACACCCGAGGCTCGCGCTCGATGCTGTCTTCATGACGGGCTGTCGTGATCCTGACCAATCGGGAAGCGCGGGTCTGTCGCACGACAGCGCTCGGGGGCAACACATCGATGCCCGGGACACCAGACCGAAAAGAGAGAGAGAAACGCGACGGTCGGATCAGCCCCGCGACTGGTCGGCCGGGTCACTGGGGCAGCGTCGCAGTCGGCTGCAGTCATACTGCGGCCGGTTCTTTGCGGTCGACATGCGGCCCTTCACGAATCGGCGCCGCGCGGCGGGTCGTCGAGGACAAGTGAGTCTGGCCTGTCGTGGCCGTAATGACTCGCAAACCTTTTGGATGAGCGCTCAGGAACTCTGTCATCCCAAAGGAAGTGGGACACCCGGGTCACCTCGGCCCTACTTACCAATATTTAATCGCGAGCCGAATGTATGGAGCAGGCGCCCGTTGCTGCTGGGATATCGGATGGCGGTATTTGCGACGAGCGCTCGCGCCAAGCCACCTTCGGTGATGGCAGCAGCGTTAGTGCCTCACGGCATTTTTCGGCGCGAGCCGGTGCCAACACTGTATCCGGGCGTAGTCCGCCGGGGTCCAACGGGTCCAGGGGGCAGTTCGACTGAGGCAGGTCGCCGCCCTCCACTGTCGGGTCTCGACCACCGACCAATCCTGTGCGCGCAGGGGCGCGTTCTTGCGCTTGTTCTCTGGATGTTCTGTCAACCATACCGTCCGGCCCGTTCTGTGCCGTGACGCCTACCTGCATTGTGCCTGCCACGCTTGCTGTGGGCACGCCCCCTCGATAGGGTCGTACTGTTTCTTTATCGTGTCCGGCTTACAGCATGAGCGTTGGGGGATTTCGACCCGTCTACACCACCGGCGACTGCGAGATTGATCTGGCTCAGCGTCAACTTCGGATTCTAGGGTCCGTCGTACCAGTGGGAGAACGAGCCTTTGAAATCATCGAGCTGCTGGTACAGTCGGCAGGAGAACTTGTCACAACAGACGAGTTGATGGGCCACGTCTGGCGCAACTCGATCGTGCTAGACAATACACTTCGCGTTCATGTGGCGTCCATCCGTAGAGCGCTTGGTCCTTACCGCGGATTGCTGAAGACTGTTACTTCTCGCGGCTACCGCCTGCTAGGCAATTGGTCGGTTGAGAGACAGGGAGTTGTCTTGTCGCCGTTCGGGCCCCAGCGAGTCCGGGTGTCCGAGCGGGTTCCTTCCACCAATTTTCCATTGGCGGTCACTGATCTGTTCGGCCGATCAGATGCTGTGCGACGGTCTAGGGACCTAGTGTCTGCGTATCGCGTCGTGACGCTGACAGGGCCTGGTGGAGTTGGCAAGACGAGCCTGGCTCTTGAGTCTGCTCGTGGACTGGTCGACGAATTCGAGGACGGAGGATGGCTTATCGAGCTGGCATCGCTGTCTGATCCCAATCTGGTGCCATCCGCAGTAGCGCACGCCCTCGAGATGACATTGGGAGGCGAGCAGATCACTGCGCAGACGGTAGCTCGTACGGTTGCTGGACGCAATCTGCTGTTAGTCTTGGATAACTGTGAACACGTCGTAGACGCGGTGGCCGACCTGGCCGAGATGCTTGTGCGACTATGCCCGCGCACGACGATCATGGCGACGAGCCGCGAGGCCCTTCGGATCGAAGGTGAGTACATCTTTCGGGTACCGCCGCTCGAAGTGCCGACGCCAGATAATAACGATCCTGATCACATTCTGGTCCACAGTGCGGTGGAGCTTTTCGTTGATCGCGCGAGAGCATCAGACCAGGCTTTTATACCAACCTCCGACAGTCTGCGTGCAATCGCAGCAATATGTCGTCAGCTTGACGGTATTCCACTTGCGATCGAATTTGCAGCGGCCAGGGTGGTGACGCTGGGACTCGACCAGGTCGCCAGTGGCTTGCATGACCGCTTCGTGCTGCTTACCAGCGGACGGCGTACTGCGGCACTCCGGCAGCGCACGCTGCGTGCGACGCTGGATTGGAGTTATGATCTGCTAACGGATGTGGAGCAGCGCCTTCTGCGCTACCTGGCAATCTTTCGAGGCGGCTTTACCTTGCCGGCCGCGATTGCAGTCGTTCACGCTCTTGACGGCGCGGAGTCACAGATCGAGAAAGCAGTGTCCGGCCTTGTCAACAAATCTCTTGTAACCTTGGATCGTACGGGTTCAGTCCCGCGATGGGTACTGCTTGAGACGATACGTGCTTACGCATTGGAAAAGCTCATCATTTCTGATGAGAGCAATGCGGCGGCGCGCCGGCACGCAATGTTCTACCGCAACCTGTTTGTTCGCGGGGAGCCGGCATCCCGGCTGCAAATGCCTGGCGAGGACATGGCGTCATATACGAGTGAAATAGACAACGTACGTGCGGCGCTGGATTGGTGTTTTTCCGCTGTAGGAGACGTACAAATAGGAGTTTCACTGACCGCCGCATTTGTTCCCGCTTGGGTGTACGCCGCATTGCCAGCAGAGTGCCGCGAGCGTACTGAGCGTGCTCTGGATAACTTGTCTCCGGACGTGGAATTGAGCGCGCCGTTACGGATGCAGTTGCACTTCGCGTTCGGACTCATGCCCGCTTACACGATGAGCCCAGCGGAACCTGCCAAGGTGGCGCTTGCTAAAGCACTAGGATATGCAGAGCAGATCGGAGATCTGCCGGCCCAGTTTCAGATCCTTTGGGGTTTATGGGTTCTTAACACGACCGCTGGAGAATGTAATACCTCCCAGTTGATTGTGGATCGGTTATTGCTTGTTGCTCAGCGCATCGGCGATGCGTCTGCGGGCCTGATGGTTCAACGCCTACAGGGATTCATTCTGCAGCAGAAAGGAGAGCACCCGCAGGCGCGGCGCTGCTTCGACCATGTCTTGCGGCACTATGTCGTGCCAACGGATGTTCGATTAACGGCGTGGGGGCAGTTCGATCAGCGGGTACTGTCGCGCGCGATGCTGGCGCGCGGGCTTTGGTTCCAGGGCTATCCGGATCAAGCCATAGACCAGGCTCGGCTCAGTTTTGACGAAGCTCAGCAGACTGACTTTCCGCTGTCGATCGGTGAAGCGCTTCGGGTTGCACTGTGCGATGTCGCGCTTATGACCGGGGACCTGGCAACCGCAGATCAAGCCATATCGATGCTCATCGACATTGCAGCCAAGCGGAATGCGCCATTTTGGGGAATTTCGGGGCGCTGCTTGCAAGGGAAACTGGCGGTAGTCCGGGGTGAATTTGCTCAGGCGGTTGAGATATTGCGCGCCGAACTTGGATTTTGTGAACAGGTTCACTGGCCGATTTGGTATCCTGAGTTCATGTGTGCGTTAGCAGAGGGTCTGGCAGGGCTTGGAGAGATAACCGAGGCGCTTTCCGCGGTCGCCAAAGGTCTGGCGAGCGCCGACCAAGGCGGGGAGCGCATCTGGTATCCGGAATTGCTGCGGCTGAAGGGCGAACTGCTTCTACGGCAGGGACTTGATCAGTTTGGGCCTGCCGCTGAGGACAGCATAGCGGCCGGTCTTCGCTTGGCGCGGGAACAAGGTGCTCTGTCGTTCGAGCTCCGCGCTGCGTTGAGTCTTGCGCGCTTACGTGTCTCGCAAAGCCGCGGCGATGAGGCCAAAGCCATCTTGATGCCGATCTATGACCGGTTCACAGAAGGCTTTGGGTCAGCAGACCTACAAGCCGCAGGCGAGTTCCTCGGCACGATCCAACGTAGCGCCATCCCATTGCGGGGCAATCATTGACAGCCTCACCTTGCGTTCCACAAAACGAGAACAGGTGCTTTTCTGCTCCGCTTTCGAGCTAGCGTGGTGCAACAGCGGACGTTCGACATATCGCGTGACCCAGCCGGCAGCGGACGGACGGTCGTAGAATGACAAGGCAATACCGACGGCTCCTGAGACGGCCGCAACCCCGCGCTCCGGAAGTTGAGCCACTTTAAGCGCAACCCCCACCGTTCACGGTGGGGTCAAGCGTCTTGATTACCTGCTTCTTTTCCTCCGGTCCGGTGCCCGCTGCTGCTCGACATATTGCTTGATGATATCGAGCGGGGCATCGCCGCAGCTTACCACGCAATAGCTCGGCGACCAGAAATGGTCGCCCCAAAGGTGGCAGGTGACCTCCGGGAATTTCTCTTTTCTGATCAGTCGCGACGACGCCCCCTTCAGGCTGTTGACCAGCGTGGAGAGCGCGACCTTCGGCGGATAGCACACGAGCAGATGCACGTGATCGTCCTCGCCGTCAAACGCCTCTAACGTTGCTCCGAAATCGGCGCATATCTTCGCCATGACCGGATGGAGGAACTCCCGCACGCGGTCGGTCAGAACTCCTCGGCGGTATTTGGTCGAGAAGACCAAATGGGCGTGCAGGACAAAACCACGTGCCTGCCGGTACTAAACTCGCTTGCTCGAACCATCGACCACAACCTATGGTGATTGCATGATCGTTCGCAAGGGCCTGAAATACCGCGTCTACCCGACACCGGAGCAAGAGGCTTACCTCCCGCGTATCTCCGGGTGCGTGCGGTTGGTGTTCAACCTCGCGCTGGAACAACGGGAGCGG
>Ga0123356_10000410_pt1 | contig 48837 bp, 42 predicted proteins | sample TergutEmb28metaG_2_FD_92546 | JGI IMG/M metagenome (GOLD analysis project Ga0123356, IMG submission 92546) | Embiratermes neotenicus P3 segment gut microbial communities from Petit-Saut dam, French Guiana - Emb289 P3 | ecosystem: Host-associated > Arthropoda: Insects > Digestive system > Gut ...
CGTTGTTATTGCGATTATCGGCGTTCTCGCAGCTATCCTTATCCCGACGATGTTAGGCTACATCACCAGCTCACGTATCTCCTCCGCTAACTCTGATGCGTCCAACATTCAGACCGCAGTTACTAACTGGGTGTCACAAATGGACTCTAAAGACTTTGCAATTAACAGAGCTACTTCCTTTAGCATTACCGTCGTTGCTTCCAACAACTCGTGGACATCAGCAGCAACAGAAACAGACCCGATTTTCATTCCGCGTCCTGCTGCTCCTACTGTCCCGAGTGCCTCCGGAACCATTAAACAGCTCACCGATGGCACTAACGACAGCTGGTTAGCTGAAAACCTTCCCAATATCGGTACCGGTACTGCTATTTTATTCTTCAATTCCGGTGCTTGTGTAGCGGTTGCATGGTTTAAAAATATTACAGTTGATGCTGCTGTCCAATATAGCCCTACCGGTGGTGCAAACGCAAACCATAACGGTTGGGCAGGTATGGGTGGTAACAACGGTAAGAGAGATGGTCAAGCGGCTTCGAGCAACAATATCGTTGGCACATATCCTCCGCACAAAGTAACCTAATAATTAGGCTGAGAGTGCTTGTGTGAACATTCTGTTCACTTACAAAACAAAAACCCTGTTTCGGCAGGGTTTTTTGTGTGAAAAAGAGTTGACATAAGATAGATTATATGGTATGATGAGAAATGAAAAGGCGAACCGATGACGGTCGCTCCTCAGTATTGGTAATCAAAATGATAACCGCCTCATGTTGGAAGCAGGGCGGTTATCTCTTTTTTTTATAGTCATGTACTAATCGTAATACATTGCATACAACTAATGCGAGTGTCAGAAATTCCAACCACTCCATAACATCACCTCCTTTCGGAGGAGAAACGACCGCCACCGTTTTGGTTCGCCTTAGACATATCCATGTCTGTAAGCATTATACCATTATCCGGCGAATTTTGTCAAGAGCAATACCGCCGGCATTATTGTAGGCATATATCTCACATACGGGGGGGTTGGTTTATTGACAAAACAAATTTATTATGGTATGATACAAGGGAGAATAAAAGGGGGTGTTATTATGTCAAATAAAGATTTATGTATTGAGATTATAAATAATTTTGAAGAAGAGCAATTAAAGAATATTGCCGTAATGTTACAAGGTGTTAAAAATATGGTCGCCCAAGCTTCGGATGAGGCTTATTGTTTAAAACTAATTGAAGATTATGAAAATGATAAGAGTGCGGACAAAAGCGAGTTGATGTCTTTAAAAGATTTTTCAAAAGAAATAGGTATTGATTTAAGATGAATTATAATATTTTGTTAACAAAAAACGCTCGAAAGTTTATATTATCACAGCCAAAAAACAGACAAGTGCAATTGTTAAACGCTATAAATAAACTACCGAGTTTTGGCGACATCAACACTGTAAAAGGTAAAAACGCCACTTTTCGCCTGCGTGTCGGAGATTACAGGGTGATTTATACTTTGCACGAAAATGTGATTACGGTAACGGTTATTGGAAATAGAGGTCAAGTATATAACGAATTATAATTCCTGTATACCAAAAGAATAAAAGGGGGTATTATTATGATTAAGATAATTCAACGATTAAAATCCCGAAAAGGGTTTACCCTTGTCGAGTTAATTGTCGTGATTGCAATTATCGGAATTCTTGCGGCAATTCTTATACCCACCATGATAGGGTACATAGCCAGCTCAAACGTCGCCTCGGCGAATTCCGATGCCTCTCATATAAAAACAGCAGTTTCAAATTATATAGCCGCCATGGATGTGAAAGGCGTCGGCATTAACAGGGGATATAACACGACTGCTACTACACCTGTTATTATCAGAGTCGCCAACAACACTTGGAGCGACGGGCAGAACATTCTTCCGCTTTTCCATAATGTCGCCCCCCCGGTTTTGCTTACTACTGTTGACGGGTGGTTGCCCGATAACCTACCCAACATGGGAACAGGAACAGTATATATATGGTTCAATAACGGTTCGATTGAAGCATTAGCTTTCGCAAAAGGCGGTGGTGCGACCCCGAGAACCACCATTGCCCGATATGGCGGATTGACGGCATTCCCGAATACCGGTGGCTGGGATAACATGCACGCAAAAAGAGAAGGATTTGACACAAACGGTGTAATAGTCGGTACGTTCCCTCAACACAAAAACACTTAACAATCAAAATAAAATTAACCCCCGATTTATTATAGGGGTGTGCCATAAGACAACTTAATAGAAAGACCGATTCGCTGTCAGCGTTTCGGTCTTTTTTTATCACCTTGTTAGTTCCCCAGAGGTGGGAAACCTTTTACTTCCCACCACATAAGCCCGTGGTTTTCGTGCTATAATTTTGGCGGTGACGGGGGAGCTGCTACGCTTCATCACCCCGCAAGCCCCCGTCGGCAAGCCGACACAAGCACGAAAATTTTCGGCAGTCAAGGAAAGCGGTGGAGATTTCCGAGCCGAATACAAGCGAGGAAATACTACCGCCCTTGACGGATGAAAAAGCGGGCGATAAAAGGAGCAGTTCTGCTCTGTGAAGCCGAGTAGCCGCAGGCTACGATTGAGGGGTTTGGGGAGAATCCCCAACAAGCAAAACGGCACGTTTTGGACGAGTGTGTATACACTTGTCATGCTTGATATTCAGATAATGCTTATTAGGCGAAGTTTATATTATATCATGCTTGCAATATCAAGTGCAATATTTAAGTATTTTTCTCTTGAATCCATTGTCACAACCCGATTTCTTGATTCCCACTCCAAACAGTCAAGATTATCTTCTGCGTATAGAAATTGATAAACCTCAATATTTCTAAATTGCCCCACCGCCATAATTGAAGCACATTCCATTTCAACGGTCAAGCACCCCTCGCTTTTACGTTTGAGCATATTAATTTTCGTTTCACGGAAAATAGCGTCAGTTGTCCATGTTTTAGCTTTTATGTGCGGTAAACTTAATTCCTGCATAATCTGTGACAATCTATCTGCTGTTTTAATTTCGACATAATCACTTGCTTCTAAATAATGATAACTTGTGCCCTCATCCCTGTAAGCAGCAGTCGGGATTATAAAATTACCTGACGAAATATCTTTATCAAGTGAACCGCACGTACCGAAGAACAAGATTTTTTTCGCTCCTTTTACAATCATCATTTCAAGCAATGCAGCAGAAGCAGACCCGCCCATTAAATTTTCATATACTGCTAATGTTTTATTCTTATGTTCAATTCTATATATTTTTCTCGGTTGAGTGTTAGACAAATAGCTGATTATTTCTGTGTCTTTACGGTTTTTAACTAACTCTATAATTTTATCGTCAAAAATTGCAACTGTTGTTCCGGGAAAGCTTTCAATTCTTGATACAAGGTGTTGCGGATTTAATATTGCTTCTGATTCTAAATCAAATGCGTTTATTATACTCATTATCAACCTCCTATTATATAAATACACTTTACTTCATTATATCAAAAAAATGCAATAAGTCAACAAAAAACCGTGTAACCTCTTGATTACACGGTTTTCAAAAGTTGTCTTACGACACCGCCCCTTAATAATCGGGGGTGTTTTTATGTTTTACATTGCCATCGACAAGAACCGCTTATATTCCTTAGAATCCTGACACCTTGTCATACCTGTCTGCTCGGTTATGAAGCCCTGCCGTGTCAATCTCGCTAAGTCTTGGTCTAACGAGAACATTCCCTTTGATTTACCGGTTGTAATCACCGACGGAATCTGGAATATCTTATTTTCACGAATCATCGAACCGATAGCGTCGGTACACGACATAATTTCAAGAGCCGCAACACGCCCACGTCCGTCAGCGGTGGGAACAAGCGTCTGCGAGATAACCCCGACAAGTGAGTTCGCCAACTGTGAACGGCACTGCCCCTGCGAGTGAGGGGGGTAAACGTCGATAACACGGTCAAGGGTTTCCGCCGCACCGGTGGTTTGCAGGGTTGACATAACCAAGTGACCCGTTTCCGCCGCTGTAACCGCCGCATTAATAGTTTCATAGTCACGCATCTCACCGACCAGGATAACGTCCGGGTCTTCACGAAGTGCGGCACGCAAAGCAACTGCAAAGTTGTCTACGTCAACCTTAATTTCACGCTGGTTAATCATCGACTGTTTATGAGTATGCAAATACTCAATCGGGTCTTCAATGGTGATGATATGCGAGTTTTTAGAGCGGTTAATATGGTCAACCATTGCCGCAAGCGTAGTCGATTTACCCGAACCGGTAGGCCCGGTTACGAGAACCAATCCACGTGGGCGAAGTGCAAATTCACCAAGGAGAGGAGGCAGTGACAAATCCTTCAACGTCGGAATGTCATTACGAAGCAAACGAAACGCAATCGCATGATACCCACGCTGGCGATATACGTTGACCCTGTGCCTGTGCCCTGCAACAGACACGAACGAGAAGTCGGCGTCCTCACCCTTTTGAATAATCTGCTTATGCTTGATTGATGTAATCTGGTTGATGATATTAATAATCATCGGCTCGTTAAAATCCGGATACCCCGAAAGTTTCTTAATACTGCCGTGCAGTCGAACTATAGGGGGTAAACCCGCTGTAAAGTGTACGTCGGAAGCCTCTAATTTACGTGCCTCATCAAGAATGTCATTAATGTCAATGTTTTTCATGTGCCGCTCTCCTTAGTTTTAATATTATAAAATTAAACAGTATACGTAGCCTTTACTAACTCGTCCATCGTTGTTTTTCCTTCAAGAACCATCTCGGTTACGTTGTCACGGAGCAGCTTTGTACCGTTCTTCTTAGCAAGCTCACCGATTTCCTCAGCCGTGCCGTTCTTGGAAATACATTCTTTAATAGCGTTACCCGGGATAATAATTTCATGAATAGCGGTTCTCCCTTTATACCCCGTTTCACGGCAAGCCTTGCAACCCTTAGGTTTAGCCGCCTTTATCTTAACAGGCTCGGTCTTGTTCACCAATCTTAAATCGGCAGGGTCAGAAAGAGTTACCTCCTCCGCACACTGCGAACAAAGCACCTTAACAAGACGCTGAGCAATAACACCGACCAAAGAGGACGCAACCATGTACGGGGCGACACCCATATCAACAAGACGGAGAATTGTTCCCGCCGCATCATTAGTATGCAGGGTTGACAGAACCAAGTGACCGGTAATCGCCGCACGAATTGCAATGTCGGCGGTCTCACCGTCACGAATCTCACCCACCATTACAATGTCCGGGTCCTGACGAAGAATAGCCCTTAACGCAAGAGCGAATGTATACCCGGCTTTCACGTTCATCTGGCACTGGTTAACACCGTCGATTTTCTTCTCCACCGGGTCTTCACAGGTAACGACGTTTACGTTAGGCTTAGAAAGCTCACCGAGCGTCGCATAAAGAGTGGTGGATTTACCCGAACCGGTAGGACCGGTAACAAGCATAACCCCGTGCGGACAACGGATAATTTGTTTAAACATTTCATAGTTATGCTCGGTCATTCCGAGTTCCTTAACACCTCTCGTCTTTTCATCGGCAGTAGATAAAAGACGCATAACCACTTTCTCGCCGTAAACCGAGGGGACGGTAGACACACGCAGGTCAAGGTTTATACCCTCAATCTGAACACCGAAACGCCCGTCAAGGGGAATACGCTTTTCGGCGATGTTCATGCCGCCTAAGATTTTAACACGGGTCACGAGCGAGCTGTGTACTGTCGGTTTAACCTGCATTTTCTCAATACACTCGCCGTCTATTCTGAAACGAATTCGTGTTCTGTCCTTGAACGGTTCGATATGTATATCCGAAGCGTTTGAGCGGAACGCCGATTCAACAAGGGTGTTGACCAGCTTAACAACAGGAGCATTATCGACAGCTTCTCCGCCGGTAGCCTCCTCCTGTGCCGCCGCAAGAGCCGCATTAGCGTCATATTCCTTGTTAATGTCGTCCATAACCTCGCTTTCCGTGCTTGCGGAATAGGCTTTTTCAATAGCCTCGGTAATGGACGATTTAGTAGCAAGCATGGGGTGAATTTCCATACCTGTTTTAAGCTTCAAATCTTCAAAAACATAGAAGTTTACGGGGTCATTTGTCGCAACATAAAGCCGCCCGCCCGACTGCTTATAAGCAATCAAGCTCTTTTCCTTTGCGACAGCTTCAGGAATTTTCTTAACCGCATCAACGTCAATCTTCGAGGTGGAAAGGTCAACGAAAGCGACCTTCAATCTCGTCGAAAGTGCGTGAACAAGCTGAGTTTCAGAAACATAACCGAGTGAAAGCAGCGTGTCACCGATTTTCATCCCGGGAGTTTCTTTTTGCTTAACTAATGCCTTATCGAGCTGCGACGGTGTGATAAATCCGCTTTCTACAAGCAGTTGACCGATTGGTACATTTTGCATTTGCAATTTCCTTCTTTCTATGTTTATAGAAATCTTCTTGCGTAAAAATTGAATTTATGTTATTATAATGGTATCAATTTAATAATAGGGGACTTTTATATGGAATTCTTCATAATCGTTGTGTTATTTGTGTTTGGGACTGCCATAGGCAGCTTTCTGAACGTCGTCATTCTCAGAACCCCATTAAAACAGCAGTTCACGAAAGGGCGTTCCCACTGTATGTCCTGCGACCACGTTTTAGGGTGGTATGACCTGTTCCCGGTGCTAAGCTGGGTATCCTTACGAGGGAAGTGCCGCTACTGTAAGGCGAAAATTTCACCACGCTACGCCTTGGTGGAAATGCTGACGGGACTGTCATTCGCAGGTGCATTTTTCGTGTTAGACATAACACCCGAATTGGCGTTTTCCCTAATCCTGTTCCCCGTGCTGATTTGTTTAAGCTTCTTTGATTTAGACACCGGTGAAATCGAATACTGGTGTCCGATTACCATTGCTTCCCTCGGAATAATCGCCCTTGTCCTGTCATTCACAGACATTCTCCCCACGGTATGGTACCACCACCTCATAGGGGCTGTAATCGTTTCCATACCCTTCGCCGTGCTTGCCATCCTCGGAATGATGGGAGGGGGGGACGTTCAATTAATGGCAGGAGCGGGACTGCTCTTAGGCTTCAACATAATCCCCGCCGCATTAATCGGAATAGTTTTAGGTGCAATTTTCGGCGTAATCATGAAACTCAGAACCAAACCCACAATTTCCGAAATCGTTTACGACGATGACCCGACACTGTCGGATTTGCCGACTTCGCCGCCGACACTGTCGGATTTGCCGACTTCGTCGGACGCTGACCCCACCGACTCCGATGAGCCAACTCCGCCCGAGGACGGGACGTCCTCAATGGGTACTGTTATAAGGTTCGGGCCGTTCTTAGCAATCGGAATTGCAATCGCCTATTTATTCGGAGATATAATAATTAACTGGTATCTCTCGTTCCTGTCATAAACAACAATTCTTGCTTTAACACGCCGCCCATAATCGGGCGGCGATGTTATTATGCAGCTTCATCAGGGCGGTGGTTCTGCGGTTAAGACATTATACAATATAATATAATCGCCCTGCCACCCGTCATAATCATCTCCACCGCTTAATCTAATCGTATTAAACGGAACACTGGAATTAGTAAGGTTCGTGAAGGTGTTAAGCCCGTGCATTTCAGTAATTATCTCATAATGCTTGACAGGGTCAGTAGGGTTGACCTTAGGCTTCTCCCTCCCGATATTCACAAGAGTTGTAAGGCTCTCCTTGCGTGCTTTTGTGGCATAATCCGGTAAACCTGTTACCGGGTTAATACGAGCGGTATCAATCGTAACTAACATATGCGTTTTCACATTTGAACCCGCACCGGAGGTTGCCGTTCTGATAGAAAGCTCAAGCACAAGATTACTGTAAAACGACGGGTTGAAAACCCGATATTCCTCCAAGAGGACGGGGTCATTTATAATACTTGAAATCGAGGCGGCAGAAAGCCCCTTCAGCCGAATGTTATAGATATAAACCATACTGCTCGGACTGGCGGCTTTTTTAATAATTAAAGCCTGCGGGTTATCCAATGCACCCATGTGGAAAGAACCAAAGCTGGCTAACCCATTCGCCGTAGGTATCGAAGTAGGCGTAGCACTTGCGGTTTCCCTATAATTGAGTGAACCCCAGCTTGCCGCCGACATCCAGAAAATCTTAATATCGGTAGCCGTCATCATCTGCCTCGCCATATAAGATTCCACAGAGGTTGCCACACCCATAGCCTCGGCATCACCCTTAATGCTTGCTCTAATCCGGTTAACAGGCTCGAGCATCATAACAATAGCGGCGGTCAGCAATGTGAATATGGCAATCGCACAGATTAACTCCACAAGGGTGAACCCCTTTTTCGCCCTTAACCTATATAAATGCTTCATAGCTAAACTCCTTTTTTGTGTACAGGCTTAAAGCAACGCTAACACAGCGGACAAGTGGGATTACTGCTCCCTTGGTGAACAAAAACAAACGAATTAGGGCGAGCGGTTTGACCTGTTGCAGCCAAATGTGCTACAAGTAGGGTTCTGGCATCGTCTAAGTCTTTATTACCTGTACTCCCCCCTATAGCTATAACCTCAGCCTCAGAATGATAGCGTGAGTCGTTACCGGTACCGGCATCGTTCTGCGTCAGCCAACCCTTCCATATATCGGATGTACTGTATTTGCCGTTAATCCAAATACTGATACCATAAGTAGTGTTTATACCGGTACCGCCGGATAAATCTATCACTATTTCGGGAACTCCGTAAGAACCGGAAGGCTTGAATTCCACAACGTCCGGTCTATCGGTGGTTATCCCTAATATAGCGGCACTTTCGGGTAAACCAAAGAATCTGAGTATAACCTCACCGGTATGCTGATTGCCGCCGGTACGTTCATCCTGAACGACTATCTGCATGTTAATTATTTTACCTGTATCGTAAAGGCCTTGGTCGCCCGGAATTACCGTTCCGGCAGGGCTGTCGAGATACAAATCATCTTTGCCGTTGTTACTCGGCTTAACATACCCCGGAGTACACTGGAGGTTATTTAAATTATCATTCACCCGATTGACAATTATCCTTCTCAATCCGGGAGGTCCTTGGAGCAACGGTCCGTCACCTCCACCACCTGTCGGCCCACTAAATCTAACGTCCCCGTGGTGTCCATCCATATTAGAAATCTCGAGGTGGTTGGTATGGTCAGCGTCCTCGTCAGAAACTATTTTGTCAATCACAAAAATCGCTTCCTCCCCGTCACTGAACGTCAGCGTAATCGAACCTCCGGAAGACAGCGAGGTTTGCGAACCCGTGCCCAAACGCTCCCTCTGCGTAATCATACTGCGTGAGGTTTCCTTGTTCTGCTCGTTATAATTAATCGAAGCCATCAACAAAGTTGCAACGATTAACGCCATAATGGAAAAAACCAAAATCGCAATAACACACTCGACAAGGGTGAACCCCTTCTTATTCCTCATTTTTATCAAAAATTTCATAACAAATGCCCTCCTGTTGATGCATAAAACCGATTTATTTACTTAACTTAATTTACTATTTATAACTACCTGCCAGTACTCTTGATTATCCATTCCCACTCGGAGTTTGAGACAGGGGGATAACAATCTGTACAAAGCGGATGTCCACAACTCGGCGAGTTTCCGCAGGGCGTTGGCGGTGGAGTAATATTGCCGCCAATATCACACGCCGGTCCCGGAGGAACAGGGTGAACGTGACAGTTACCCATGTTTGCTGTGAGTATTCTGAGGAATTCATCGTTATTCGGTTGCACACCCATGTAATAGAACTTACTTTTCGCCACAAAGCTCGACACAATCATCCCCCCGTATAAAGCGACACCCTGGGCCTCGTTACTGTCAAATACATACTTTGAATACGGAGCATAGATGAACCCGGACATAAACGCACCCTCACCAATGGTTATGCTGTTTAATTTCCCCATGGTGACAAAGAAGATGTTGTTATTTATTCCTCCCGGTCTTATCGCCATTCCCGCACCGTTCCCCGTGCCTATTGTAATATTTTCAAACTGGCTTGCACCAAACAAGTTTTGTATGTCACTACTGGTACAAACATTTGATTTTGTTGTTGGTGTAGCATCTGCCTGCCAAGAACCCAAATCCGTCCGCAGGTTCATAAATCCGTCACATTTGCCGTCCTTCTGTGCGTGAAAGGAAGCACAGCTCACCGCACCGGCTCTGCATTGGAAACCTGTGATAGCGTTCAAAAACCGTGTCATTCCGGTGTTCTGGAAGTTTGTTTCAATCCAACTCGCTCCTCTATTACTGTTGGAATTATCCCAACAATTCTGCCCCGGAGCAAGTGCCATGTTATACGGCATTACAGCATCTCTTGTTTTATCCGACGTACCAAGGGGTCCACCCATAACATAATTTATATTATCGGGAATATCAAAAATAACATTTCCGTCACCTACAGTCAAAACCCATATCTTGAATCTGTTCTCGGTCATATTGCTGGCACGCCACCTGAAATTAAGCGAAGAAACTCCCGGAGTACCAAGGGTGACATATATATCCTTTTTATTGGCACCGAAACCCGTATCAATAATCACGGTGAAAATTCCGTTGTTGCCATCCGGCAGTGTTCCGAAACATTCAACCGCTGTAATGTTACAGCTTTCGTTAATATAAAACACATAGGGTCTTCCCGCAGCAGTAATGGTATCCCCGTTAGAAAGGTTAAAACTTGATGCGTTATTGCTGTCGTCATTTGCTCTTGTATTTGACCAGTCTAACACTTTTTGTCTGTTAGTGCCCACACGTGTGGAAGTCAAATCCCAGTCACGATAACACGGTGACATTGCCGCTTCCCAAAGCAACTTATACTGAACACAGCACATATTGCTGCAGCCTTGACCATTAAACACCTTGTCATTTAAGTCCGCCCTGCTATTCACACATGCGTTCATGGGACGAACGATAGTGGAAAGAGTCGCTTCTGATAATGAGCTTATTACGTTACCCATAACGTAATAAGTGGCATTTCTGGTTGAACCGTCGTTATAAATTAAATCACCGAAAACATATACAACAATGTTATTGCCGAACGGTGTACCGGAACCCTGACCGATTGTCAAATTCCCTCCAACCCTTATTATTCCGGGGTCAGTAGAAGAAACTCCGTTATCAACAACATAATGCTTGGATTCTGCATCGTCATAAGCTAACAACAAATTATGCCACACATTTATTTGCTTTGCACCTGATGCCGGAGTAGTGTAGTGCTTTGTACCTAACAATGTAAGACACTTTGCCGAAGAAACATTACCATACATTTTCACATCTGTATGGAATGCCCTTATTGTAGGTCGGTTGGTACTGCACGTTGAGGGTGCTGTGGGGTCACCGTGGTTACAATCTTTATAGTCAAAGTGAATATCGGCAGCCGCACCCGGTACCTGTGCATTTGTATGACCGCCGTTATACCCCGTAGACGCGATTACTTTTGAGAAACCTACGAACGGTGCAGGAGGTGCCTCTCTCCCTCTAACGCCGAGTGTTCTCGTTAAGGAAACAGTCTTACCGCCATAATTAACAGTAACTCTTATGACAACGTCGTGCATGTCATCGCCTTTGTCAATTGAATAAATATCTACAATTACCTCATCACCGAAGCCGCCGGGCAAAGTCCCTCCCAGCTCCTCCGAACGCAGAACAGCCTGAACGGGACTGCCCCCGTTAAGCATGCCTTGAATAGATTTTTCATAAAAATCATTGAAAGAAGAGCCTGTGCCGTCGTCCACAAACAATACGGTATTCGTAATCATATCAAGCATATTCAATGCAGTTTCATAGGCTTGAATTTCGGTATATTCCGTGACAACGACTGCCCTTTTACTTGTGGTGAAGTAAAACAACGCCGACGCAAGAATAATCATCACAGACATCAATATCAAAACAACGAAAAGCACACTGCCTTTCTTTGACATCAGCCTTTCTACAGGGTTCACTTTTTTCATAATGTCACACTCCATATACAATAATAACAAGCCTATTTTCTAAAATCGATTATTTTAGTTTAAACAAGGGGGTTCTGCCATACGCTCAACACAGTAGAAATCAATCGTAATTTCATACATCTTTTGCGGATTATATTTCGCCGGAACAACAAATGAAACTGCGTCCATTTCAGGGTCGGGATGGTCAACGGTCATGGTTTCCTCCTCGGGAGCACCGTCCGGTGCCATTTCAGCAAACGCCATGGTTTTTATTTTCATTGCCATTTCCTGCTCGAATATATACACAGAAAGTGCATCGAATTCCTCCGGAGTGAGCCAAAGCGAAAACGAAACCGATTGAACTGCCACAGTTTCACCGAACCCGGCAAGGGCCTCTCTCATCGCATGGCGTAATTCCGGGCTGATGTTATTCGCAGTTTCAGCGGTATAATATTCAAACCAACCCTCTACCGACATTCCCCGCATAGTGGCTACCATTTCATCAACAGACGAAGGAGCGGGAGCGTCGTTTTGTTCTCTGCCATCACAGAAAACAGAGGTATCAACAAAGGTTTTATCCTTTATGTCATACATTACTCCCTGCGGAGTATACATCAGCGTAGCTAATGAGGTTGTGCCGATTCCCGTAATTGTAAAACTGTCGAGATTTAACTTAAACGCTCCGGGGTTGTCACCGTAATAATCATTAACCTTGCTGAGCAGCTCCCGAATATACCTGTCTGCTTCAATTTCTGTCATTTCCTCATGGAAAACCTCAGAAAGCTTATCACCCGAATTGTAGGCGTCTAATATCTTTCTGTCCAAGTCTCTCTCGTTTTCATCGTTGAGCTCCGCTTGAAGTGATGCAAGCTCAGCCCTCTTAGTTTCCAAAAGTGCTTGGTTGGGTTCAATATCTCTGTATTGAGGAAGAATGAAGAAGAAGAAACCTGCCACCCCAATAACCACAACTATAATTATAAATATTGCTATTCGTTCTTTTTTGCTTAAAGTCATTACTTTAAACTCCTCTCAAAGTGATTGCCTGTATAAAAATTTCAATAATTTGTTTAAGTGTGCTTACTCAACCTCGACAGCCGTTCTGCCATTGATATTCTGTCCGATAACCGGTGCCTCGGGATTATAAACATACGCAGAGCCGCTTTCATAAGCGTGACCGCTCTTGAGCTTAATAGTCATCGTGACATATAAAACCGAACCGTCCTCAAAGTCGTTTAACACCCGCCACTCATATCTCGGCGAATTGGGGTTGTTACGTTGAGTATTCTCACGGTTCATTTCATCACGGTTAACCGGCTCAACCCAAACCAACGGAATTGTATTCCTGTTGAAATCATACATTCTTGCGACCATCATCGGGTCAAAGTCCTTTGTTAATGTTTTAGTATGACCTCTGTAAACCACCGCTTCAAAGAAGCCTTGCTCTTCTAATGCCTGTGCAAAATCAGCCGGAAAGTCCATGCTGTTTGTGTAGAATGAAAGAGATATGTCATAATCGGTTGTGGTAAAATTTTCAAAATAAACGAACATTGTACCCGTTGAGCCTCTGTTATCAGGTTGTGTATAAGAAGCTTTGTCGTTATAAACTCTTTCCCACGGATAAAAGTATACATATGTATCCTCCCACGGTAAAACAGATTCCACCGCTTCGTGCAATTTTTCTCTTATTTGAGGGAGATACACAGGGGAATAATCGAAAAAGTTCTTCGCCGCCATGACCGAGTATTTATAACTTTCAAATTTCGTAAGAACAGTTCTCTTCTCGTTCATTCTTGTGCGTCTGACCTCCCATTGCTGGTCGGCTAATTGTGCTTCTATAGCCATGCGTTCACTTATTAAGTTGTTGTTGATGTTTAAGAACCACCAACGCAAGCCGAACACAGCACCCGCAGAAACAGCCGCCACTAACAATATCTGAGGCAGGAACATGCTTGCACCTTTTTTAGATTTAACCGCTTTTGATTGCAAAAGGTTGATGTGTTCGTACAGCGGGTCAGCTTTATAGAACGCACCGATTGCGTTGGCATAGCGTGAAAAGTCCAGCTCACAGAACTTAACTATATTATTCGGCATCGCAAGAACGTGTGCAGGCAGATTAAAGGACAATATGGCGTTGGAAAGTGCAACGAAGTCCTTAATTATTCCATAGAACATGATTTGCTTTAACGGCTTTGCCCCCGGTCTTTGCCCGATAAACTGAATCATGCGGAACAGGTTATCGAAAACTGCAATATTTATGTAGTCAGGATTATTTTCATAATCCGACGGGTCTATTTTCACATAACGTGAAAGTGCAACCTGACCATTCTCATAAAGGTTAATGTTGATGAAGTCCACGTCAACCTGAATACACAGGAACGGCATAGCCTCCTTCAATTTCGGTGAGTTGAGGATAAGTCGGGTGATACAGTTATTACTGATGTTGATTTGCTTAAGCTTCATTCCCAGCTGATTGAACAACCCGGTATACCCGTCAACCATTCTTTGCGGACATGCAGTCGCCATCAGCTTAATAATGGGTCTTTTGTCAATGTCAACACCCTCACCCACTATGGAGTAAGAAATGTTATAGTCGTTTGCGATACCCATCTGTGCAATAATCATTGCCTCAATTGCTGCAGTGTTTTTCAGCGACTTGGGCTTGGGAACTTCCATTTCTTTATACAAAATTGCACTCGAGTTAATACAAACCACGATTTCTTTCTCGGAAATCTTCTTCGACTCGAACATGTCGGTCATTTCACCGGCAACAAGCGGAATATTGGTGATATAACCATTGACTATGCTCCCCTCGGGAACGTCACGAGTCTCAACGTCTGTTACACGGATTTTACTGCCTGAGAGCGAACCTCTGACTAATTTTAGTTGTTTGTCTGTAATATCAATAGATAACATAGAGCACCTCTGTCCTTCGTTTTATTTATAATAGATTATTTATTAATTACTCGTTGCCCAAACTGCCGATTGTGCCGTAGATTAACGGGAATATACCTGCTAAAACCAACCCGACCGCTCCACCGAGACATATAATCATAATCGGCTCAAGCATACTTACAAGGGAGGAAATCGCAGAGTCGGCTTCCTCATCATAATAGTCCGCCGTCTTCGACAGAATATTATCAAGGCTTCCCGATTCCTCACCGATAACAACCATTGCCGTAAATATGGGGTGGAAAATATCAATCTTGATTAACGCCGCAGAAAGCGGTTCGCCTCGTTTTACGTTTTCCACAACCTCTTTAAAGCGTTCACTAACGTAAATATTACCGAGGGTTTGTGCCGATTTTTCAATACACTCAACCATCTGCAAGCCCGAAGCAAAAAGGTTCGACATGGTTCTTGCGAAACGAGCGGTGTAAATCGTGCAGATTAAATCTCCTGCTTTGGGGAGGTTTAAAATGCCTTGGTCAAACTTGAATCTCACGCTTGGCGTCTTTAACAAAACTCTTCCGACAATCGCAAGAACTGCTGCACCAATCAAGAGTATATACCAATAAGTCGTCATGAAGTTACTGATGTTCATCAGCACTATCGAAAGCATGGGTATATCACTGGTATCATCGCCAATCATGTCCATGAACATGGGGAATATAAAAGTAAACAAGCCCAAAACAACCGCAACCATCAAAACCGCAAGAATAATCGGGTATATCATGGCACTGCGGATTTTGTTGTTGGTTTTGTTTTCTTTTGCATAGTGGTCAGCAACCCTAACCATAATCATGTCAAGGTTACCGGAAGCCTCACCTGCCGCAACCATGCTGAGGAACAGGTTAGGGAAGCTCCCCGGCTTTGAGGCGAGTGCCTCTGACAGCGACCGCCCTGTTTGAACCTGCTCATAGATTTCGGTAAGCAAAGCCTTAGCTTTTTTGTTAGTCTCCTGTGATACCATTATATGTAGTGCACGAACAATGCTGATACCCGCTACCAGCATGGAGCTTAACTGACGGCACAAAAAAGCAAGTTGTTTCGTTTTATATTTGAAAGTAACGTCACGTGCTTTCTCGCTCATCTCCTTATAGGAGGTTAAGAAAAGCTGCTTGGTCTTCAGCTTTTCAATTAGAGCGTAGTGGTCATCAGCAATCTCTTTCCCTCTGGAAATATTTCCGTTTACGTCGGTGGCAACATACGAATATTGTGGCACAAGCACATCCTCCGTTTCATTCCTGAATAATCGGTAATAATTGTGTGATTTTCGTCAACAAATCATTTGTACTATTATTATATCATATAAGTGTTGCCATTTACAACACAAAATTTTATAAATTTTTGGGTGTGTTTTTTGTGCATTATGCCTAATACACAATGCCGAATTGTTTCACGTCGGGTAACTCATCGAAACAAACCGTCAATTCATGGTTATAAAAACGGTCAAGAGCAGACAGCGTTTTCTCAAGCGGCTTCCCATATTCATCCATAACAAAATTCCCCCGATAAAGCCCCCAGAACAGCCACCACGAATTATCTCGGGCAATTGCGTCGGGAACAGGAACACCGCCGCTTTCAGACACTGCTGCCGGTTTTCTCGATTGCGATGAACCGCTATAACCCCCCGCATATCCGAACCGAACAACCTCAGAATTTATTATATCGTTCTTGTAAACAGTTTCACCGATAACATCAACAAAACCGTCCCCCGGATAATACTTATAACCGCCGCCGCTCCAAACCCATATAACATTGTTTAACCCGTGGTAATAGGTTATTCTCTCAAACACTAACTTCCAAAGCCATATATAATCCTCACCACTGCCCGACCACCAATATAACCCACTGCCCCCGTCGGGAATGGGGTTGAACAAAACCGGAATATCTTTTTCGGAAAGCCGCTTCAACTGCACGGCAATTTCATCAATATCATCGATTAACAAAACACAGGCAATCGGTATTTGCCCCTGCTCAGCCATTTCCACCAACTGTATTTTATCCATTCGGTGAACCGCTTTATCAGTAACAGCATAACTTAATGAAAGTGCCGTATCCGGAATAATCCACCTCCACGAAAAACCGACAATACCCCCGCAATTGCTCCATTCCATAGCTAACTCAATTTCCCTGTTTTCGTCCTTGTCCCCTTTATAGCCGTGTGTATACCGTGCCAAATCCCCGAAACGGATTGCGGGATAACGTCCCGTCGCCTCTCGAACCGCCTCTAATTCCGCATTGGTGTTCACCGTGCAATATTGCCCGGTTAATATCTTACTGCCGTATATCGTATTAAGATAATCGAAGGTACACTGTGCAGAAATCGACGGAGACGGGGTGGTTAACTTAGGAGTGGTTTTATACCGCTCACTTGACACCGAAAACGAGTCCTCGATTAAAACCCCCTCTATTTCCGCCTCACCCTTAAGAACCATGAAAATCAGCTCATTCCTCCCAAAAGGCAGATAAATGTTATCAATATAATAATCTACATAATCCTCATCATCGCTTACATAAAATGCACCAAACGTCTCCGAACCTGCCGAAAACGCAATAACAGCGTCCCCCCTCGCCCTGACCCATATGCGATAATGCTGGGCAGAGGTTATATCCGCATTAACAAAAAAGCCGCCGCCAATTTCAAGAAAATAAGGCTCCTCCGGTTGATATTCCCAGCGGAACGTGCGAATGCTTAAGTCGTACTTTCGGGTGCGATATTTATTCGGTATATTTTCCTTAGGGAATGCACAATCGTCCTCGCCTCCCTCCGAACCCGTCACAGCGGGAGCAGCCGATAAAGGATACTTAATATCCGAACACGCCGTCAAAAATATCAATGTCACGATTAATAATGACAATACTTTTTTCATTCAATAACCGCCTTTACATTTAATAATTAATATGGTACAATATGTAAAAATAAATAAACGGAGAGAATTATGGCTAATCTAAATCAAAACTTCCTAAATCTTAAAGAAAGCTACCTTTTTATTGAAATCAGCAAACGTATCAAAGAGTTCATGAACAACAACCCCGACGTTTCACTAATCCGAATGGGTATAGGCGACGTCACTCAACCGTTAGCACCCGCAGTTGTTGAAGCGGGATATAAGGCATTCGCAGAAATGGGGGTCAAAGCCACATTCCGAGGTTATGAGGATTCGGGAAGAGGGTATGAATTTCTCAGAGAAGCCGTCGCAGGCTACTATAAATCATTCGGCGTGCAAGTCCCTGTTGATGAAGTATACATCGGTGACGGTGCAAAATCCGACTGCGGAAATATCGGCGATATATTCTCCGCCGATAATATTGTTCTCGTAACCGACCCGGTTTATCCCGTTTATGTTGACGCAAACGTCATGAGCGGCAAGAAAGTCCTGTTTACCGACTTCGTCGGTTCTTCACTTCCGGAAAAAGTTGACATAATTCACCTCTGCTCCCCGAACAATCCCACAGGTGCGGCATACACATACGAACAGCTTAAAAAATGGGTGGACTACGCATTATCGAATAAAGCAGTGATTATTTACGATGCCGCTTACGAGGCGTTTATCACAGAGCCCGACAAACCGAGGAGTATATTCTCAGTTGAGGGGGCGAGGAGTTGTGCTATAGAAATCTGCTCATTCTCTAAAACCGCAGGCTTCACCGGAACACGTTGCGGCTACACAATAATCCCGAAAGACTTAATGCTATACACAACCGACAACACCGAAATGCCTTTGTATAAATTATGGGAACGCAGACAGGGCAGTAAATTCAACGGCGTGTCCTACCCCGTCCAACGGGCGGCTGAGGCGGTGTTCACCCCGCAAGGGATTCAGCAAACACAGGAAACCATCAGTTATTACCGAGGAAATGCCGCAATTATGATGAAGACCTTGTCCGAGCTTAAAATCACATTTACAGGCGGCATAAACTCACCCTATGTATGGTTCAAATGCCCGAACAACATGGACAGCTGGGAATTTTTTGATTACATGCTAAAGGAAATTAATGTAGTCGGCACACCCGGTGCAGGCTTCGGTGAGAACGGTGCAGGCTGGTTCAGGCTGACAGCGTTCAACACAAAGGAAAACACGATTGAAGCAATGGAAAGGTTGACGAAATTATTAAGCTGATAAAAAATAAATATGTATGGCGGGTGTTAATAATAATCGCAGTTTTATTTTCGTTAGGCGTGGGCTGGGCAGTGTTTTTGACAGTGAACATGTTGATTGTTATTAACACACCCCTGCCCCCGAATGAAAAGGACTATACCGTAATTGTTTTAGGCTGCAAGGTTCTGAAAAGCGGCAGACCGTCGGACATGCTTACCCAAAGGTTAATCGGAGCGTTAAACCTGCTTAACGAAAACGAGAACTACGTTTGCGTGGTGACAGGCGGACAAGGACACGACGAACCCCGCCCGGAAGCCCACGTAATGCGTGATTGGTTAATCGAAAAGGGTATTTCCCCGGAAAGGATTTTCATTGAGGACTTGTCCGTTAACACTCATGAAAACCTCAACCTCGCATATGAAGTAATCACCGAAAACAACCTGCCCGAGGACGTTATAATCGTTTCCGACGGGTTTCACCTGTGGCGTGCTAAGATGACAGCCAACAGACTATTTAATGAAGTGCATACGTTCGCTTCATACACCTACAAACGAATGATAATCCCCTATTGGATTAGAGAATGGGCAGCCCTCACCCGTGATATATTGTTGTATTAATTGTCAACCGCCTCATACCCGCAGTTTTCCTTAGCACAATAGATTTTCTTGTCCTTACCTGTTTTCTTAAACAGTGTAGAGTCACATTTAGGGCATTTGTCGGGAACAGGTGTATCCCACGTCATAAACCCACATTCAGAATAATTTTCACACCCGAAGAAAGGTTTACCTTTCTTCGATTTTTTTGCAAGCATTTTCTTCCCACAGACAGGGCAGCTCCCGCCCGCCTCACTGACAATTTTTTTAGTACCCTTACATTCGGGGAAAGCCGAGCAACCGAGGAACTTCCCGTAAGGCCCGATTTTTATAACCATGTTCTTCCCGCATAACTCGCAGGGAATATCGGTAGGCTCATCGGGGACCTTGACCCGCTTGCCCTCCATTTCAGTCTCGGCTTTGGTGAGAGTTTTCTCGAAATCCCCGTAGAAATCCCGTAATACCTCAACCCACACCTCGTCGCCTATTTCTATTTTATCTAAATTGGTCTCCATTTGTGCGGTGAACTTGGTGTCAACTATATTATTAAAATGCTCTTTCAACAAATCGGTAATCACATTCCCCAAAACAGTGGGTTTTAACTGCTTTTGCTGACGCTCGACATACTGTCGGTCAAGAATAGTTGAAATTGTCGGTGCATAGGTAGACGGTCGCCCAATCCCATTCTCCTCTAACGCCTTGATTAAGCTTGCCTCGGTATATCGGGGCGGCGGCTGGGTGAAGTGCTGATTCCCGGATAAATCAATCACATTTAACTTTTCATTAGCGATTAACGCAGGTAACGCCCCTCCCTCGTCCTTTTCAGCGTCAGCGGCGATATACAGCTTTGTGAACCCGTCGAACGCCACAGTGTACCCGTTGGCCTTGAACAAATACTCACCGGAAACAATATCCGCACTAACCGTGTTTAATAAAGCATTAGCCATCTGGGAAGCCATGAACCGCTCCCAGATTAATTTATATAATTTATACTGGTCAGCAGACAGGGAGGACTTTACCTCCTCGGGAGTAATCTCGATTATCGAGGGGCGGATTGCCTCGTGTGCGTCCTGCGAATTCCCCTTAGACTTATACGCCCTCGGTTTATCGGGCAGATATTCCTTCCCATAAAGCTTATTAATTAAATCAGCCGCCGCCGTCTGTGCATCGGCAGAAACCCGCAAACTGTCGGTACGAATGTAGGTGATTAGCCCCACCGCTCCGTGCTTCGCAAGTTCAACCCCCTCGTATAACTCTTGTGCCGCTTTCATGGTTCTCTTAGAATTAAACGACAGCTTACCCGAAGCCTCCTGCTGAAGAGTAGACGTGGTGAACGGAGGAGCGGGCTGTTTTTTCCGAGTGGACTTCTTCACACCCTTTACAATAAACTGAGCGTCCTTTAAATCGTCTAAAACCTTATCAGTGACCTTTTTATCAGAAAGCTCAATTTTTTTCCCGCTAATTTCCGTTAGCTTTGCATTGAACGGTTTTTTATTGTTATCGGTGGTGAACTGTGCATCAACACTCCAGTATTCCTTTGCCACGAACGCTTCAATTTCCTTTTCGCGGTCAACAATCAACCGAACCGTCACCGATTGAACCCTACCCGCCGACAACCCCCTGCGGACTTTTTTCCACAAAAACGGCGATAGCTTATACCCCAATATCCTGTCAAGGATTCGCCTTGCCTGCTGTGCATTGACTAAATCCATATCAAGGCTTCTCGGATTGGTCATCCCCGTATTAATGCCGCTTTTTGTAATTTCGGAAAACGTCACCCGAATAGGCTCGGCAGTGTCCAACCCCAATATATTCGCTAAATGCCACGATATAGCCTCGCCCTCACGGTCAGGGTCGGTTGCGAGATAAACCGTGTCCGAGCTTTTCGCATTGGTTTTCAATTCCTTAATGAGGCTTGCCTTTTCTTTTTTATTCTCGTATAAAGGCGTAAAATCCCGTTCAACGTCCACCCCAAGCTTAGACTTAGGTAAATCACGGATATGCCCGACAGAAGCGATTACCTTATAATCCTTGCCGAGATATTTCCCTATTGTTTTCGCCTTTGCCGGCGATTCTACTATAACTAACTTTGACAAAGCTTCTCTCCCGGTTCATAACAAATTATCCCTGCCGCAACAGCCGCATTGAGCGACTCTGCCCCCTTTATGGGAATATATATTTTCTTATCACATAACGATATAACTTCTTTTGAAATGCCTCTGCCCTCATTCCCGATAACAACTGCACTCTTTTCAGCGAACACGGTTTTATTAAGCGGCTGTGCCTCCTCGTCCAAAACCGTCGCATAAATGGTAAAACCGGCTTCTTTTAAATCGGACACAGCGTCACCATTATAAACCGGCACCCTGAACACAGAACCCGCCGAAGCCCGTATAACCTTACCGGAAAACACGTCAACGCCGCTCCCGAATAATATCACACAATCCCACCCGAACGCCTCACATGAGCGAAGTATCGCTCCCACATTCCCGGGGTCTTGCACATTATCAAGTACAATTACCCTTCGCAGGGGGTGAAACCCGTATTGCTGTGCTTTCCTGCGGAACAAAACGTGAATACCCTGCGGTGTCTTTGTATCGGAAATATATTCGCTCAACTCGTCGGTTATTACAACCCCCGATAATTTACCGATGTTTTTCTGAGTTACCAAAACACGAACCGGCTCAAATCCCGCCTCAATTGCTTCATTGACTAATTTCTCACCCTCTACAACGAAGCAGTCACGGTCACAAGAGCGGAATTGTTTAATAATCGGGTTTTGTCTTGACGTTATAATCATATTATGTTATCATTATCCTATGAAATATTCTGAATTATCTAAACTCGACGGGGACTTCGGATTGGTATATAATCCCGAAACCCTCACACTTACAGGTCAAATCAACGGTTACAGCGTGGTTATTATTGACGATAAAAACACAAGCGAGTTTGTCCTTGCTGTTTTTGCAGACGGTGATACCCACTCCCTTGATTTCCTGCCCAAAAACGCAATACAGCATTACAAGGCAGACGGGCGACTGATACTTTTTCGGTTTTCCTCGTATCCTATGTCACAGGAAAACCTGCCGTTATTAATCGACACAATAAACGCTGTACACGGTGAGGCGACCCCCACAGATATGTCGTTGATTACATTCGGCGAAAAACCCCCGAAAAAGCCCGCAGACGCTGTTAAAATTTTGAAGATAACCATCACCGTTTGTGTGTTTGCGGCGGCGGCAATCGTGATTTTCTTCGCACCCACGACAGTGCTTCAAAAATCCTTGATAGCTTTAGCGGCAGGTATAATGGTGTATATTTTCTATTTTCGGAAAAAGCCCTAAAAAGCTGTATAGTTACATAACTATACAGCTTAATTATTTATACTGCGGTTTTGGCTTTTTCGCAAAGTGCTGTGAAACCGGCTTCATCGTTAATCGCTATTTCCGAAAGCATTTTGCGGTTCAGGGAAATATCGGCTTTCTTTAACCCGTTGATGAACGTCGAATAATTCATACCGTTCATTTTACACGCTGCAGAAATTCTCGTAATCCACAATCTGCGGAAGTCACGCTTTTTTAATCTCCTGCTGATATAGGCATACTGCCCGGATTTATATACCGCTTCTTTTGCGGTTTTAAAGAGCTTGCTTTTCCCGCCCCAATAGCCCTTTGCGAGCTTCAGAACCTTGTTCCTTCTTTTACGGGTTGCAAGTGCACCTTTTACTCTTGCCATGATTTTTTATCCTCCTTTATTGTTAACGTACACGTTTATTTGTATGGTATTAATGCTTTTACGTTTGGTGCATCGGCTTTGTCGATATATCCGGCAACCCTGTTGATTCTTTTGCGTTTGGTGTCCTTTTGTGTAAGCCTGTGGCGGCGATTAACTCTCGAGTACTTTACCTTACCCGTTTTGGTGAGCTTGAAACGCTTTTTCGCTCCGCTATGGGTCTTAATCTTGTTTTTCATCGGTTGAACCCTCCTCCTTTTTTTTCACTTTCTCTTTTTCTTTATTGGCTTTAGCGGGCTTATCCGCTTTCGGGTGAATAACAGTGGTATAGAACCTACCCTCTAATTTTGACGGTTTCTCGTCAGAAACACCCACCTCACTGCACGCCTCTTTGAACTTCTCCATCAGCTTACGCCCCAAATCAATGTGCGTAACCTCTCTTCCCTTGAACCTAATCGTCACTTTAACCTTGTCGCCTGCTTTAAGGAACTTAACCGCATGCCCGACCTTCGTGTTGAAGTCGTGGGTGTCGATATTGAGCGACAGCCTAACCTCTTTCAAAAGCGTCTGCTGTTGGTTTTTACGCTGGTCCTTCTCACGCTTTCCCTGTTCAAAGCGATACTTCCCGTAATCCATAATACGGCAGACAGGCGGAACGCCTTGAGGTGCTATCATAACAAGGTCAAGGTTTGCCTTGTCCGCAAGTGCTTGTGCGTCCTTCGTGGACATAATGCCGAGAGCCTCACCGTCTTCGCCGACAACACGGACTTCCGGTGCTTGAATGTCATCATTAAGAGATAAATTCTTTGTGCTGATAAAAGTACCCTCCGTTCAAAATAAAAAACACAGGGAATACTCCTGTGCTTAATAAAATCTAATAAGACTTCATAAACAGCCTTTCAGCATAAATAAGCCGATAAGGCACGGGAGCTTCCGTTTTCGTTTACATAACGCTTTATATTATAATTGATATTTTCCGCTTTGTCAATAGTTTTTAAAAATATTTCTTGACAAATTAAAAAAAACATGATATACTGCCAAAAAAGAGGGAGTCACTATAGCTTGTGGCTGAGAGGAAACGGATTGACGTTTCGACCTATAACCTGATGCGGATAATGCCGCCGTAGGGAAATAGACTTTTGCGTATGTACACAATTACGCCCCTTTTAATAACATAAAGGGGATTTTTTATATGAAAAACACAAAAGTATTAACACTTGTCGAATGTGCGATAATGCTCGGACTTGCTGTAGCATTAAGTATGATAAAGGTGTTTGAAATGCCAATGGGCGGCTCGGTGACGTTATTGTCAATGCTGCCGATTGTATTAATCTCAATCAAATACGGTGTAAAAATCGGATTACCGGTGGCTTTCTTATTCTCAGCGATTAAATTTGCCACAGGCTTCTGGGTCAGCGTAGTCCCGTGGATTAAAGAACCCTACGCCCTTGTTACCTCTGCGGCTCTCGATTACTTTATACCTTTTACATTATTGGGGTTAGCAGGGCTGTTCCGATACAAAACAACAACCGGTTGGTGTGCAGGTATAGCATTAGTAATCTTTGCCCGTTTTTTATGTCACTTAGTATCGGGAATAGTAATATGGGGTCAATGGGCAGAGGATATGACCCCATTTATGTATTCCCTCGGGTACAACGCATGGTACATGCTTCCCGAGTTAATCCTCACAATGACAGGGGCTGTTGTGTTATTGAAAGCACCCCATGTGAGAAAAATCTTCACTCCGGTACAAACATAGTGCCTAACATCTTTTTAAAATCCCTCAAGGCGACAAGGTCATCCTCGATTTTTTGGCTTGTTTCGTCCTCGTGCGGAAAAAGCGACATCTTTTCCAACACATAAATGAAATATGTGACACTGTTAAACACGTCCGCACGTGCCCTTCTTTGTTCGTCTGCCAACACTTTATAATCCATAAAATCCACCCTTGAAAACGTATTTTTATCCGCTTTTTGGATAAATATAAATATATCCGATTTTTATTGGTACAATAAACAGTATCAGAATTACAGATATATTTTTAGGTGGTTTCAGATGGTATACAGGCACATTCGTGACTTGAGAGAAGATAACGACATAAAACAGATAACAATAGCAAAGCACTTGGGGGTTGCACAAAACACCTATTCTCAGTATGAGAACGGGAGCATTGACATTTCCCCCGAGGTGCTGATAAAGCTTGCGAATTTTTACAATACCAGCGTGGATTATTTATTAGATTTAACCGATGAAAAGAAGCCATATCCCAAAAAAACGAGAGGAGTTATGTAAAACTCCTCTCGTTTTTTCACGCAGTTCTCACACTAACTTCATCTGCACATCAAAAAACCACCTTATACCACATTTTTCTTATATATCTTCTAAATGCTGTCTCATATCCCGAGAACCGTGTAGAATTCGATATATTTCAATCTTTCGATTTTCTTCATCAACGGTATAAAAAGTCAAATAGTCGCCAACGTTTAATTTGCGATACTCAGGATTCGGGATATACTTTGCACCGATATAAGGTTGTTCTTTCAAAAGCAGCAATTTCTTATCAAGTTTTTCAAAAAAAATCGCCGCTGTGCTTGGATAAAACTGACTTAAATAATCATCAATTTCTATTAAATCACGGTCTGCACCGGGCAAAAACTTTACGTCATACCCCATAACCGTATTTTCTCCTAAACTTCCCGAACACTTCCTCATGGGTAAGTCTTTCATTTGTTCTTTCGGCTTCAGCTTCGGCAAGCTTAAGCTCTTTTAACACATATTGTGTATGCAGAAAATCACGGCAGAGATTATAATCATCAATGCTCATTAAGACGGTTTCGCTTTTACCGTTGTTTGTAACGATAATGTGTTGATGCTCTTTTACCATCCTTGCGAGTTCTGAATAATTGTTCCGCAAATCCCTGACAGGTCGGGCATGAATATCATACATAATAAAACTCCTCCCGTTTTTCTTTATTGTATCGCAATTTGGGAACGATGTCAACCCCTCTTTCACACCAACTTCATCTGCACATTCCCCATTACCCCTGCCACGGGAACGGTTTTGGTAACATACTTCTCCTTATCCCGAATAATCCCCTCGGTATAAACCCGTGCAGACTCTAACTCAGTCTTGGTCAGCCTCATGACCTGAACCCCCTGCGTATCCCGAGTAGACTTAGGTAAAACCAACGCAGACGAAAAAATCATAACCTTACCGGCGGCGGATTTGAGAACAAATTCGCCGTCTTGATTTATCTTAAACATCGCAACCAGCGGAGAATCCACGTTTAATGAATTGGCTAACTTTTTCCGCTTTGTCTTAGTTTCAAAGGAACTCAAGGGAACCTTGGCACATTTCCCGTTTTTGAAAAAGCTTATAATCGTCTCACTATAATCGCTTGTCACAACCATAGCGATTAGCCTTTCATTCTCCTCGAAATCTAATTTCGACGGGATATAATCCCCCATTAAAGAAGCCTTGGTATCATCAAAATCATTCACCCTCGACTTATACGCCACACCTAACGACGTGAAGAACAACAGCTCATCACGGTTATTCACCTCGAAATGTGCCGCAATGCCGTCCCCCTCTTTTAACTTCTGCTCCCCACCCATACGAAGCGACAGGGGCGTGATTTTCTTGAAATACCCCTCCTTAGTCAGGAATATGTTCACCATATAATCGGGAACAGCCTGTTCAATTTCAGCCTTGGCTTCCTCAGCTTGCTCCTCTAAGTAAATCAGCTCACTGCGGCGTTCCTTACCGAACTTCTTAGCAATATCTTTTAAATCGGCAATAATTATCGCCTTAATTTTTCGGTTGCTCGAAAGAATATCCTCCGCCTCAGCAATGGCGGCTTTTAACTCGTCAATCTCATTAGTGCGTTTCAGAATATACTCACGGTTAATATGCCTAAGCTTAATCTCCGCCACATAATCCGCCTGCACCTCGTCAATCCCGAACCCCACCATAAGGTTCGGAACAACCTCGCTCTCCTCGTCGGTTTCACGAATTATTTTAATCGCCCTGTCTATGTCCATTAAAATCTTGCGTAACCCGTTAAGTAAGTGCAGCTTATCTTTCTTGCGGCTCATCTCGAAATATACCCGCCGCTTAACACATTCAGTGCGGAACGCCACCCACTCGCTTAAAATCTCACTGACCCCCATAACACGAGGGTTCCCCGCAATCAGTATGTTGAAATTACACGAGAACGTGTCCTGTAACGGTGTAAAGCGAAACAGCTTCCGCATAAGCTCATCAGGGTCAACCCCTCTTTTAAGGTCAATAGTCAGCTTTAACCCGGATAAGTCAGTCTCGTCACGGGTATCATTAATTTCCTTAATCTTGCCCGCCTTAACCTGCTCGACTATTTTATCGATAATTGCTTCCACAGTCGTAGTCGGCGGAATTTCAGTAACCTCTATGCAGTTCTCGTTTTTGTCATACACCCACTTAGAACGCACTCTCACCGCACCCCGTCCGGTTTCATAAATCTTGCGTAACTCATTTTCATCGTGAATAATCAGCCCACCCCCGGGGAAATCAGGTGCATTAAGTGTGGTAATCGGGTCATGCTCAGGGTCTTTCATAAGCGATATAGTCGTCTCGCATATTTCCGCTAAATTAAACGGACAAATATTACTCGCCATAGAAACAGCAATCCCTATATTAGAGTTGACTAAAATCGACGGGAACTTCACCGGTAACAGAACCGGCTCACTCATGGTACTGTCATAGTTCGGGACAAAGTCCACGGTATCACGGTCGATTTCACCGAATACCTCCGCACATAACGGTTCTAACTTCGCCTCGGTATAACGTGAAGCGGCATAAGCCATATCACGGGAATACGCCTTGCCGAAGTTTCCCTTGCTGTCGATATAAGCGTGCAGGAGCGACTCATTCCCCCTTGCCAAACGAACCATCGTTTCATAAATCGCAGAATCCCCGTGCGGATTAAGTCGCATAGTCTGCCCGACAATATTTGCAGACTTGGTACGTGTCCCCGAAAGCAACCCCATTTTATACATGGTATAAAGCAGTTTCCTATGAGATGGTTTAAACCCGTCAATCTCGGGTAACGCACGGGAAACAATCACGCTCATTGCATAAGGGAGATAATTCTCCTCAAGCGTTTCTACAATATTCTTTTCATTAACCTCGCCCGCACCCTCGATATAGGCTTTGTTTTGAACTTCTTTCTTTTTCATATATCATTCTCCGTGTTTTACTGCTCCCGTCGGACATATTTCAAAACATTTCGTGCAATCCCCGCAATCGCCATATTCATCGTATAACTGTACCTTCGTGTCAAACCCACGATTAATAAATCCCCGCAAGTGCTTGTCACATACTTTCACGCACAATCCGCATAATATACACTTGTTTGGGTTGCTCTCCCCGACATACTTACCCGGCTGAACATTGTATTCGTTTGCATATTTTATTAACTTACAATCATTATAAGCCTTGCACCCGCATTCTAAACACCTGCCCGCTTCTTCCCGAAAATCCGCACAGCGGGGCTTTTTTTCATAATCGGCGAAATCATCACAACTCTTCTCGGATTTTACAAGATACGGCGAATTGTTTATCGGGGTGATGAGGGCATCGCCCCCTACAAGATATTCATTAACAATTTCCGCACATTTCCGCCCGTCACCGATTGCCTTAACGGCAATCCCCGTCCCTAACATATCCCCGATTGCGAACACGTTATTAATATTCGTACTATAGTCGCCGTTTACAACAAGCCCATCAAACCCCTGTAAATCCGCCTTCTGTCCGATTGCGGTAATGACCACATCAGCTAAACCGTCGGGGATTTCATGAGGTTGGGTTTCAAACATAAAGACCACACCCTCTTTTTCAGCGTCACTAACCTCATGTGCGGCGGCAGGCATAACCTCCCGTGTACGGCGATAAACACAATACACTTTTTCAGCCCCCTGCCGAACAGCAACCCGACAAGCGTCCATGGCGGTATTCCCGCCCCCGATTACACAAACTTTTTTACCCACAATATCAGGTAATTCTCTTAAATATTCAATCCCGCCTATTTCACCCTCTATGCCTAATTTAATAGACTTCCACGCACCGACTGCCACAATAACAGCATCATACTTATCACGAACATCATCAAGCTTAACCCGTGTATTATTCTTGAATACCACCCCGGATTTTTCTATAACATCGATTTCTTTTTGAAGTGTTTCTTTCGGCAGGCGAAACTCGGGAATTCCGTAACGCAGCATACCGCCCATCTCCGGCATAGCCTCATAAATCGTGACAGCATGTCCCTTCAGCCTAAGATAATACGCCGCCGACAATCCCCCAACCCCACCACCAACGACAGCGATTGTTTTCCCCGAATAATTGTGAATTGTGAATTGTGAATTGTGAATTGCCAAGTCCCCGATATATTGTTTCAAAGCCGCAATTGATATAGGCTCATCGACTAATTTTCTGCGGCAATCCTTCTCGCAAGGTCGAGGGCAAATTCGCCCGATTGAAGCGGGGAACGGCACTTTCTCTCTTACTAAATTCCACGCCCCCGTATAATCGCCGTCAGCGATTAACTTAACATACCCCATACAATCACTCTCAGCGGGACAAGCGAGGGAGCAAGGCGGCTTACAGTCACCGCAATGGTCGCTTAAAAGCAGTTCCAGTGTGGTTTTACGGTTTTTGCGAACCCAATCGCTATCTGTATTAATAACCATGCCGTCTGTTACAAAAGTCGCACAAGCCCGAAATAATTTCGGACTGCCCACGATTTCTACAATACAAATCCCGCACGCCCCGAACGGCTCCGCTTTTTCATAATAACAAAATGCGGGAATTTCAATGCCGTTCTCCCGTGCAGCTTCAAGAATGGTCTTGCCCGGTTCGGTAATTATTTCTATATTATTAATTGTTATTCTCATTGAAAAATCACCGCCCAATTTCCCATTAACTCCGTATTATCTCCATAAATCGTTTGTTTCTCTCTAAACCAAACTTAAACAAAGGCACACCAATAATTGTAATTACCACCAACTGACCTATACCGACGAAAATCATATTCAGCCACAGCGGAAACGGAACACCCACAAAATATGTAAGCATTATGCCTACAAGAACAGCATTGGTGACCACAGGCAACAGTGAGGCGAGCCAAATATTTTTAATTCTGCTCATTGGGAACACAGCCAAAGCTGTCCCCGCTGTTCCTAAAACAACATCAACCCACCCAAAAGGGCTGGCTATAAAATTCGCAATCAAACACCCGATAATCATAGGGACACAGAACACAGGGTTGTAAAAGCAGAACAGCACGAGTATTTCCGAAAAGCGGAACTGGACTTCACCGAACGCCAACGGGTTAATTAGGGTAAGTGCGACATAAGCCGCCGCCAAAACTGCTCCGAACGCAATTTCTTTGACTGTGATTTTCTTGGTTTTTTCCATGATTTTTATCGGACGTCACGTAAGGGACGTCCCCTCCTTGTTTTTTTACGGTGGTTATCAAGGTGCGGTCGCTTGCGAACGCATGAACACCGTTTATTTATATAAACATCAATGCTTATATTTCTTATTCATTTGTATACCTGTATTTCATAAAACCACCCATATAAATTGCAGCCTACATTCCCCTCCTTGGAGGGGTGGACGCGAAGCGGACGGGGTGGTTTCCCGTAGGGGGCGATGCCCACATCGCCCCGTATCATAAACACCAACACAGAAACAACCCCTAACTAATATCCGCCACCTCTAAATACTGACTGCCGTACTCACTAATATAATCCTTCCTCCCCTGCAAATTATCCCCCAGCAATAAATCAAACATCTCCTTAGTGCGTTCCATACAAGTCGGCGTAACCTTAATCAGCCGCCGTGTATCGGGGTTCATGGTAGTCAGGCTCATCATATCAGGCTCATTCTCACCCAACCCCTTCGACCGTTGAATGGTATATTTCTTCCCGTCCAATTTTTTCATAATCTTGGCTTTTTCCGCCTCGGTATATGCGAAATAAGTATTGTCTTTCGTGTTAATCTCATACAAGGGCGACTCGGCAATATAAACCAGCCCCTCTTGAATAAGTGTCGGCGTAAGGCAATACAGCATGGTCAGAATAAGCGTGCGGATTTGATACCCGTCCACATCTGCGTCAGTGCAAATGACTACCTTGCTCCAGCGAAGATTATCAAGGTTAAAAGTCGACAAATCCTTGTTAGACTTTGCACTAACCTCCACCCCGCACCCCAAAACCTTGATTATATCGGTGATAATCTCGTTTTTGAATATCTTGTCATACCCTGCTTTAAGGCAGTTGAGGATTTTCCCCCGAACGGGAATAACCGCTTGAAACTCAGCGTCCCGTGCCAACTTCACCGCCCCTAACGCCGAATCACCCTCCACAATATAAAGCTCACGCTTCGACAAGTCCTTACTGCGGCAATCAACAAACTTTTGAACACGATTAGCAAGGTCAATGTTCCCCGCTAACTTCTTCTTGAGATTTAACCGGGTACGCTCCGCATTTTCACGACTTCGCTTATTTACGAGGATTTGCTCACAAATCCTCAAAGCCTCGTCCTTGTTTTCCAAGAAATACACTTCTAAATTATGCTTGAGCCATTCAGTCATAGCCTCATAGATAAACCGGTTATTGACAGCTTTCTTGGTCTGGTTTTCATAACTCGTCTGTGTCGAAAAGTTCGAGGATATAAACACAAGGCAATCCTCTATATCAACAAAGTTAATCTTATTTTCACCCTTGTTATACTTATTATTCTGCTTCATATAAGCGTCGATTTGGCTGACGAACGCCTGCCGCAACGCCTTATCGGGACTACCCCCGTATTCCAACCACGAGGAATTGTGATAATGCTCTATAAGGCGTGCATTATTACAAAAAGTGAACACCGCTTTCAGCTTTACTTTATACTCCGCCTTATCCTCACGGTCTTTACCTCTACGCTCCGCCTCCCACGACTGCGGAGTGGTGAACGTATTCCCACCCGTCACTTCCTTTAAATAATCGTCAATGCCGTTCTTGTAACAGTAGGTTTTTTCATTAAACTCACCGTTCTCGTTTTCGTTTTCACTTCGATACAGGAAAGTCAACCCACCATTGACGATTGACTGCCGTCTCAGAACATCATCGAAATACTCGTCGGTGACAGCGATTTCGGTAAACACCTCGGTATCGGGCTTCCATTTAATCCTCGTACCGGACTTGCCACCCGACTTAGACTTTATGAACCCCCGCTCGTCCTTTTCAAGAGTGACATTGAACCCCTTCTCGAAATTCAGCTTATACACCCAAGTGCCGTTGTCACTCTCAACCTCCATAAACTCCGAGGCATACTGTGTCGAGCATAACCCAAGCCCGTTCAAACCGAGTGCAAATGTATAATTCTCCCCCGAATTATTATCAAACTTACCGCCGGCGTATAAGGTACAAAACGCCAAATGCCAGTTATACTTGTCCTCGTTTTTGTTGAAGTCAATGGGAATTCCCCGCCCGTTGTCGGATATTTCAATAGAACAGTCGGCATAACGGGTAATGGTGATTAGCTTCCCATACCCCTCCCGTGCTTCATCTATAGAGTTCGATAAAATCTCGAAAATCGAATGCTGACACCCCTCCAGCCCGTCCGAGCCGAATATAACACCCGGGCGTTTACGGACACGGTCAGGGCCTTTTAAGGCTTGCAGCGAATGGTCGCCATAGTCTTTCTTTGACATAATGTCTCCTTTTTCAAAACGAATACGCCCATAAGTTTAACATAAATACAATATATTGTCAACAAATTGTAATCGAATTGTAATTGCTTTTTGAAAAAACTGTGTTATAATAATATAAAACAACACATCAAGGAAACATTACAACATGAAGAAAAAACTACTTACAATTACTCTTGCGGTGGTTATGTTTATCGGCATAGTCGCCTGCAATCAATCCATTCCCGAAAACTGGCAGAACGACGGCGAACCCGGGAACCCCTACGAAACATATGAAACCCGTGATTTCGTAATCCCCGATACCACGCCCGCTATGACAACTCAAGCTCCTGAACCTGAGCCGATTGAGCTAATAAACGAGGAAGCCGAAGAGCTGTTCAATATAATAATCGCAAACAAACACATATGGATGACCCCGGACACAACAGCAGCGTCCCTAATCGACCTTGACTTTGACGGAATTCCCGAATTTATAGCGTATAATGTATTAAGAGATACATACCCAAACCCTGTTGAAATAGTTATTTACCGCTTTGATAATGACACATTGACCGAATTCGCAACGCTGATGAGCAATGTGCACACAGGGGTAGAAACAGCATACCGTCACATCTCCCTTTATACAGACGATTTCGGGAACAAAAGCTGGGCACTGCCTTATGAAATTGAACACGGCGATATGAAGGAATTCCGTTTCGGTTTATTCGATTTTACAGACGGCACAGTAACCGAATTTGTTAAATTCTCCGCAACCTATCCTGCCGATTCAAATTACTGGGGTGATTACACCGGTTTTTACATCGATGAAAAAGAGCTGTTCTTAACCGCAGAGGAAACCCGTGCCTCGCAGGAAGCGTATGCCCGCTATGAAAAAGAGCTTGAATGGTATGAGCGGGATAGCGATGATTACATGGAAAATTCCGCCAAGGAATTCCTTACCTACGGTTTAGACACAGAGGGATATATTTGGTTTCCGAGCGGCTACAACCCCTCGAACGAAGAATATTTTTCTTACGACGATACCTTTCCCCCCGATTTTGTATTTTATCGGCTTCAACCAAAATGGTACGGGCTTAAACGGCGGTTTGAGGTGGATTTAATCCCGACTTCATATAAGCTTAACGCAACGGAATACTATGTAACCGAACCGCGTTACAGACACTTCACGTTTTCGGTAAGCTCCGAGGGAGAAATCAATAATATGCTCACAACCCTTGTAAACGCCTATGTAACTAACGATACCGACTATTTTATTGACCCGGCGGCTTATTCCTTAGGAGCAAGAGCGAAACCCGTCATCTACCTCTACCCCGAGGAAGTCACCGACATAAATGTGAAAATGCTCTTCCCCAACGGTTACTTCACCTGCACCTACCCTGACTACGGCGATGATTTCGGCAACGGGTGGACTGTCACCGCTTATCCCGACGGCACATTAATAAACCATGCCGACGGGCACGAATACTCGTATCTCTACTGGGAGGGGGAGGGTGATACCGAATGGGACTTCTCGGAGGGCTTCGTAGTCAGAGGTAAGGACACTGCAAAATTCCTGCAAGAAAAACTATCCTACCTCGGAATGATTCCAAGGGAATATAACGAGTTCATTGTATACTGGTTGCCCCTCATGCAGAATAATGAATACAACCTAATTACTTTCCAGACCGATTTATACGAGAACAGTGCATTAATGTTCGTAACACCCACCCCCGACAGTATGTTACGAGTGTTCATGGCGTACAAACCGCTGGATAACTACATCGACATTCCCGAGCAAGAATTAGAACCGTTCGAGAGGCACGGCTTCGCAGTAATCGAATGGGGCGGCACCGAGGTCAATTGACAATGTACAATGTACAATTGACAATTCCTGCTCCGAAAAACCGTTTCTTACTTAATGCCTGCAATTCCCCTCCGTGTGAGGGTAGGGGGCGATGCCCACATCGCCCCGTGCCCGTAGGGCGGGGTGGTTTTGGTACAGGCAGTGTTACGCAATTGTTTTCGTTTTAACCCTCTGTAGGGGCGAACTGTGTTCGCCCGCCACCCATACACCCGGGCGTCCCGTGTCCCCGTAGGGGCGGACGACCCTGTCCGCCCGATACCACAACCCTGTCCGCCCGACACAATTGACAATTATTTTAAGGAGAAACCGACATGAAAAAGAAACTACTTACAATTACTTTAGCGGTGGTTATGTTCATCGGCATAGTCGCCTGCAATCAATCTATTCCCGAAAATTGGCAAAACGACGACAATTCCGAACAGGATAATCCTTATGCCACATATGAAACCCGTGATTTCGTAGTCCCTGATACCACGCCCGCTGCGACAACTCCGCCTGAACCCCTTGAATTTATGAATGAACAAGCCGAGGAACTGTATGATATAATAATGGCGAACAAGCACGTATGGGAGAGGAGGGAAATGGTCAGCGGAACACTGATTGACCTCGATTTCTGCGGAACACCGGAGTTTATTTTAACACATAACGGTTATCAAGACAGCATGAGCGTGTTTAAAATCGACGGAGAAACCATGAGAGAAATAAAAACCTTTGAGCATCTCTATTATTCCGAAGAAGCATTTATTGAAACAAGGTCAATCATTCCTTACACAGACCAAAGCTGGCTTATCCCGTATTTGTATGACGGGGATTATCGTTTAAGTGCGTTTGACTTTACGAGTGACGAAATAAAAGAAACCGTTATGTTCAACAGTATCATTCACCCGAACTACGGCTTTGAGTTAGAGAATTACTACGGTTATCCTTTTCTGTATGCCGAATTTTATATAAACGGAGAGTTATACGAGGCTTCCCCCGAAAAAACCAAGCAGTTCTATGACGAGCTTTACGAACACTTAGTAGAGGGGGAAAAGCAAGCGGCTGAAAGTGAAATCTATGATGATATGGGTTGGTATTTACCGTGGGGCTGTGCAGGGTATTACCCCAATGCCACTCAGACAGAATGGGAAGAGTTAAAATCCGATTTCATGAACACCCTGTTAGCTGTCGAACCTGCATATAACCTGTTCCCAAATTTCGGTGAACTGTTTGTTTGGATATTTAACGATGAATTTTCGTGGAATAACCCAAAAAACATTTCACCATCATTGAACGAGTTGGTAAACGCTTACTACAGTGGTGACGACGATTATTTCAAAACCTATGATTTGTTTTACGATAACGGCGGTGCGGCATGTAAACCGGTTATATATCTGTATCCCGAAGATGTTACCGATATAAAGGTTCTTATATCGTTCCCGAACGGCGGGCACTTCACCGCAACATACCCCGACTACGGTAACGGCTGGAACGTCACTGCATACCCCGATGGCACATTAATTAACCACGCCGACGGTCACGAATACTCGTATCTTTACTGGGCAGGCAAAGGTTATCCCATGTGGGAATTTAATGAGGGCTTCGTAGTCAAAGGTAAAGACACCGCAAAATTCCTGCAAGAAAAACTATCCTACCTCGGAATGATTCCAAAGGAATACAACGAATTCATTGTATACTGGTTGCCCCTCATGCAGAATAATGAATACAACCTAATCACATTCCAGACCGATTTGTATGAGGAAAGTGCGTTAATGTTAGTGTCACCCACCCCCGACAGCATGTTACGAGTGTTCATGGCATATAAACCGCTTGATAACTACATCGACATTCCCGAACAAGAATTAGAACCCTTTGAACGTCACGGCTTCGCAGTAATCGAATGGGGCGGCACGACGGTCAATTGACAATGTACAATGTACAATTGACAATTAATCGCATATACATACATTATGCAGCTTTTATACATCATAATGTACCGTAAAAAGCGGTAATTTCACAAGAATTACCCACCCCCTTTAAATATAATTAATAAATCGCACGCGCGCGAAAATCAGCAATATGAATAAATGCATAAAATTATTAAGGAGTAAAAAAACATGAAAAAGAAACTACTTGCGATTATTTTGGCAATGGTTATGCTAATCGGCGTAGCCGCCTGCACTGCGACAATCCCAAACAACGATGACGACGATGAAACAAAGCGTCCCAAAACATCTGAAGAGGCGGACGGTGCAGACCCTCTTGACCTTGATGAAGCTTTTCAATCATTAGATTTGAACGAGATTATCATGTCAAACAAATCCGCATGGGAGCGAGATTTCACACTCGGCGGAACACTTCTCGACCTTGACTTCTGCGGAACTCCCGAATTCTTGGTGTTATACGGTGACGGCGACCGTGACTGGGTTCAGGGTCAATCGGTAGGCATCTACAAAATCGAAAACAGCGGGTTAAATTTCTTAGCCGAAATAACAGCAAATGTCTTTACCGGTGCAGACACCCCCAACCGCCACATCTCGCTTTACACAGACGGTTCAGGCAAGAAAAGCTGGGCAATCCCGTATCAGATTGTCAGCGGCAACACAACGGAATTCCGCTTCGGACTGTTTGACTTCACAGGAGGAAGTGTCACCGAAACCGTGAAGTTCTCTTCGATAATGGTTGATGAAGAATGGGACAGCACAAAGTATTATGAAAACGGTCAGGAGTTCGCCCTAACCGATGAGGACATTCGTCTTTACGCTGAAGCCTATGCAAGATACGAGATAGAGTTAGAGTGGTACGAGCGTGACCCCGATGACTATCTCGCTAATTCCGCACAAGAGTTCTACAGCCCTTACGACGGTATGTTCGAGTCACAGGGGGTGAACCTTCCTCAAACTGCATGGATTTTCGACCCACATAATCCCCTCCACTCAAACGCCACAGAAAAATGGCATATCCAAAAATACCTTTTCGAGTTATCCTTAATCCCGACCTCGTATAAGCTCGACCCGAACAGATACTGGGATTACGACTGGGAAAACGATATTGATAACGCCGGTCTGTATTGGTTCGAGATGAGTGCGGATGATGTTGACCTTTCTATAGCAATATTAATCGGGGCTTACACAACCAAAAACACCGATTACCTTATGGACGAACACGCCTATTCCTTAGGAGCAATGGCGAAACCGGTAATATACCTTTACCCCGAGGAAGTCACCGATGTTAATGTACGGGTATACTTCCCCCATGGAGGGTTCTTCACCTGTACTTATCCGGAATACGGTTCGGCATTCGGTGACGGCTGGAACGTCACAGCCTACCCCAACGGCACGTTAATCAACCACGCCGACAATCACGAATATTCGTATCTGTATTGGGAGGGTGAGGACAGAACCGAGTGGGACTTCTCTGAGGGTTTTGTAGTCAAAGGTAAAGACACCGCAAAATTCCTGCAAGAAAAACTTGCATATCTCGGAATGATTCCCCGTGAATATAACGAGTTCATAGTCTACTGGTTACCCCTCATGCAGAATAACGAATACAACCTAATCACATTCCAGACCGATTTATACGAGGACAGTGCGTGGTTATTCATATCACCCGAACCCGACAGCATGCTGCGTGTGTTCATGGCGTATAAACCGCTTGACGGGTATATCGACATTCCCGAACAGCAGTTACAGTCGTTCGAGAGAACCGGCTTCGCAGTAATCGAATGGGGCGGGGTGGAGGTCAATTGACAATTGACAATGTACAATTGACAATTGTGCTAAGGAGAAAAAGCCATGAAAAAAATAACAGCATTATTACTAATAACAATGTTTCTGCTTACATCATGTACTCAATCAATCCCCCAAAACTGGCAGGGCGACGATACAAGTGTAGGGGCGGACACCACTGTCCGCCCGACAACCCAAACCGAACCTGCTACCGAGCCTCCAAGCCAAGAGGAATGGTATGATTCATGGTTGCAACCGCTTGCCACAGACATAGCTCAAGCGTTTATAGAAAAAAATACTGAGTTTTTAAGCCAACGCTTTTGTGATGACAGCAAAAACGCATTCAATTTTATAAATGAGCTTGATTTTATTGAATTTGAGCAATTCGGGAAAGAGTACACCTACGGCACTTATATCATCAACGGGGAAGAGGAGATTCATTTTGACGGAATTGCCTACTACTTCTATATAACCGTTGAAAACGGCACTGACGATATGTTTACTCTCGGCGGGCGTGAGTGGGAGCTGAGGCTTTTTGACGGGGAACATTCAAGAATTCAACAATTCTCCCCTAAAGGAAAAGAGATAAACAGATTGAATTCTGATTATGCAAGCATGTGTTATTCATTTTCAAACGACCTATATCTTTTTGAGAGTATGAGCGACTTTAATCTGTTAAAGGAAAAAACCATCGAATTGCTGACCCCTGTATATTCAGGGAACATGTCCTTCGGCTCACAGGGTAATGTAGAATATGTGTATTATTACTGTCTTCTTTTCTGTATGGAACGCTTCAGACGACTGCAGGAAGACGACCAAGGCTTCAGAGGGTTCACCGTCGAGGAATTCATGGAATACGCCGAGTATACCTTCGGCATAACAAACATTGATGGCGATTTAATCCGCAGTATTATGCCGGGAGAAGAATTTTTTGTTATGGGGCATGGTTGGTGGTGGCATTATTCCGAATTGGTTTCGGAGGAAATCACTCAAACAGGTGCAGCAATCATAATAAATTATTACGGTGATGCAGGATATTTATTCGTGGCAAAAACCATGAAATATAACTTAGAGTTCGGTGACAAAGGCGTAAAGCTCATCTCTGTAGAGTGTCTTTATTCAAATGACGACTTAGTTTTATCAAGAGGTGCAATTTAAATTATATAAAGGATATATGAAAATGAAAAAACTGCTTGTCTTATTTCTGACAATAATACTTCTGCTTAATTTAACCGCCTGCACCGACATATCAAACCCTCCCCCCGAGCCGGTTGTTTCCGTATCGGAGGAAACCGTAGGGGCGGACGACCCTGTCCGCCCGACAACAGACCCCGAACCCATTCATATACCCGTGTTTCTGCCGTTGCCGCATAACGCACCTCCCCCGAGTGAACTGCTTCACAGCGGCGGAGTATACATGTATAACGTCGAGGAGGACATGGCAGTATTCACGCTTAACGAGTTTAACGGTCTGCCGCCTGCGTCAATCGGGAAAATCCTCACCATGTTAGTGGTTTTGGAAAATGTACCCGACCTCAACGAAAGCGTTCGTGTCACCTATGACGCTTTTGCCGCTTTTGACAGTGATGACCCGAATATGGAGGGGGCGGCAATCGCATACATCGAGGTCAACCAAACTAATCTGACTTATCTCGACTGCCTGTACGCACTTATGCTCGCCTCGGGGTGTGAGGCGGGGAACATATTAGCCTATAACGCAGGTGGTGGGGATATGGACGCTTTCGTGGACATGATGAATGCATTCGCCGCTGATATAGGCTGTGTGAATACCAACTTCAAAAACGCCAGCGGACTGTATGAGGTAGGGTTCTACACCTGTGCTTATGACATGTTCCTGATTACGAAATATGCAATTGACAATTACCCCATTTTTATGGAAATCGCCATTGCCCCGGAATACGAAATGCCGCCGAATAAAAAATTCCCCGACGGTTACATTATCCAAAATACCAGCAGGGGGTTTAAGGACGGGCTTGCAACAGGAATAAAAACAGGAAGCATAAACGAATACTTCGACCTTGAGGGAACGCATTATGACGGGTTTATAACCTTAGTGTCAACAGCAACAGACCCGCAAACCGGCTTAACCTACATCATCGTGACAATGGACGCAGATTTCTATAACGAGGAAAGGGAGAGGAGCGGGTATCACTTCACCGACCACCGAATGTTGTATGAATGGGCTTTCTCCACATTCTCATACCAATAATAAAATAATGCCTGTTTTTAACCCGAACGGATTGTTCGGATTAGGACAGGCATTAATTCTAATCATTATTAATTATTAATTATTAATTGTTAATTGTTAATTAACTTACCCAGCCGCGTAATTTCACCGCATGAGCCACACGTTCAATCGCAATCATATAAGCCGCATCACGCATATACACGTTCTTCTCCTGTGCAAGGTTATACACGCCTTGGAACGCTTCTGTCATCTTACGCTCTAACTTTTCGAGAACCTCACTCTTATCCCAGAAATAGTTAATGTTGCACTGCACCTGCTCGAAATATGAACAAGTCACCCCTCCCGCATTACACAAGAAATCGGGGAGTACAACAATCCCTCTTTCCTTAATCAGCGGGTCACAGTCGGGAGTGGTAGGGCCGTTAGCACCCTCGCAGATGATTTTGACCTTCTGCGAAATGTTCCCGAAAACAGCGGGAGTAATCTGATTTTCCAAAGCACAGGGGGCGAGAATGTCCACGTCCTGTTTAAGCCATTCATCACCGGGCAGAACCTCATACCCGAGTCCTTTCGCTTTTTCTTTGTCAATGCTGCCGAACTTGTCCTTAATGCTTACTAATTCGGGAATGTTACAGCCGTTTACGTTTCTGAAGGTATAGGCTGTCTTATCGGTATTATCCCAGCAGGAAACAGCGATTACCTTACCGCCCAAGTCGGTATACATTCTTGCTGCATATTCCGCAACATTGCCGAACCCCTGAAAGCTTGCAGTGGTATCACCCACAGGGATTTTCATAACCCGCAACAATTCTTTTAATGTATACATAACACCGTACCCCGTTGCTTCGGTTCTGCCTAATGAACCGCCCATGCCAACGGGTTTTCCTGTTATCATACCCGGGAAACGTGCGTTCCCGACAAGAGTTTCATATTCGTCAAGCATCCACAGCATATGCTGATTATTGGTCATAACGTCGGGGGCAGGCACATCAGAGAACGGACCTATATTCGGGTATAACGCACGAATGTACCCTCTGCAAAGGCGTTCCTGCTCGCCTAATGACATTTCACGGGGGTCACAGATTATGCCGCCCTTGCCGCCGCCTAAGGGAATATCGGCAACCGCACATTTCCATGTCATCCACATAGAAAGGGCACGTACTGTGTCAGCAGTTTCCTCGGGGTGGAAACGAATTCCGCCTTTACCCGGGCCTCGTGCGTCATTGTGGCGGATTCTGAAGCCCTTGAACGTCTTAGTTGTGCCGTCGTCCATCTTCACGGGGATAGAAACGTGATATTCTTTCATCGGCTGTCTTAAAAAATCTCGCATACCTTGGTCTAATCCGATTGTTTCAGCGACACCGTCGAATTGTGCCTGTGCATTCTCAAATGGGTTATAGCCTGTGTTTGCCATAAGTGTTGTCCCCCTTTATAATTTTATGGTATAAATTGTAACATAAAATCGGGTGGTTTGTCAATATTGAGCAAAATAAATTTTTCTGTTGACATTGCAAAAGTTTTAACGTATAATTATATGGTAATATTTTGTATAAAACTATATAAGGAGGCAAAGAAAAATGAGGGTTTACAATTTCAGTGCAGGCCCGGCGGTTCTTCCGGAGGAAGTGCTTAAAAAAGCAGCAAGCGAAATGACGGAATACGGCGGCTCCGGTCAATCGGTGATGGAAATGTCACACCGTTCAAAGGAGTATGAGGCGGTTCATGACAACTGTGCGGCGTTGCTTCGTGAGGTTATGGGAATTCCCGACAATTACAAGGTTCTGTTTATTCAAGGCGGGGCACATATGCAGTTTGAGATGGTTCCGCTTAACCTGATGGTCAAAGGCAAGGCAGACTTCGTAGTGACCGGTCAATGGGCAGGGAAAGCCCACAGCGAAGCCAAGAAATACGGTACTGCCAATTTAATCGCTTCTTCAAAGGACAAGACCTTCTCCTACATTCCCGAATTAGACAGTGCATCTTTCGACAAAGACGCTGACTTCTTCCACATTTGTGAAAACAACACAATTTTCGGAACAAAATTCAAGAGCTTACCCGAAACAGGTAATGTTCCGTTAGTTTCTGATATGTCGTCCTGTATTTTATCCGAGCCCGTCGATGTGTCGAAATACGGTTTGATTTACGCTTGTGCCCAGAAGAACATGGGACCCTCCGGCGTAACTATTGTAATTATCCGTGAAGACCTTATCCGGGATTTAAGCGACACCAAGTTCCCGACAATGCTGCAATACAAGGTTTATGACGATAACAATTCACTCTATAACACACCACCCACCTATTCGATTTATATGTGCGGATTAGTTTTGGAGTGGGTTAAAAATAACGGCGGCTTAGCGGCGATGAAGGTCAAAAACGAGAAAAAAGCCGCTATTTTATACGATGCGATTGACAATTCAAAAATGTTCAGCAATCCCGTGAACAAGCCCGACCGCTCACTCATGAACGTGACATTTGTTACAGGTAACGAAGACTTAGACAAGAAGTTCATAGCGGGTGCAAAGGCAGCAGGTTTGGTGAACTTAGGGGGACACCGCTCGGTAGGCGGAATGAGAGCATCGATATACAATGCAATGCCGGTAGAGGGCGTTCAAGCATTGGTTGACTTTATGAAAAAATTCGAGGAGGAAAACGCATAAATGTACAATATTTTAACTTTTAACAAAATCGCCGCTTGCGGAACAGATTTATTAGACAAGGGTAAATACAGCTTCGGGGAAGAGGTTAGTAACCCCGACGCAGTTTTAGTCAGAAGTGCGTCCATGCACGACTATGACCTTAACCCGGAATTATTGGCAATCGCAAGGGCAGGGGCAGGCACTAATAATATTCCTGTTGACAAATGCAGTGAAAAAGGAATAGTTGTGTTCAACACCCCGGGTGCTAATGCTAACGGCGTAAAGGAGCTTACTATAGCGGGATTGTTACTGTCAAGCAGAAAAGTCGTTGACGCTATTGAGGAGTGTAAGACTCTTAAAGGCAAAGGCGACGAAGTCCCTAAGTTAGTCGAAAAGATTAAGGGTGCATTCGGCGGGCAGGAAATCAAGGGCAAGAAATTAGGTGTAATCGGTCTTGGTGCAATCGGAGCAATGGTTGCTAATGCGGCGATTGATTTAGGAATGGACGTTTACGGGTGTGACCCGTTCCTGTCGGTTGATGCGGCGTTGAACCTTTCGAGGAAAATCACCTACGTCAAAACCCTCAGAGAAATATACGAAAACTGCGACTATATTTCATTAAACGCACCCGCAACCGCTCAGACAAAGGGCATGATTAATGCAGAGGCAATCGGGTATATGAAGAAGAACGTCCGTCTGATTAACTTCGCACGCTCTGAATTAGTTGATGACGGGGCTGTAATCGCAGCGTTACAGAATGGCGGAATGGCATGTTATGTCACCGACTTCCCCACCGATGCAATAATCGGCGTACCCGGCGTTATCGCAATCCCGCACTTAGGTGCTTCAACAGAGGAAAGTGAAGACAACTGTGCGGTTATGGCAGTTCGACAGGTTGCAGACTTCATCGAAAACGGCAACATCACAAACTCGGTCAACCTCCCGAATTTGTCAATGGCGTTGACAGGCGACTTTAAAGTTTGCGTAATCCATAAAAATGTAGACGGCGTTCTGACCAAGCTGACACAGGTTGCCGCCGAAACCAAACACAACATCGAAAACATGGAAAGCAAATCTAAAAAAGACTACGCATATACAGTGCTTGACATAACCGGTTCCCCCGACGGAATGGCAGAAAAGTTCAAGGGAGTTGACAATGTTATTTCGGTGAGAATTATTAAATAATTAAAGAAATCAAGAAAAATCTGCCTTGTTTATGAAAAAACAGGGCAGATTTGTTATTTTGTAATCGTTTTGTAATTGACATTACGCCTTTACAGTGGTATATTATATTATAAGGGAAATTTTACAACACGAAATTTAAATTATGGAGGATTTTATGAAGAGAGTAATTTCACTTATTCTAATCGCACTGATGGTGTTAAGTGTTGCCGCTTGCGAAACCGACGGCAGGCAGGCGTTCACCACCTTAGACACCACACGAGCCAATGAACAGCACGCAGGTGTTCAGGATGCTGTTGCGAAAATCGCAGACCACCCGTCGTTACCCGATGTTGAAGTCACCAAGAAAATCAAGTTTCTTTCGTGGCCCGGCTCGGGAGGAAACCACATCGACGAAACCTCACCCGCCGCAGAAATGTTCAGAGCGAAATACGGTGTTCCCGACCAGCAGGACGAGGACGACAGGAACATTATCGAATTCTGGAACTGCGGACAGTATCAAAACCGTTATGTTGAGCTTGCTAAAAGAATATCGTCAGACGATGCACCCGACATATTCCCCTTTGAAGCGAGATACTACCCCTACGGCATATACGCCAATCTGTTCCAAAGCATTGACGGTGTTATTGACATTGACTCACCCGAATGGGCAGATTCCCGCGAGGTTATCAGACGCTTTGAGTGGGGCGGCAAGAACTATTGTGCAGTGACCGAGCTTGTTCCGAGTTATGTAATATGGTACAGACGAAGCATAATGGAAGAGGCAGGGTTAGATGACCCGTATACATTATATAAACAAGGCAAGTGGGACTGGAACGTGTTCATGGAGCATTGCGAAAGATTTTCCGACCCGTTAAATGACAAGTACTCCGTCAGCGGCTGGGACCCCGACGAATCGCTGTTATGCACAACCGGTGTAGGGCTGATTTCGATTGAGGGCGGAAAATTAGTCAGCAATATGTATGACGCAAGAATTGAACGTGCTATGGAAATGGTATACATTCTCAGCACAAGAAACTATCGTTATCCTCAGCATGAGCTGAATAACTGGAGTATGAACTATAACGAGTTCCGTGCCGGAAATATTCTTTTCTGGGATAACGGGCAGTGGTATTATGAAGAGCTTCTCCATAATTACCGTGACAGGGACGGTTGGCCCGACGATGAAATATGCCTTGTTCCTTATCCCCGTGACCCGTATGCCAATGAGTATTATCAGCAGGGGCGGCAGGAATCCTATATGTTCGTAGCCGGCTCAAAGAATAAAGAGGGCTTTCAGGCGTGGACACAATGCGTGGTTCTTACAGTCAGAGACCCCGAAGTCCTTGCACAAGCCCGTGACAAGAAGAAAGTCGACTATGGCTGGACAGATGCACAGCTTGACATATTCGATGAAATTCTGCGTGATTTAACCCCCGTGTTTGACTTTAAGAATGGCTTAGGCGAGGAAGTCGGCAGTAAGGACGTTTACGAGAACGCAGTGGAAATGGTCACAAAGTATGTGCTTATTCACGGAGAGTCGTATACCATGATGCGGGAGGAACGACGAGCCGAAATTGACATGCAGATTGCTAAATTAAACGCCTCAGTCGGACATTAGAGTGAAAGCAAAATTCATTTTTGCACCGATTATTGCCATTGTTTTTATCAGCGGTGCAATTACAGCGTATACAGTATTTTTTACAGGGGCGGGAGCGGTTAATACCTCCCGCCTGCTTTCCCAAGGGGAGAAATGCCTTTCCGAAGAAAACTTCGACGAGGCTTTAGAGCTGTTCCTTTCGGTAATCGAAAATGACCCCGACAATGTCAACGCTTATATCGGGGCGGCTGATTCATACGTCGGGAAAGGGCGTTTAGACAGGGCAATCGCTATTCTTGAAAAAGGATATGACATTACCCGCAGTGCGAGAATATTAATTAAAATTGACAATGTGGAATCCCTCCGTCCCCCTGAAATCGGCGATATAATTTATTTCGGCGGGTATGACTGGAGGGTTCTTGATATACAGGACGGTAAGGCATTAATTATCACCGAAAGGGTGTTGGTGAATACAAGAGGCAGCTTCTATACCAAGTTTATCACGTGGGAAGATAGTGACCTGCGAGAGTATCTTAATGGAGAGTTCTATGACAGCTTCAGCGAACATGATAAAGCGTTTATTGAAGAAACATACGTCGTAAATGATGATTATAACCCCGACCTTTTTGTATTCGGCGGAAATGATACATATGACTATGTCTTTTTATTAAGCGTTGAGGAGGTTCGTTTATACTTCGCCGATAATGAATCGACAATTGCTCTTAATACCGGAAACCGCACCGCATCGTGGTATTTACGGACTCCGGGTTACTACACCACCAATGTTGCACGTGTAAGATATGACGGCGTTATCGATATGCAAAGCGGATATGGCTCTTCAACCTATGTTCGTCCGGCTATGTGGATTTATATATAAAGGAGACATATTATGAAAAAACTACTTGCTGTATTACTGAGCGTGTGCCTGTTATTAGGTGTGACTGCCTGTGCCGAAAATACGGTTGGGGAGAACGATACAGAAGAAATATCGACATATGATAACCATAACTATATGTTAGACTTGGAAAGCAGAGTGCAAATCGACATCTATACATTCACCGAGGAAACCATACAAATTCTTAACTTTGTATTAGATAGAGAATACCCCGATTTCTTTGACAGGTTTTATATAAACTATGTTTTAGAGGGCGAGGATTATGTATACATCGATAAGGTTGAAAACGCTCTCGACAGCAGATTCAAACCGCATATTTATATTGCAGATGCTCGTTATGCGAAAAGATTTGCGGCTAATGCTCAAACCGCCTCCCTCAGTGAATTAGGTATACATTATACTGCAAATGAGCTTTATCAATATACTATTGACCTTATGACGATTAACGGGGAGGTTAAAGGGATAACTCACCAAGCAACCCCCGGTGCGGTATTCTACAGGAGTGACATTGCACAACACATCGGGTATAATGACTATCATGCAGTCCAAGCCAAGCTGAACACATGGGACGGGTTTGTGGACATGGCGAGAGACCTCAAGGCGGAGGGCGTATATATGGTATACGGTCTTGATGAAATTGCACGCCCTTTTCTTAATTCGAGGAGCTTCGGCTGGGTGAACGAATATAATGAGCTTACCATTGACGAAGCAATGATTAAGGAGTTTTTAAACGTCAGCACAAGGCTTTATGAAATAGGTGCTTATGCTTCTTACAACAGCTCAGGGCAGTGGAGTGATTATTGGTGGGTAGGTATGCGAGGGGGAGAAATTTATAACTACAATATCGGAGTATTTCAATACGCAGATGTTTTCGCATATTTCGGCTGTACATGGTTTTTGCATTATGTCTTGAAACCCAGCACTTTTATAGGCGGTCATGACGAATACGAAAGATTAATCAGCGAAGGCAAAACAGATGCTGACCTTGTGGGCGATGGTACATTTGGTAATTGGGGAGTGGTTGCACCTCCCGACGGCTACGGCTACCACTGGGGTCACACCTACTGGTTCGCTTCAAAGGCGGCGGCTGAAGATAAGGAAGTCAGCGAGGGTGTGCGAATGATTTTTGATACACTTATTAACAACAGCGAGGTTATGAAAGCGTATTGCTCTGCAACGGATAACAACTACTATTACCTTACAAATCCCGAATTCTCTAATATAAAATCTGTTAACGAAGAACTCAGTAAGGACAGCAGATTCAATGACCCGTTCTTGGGCGGGCAGAACCATTATGAAATATTCACAAAGGCGGCAAATACAATTGACAGCACAAACGCAACCATCTATGATTATGACTTTGAGCGGTTCTTTAATGACGCAATCTATACGTATTTTTTAGCCATTGATTTAGGTGCATCTCCAGACCAAGCGTATGACACAGCTATGGCTATGTTTGTCGAACGAACAAAAACAAATATTCCTTTTGTTATTATCCCTGCCGAGTATAGCAAATTTGCATTAGGTGCGATTGAGATTTCCGACGATGATTACTATAATTATTATTTATAAAAGGAGACATATTATGAAAAAACTACTTGCGGTATTACTGAGCGTGTGCCTGTTATTATGTGTGACTGCCTGCTTCGAGGCAACAGGCAATGTCAGCAAAATGTTAGCACAAGCGGAAAACCTCTTAGACGACAAGGACTGGGATGACGCTTTAGAATTGTTCCTCGAAATCATCGAAAGAGACCCC
>Ga0123356_10000411_pt1 | contig 48802 bp, 30 predicted proteins | sample TergutEmb28metaG_2_FD_92546 | JGI IMG/M metagenome (GOLD analysis project Ga0123356, IMG submission 92546) | Embiratermes neotenicus P3 segment gut microbial communities from Petit-Saut dam, French Guiana - Emb289 P3 | ecosystem: Host-associated > Arthropoda: Insects > Digestive system > Gut ...
AGATATTGTCGCTTCTTTGCCGCGCGAAAAGGTAAAACAGGACGGTCTTTGGACCCGCTTTGTATTGCGTCCGCTTTCGTTTCCCGTTTCCTGGCTAGCCCTTCGTTTAAAATTAAGCCCTGCATTTATATCTTATTTTTCAGGGTTTTTATGTGTAATAGGCGGTATACTTTTTGCCTGGCCAAGGGATCAAGTTTTTTTCGGTTCTATCCCGTCTTCCCTGTTTGCCGCAATCGGTGTAATACTTTTTAATATTTTTGCAGTTATGGACTGCGTTGATGGCAACATGGCACGCGTTTCAGGGAAAGCGGGTCCCTGGGGCGGCTGGGCAGACGCTGTAATGGGATTTATTGCCTATACATCTGTTTTTTTCGCGACAGGTCTGTACGTATACTGGGAAACTTTATGGTGGCCTGCCCTTCTGATCACAGGCCTTACGTCATCAGCTAATCTTCTTACTCGTGTCGCGTATCAAATCTATAAAAACATAGAAGGCGAAACCGCGCACGGCTCCGTTTCCTTTGAACGTATACTTGCGGAAAATGTCGGCATAACAGGTTTTCTTATGCCTCTTATTTTAATTTTTCATTTTACAGGCTTTTTACCAGGGTTTTGGGGAATCATCTTTTTTAACGCTGCATTTTACGGAGGCGGCTGCGTTTTTACTATTTTTAAACTTGCGTTTAAAGCAGCCGGTAAAAATAAATGATAACGGTTCTTGTTCATTACGAAAGAATATCACTCTTTCATACAATGCTCCCGTTTTTGTTAAAAAATAAAAGCAAAAAAACTTTTTATTTTACACAATCTGTAAATTGGTGCCTTAACAAAGACAAAAACGATATATTGTTTATGGAACGTTGTTTTCAGCACAGACAGCCTAAAGATTTACAGAGCGATGAGCTTGAAATTTTAAAAAAACTGCGTGATAAATATAAAACAATTATTTATTTCTGCGGGCAGCCGGAAGCCGGAACAAACAGGCTTGATGTTCTGCCGTTTGCAGATATTCTTTTTTATAAATCCGTATTTTCTGATTTTAATAATTATAAAAAAAACCTGTACGGCAAAAATCTTTTTGCAGATTTTTATCATAAAAACAATGGTATTACAGATAATCCAGAATATATAAACAAAGATATAATAACAGAAGAAGATCTAAAAAAAATAAAACTTTCATGGAATATAGGAGTTGGAACCTATCCGCGCTGGAATTTTCCGCAGCGGCTTGGAACAATTTCCGCAAGAGCTAATATGCCTGTTATCGGACAATTTATCGGCGGAAAACCATTAAACCGTGTTTCTTTTCCGGGCTGCGCAAAAATAAACAAAAATATATTTACCAACAATCGTAATATTAATGTTCATGCCAGAATTGATCCTGTAACATGTCCTTCTATCGCGTATCAGAGAGTTTTATTTTTAAACATTATTTCAAATCTTAAAAGAGACAGGCAGATATTATTTTTAACCGGCACTGTCGCGCAAAAACAATATTATAAAGAGCTTGTTAATTCCAAAATTGTACTTTCTCCTTTTGGCTGGGGAGAAGTTTGTTTCAGGGACTTTGAAGCAATAATTTCAGGTGCTTTGCTTTTAAAGCCGGATATGTCGCATCTTGTTACATGGCCGGATATTTATTTACCTTATGAAACATATATTCCCCTTAAATGGGACGGAAGCGATTTATTGGAAAAAACAGAATATTATTTAAACAATGAAAAAGAAAGAATAAGAATTACTCAAAACGCCTATAATCATTATTCAGATGAACTTTCTGCCCTTGAACGGCGTTTTGAAGATCTGTTAGGTGAATATTTTTCATAAACTTTGCTGCCTTCCAGGGTAAAACGAACTCCTATCGTACATTCAAACGCATATCCTTCGGAGCCTAAAAGCAATGTAGGACAAACCAGAAATTCCAAATTTCTCCATTTATATGTAACAGGAATATCAATGGCAAAGAACCATTGGTCAAAACTTAAAAGAGAATTATTTTCTTCATAAGGCGTATCAATTAAATTTACTTTGCTGTTTTTAAACAATAAAAGCATTTCTGCTTCTATTTTAAGGTTCCATTGCGGAAAAATAAATTTAGTATTAAACTTTCCCCACAAAGACGCAGGTCCGTAAGGGCTTGTAAGAGGAAGAAGCACAGCGTATTTGTTTGGATTGTATCGGTAGATTGCCCTTGCTAAATGTACACCCTTCCAGCTGTCAGGAGAAGTATCGTTATATTCAAAGCTTCCCCACAAATAATGAGTATAACCTGCTTCCAGCATATAGTAATGAAAAACATTTTTACTTGCCATACTGTATTCAAGCTGAATAATAACACCGGGTATTGTAGGAGTTGAGCCGTCCGGTATACCAAAGATTTTAGCATCTATATCATCAAAACCAACCATTGCTGACAAACCAAAACCTGGAAAAATAGTCCATTCTATATCAAGTATCAGCGCCATATTATTTGGAGAAGAGTCAGCGTTATGAAAAATTGAAACAGGAAGAATGTCTGTTATTAAAAATTGATTGTTTGCTCTTGCATATACCATTGTGCTTCCGGCGCCGACTTTTAATCTTCCAAAATTCCACTGGAACCTGTGAGCCGCGAATAAAATAGTAGAAGGATTTTCATTATCAAAGTACATAAAACCAAAACCTTCGCCTAGTTCAAGATCTTTATGACGCGCTCTTTTGGGCATAATTGTGGCAAGGATATAATCAAGGCTGAAAGGACCAATAGGTACATTCATTCTTATACTGTCCATGTGAGGAAGCCAGCCTGCAGGATAAAGAGTAGAACCCGCAGGGTTTCCCCAATGGATTGTATCGCGGCTTATAGAAGCATTAATATACTCGCCGTTCCATGCCAGAATGCCTCTTTTTAAAAAATCAAAAGCAATATCTGCTTTTGTAAAAAAATTAGACCATGGAGCAAATTCATCGCTCCATGCAGGTCTAAAATCAGCCTGGGCTGAAATCCATATGCCGTTAAAAGTCCCGCCTGACGAATAAATGCTTAGTACAGGAGAAAAATTCAAGTACGCTCTGCGGACATCTTCCGCTTCAGGTAATTCAATTTCTCCGAGCATAAATTGCCCTGTACTTAATCTGTGTTCATATGCGGCTTTAAGTCCGCCATTTATAATTATCCCTTTATCTTTTTGTTTTTCCAGTTTTTCTATTAAATTTTCCAGCATTGAAATTTCGTTTTCGTTAAGTTTAGATGAAGTTGATTCCAAAAAATACGCAAAATCAAGAATATCAGAGCCGTGAACAGGAAAAGATGTAAAAGGAATAACCTTTCCCATTCTGCGGCTAAGGTGAGTTAATGTAAATATTTCTATATCATCCTGATAATAGTATTCAGCCCAAAGAGGAAAAATAATAAAAAAGACGCATAGTAAAAGGATAATTTTCTTCATGAAAAACAACCTTTATATGATTGGAAGAAAGTATCTGAAACCGATTGACATACGGAATATAAGTGAATGTTTATCTGATGCTTTCCAAATCCAAATTTCATCATCAACTGTTCGGGTTGCGCCTCCTGAATGCGGATCAATATCCGGCGGAACAAGTTCCAGTCTGTTAAAACGTCCGCCAATTGCAATTGCCGCGTAAGTACCAAAGCGTCCGAATTGACGCGATACATTAAGACGAAATTCAATTCTTTTTTCAAGCTGCGGGTCATTAAAAATCTGACTGCCTTTTTTGCCGTCTGCATACATATTAACGCGTCTGTCATAATCATGCCAGGGATTGGCAGGTGAATTGCTTCCGGCAAGAACAAACTCAAGTTCAGAAGTTATCACAAAACGATAAAAAGTATTTTGGTAATCAATCTGGAATGCGATATTATTTTCGCCGTGTTTGTAACCTATCATATTTTCCTGAATTGTAAGATTTACAGCATCGTTTCCGACAAAGTAGCGTGTTTCTGGATAGTAGGTATAACCATAAGCGGTATTAGCGGCATCATGCGCGTATAACCCTTCGTAATTTGTTCCAATGGGGTTAAAAGTATATTTTAATGCTCCCGCATGATGAAAACCAAAATTGCCGATTTTTGTTTTTACCCTGCCTCCCAATGACCATGCCAGTTTCCATGGATTAGGTGAAAAATATTCTTCATCCAAAAAGACATTAAGAAATCCAAAGCTAAAATCCGCAATTAACAGCTGCGCATAGGCGTCCCAGCTTTTTTTATCTAAATCCCAGAAAAATCCCATTATTGATTTGTCGTTATTTTGAGTAGCCCAGGGCCTTCCTTCTGTTGTTCTGAAATACTGAACAAAGTACATAGGAAGCGGGATAAGAAAATATTCAAGGTCAAAAGGTCTTTGGCTGTAAAGCGCGGCATCGATAAAACCAAATCGCCAGTCTTTAACCTTTAAGCCGTATATTTTTATGTTTAATCCGCGATCGGGAAAACCATAAGTAAGAAGACCCGATGTATCCCATGGATCAACTCCTGAATCCTGATACCAATGATTTGGAGGATAAAACGGACTTAAAGGATCGGTAGTATCGGCATTTTGCTTTCGCCTCTGGTATTCGTTCCATGCAGGTGATGATACTCCGCTGCTCCAGTTTAACTGTATCCATTGTGTTTGATAAAAAACATATTTTGATTCCAGGCGGATTTTAAAAGTGTTAGCGGAAATACCGTCTGAATTTAAAAACAAAGAATACGGAGAGTTGGTTTCATCGTAGTTTCTGAAACGGCCTGCGGCAATCTGCAAGATTTGTCCGTTATAAGTAATACCGCCTTCGTTTAATAAAAAGTAAAAACCGCCCAAATCCCCTGCGGGAAGAAGCGCTGCGGCTGGTGAATATTTTTGATCATTTAAAAAAGAAATTTCCCCTGATACAGCAAATGGTCCAAGCGAATAGTCTATCCTAAGCCCCGCGCCGATCCATAAAACATCATCATAACCGCCGTCAATCCCGCCCTGAAAATTCATGTATTCAGGGAGCCCCAAAAACGAATTATCTGTTTTAATGAGGGGTCTTCTGTTAATTACAACCGGTTCAACCGTTTCAGCTGTTTCAGCCTCTGAAATTACATCTGTTTCTGCTATTTCATCCGTTTCTGCATGAATTTGCGGGATTAAAACAAAAAAACATAGTATTGTTAATAAAAAAATGGTTCTACGCATAAAATAAATATATCTTAAAAGGAATTATTTATCAACTATATTGCAAACGTTCATTTTTATATGTTATAATAACTAAAATGAACATAGACCCTCAATATTTTATAGATTTACTGTTAAAAAACGGTACCGGTTTCTTTACAGGGGTGCCGGATTCTCTTTTAAAAAGCTTTTGCTTTTTGGCGGCAAAAAACAATCATATAACCGCCGTAAATGAAGGAGCAGCCATAGCGCTTGGAGCAGGTTACTATCTTGCGACAGGAAAAATCCCTTGTGTATACATGCAAAACTCCGGAATTGGAAACGCGGTAAACCCCCTGCTCTCCCTTACAGACAGTGAAGTCTACAGCATCCCAATTATTTTACTTATTGGCTGGCGCGGAGAGCCCGGCGTTAAAGATGAGCCCCAGCATTTAAAACAGGGAAAAGTAACCTGCGATCTCTTTGACGCGATGAAAATCCCCTATCTGGTTCTTTCTGACAATCATGAAGAAGTTAAAAAGCAGCTGGATATTTGTTACGCGTATTTAAAAAAAGAAAACTCCCCGTTTGCTTTAATCGCGCGAAAAGATACTTTTGCTCCTCTGCCGCAGGAAAACAAAACAAAGGAAAAAACAATTACACGCGAAGAAGCAATAGAAAAGATAATATTGTCCTCTTCCCCAGATGAAGTTTATATTTGCACAACAGGCATGGCTTCCCGCGAACTGTTCGAACTTCGCAAAAAATACAATATGCAGAAACCCCGCGATTTTCTTACGGTGGGTTCAATGGGGCATGCTTCTTCTATCGCGTTATCAATCGCTGTATTTAAACCGAATCTGAGTGTTACCTGCATTGACGGGGACGGAGCTTTGCTTATGCACATGGGAAATATTGCCGCTATCGGAGAAAGGGCTCCTTTAAATTTACGTCATATTGTTATAAATAACGCAAGCCATGATTCTGTCGGGGGGCAGCCAAGTATCGCTCCCTCAATTGATTTTTGCGCGTTGGCGAAAGCTTGCGGTTACAAACAGGTTCATTCAGTTACGGCATTGCCTGAACTTGGCGAATTATGTTCGCGAAAAACGGAAGGACCTGTTTTTATCGAAGTATTGGCAAGCAAAGGAAACAGAAAAGATTTGGGAAGACCTGATAAAAGTCCAAAAGAAAATAAAAAAGCATTTATGCAATGTTTAGAAGGTAAAATATGAATGATTTAAATTTGCCAAAAGTAAAACGAGAAATTTTATTAAACCCGGGACCTGCCACTACAACCGACAGTGTCAAATACGCTCAAGTATGCCCGGATATTTGTCCAAGAGAAAAAGAGTTCGGCGATATAATGAAATGGATTTGCCATGAATTGTCTTTAATGGCGGGCAAAGATATAGAAACCGTTTTATTCGGCGGCTCGGGGACAGCCGCGGATGAAGCCATGTTATCATCATGCGTGCCGGATAACGGGAAACTGCTTGTTATAGATAACGGCGCTTATGGAGAGCGTATGGCAAAAATAGCCGGCGTATATAAATTAAACTATGAAGTTTATAAAAGTTCAGGTTTTTTACCGCTTGAAGGTGATAAAATAAAAGAAAAATTGCTAAAAGGAAAGTTTACACATCTTGCGATTGTTTATCATGAAACAACAACAGGTCTTTTAAACCCGGCTCCCGATATTTGCAAATTTTGCCATGAACACGGTATTGTTACAATTATAGACGCCGTAAGCGCGTTTGCGGCAATATCAATAGATATGAATAGAGATTGCTTTGATTTTATGGCGGCTACTTCCAATAAAAATATTCAGGGGATGGCAGGTATTGGTTTTGTTTTCTGCCGCAAAGATGCGCTGGATAAAATTGCGAGCTACCCGATGCGTAATTATTATTTAAATCTTTATGATCAATACACATGGTTTAAAAAAACAGGGCAAACCCGTTTTACGCCTCCCGTGCAAAGCATGTACGCGCTGCGTCAGGCAATTATAGAAACTAAACTTGAAGGAATAGAAAATCGTTACGCCAGGTACAGCGCATGCTGGGATATACTTGTTAAAACCGCAGAAAAATGCGGTCTTTCAATGCTTGTTGCTAAAGAGGCACAATCAAAATTAATTACAGCGATTACAGAACCTTTAACAGATAAATATTCTTTTGACGCGTTACACGATCTTGCGCGTGAAAATGGTTTTACCATATACCCTGGAAAACTAAGCGGGGCAAATACTTTTAGAATCGCGAATATAGGGGATATAAGACCTCATGAAATGCAGGGATTCTGCGAATTACTTGAAACGTATATGCGTTCTATAGGAGTCGTTCAATGAAGACTATTTATTTGGGATTAAGCGGAGATATAATTCATCCGGGTATTATTAATATAATAAAGGAAGCGTCAAAATACGGGAATGTGCTTGTTGGTCTTTTAACGGATACAGCTATCGCTCCTTACAAACGCCTGCCATATCTTAATTTTCAGCAAAGACTTGAGGTTGTAGAAAATATAAAAGGTGTTCATAAAGTTGTTCCTCAGCAGGAGTGGAGTTATATTCCAAATTTAAAAAAATACAAACCTGACGCGATTATTCACGGGGACGACTGGACAAGCGGTTTTATGAGCAAGGAACGTGATAAAGTTTTTGCTTTTATGAAAGAAACAGGCGGCGAAGTTATAGAAATACCTTATACTCAGGGAGTAAATTCATCCGCGTTAAACGAGGCTGTTCGCTCGCTCGGTACAACGCCTGATATCAGGCTTAAATCGCTGCGGCGGCTTTTGGAAGTAAAAAAACCAATCCGAATTATGGAAGCGCATTCGGGGATTTCTGCTCTTATAATTGAAAATCTGGAAATAGAAAAAGAAGACGGGCTTCGATGTTTTGACGGTATCTGGTCATCCAGCCTTACGGATTCTGCCAGCAAAGGAAAGCCTGACATTGAGGCAGTAGATCTTACTACACGTCTTCAGGATCTTACAAATATACTTGAATGTACTACAAAACCCATCATTTTTGACGGAGATACCGGGGGAAAACCGGAACATTTTATCTTTACAGTTCGCACACTGGAACGCAATGGAATTTCAGCCGTTATTATCGAAGATAAAATCGGGCTTAAAAAAAACTCGCTGTTTGGCACAGATGTCACCCAGGAACTTTCTCCTGCCGATGAATTTTGCGAAAAATTAAGCATTGGAAAACGCGCGCAGGTTACAAAAGAATTTATGATAATAGCAAGACTTGAAAGTTTAATAGCGGGATTTCCTGTTTCCCACGCGCTGGAAAGAGCGTTTGCTTACGCGGCATCCGGCGCGGATGGTATCATGATCCACAGCAAGGAAAAATCAGGAGATGATATCCGTGAATTCTGCGAAAAATTCAGAGCTAAATACAATAATATTCCGATAGTGCTGGTGCCTACCACATACAATCAATTTACGGTAAAAGAACTCTCTCTCTGGGGCGCGTCAATTATTATTTACGCAAACCATCTGCTTCGCGCGTCATACCCTGCGATGATGAATGCCGCGAAAACAATACTGGAAAAAGAACGTTCTCTTGAAGCGGATTTGCTGTGTATGCCTATTAAAGAAATTCTGGAATTGATACCGGGAGGAAAATAACCCCTTGAATTTTTTGCGATTTTTAGTCATTTTATACATATGAACCTTAATGATTTTGACAAGTGGTACAGCAAAAGATACCGCCGTACCAGCTCTGCCCTAACCTCAACTTTCTTTGTATTTTCCGATCTTTTGGCGGTTATGCTTACATTCGGCTGGGGGTTCTTTTTGGTCAGAATTTACGGTTTTTTACTGGATTATCAAAGCATCAATTTTAAATCTTTTATAACCTATTGGCGGTATTTGCCGGCATTTATCATAATTTTTCAAATACATAAATTATACCCCGGAGTATCTCTTGCCCCCTCCGAAGAAATGAGGCGTTTTTTCTTAAGCTCGCTTTATGTTTACGGCGGCATTATTATTTCACGTATAATTGAACGGGAAGTATGGGATTCAATTAATACGGCGTTTCTTATAAGCGGTGTATTTTCAACAATCATACTTCTTGTAGCAAGAAGTATAACTCACTGGTTTTTATTTAAAACCAGATTGGGAGGAATTCCCACCGTAATTTACGGGTCGGGTAAAACAGGAAAACTTGTAGCGGATTGTCTGCTTTCCAGCATAAGAAGCGGCTATGTGCCGGTTTTATTTCTGGACGATAACCCTCTGGGCGATGATGAATATATGGGTATTCCAATAATTCATGATTTCGCGGCAGGACCCGAAATAGTTAAAAAATACAAAATTAAAATGGCGATTGTTGCCATGCCAAGACTGGATGCCGGCAAACTAAAACATCTTATAAATACATCTGTTTATGCTTTTAGATACAATGTGATAATTCCTAACTTTTTTAATATTTCAAGTATCTGGATGTCTGTCCGTGATTTCAGCGGTGTTCTGGGCATAGATTCAAGCAATAAACTTAACTTTTATCTGAATCTGGCAGTGAAACGTTTTATGGATTTAGGTGTTGTAATATTAGGAGGACTTTTTATCTTGCCTTTCCTTTTATTAGTCGCGCTTTTAATTAAAGTTACCTCTCCCGGTCCTGTTTTGTACAAACAAAAAAGGCTGGGCAAAAACGGAAAATATTTCTATGCCTATAAATTCCGTTCTATGGCGCAGGACGCGGATGAAAGATTAAAAAAACTTCTGGACGCGCATCCGGAATTAAAAGATGAATGGGAAAAGACTCACAAGCTTCAAAATGACCCAAGAATAACTCCCATTGGAAAAATAATAAGACGTACAAGCATAGACGAGTTTCCTCAGCTTATTAATATTTTAAAAGGCGAGATGTCGCTTGTAGGACCGAGGCCCATAGTTGACGCGGAAATAGAAAAATACGGAGAAGACTACTCAAGAGTTTTTTCTGTAAAACCTGGGCTTACAGGGATGTGGCAGGTTTCCGGAAGGTCGGATGCCAATTACCTGGACAGGGTTGCCTATGATTTATATTATCTTCAAAGCTGGTCTGTGTGGCTTGATATGTGGATAATATTTAAAACTTTCGGCGCCGTAATAATCGGCAAAGGTGCATATTAATGAAAAAAATAATAGTTATATTTGTTTTAATTTTTTGCGTTTCCGGTTTATTTGCCCGGGAGGGAGCCTCAACACGCTCTTTAAATGATATTTTCCCAAATATAAATGAGGAAACACGTTCATTAATATTCTCCGAATCAGGATATGTAAAATCCAGTCAAAAAAGCGGCGGGTTTGTGATACTCGGCGGAGAAACTTCACGCCTGGCTCCGGAAAACATCAACATGATTTTAAGAAGAAATCCCGGCTATCTGGTTGAATCAATTCAGGTGATCTCAGGCAGCGCGAATCTGCTCGCTGTCTATAATGCCCTTTCCCGTGTAAGAGACCTAAAGGGGCGCCTTTACAGATCCGCGAGCAGAAATCAGGAAGTGCCTCTTTTTGAAGAAGCAACCCGTATTGCCTCAGAAAGGCAGACCGGTGCTATCCCCGACCCTGCCCCCGCGGCAGAGGTTCCCCAGTCAGAAACTGTTTTTATAAGGCTTAAGGATGTCAATTTTGGCAATACTTTTTACAGGGGGGAAATGGCTCTTGTTCAGAACGGTCTTCGTTATACCCTGTCCAATTTCAGGCACATGACGTATCTGCTGGTCCCGGTTATCAGGGAGGACAAGTTTATAGCTCAGCTTTATTTTGAACCCATAAACGAAGGTATCCTCATTTACAGCATAGCCGGCGCCGATATTTCCGACTTTTTTGCCTCCAAAATACACATAGATTCTGCCATTTCCAAGCGGCTTTCGGTAATAACCTCATGGGCAATAGACGGAATTAGAAGAAATTAATCAAATACCCCCTTGTAATTTTATTTTAAACATAATATTATTCAATCACCGGGGAGTTTCCAGAGTGGTCAAATGGGGCAGACTGTAAATCTGTTGGCTCAGCCTTCGAAGGTTCAAATCCTCCACTCCCCAATCTCATAGCTGAATGGAAAAAACCCATTCAGCTTTTTTTAAATTTTGAGGATTTGAACCGGAGCGCCGTGCCCCGAAAAGGCGATAGCCTTTGAGGGGTTGAGCCGCATGAATGCGGCGAAAGGCGCGCAGGCGGGGGTGGAAGGAGCAAACAGGAGGTTTGCGACTGGAACCCCAAATCCTCCACTCCCCAAATATGAGTGTCAGGTACCATTTATGGGTCTGACACCTTTTTTTTGCTTCTTTAAATGTTGCAGTTTTGTGGCGATATGTTCGGTATAATGTGATTATTGCAGGAGAAAAAGCATTGAAAAACCGCCAGGATAAGAAACATATACTTATTGTCAGCGAAGAGCCGCGTGTATTGGCAGAATTAAGATCCGAGCTTACTGACCATTTTGATATAAGTATAACAGCAACAAGCGCGGCGGCTCTTGCGGCAATGGAAATGTATGAAATGTCAGCAATTGTTATTTATATTTACGAAAATCGTAAAGTTGCATTTTCTGTGTTTAGCGATATTTTTGATTTTGCCAAAAGTAAAAATATACCTATTACTTTTTTAACTGAAAGAGGAAATGATGAAGATGAAAATGCGGCTTTTGCCATGGGAGCAGTAGATTATTCCGCAAAAAGACCCGGAACTTCCAATGCTTTGGTTAACCGGATAAAACTGCGCATTAACTCAAGCGAAAACGAAAAAAAGCTTTTTGGCAGCCATGAAGCATCGTTATCAGAGCCGGAAAATCCGGAAATGGCTTTGGTCAATAAAACGATACTTGTAGCAGATGATATTGAATTAAACAGGGATATTATTCAAACCTTGCTTTCTGAAATAGAAGGATTAACTGTTCATTTTGCGTCAGACGGAAAAGAAGCGGTTGAAAAGTTTACGGAAAATCCAAATCTTTATTCCCTGATTTTAATGGATGTGCAAATGCCTGTTATGGACGGATTGGAAGCAACAAGAACCATAAGAAGCCGGCCTTGCGAAAATGCCCGTGAAATTCCCATTATTGCCGTGACCGCGTCATCCGAAGAAAAAGAAATTGAATTATGCCTTAAAGCCGGAATGAATGATATTCTGGAAAAACCGGTTTCATACGAAAAGATTATATCTGCCGCCGCCGAATATTGCAAAATTGATATAACAAGCGGCTGCCGATGATATTTGATACAAGCATTTTTCTTGGCGAGTTTGAAGCAGAAGCCAGATTACACATAGAAAAAATAGAAACAGCATTTTTGGATATTTCAGAGTTTTCCAAAGATATAAAATTGATAAATTCTGTTTTCCGCGCCGCGCATAGTATAAAGGGAACAGCCGGTTTTTTATCGCTTAAAAAAATAGTTGCGGTTACCCATGAGCTGGAAAACATTTTATCCCAGCTTAAAGATGATATTACTGAAATTAATGATGAAATCGCGGATATTATCCTGCAATCCGTAGATTGCCTTAAAGAGCTAATAGATAACCTGAATAATGATGATGAAATTTGCATAAATGAAATTATTTACACTCTTAAAAGATATAACTTTAAAAATGATACAGATAATAAAGAAAAACAAAGTGCTTCTCATTTAGAATCTAATGGCACAGCATCCGGTTTAGAATTACAAATACCTTTTAATATAAAAGAAGAGCCGACAGAAAACGCTCTTAAAAACGCGATAAAGCGCGGTCATAAAATATATTCGGTTAACATTGATTTTAACAGAAGCCTTGGAAAATACTACAAAAATCCAAGGGGAATGATAGAAAATATATTTTCTGTTGGTTCAATTTTACAGGCAATCGTAAACGGCAGCAAAGAAAAAACATTTAAAAATACAAATAACGCGGTATTTACAGATAATTTAACAGATGCATTAAAAGAACATGATACTTCTACTCTTGAAATACTGGCATCCAGTGTTTTGGAGCAAAATCTTTTTTCTATGGCAATCGCTGTAGACATAAGCCAGATATCTCATTTATCAAAGGAAATGCTTTTTGGCGAAGACAATGAAGAAAAAACAATAACAGCAAATCCGGCTATTCTTATACAAAACAAAAAAAACATTAAACCTTCAAGAGATCATAATATATCAATCCGCCTTGATATAACAGAAATTAACAGGATTATGGATTTGGCAAATGAATTGATTTTAACGCGCAACCAGCTGTTTTCTGCCGTAACTGATTATAAAAAATCTATTCCAGGCTTTGCTCCCCTATTGCATGACATAAATCATCTTATAAGCGATATTCACGAGAAGATCATGTTCACAAGGATGCAGCCAATAAGCGTTATTTTCAGCAAATTCCCAAGAATAATACGTGACACCGCAAAGATTTTAAATAAAGAAATAACAGTTAATATTTTAAGGGACTATATAACACTGGATAAATATTTACTTGAAGAGCTGACAGATCCTATAACCCAGCTTGTAAAGAATTCCGCAGATCACGGCATGGAAACAGCGCAGCAGCGGATTACAGCCGGCAAACCGCAGAAAGGCACAATCACTCTTGATGCCTATATGCGTGACGGTTTAGCCATTATTGAAGTAATAGATGACGGAGCCGGCATAGATATTGAAACTCTTAAAAACAAAGCGCTTGAAAACAAAATTGCCTCCAAAGAAACTCTGGATTCATTGCCTAAAAAAGAAGTTTTAAATTTAATTTTTAATCCCGGTATTTCAACCGCAAAACAGGTGACAAATCTTTCCGGGCGCGGCATTGGAATGGATATTGTAAAAACAAACATAGAAAAATCCGGCGGTTCTATCGAAGTTGAATCCGAACCGGGGCTTGGAACAACAATCCGGCTTAAAATGCCTTTAACTCTTTCTGTTATAAATACGCTCATAGTAAACATTGATTCCATTTTTTATGCAGTACCGGAATTAAATGTGGAACATATAGTGCGTATATGCAAAAACTCATTTTCAATAAGACTGGAAAAAATAAATAAATCTCTGGCTTTAATTTATAACGGCCAGATTATACCGGTTGTTACCATGGATGAAATAGAAGCAAAAGCAAAAAACACAAATAAAGTTAGTGCCGATGAAGTTCTGGAAAGATGCCATGCTTCCAATGTAATAAAATGCCTTGTACTCAAGGCAGACGGAAAAAGATTTGCTCTTTTAATAGATAATGCTTTGGATACAGAACAGGTGCTTGTTAAACATCTTCCTATATATTTACAGAACTGCCCGTGTTATTTAAGCGTAACGGTTCTTGGAAACGGAAACGCTGTTACAATTCTTGACGCTGCGGGAATCATGCGTTTTATGGGTTTAGAGGATATCGAGAATAAAACTTTGCAGCTATTCTCTGAGGCAGAAGATAAATACATTAAAACCGGAGACGAAAAACAAATATTAATTTTTAAATGTTCAGGAAAAGAATATTTTTCCGTTTACATGAACGATATTTCCAGAATAGAAAGAATAAAAGCAAAAGATATTCAGGAAATTAACGGCGAATATTTTATTAATATTACAGGTGTTACTTTCCGCATTGAAAGACCGGAAAATTTTACCCCGGTAGAAAAGCAGGATTATACCGAAAACAGACTTTATTTATTAATCCTTAAAAACGCATTGCCAATGGGACTTCTTGTAAAAAATGTTATAGATAAATGCGATGAAGTCTTTTATCTTGAAAACAAGCATATCTACAGCGATTTTATTTTCGGCACAGGGGTATATAACGAAAAAATTCTGATTTTTTTAAACCCTGCCGCAATAATCGAATATACAGAAAAAGAAAAAATAAAAAATAAAATAATATATAACGGAGGAACAGAAAATGCTTAAAATATTCAAAGGATTAAAAATGAGGGTTAAGCTCCTTTTGGCATTTTTACTAATGGCGGTTATCATGCTTTTTATCTCGCTGCTTTCCATAATAAATTTGAACGCTACAGTTTCAATAAGCGATGAAAATATCGCAAGGGTACTGGAGCCGCTTGAGCTTGTATTACAGGCAAGGGGTGCTATTGGAAATATTAAAATTAAAGGACGCGACATTGTTTATGAAAAAGACGCTGTAAAAAGAAATAATGTACTTGATGAATTTTATGTTGATATAGATGTAATACGAAAAAATATGCAAGCTTTCTCCGAAACGCTCCAGCGCCACGAGTCACTTGTGCTTTATAATGAATTTGCCGGTTTAATAAATTATTGGGATGATTCAATGCACGATTTCCAGGGTATTCTGAACAGAGGAGAAGAACCCGGCGATTTTGTACAGGAAGTTCTTTCACCTGTATCCGACAGATGTCTGGATATATTATCAGAAATGAATATGGTAAGGCTGGAATTTGGAAGGGAAATATCATTAAGAAACAAACATAATTCACAAGATGCGGTTACAAGGCTTATTGTAATATCTCTTATTGCGCTTTTAATAACAATAATTTTTGGGCTCTATTTTTCTGTATCAAACAGCAAACCTATAATGATAGGCACAAGATTGTTAAAAATAGTCGCTGGAGGAGATTTTACAGTAAAGTTTCCGCAAGGATACGGCGCGGAGTTCGGAGATTTTTATTCCGCCTGCAACCATCTTATGGAATTTAACTGTCAGACAATAAACGGCATCAGGGATACTTCCAAAAAAATGCGTGAAGCCGCAATGGGCCTTTTGTCAGTATCATCGCAAATGGAAGCAAACAGCAAGGAACTAAGTGAAAAGACAGAAACAGTCAGCACTGTGACAGAGGAATTCTCCGCGGCAATGACCCAGTCTGTAAATTCACTTTCGACAGTAAGCGCAAATATCAGCGCTACAGCATCTTCGATAGAAGAGATAAACTCTACAATAGGCACTGTAGCGGCAGCGTCAGAACAGACGAGTATAAGAGTAAACCAGTCAAGCACACTTGTGGATGATATTCAAAACAGCATCGGAAAAACATCTGATTCTGCAAAACTTGTTTCCAATGCTTTTAACAGCGTAGCTAAAAGCGTTGAAGAAATAAATAAATCGATTACCGTGGTAAGCGTGAACAGCGAAAATGTTAAAAATAAAATATCAGACGCTGACAAAAAAGCAAAAAATACAAACGAAATTATACACAGACTGGAAGAAGCAAGCAGGCAAATTGGCAAGATTGTAAGCGTAATCAGCGACATAGCGGATCAAACCAATATGCTGGCATTGAATGCCGCGATAGAGGCAGCAGGCGCGGGAGAGGCAGGCAAGAGTTTCATGATTGTCGCAAACGAAGTAAAAGAACTTGCAAAACAAACCGCAGAAGCCACAGATGAAATAGCAGATCAAATTGAAAACATGCAGAAGAATATGCCGGATGCCGTAGGCGCAGTATCGGAAATTACCATGATAATTAATGATATGACAGATTATATCCGCACCTTTGTTAAAGAAACAAATCAAACCAGGGAAAGAAGCGATCAGATTGCAATTGAATCCGCTACTGCCGCTCAAAGAATGAACGAGATTAATTCCGAGATAATCAGCATATCTGAAAACGCGAAGTCTGTAACAAAATCAGTTGTTGAAGCAGCAAAGGGAGTTAATGAAATCGCGAAATCTACAGCCGAACTTGTTATCGGCACTCAGGAAATCGCGATGAATTCTGAAAGGGCCTCCTGCAACATAAAAGAGATAAACTGCTCCGCAAATGAAATGGTGCATGGACTTGTTGAAATATCCCAAAATATTCAGCATATAAACAATGAGACCACCGAAATGAACCAAATCGCCGGTTCCACCAAAGATTCAAGCGAGCTCATCCTTAGAATTGCAAGCGAAATGGAAGCATCTGTTGAAAAATTCAAAACGGGCTATAAATGATAAATTAACATAAATTTATCATTTTTCAGCGTTTTTTAATATTGACAATTCTCCAATAATCCGATATATTAAGTATCTGATATACAAAAATCTGTAGTAAAAAGGTGTGATTACAATGAAAAACATGAAAGTTCGGGTAAAACTCATCGTTAGTTTTGCAATTGTTGCAGTTCTTGCTGTAGCGGTAGGCGGTGTAGGCATTTTCGGAATGCAGCAAATTGAGGATTCCGGCTCCTATATGTACAGAAATATAGTTAGGCCGATGCCTCATTTATCCTTTGTTGAACAAACCCTGCTTAAAGTAAGGATACATGTCCGCGAGATGGTGATATCTTCACTTACGGGTAATTTCAGACAGGTTGAGATTGAGTTCGGCAGTATCGGCGTATTGCTGCCTGTAATGGAAAAATACATGAACGATTACAGATCTTCTGTAAGCGAAGGAGAGGCAACCCGCTACTTTGACGAGGCAAGGTCAATTTACGAAAATGACCTGGTACCTGTTGTTTTGGGTATTTACGCGGCTTCTCAAACAGCCAATGTTTCCGCAATTTTAAGCGGGCTTGATAATTGCAAAATCCACAGTGATAAAATACTTGATAATTATGATAAATCTTTTTCATATATGGTTAGCACAGCGTCATCAATTTCTGCCTCCTCTGCGCAATTGTACAGGACGCTTCTAATGGCAATTATTACGGCGCTTGGCATAGCGCTTGCTGCTACTATCATTTTGGCATTGTATATATCCAACATGATAAGCCGCCCTCTTGGTCTTTTGGTAAAAGCGTTTGAAAAAGTCGCAATCGGCGATTTAAGGGAAAGGCTTTCTGATCACGGTAAGGATGAAATAGCGCAGGCGTCAAGAGCATATAATCAGACAATGGATGAATTCAGCAAAATGATAGTTTCAATCATAAGCCAGACTTCAGAGCTGTCAAGCACAGGCACAGACCTTGCGAGCAATATGAACGAGACTGCCGCGGCTATTAACGAAATTACCGCAAATGTCCAGAGTATCAAAGGACGTGTAATTAATCAGAGCGCGAGCGTCAGTGAGACACACGCTACAATGGAACAGGTTGTTGCGAATATTGACAAGCTTAACGGCCATGTAGAAAACCAAAGCAACAATGTAGCTCAAGCATCATCTGCCATTGAAGAAATGGTAGCGAATACAAGGTCCGTTACAGAAACTCTTATTAAAAACAGCGCAAATGTAACTACGTTAAAAGAAGCTTCCGAAGTAGGACGCACAGGTCTTTCAGGCGTAGCGTCTGATATCCAGGAAATTGCGCGCGAATCAGAAGGGTTAATGGAAATTAACTCCGTTATGCAGAATATAGCAAGCCAGACAAATCTGCTTTCCATGAATGCCGCAATCGAAGCCGCTCATGCCGGGGAAGCCGGAAAGGGATTTGCTGTAGTCGCGGATGAAATCAGAAAACTCGCGGAAAGTTCCGGCAATCAGTCCAAAACAATCAGCGGAGTATTAAAAAAGATAAAAGGATCGATAGACAAGATAACCCGTTCTACAGAAAAAGTTCTTTCCAATTTTGAAGCAATTGATACCAGCGTTAAAACCGTTGCCGAACAGGAAGAAAACATCCGAAGCGCGATGGAAGAACAAGGTGAAGGCAGCAAACAGATTCTTGACGGCATAAGCAATGTAAACGAAATAACGCGTCAGGTACGAAGCGGATCAAGCGAAATGCTTAATGGAGCAAAAGAAGTTATTCAGGAAAGTAATAATCTTGAGAAAGTAACACAGGAAATAACTTCGGGCATGAATGAGATGGCTTCAGGCGCTGAGCAGATAAATGTTGCCGTTCACCATGTTAATGAAATCTCAATTAAAAACCGCGAAGGAATTGATGTGCTAATTAAGGAAGTTTCACGGTTTAAAGTAAGCTAATCGTAAATCAGCCTTCCTTTGCTGTCACCGATGCCTGTTTTTCTGAAAAAATAGGTATTGATTTGATCTCTCCATTCGCGGGCATTTAAAAGCTGCCTTTCAAATCTGGATAGTACGGATTCATAAACCGCGTTATCCAGATTTTTTTTAAGTCTTTTCCATTGTTCCAGCATTTCCAAAACTTCATCGTAACCTTCAAAGTGCGTATCATAAATATTTTGTAAGAGCGTTTCGCCGTTTTTCATTATAAAATCGTAGGGTAACCTGTGAAAAAACAGCAAAAGATTTTGCGGGCACTTTTTTGGATCAGAAAATATATCGGCATTTTTTTTAGCATACTGATTTACAAATCCTGTTTCATTGCGGTCTATCCCTATTTCTTTGACATTTGCTCTGTGGTAAGTTCCCCATCTGCTGTATTCGTAACCTTCGATATTCGGTCCGTAATGAAGACCCGGGGTAACCATAAAACATATCCCAAAAGGAGAAGTGTATTTTTCATATGCAGGATATGATTTTAAAAGAATACTTGAGATCTTTTCTGCGGTTTCATTTTGACCGAAGGAAAGCGCGCACCACTCGTGTGCAATTTCTTTCGCGTCAAGAGAAGGATTCCAGATAATGCGTCCGTAACCGTAAAGGTTAGCCTGCGCCAATGTATGACCTGTCCAGTTATTATCTAGACCTGTGTTAACAACAGCGGCAAAACCTTTAATTAAATCTTTAATACTTTTTTCTCCTGTATCAAAGTTCATAATATCTTCCCACATAAAGGGCAAATAACAAAGATCAATCTGGTGCCCGGTATATTCCTGCGTTATCTGCAATTCCATTATATGACGCGTCTTTTTTAATGCTCCGAAAAGCGGGGATACCGGCTCTCGCACCTGAAAATCATAGGGACCGAACTTTATCTGCAGGATTACATTGTCATCGAATTTTCCATCTAAAGGTTTAAAGTTTTCGTAAGCGGCTTTAGCGCGGTCTGCTTTTTTGTCTCTCCAGTCCTGCTGGCAATTATAAACAAAACACCGCCATATAATTTCTCCGCCGTAAGGTTTAACGGCAGATGCAAGCATATTGGCTCCGTGGGCGTGAGTGCGGTCGTACTGAAAAGGTCCGCTCTCCCCTTCCGAGTCCGCTTTAACAATAAAACCTGCCAAATCTGGAATGTATTTGTAAACAACAGACGCGCATTCTTTCCACCATTTTATTACGTCTGCATCAAGGGGATCTGCTGTTTTTAATACTCCAGGGTCGCGGGGAGACGCGAAATTAACGCTTATAAACAACCTGATTGCAAAACGCCTGAAAATTGCCGCCAATTCTGCCAATTGCTCAAGGTATACTTCTGTAATTAAAAGTTTTGCTCTATTGCGCACGTTAACATTATTTAATGAGATTCTGTTTATACCGATACTTGCAAGCAGTCGCGCATAATCTTCTATCCGCTGACTGTCGTATACAATTTTTTCATTTTTAAAAAAGAGCGAGTTTCCCGCATAGCCGCGTTCTATGGTGCCGTCTAAATTATCCCAATGATTTATTATCCGCAATGAGGATGCGGGAGTTTCGCTGATTTCAAAGTTGTCTTTTATTTTTCCGCAAGCAAGCAGAGATAAAAAACGGAATACCGCGTATAATAAACCAGCGTCATCTTTACCTGCTATATAAATATTGTTATCCGCAATTTTTATCACAAAACCTTCGGCGCCGGCAGCAAGGTTAGAAAATAGCGCTTGCTTTTCCATGTCAGAGATTAGTCCCAGCCAGGCTTTTGGCAATGAGGAATTGGCAGTTTTTTTTGTTTCAATTTTTGGTGTAACATTTGCCAGTCTTTGAATTCCGTTAACATATTCTTTGGCAGCCTGTGTAATTATTTCACTGTCACCCTGAACATATACCGCATCCGGTATTTTAATTGTTAAGCCGATCTTTCTTTTTTGCAGCCAGCAGTCGTATTCTTTTAACATTTTACACCTTTATTTTTTTTGATAGCTTCCAAAAGTCCTGTAAGATAACTTAAACCGATTGCTCTGTCATAAAGTCCGTATCCGGGCATACAAACCTCTCCCCAAATATTTCTTCCGTGATCCGGGCGCAAAGGTCCTTCAAAATCAATATCAAATAAAGCCTTCATTATGCTGTACATGTCAAGAGATCCGTCAGCTGAAAGATGCGCGGATTCTTCAAAATCTCCGGGCGCATTGTGTTTTATATTTCTTACATGGGCAAAATGTATCCTTCCCTTTAAACTATGAATAATATCCGCAATATCATTATCGGGATTAGTACCAAGACTTCCGCTGCAAAGAGTTACTCCGTTTAACGGATTATCTACCATACGAATTAAACGCAAAAGATTTTCTTTGCATGTCATAATACGAGGCAGTCCGAAAACAGACCAGGCTGGATCATCGGGATGTATTGCCATTTTAATCTGATATTGTTCACATACAGGCATTATCGCTTTTAAAAAATATTCCAGATTCGCAAAAAGTATTTGTTCATCTATAGCGCTGTACATTTTAAAAAGCTCTTTTATTCCCGCCATTCTCTGCGGTTCCCATCCCGGCAAATGAAAACCATCAGCGTTTTTGGTAATTACATCAAACATTTTTTCCGGGTTTATCTCATCTATCAATTTTTGATTATAAGAAAAAACTGTAGCGCCGTCCGGACGGACTTTCGCCAAATCGGTACGTGTCCAGTCAAAAACAGGCATAAAGTTATAACAAACAAGATTAATTCCTGCCTCTCCCAGCACTTTTAAAGTTTCGATATAATTGCCGATATAAAAGTCCCTATCCTCTGCGCCTATTTTAATTGAATCATGAATATTTACGCTTTCTATGCCTGCGATGGAAAGACCTGCGTCTTCTATTTCTTTTTTAATCGCTAAAACTGCATCCTTATCCCATTTAACGCCAGCCGGAACATTGTACAGAGTAGTAATAACGCCGTCTATTCCCGGCACCTGTCTGATTTTATCAAGAGTAACAGGATCAACCCCGGTCCCAAACCACCGCAAAGTCATTTTCATGAATTTTATTTTATGAGATGCAGAAGATTTTTGCAAGGACTAGACTAGCAAGGACTCTCGCGGAGACGCGGATTTGCCAAGACTCTCGCAGACCGCAAACCGAAGGTTTGAAGGAGGCGCAGAGGACGCGGAGGAAGAAGAAGGGTTGAAGATCTTCTCTTTAAATTCTTTTTTCTTTTTCTTTGAAATCTCTCGTGTTTTTGAGTTTTATGAGATCTGTCGGACAATAACTCTGCGTCCTCTGCGCCTCTGCGTCTCCGCGAGAGAATTTCCTAACTCTTCCGCGCCTCCGCGAGAGAATTTTCCAACTCAATATTCACAAAAGCCGGGGGGAGGTGTTCGTTAAAGGCTTTTAGGGTTAGGGTGCCGGAATTGGCTTTTATCATTACCAGCGCTTTGCCGCCGCTTGTTATTACTTTTGGTAAAGTAAAACCTAAATTTGAATTTAAATCGGGGGAACAGGAGCCCATTATTTCTCCGTCTCCTGTTAATGTAAATTCAATTAACAATTCTTCGTTTGGGCAGAGAATGCCGTCTTTATCTGTAATGTTTACTTCTACGTGCGCGATTTCACCGCTTGCCAATTGTTTACAGTCAGGTTTCAGCAAAATCTTTTTTGCCTCACTTGCGGTTTTTAATTCATGGGAGCAAACTTCTTTTTCGTTACGAAATCCTGTTACTTTAACTTCGCCGCTTTGATACTCAAATGTCCATTGAATAATGCAATTTTGAGGTTTGCGCTTCCCGATTTTTTTACCGTTAATCCACAGTTCCGCCTCATCGCAGTTTGTAAAAATCCAGGCGGTTACGGTTCTTCTCTCCAGATGTTTAAGGTTTAAATGAGAAGAAAGAGGCGGAAAAGACCAGCGGCCTCTCGCATAATCATTTTTTTTATTTTGATCATAAAAAGCAAGATATACTACAGGCTCTTCTTTCCATAAGCATTTCCTAAACCAGGCATTGGGTTTTAAAAAACCGCAAATATCAAGGATAGATCCTGCCCAGCCTTTCGCGGGCCATGGACATTCACCAAGATAATCAATCCCTGCCCATATAAATTGTCCAATTACATTATCGTTTTCCAGCACAAATGTCCATGGATTTTTTTCTGTTATTTCTTCAAAGTTTAAAGCCGTGCTTGAATAATATTCATAACATTCCGTCCCTACGATTGGTTTTTCAATTCCTTTTGTGTAGTCATTATAAAGCACTTCATGGTAATTAAGCCCCAGAACATCAACATCTTTTGCAAGTTTTTTTGTTATCTTTACAAGTTCAGATGCAGGCGCTCCTACAAGGCTTCTGGGATTTGCGTGCGGAGACAAGCCGCAGGTTACAGGCCGATCATCGAGATTTCGGATAATGCTTACAAGTTTTTTTTGTATTTCCAGCATGGATGTTTCGCCCTGATTCTCAACTTCATTGCCGATACTCCACATAAAAATACAGGGATGATTTCTGTCACGCAGAACCATGTCTTCAAGGTCACGTTTTGCGTCTTTTTCAAAATGCGCTGCATAATAGCCGCTTTTCCATTTATCAAAACATTCGTCTATAACATAAAATCCCATTTCGTCGCAAAGATCCAGAAACTCAGCTGCCGGCGTATTATGACTTGTCCTAATTGCGTTGCAGCCCAAATCCTTTAAAATGGCAAGCCTTCGCCGCCAGACAGAATCGTAATGAGAAGCGCCTGTAATACCGCAATCGTGGTGAAGGCATACGCCTTTTAATTTTATTTTTTCTCCGTTAACAGTCATTCCTTTTTTATATTCAATTTTAATATTCCGGATGCCAAAACGCGTTTCTGCAGACTGCTCATCATCAATATGCATAATGGCTCTGTACAAATTCGGCTCCTCTGCCGACCACAACAAAGGATTTTTAATTACAAAATCATGTTTTAAAATAATTTCTTTCTTTGCGGAATTAAAAGGCACCCTGCCCTCTGCCGCGCATTTTCCTTCGTTATCCAGCAATTTGATAAACAATATTTTCTCGCTGCTTTTTCTCTGAGCGCTTTCAATAGCAACTTCAACCTTTACAGACGCGCTTTTTTTATCAGATGCCAAATTCGATACAATATGAACGCCCCATGTCTTAACATGAACTTGGGGAAGAACTTTTAAAAATACATTTCTGAATAATCCCGATCCGGAATACCAGCGATCGGGCGCTTCACATCCGTTATCAAGCCGGACTGCTATTATATTTTTTCCTTCTTTTACAAACTCAGTTATATCTATTTCAAAACTGGAATACCCATAAGCGCGCTGTGCGGCTTTTTCTCCGTTAATATAAACTGTGCTGTTTCTGTATGCCCCGCCGAAATAAACAAATACTTTCTTTTCGCTTAAATCCGCAAGCGTAAATTCCTTGCGATACCAGACCGTTTCTTCCCATTCAAAGAACCCCTGCATATTCTGCCCTGTCCACCCGCCTTCCGTCTTTTTAAAGGGACGGCTTATTACCCAATCATGGGGTAATTCTGCATTTTTCCAGGTATGATCCGGGTAATCGGGACGATGGGCGTTTTTGGGGTCGCTTATTAGGAACTTCCAGTTTTTGTTGAAAAGTATCATGTGGGTATTATATCACAAATGGAAGAGGTTTACCACGAACCGCCTAGAAACTTCGTTGGCAAAACACGAACGAACACGAACGGAAGAATTTGAGGTTTAGCATTTCTTTATTTCCTGTTCGTGTGTGTTCGCTTGGTTCGTGGTTTTTGGGTAGCAGCTACCTTTTTTGGTAGCTGCTACCGGTTTTTTAGTTTACTGTTACTGAGTTTATTCTTAAAATGTATGTTACATTTCTTAATTTGTTTGTTTCGCTTTGAGGAGCGCCTTCTACTTCCTTTGTGCCGCCGTTATTTATAATACGGAATGCTGTTGTTGTGCCGGCAGGGAAACCGCTGCCATCTACAAGCGGAAAGCCGCTTCCGGCATTTTGTAATGCTGTTCCATCCAGTGTAAAAGTACCTGTAGGAACGCCGGTTTCTTCAAGTACAGGATATCTTTGACCAGAAGAATGATTAACTTCACTTCCCCCTTTGCCGCAGGATGCCTGAATAACCAACTGATGCTCTATTAACGGATTTTCAACGTAATTTACTATCGTATATGAAACACTAACGGTTTTTCCTGTAAGAGGAAGAACGGAAGAATCAAAGAAATAAATTGCAGCTCCGCTGTTATATGTTGTATGATTTGCATTGGTAAATGTTATTGTATTTCCGCTGACAGCAAGATCACTTCCGTAAACAAGATCCAGCACAACTACACCTACGGCTTTAGGTACGAAGGTTATCGATTCTACTTTTACGCCTCTTACTGTTATACCGCCGCCGCTTGATGCTACCAGCAGATAATTGGGTACGCCTGTTTCATTTACTACCGCTTTGCTGTTTTCTCCGTTTTTCATGTTCCAGACATGTGTGCTGAATATTCTATTATCTGAATCTTCCCAGCCGCCTTGTTTGTCTTCTTTTAGCAGATTAAAATGCGCAAGTCCCTGCTGCGCTGCTGCTGCATCGGCTATTTCCTGATCTGTTATTGGTTCTGTACAAGCTTCATCTTTATACAATGACGCGACAACTACAACAAGCGCATAATTGGACATATCCTGAATGTTTGCGTTTAAATTTATTAAGGCGCCTCCGTTACTGCCAAAGCCGTAAGTGCCGCCAAGATCTATTACTATTTCGTCGCTGGGTGTTGCGAAAGTTATTGAATTTACTCTTATTGATTTTACTCTTACGCCGTCTTCAAATTCTGACCAGTTTGCCTGAATTAATAATGTTGTGGGGATTCCTGTGTCTCCATCCAGAATGTTTAAGGTGGAGTCGCCGTCAACATTCATATTCCATTTTACATCGGCGCAGTAATTTTCTTCGTCATCCCAGTTGGTTCCGCCGGGTACTTTTAGTAATTTAAAGAAAGCGAGGTTTGTAAATTCACCTGTTTGTTCTTCTGCTATTGTTTCACCTTCATCGTCAATATAAAGGGTCGCGTTTACGGTAACGCTTCCGTAATTGGAAATATCCAAAATAGGTTCAGGAGAATCTGTAAGATCGATTTCTATTCCAGGATAATTGCCTTGAGAGTCATCAAATGCAGCAAAATAGTCAACGTTCCATTGTATATCGCTTCCGCCGCCATCACCACCCGTGCCCGGTTCGTTGCAGCCGATTAAAATGAACGCTAAAAGCGTAAAAATAACAATTATGTGTTTCATATTACTCTCCTGAAATTTGTTTTTATTATAATACTCTGTATTGCTGTTTTTTAATGTAGGTAAATTCACCTATGGCGGGTTTTATAGGGAATATTCCCTATCTACATCTACAGGTAGTACCCCTATAGTAGGTTAAGGGAGAAATAAAATGGCGAAAAATAATAAGTTTCACTTTCTTGTTTTGGTCTTTTTGGTAATTGGTGTCTGGTTCTTTGTTTCAGACTGCGCGACATCGGGCGGCGGCGGGACTGTCGTTTACTTTGAAGATTTTGAAAATTATTCGGGCGGCTGGATGCCAAGAGGCGGCGCTTCTGTGCGTGTTGTTACCGGTACCGGCTACTCAGGTGATAAATCGCTGCTGGTTACAAACAGATCCAAAACCTGGCATGGCGCGATTTATTCTCTTGCCAGTTTGAAACCCGGGCAAACTTATAATATTTCCGTTTGGGCAATGTTCGATGATGACAGCGCTCCTTCCCAGGCTGTCAATATCAGTATTCAGCAAAATATTGACGGGCAGGGGGAAACTTATTCCACTATTGGAGCGGCGCGTCTTCCGCGAGGCGAATGGGTCTTTATCGAAGGTGAGTATACTGTTCCGCGTTCCCGTTTTGAATCTATGGTCTACCTTTATTTTGAAGGCAGATATAAATCTGATGAAGATACGGAGCCCAGCGATCTTTTCAGTTTCTATGTTGATGATATAACGATCACGCGGCTTCCTCCTTCTCCGCCGCCTATGGCAGAAAAAGATATTCCCAGCTTGCATGAATTTTTCCCTGAATTTCCGCTGGGAGCGGCTATCGAAGGACCGGGCTATTTTAATCCCAATCATTCCCATCATGCGCTGCTGCGTCATTTTAATGTGCTTGTTCTGGGCAACGGGATGAAACCTGACGCATTGCAGCCTTCGGAAGGACGTTTTAACTGGACGCAGGCGGACGCGCTTATCGAATATGCCGAGAAAAACGATGTGCTTGTAAGAGGTCATACTCTTATCTGGCACAATCAAACGCCGAACTGGTTCTTTCAAGGGTCCGGTCCCGACGGGCTTGCTACCAAAGAACAGCTCTACGCGCGGATGGAAAGGCACATTAAAGAAGTTGTTACGCGCTACAAGGGCAAGATTCATACATGGGACGTTGTTAACGAAGTTATCGGGGACGACGGCGAAATGCGTAATTCCAGATTTTATCAAATCGTTGGCAGCCATGAGTATATAGCGAAAGCTTTCCAGTGGGCGCATGAAGCAGACCCTGACGCTCTTTTGTGCCTTAATGATTATTCGATTGAATCTCCAAGCGCCAAGCAGGACGGTTTTTACAATCTTTTAAAGACGCTTTTGGATGAAGGTGTCCCAGTTCATGTCGCGGGTATCCAGGGGCATATCAGCCTTGCGTGGCCGACTGTTTCTGATTTACGTCAGGCTATACAGAGGTTTGCTTCTCTTGGTTTAAAGGTTCAGGTGACAGAACTTGATGTTTCCATTTATGCCAATTCAGGGGAAGCAACCAAAAGAGCGGACAGGGATATTTTAATTGAACAGGCTTACAAGTACCGCGCTCTTTTTGACATGTTCCGCGAAGAAGCTGTAAAGGGTAACCTTGATATGGTAGTGGTATGGGGTCTTTCCGATATTGAAACCTGGCTTAATAATCACCCTGTTCCAGGAAGAACAGATCACCCTCTTTTCTTTGGAAAGGATTTAAAGGCAAAACCCGCATACTGGATAATTGTTGATCCAACAAATATGCCAATACAGATCAAAAGAATCGACGCAACCTATGCTCAAAACAGGGTAACTAATATAAATGACACAATATGGAACTATGTTTCCCCGCGCGATATCGCCGACAACATGGGTAATAAATACGGATGGTTTAAAGTGATGTGGGATGATACTTCGATATATACCAAGGTATTTATGAACAATATCGATCCTTCGGGGAAAGTAAATTTCTTTATTGAGCCGAGAAATCAAAAACTTGAAAACCGAAGCGAGGTTGCGTTTACATCCGGGTTTGATCAGAGAAGCGCGGTTCGTTACAAAGACGGATATGCCATGCTCGCTGTAATTCCGTTTGAAGGAAAACTTGACGCGAGGGTTGGTTTTGATCTTAGGCTTGAAAACGCTGATAATATTTACAGCTGGAATGATTTTGACAACAGCCAGGAAGTTTCTTCCCTTAATTACGGAACGATTAATTTACGCACTTTGCCGCCTGTAACTTATGCCAATAGGGGAACTGTCAATCTTACAACACGCGCTACCCGCGCCATTGACCCTGTGTGGGAAAGAGCGCAGCCTGTTCCAATGAATGTAAGGACAATGGGCTTTACAGAAGACGGATCAGTTTTCCGCGCGCTTTGGGATGATAATTTCCTTTATGTAATGACAGAGGTTGCCGACTCTTCTCTGGACGACAGATCCAACACAGTCCATGAACAGGACTCTGTCGAAGTCTTTGTAGACCAAAACAACGGCAAGACCGCAATTTACGAACAGGACGATGGCCAGTACCGCGTTAACTTCCGTAATGCTGCGTCATTCAACGGCGGAGACAGTTCGCAGTTTGTATCAAGAACAATGGTTATCCCGGGAGGATACCGCGTAGAAATGGCAATTCCCCTGTACGCGATAAAACCCGCTGCCGGGCAAATTATCGGTTTTGATGTTCAGATAAATGACGCGACCAACGGCGGAAGAACCGGTATCCGCAACTGGGCAAGCAATACAAATATGGGCTATCAAAGTACAGAGGACTTTGGGATATTAATTTTTGCTGATGACGGATCTGAGCCTGTCATTCAATATATACCTGAAATTATTGTAATTGATGATCCCGGTGAAATCGAAATTTATTTTTATGAAACAGAAGATACCGTAATTCCAGCCCGGGATCACATCGAAACTACATACGTACCTTACAGCGGCGAAACTGACGATGACATATTCACATTGATACCGCAAGTTACGGAAGGTAACGGTTGGGTCGCGATCAGAGTGAGCGATAATAATCTTGCTACAGGCAATTTAATCGCAAGGCTGGGGGATACAATCGAAGTTACTGCGGTTCCGCATAACGGCTGGAAAGTAAAATCAATTACTACATCTCCATCCAAGACAATTATTATCGGCGGCGGTATCGGCGTAAACAACAGTTTCGGTATTAAAACAGGAACATTTATCATCGACAGAAAAAATGAGAATGCTCAGATAAATGTAGAAGTGCAATTTGAGAGAATAACCAGGTAACTTATGCCGGATCCTGTAAAGGTTTTAATTGTAGAAAGTCAGCCTGTTTTTTCAAGGGGACTGGTTTCTCTGATTCAGGGTACCCATGGGTATCTTGTAATTGGAGAAGCTTTGAACTCCGGCGATGCTTTAAAACTCGCGAAAAAATTAAAACCAAAACTTGTAATTCTTGATATCGCTCTGGGCAAAGAAAACGCCTTGAATCTTATTACCCAGCTAAAAGCTCAAGATTCAGAAGTATTAATTCTGGTCCTTTCCATGCATGACGAAAGATTCTACTCGGAACGAGTTCTGCGTCTTGGAGCGCGCGGTTATATAATGAAAGATAAACCGGAGGAAAAAGTAATTGAGGCTGTAAATACTGTAGTATCCGGAAAAGTGTATCTTAGCGAGATAGAAAGAGAACGTATTTTTGAAGCAATGGCAGGCGTAAACCCGCGCGGCGGCAATGACTGGGATTTATCGCTTAGAAAATTATCAAACCGGGAACTTCAGATTTTTACCCTTATGGGTAAGGGGCTTGGAACCCTGGAAATCGCCTCGCGGTTTAATCTTAGCACCAAAACGATAGATACCCACAAGGAACACATTAAACAGAAACTTCACTGTAATACTTCTCTGGAACTAAGACAATTGGCTATTGAGTGGTTGTCCAACCCTGATGATAGGGAAAATTACCGATAACCCGTATCTAGATTTTCTATTATGATTACTTAAATTCGTATCTTTTGGAGGGAATGTGATGTTTAGTAAGTATCTTCAAAAATTGTTAATATTGGCAATTTGCGCGGTTTTTATTTCATGCGGCGGGAAAAAGGATCGTGAATATCCTGACACAGACCCCACGTATCCTATCAACATTTCCATTTTTTCAATGGCGAATATGCAGCAGCCTCCGGCAGGCAATAAAATCTATAAATGGATATCTGATAATCTGAATGTTACTTTTACCTGGGATATCCTTGTAGGCGATAAAGACCAAAAAATCGGCGTTATGATAGCGGGCGGTGATTATCCCGACCTGCTTCATGTTGACAGTACCAAGTTCTACGAGGCGGGCGCTCTTATCCCGCTGGATAATTTAATTGAAAGATACGCTCCCCGCCTGAGAGCCCACTATGCTGAGGCATGGGAAAAAATGAAAGAAGAGGACGGGCGCATTTATACACTTCCTGTATGGGGAGTTGTTTCCGGCAGAGACTACAGCACATGGTACGGCGACTCTGCTTTATGGATTCAAAAAGAAGTTCTTAAAGAATTCGGGTATCCCAAAATTACTACAATGGACGAATACTTTGATATTCTTATCAGATACAAAGAAAGATATCCAACAATAAATAATATGCCTACAATCGGGTTTACGATCCTCTCCTATGACTGGCGTTCTTTCTGTCTTATTAACCCGCCCAACTTTCTTGCCGGTTTTCCGAATGACGGAAACGGAACCATCGATCCTGTAACTCATGAATACAAGGCTTTTTTATATCAGGATATTTCCAAACGATGGTTTAAAAAATTAAATGAAATGAATACTTTGGGTTTAATAGACCGATCATGTTTTGTGGATAACTACGATCAATATCTTTCCAAAATCGCTTCCGGCCGTGTGCTTGGTTTCCATGATCAGGCATGGCAGTTTCAGTCCGCCGAATATTCATTAACGAATCAGGGGATGCACAACCGCACCTATGCTCCGCTTCCCATTGTCTTTGACGAATCAATCACGCCGCGTTACAGAAACCGCCGCCTACCCAATGTCGGGCAGGGAATCGGTATCAGCGTAAAGGCGAAAGATCCTGTACGTATCCTGCGTTTCCTTGAAGCGCAGCTTGCTGATGATGTGCAGAAAGTTATCGGCTTTTACGGCATATTGGACGAAGATTACCAGCTTGATGAAAACGGACTTCCCTACCGCACACAGCTTCAAAGGGATCAGCAGGCGGATGAAGTTTGGAAACTTCACAATCAGGCGCATTTGTGGCGCAGCCATAATCCAAAAAAAGAGGGCACTTTTGAAAACGACTGGCCTACCAACATCAGCGACTTTTATCACGAACGGGAAGCTGCGGTGCGCCCGGAAGACAAAGAACTTTGGGCGGCATACGGAGTTACAAGCAATGCAGAATTGATGGATCCTAATCCTCCGCCTAACCCGGTATGGTTTCCCGCATGGCAGATTAACACTCCCGACAGTTCCGACGCTCAGATTGCATGGAAAAGAGCGGAAGAAGTTTACCGCAGATTCCTGCCGCGGATTATCATGTCAAGAACAGGTCAGTTTGACAGGCTTTGGGAAGAATATCTTGAAGAGTTAGGCAAATCAGGGCTTAGTGCTTATGAAAAATTTATGCAGACAGAAGTAAATAAACGCATTCAAAGATGGAGCCCCAAAAACTAAAAATGAAACAAACTTTTTTAACCAGGGTATCAAATGATCGTCAATTGATATTTATGTCCCTGCCGATAGTGCTGTATGTAGTTCTTTTTTCATACGTCCCCCTTTGGGGCTGGACGATGGCGTTTCAGAACTACAAACCATCGCTTTCTTTTTTATCGCAGGAATGGGTTGGGTTAAGATGGTTTAAATTTATTTTTTCTGATCCGGGATTTCTGCGTGTTTTAAGAAATACTCTTGCCATGAGTATTATTAATATGACGCTTGGTTTTATTACGGCGATTGGTTTTGCGCTCCTCCTTAACGAATTAAAAAGCACAGGATTTAAACGTATTGTTCAAACCATCTCCTATCTGCCGCACTTTCTTTCGTGGATAATTGTAACGGGTCTTGTCGCGTCCATGCTCGCCGTAGAAAACGGCGCCATAAACGACCTTCTTGTTTGGCTTAAAATTATCGATGAACCTATTTTGTTTTTAAGTGAGCCGAATTATTTCTGGGGTATCGTAGGTTTTACTTACGTCTGGAAAGAAATGGGCTGGAATACAATCATCTATCTTGCCGCTATCGCCGGCATTAATCCCGACCTTTATGAAGCCGCCGAAATTGACGGCTGCAACAGGTTTAAAAAAATGTGGCATATAACGCTTCCGGGAATTAAGGCTACCATAATTATTATGCTTATTATGAGCATAGGAAGAATTCTTGATGCGGGTTTTGAAATGCAGTACCTTCTTAGAAACGGGCTTATTGTAGATGTCGCGGAAACCATCGATATTTATGTTTTAAAATACGGTATTCAAAGTTTTAACTATTCTCTTGCTACTACTGCCGGTATGTTTAAAAATGTGGTAAATGTAAGCCTTATATTTATCGCCAACTGGATAGCAAGACGCACCGGAGAGGAAAGGCTTATATGACGTATTTAACCAAATCCAGAATAGAAAAATATATTTTTAACACTTTTAATATTACTCTGATGCTGTTTGTAATGTTCGCAACCTTTTATCCTTTCTGGAATACAATCGCTGTTTCTTTTAATTCCGCCGCGGATACCACAAGGGGCGGCATCACTTTCTGGCCTCGTTCTTTTACTTTGCAGAATTACCGCGCTGTTTTTTCTACGGGCACCATCTACAATGCTTTTTTTATCTCGGTAGCGCGCACTGTTATTCAGACTATTTCCGGCGTATTTTTAACAAGTATGCTCGCTTACGCATTAAGCAGAAAAACTTTTATATTCAGAAAACCTTTTACCATAATTTTAATTTTATCCATGTATGTTAACGCGGGTCTTATTCCAAATTATTTTCTTATCAGGTCTTTGGGCATGATTAATACTTTTTGGGTTTATATTATTCCCGGTATGATCAGCGCTTTTAATTTTATTGTCGTAAGAACTTATATATCTAATCTTCCGGAAAGTGTTATTGAATCGGCGAGGATAGACGGCTGCGGGGATTTTATTATTTTTATACGGATTATTCTTCCCATGTGTCTTCCTGTCCTTGCTACTATCGCGCTTTTTATCGCGGTTGGTTCATGGAATTCATGGTTTGATACCATGCTGTATACTTCCGGCAGAGCGCATCTGCATACGCTTCAATATAAATTGATGGAATATCTGCAATCAAGTCAGTCGCAGGCTATGAGCGCGGCGCAAATCGGCTCTATGGGGATGGCGCAGGATATTTCCGCGAGTATTGTAACTCCTGTAAGTATCAGAGCGGCTATTACTGTTGTGGCGGCGCTTCCGATACTTTTGGTTTATCCTTTTTTGCAGAGATATTTTGTTAAGGGGATTAGTGTTGGTAGTATTAAGGAGTGAGCAAAGAGCAAAGAACAAAGAGCAAAGAGCAGTGAGCAGTGAGTAAAGGGGAGAGGAAGAGGGATTAGTTTGAAAAAGGGAAATATTATTTTTGGAGAGTGTATATGAAGAGGATGAGTTTATTTGTTTTGTTTTTGTTTTTTACGGGTTTTTTGTTTGGGCAGAGTTTTAATCATGTTACTGTGATTGATACCAGTTTTGATAATGGGTCTCTTGGGGGGTGGGGGCCGAGAGGTTCTGTGCAGCAGGGGCTGGAAAGGGTTGAGCTGGATACTTCTGTGAAACGTTCCGGCGCGGCTTCTATGCGTATCTCCAACCGTACCAAAACATGGCAAGGTCCTGTTCATAAGCTTACAGACAATGCTGTCGCCGGTGATGTTTACAGTATGTCCGCGTGGATTTATTATAACGAAGGTCCCGCTATGAGTCCTTTTGTTTTAAGCGTACAAAGATCTTTTAAAGATACGTCCAAGGCTCACGCATATCAGAATATTACATCCTTTCAGGTTAGAAGGGGCGAATGGACGGAAATTAAAACAGAATATACTGTAGGAGCGGATCCTACTCAGGCGTCTATCTGGGTTTATTTTGAACTTCCGTTTAAAGAAGATCATCTTGTTACTCCCAATGACAGAATTACTTTCTGGATGGACGATATAAAATTTATAAAACTTGATCCTGCTTCCCGTCCTAAAGCGGAATTGAATATTCCAAACCTTGCGGACATTTGGGCTCCGCATTTTGATATCGGCACTGCCGTTACAAGAGATGAAGTTGATTTTTCTTCGCCAACCGCGCAAATTTTAATGAAACATTTTACTGTTCTTGTCGCGGGTAATGAACAAAAAATGGAAAGTATCCAGCCAGAGGAAGGCAAGTTTGACTGGGCTCCCGCGGATGCCATTATCAACTTTGGTGAAATGACGGGAATGCGGTTTCGCTGGCACACCCTTGTCTGGCATACTCAAAATCCCGCATGGCTTTTTCAGGAAAGCGCGAACTCTACACGCACTGTCTCCAGAAATGTTTTAAATCAAAGGCTTAGAACTTATATCCAAACCGTTATGCGACGTTACAGGGGCAGGGTTGAATCCTATGATGTTGTTAATGAAGTGCTTTCCGACCGCTCCGGTCTGCGTACCGGCGCCGAAGGTTCCAGATGGCACGAGATCCTCGGTCCTGAATATATCGATAACGCTTTCCGCTGGGCAAAGGAAGCAGACCCTACAGCGCAGCTTGTAATTAACGATTACAATCTTGAAAGCGATACGCGAAAAAGGCAGGAAATGTTTAATCTTGTTAAAGGTATGAAAGAACGAGGTGTGCCTGTTGACGCTATCGGTATTCAGATGCATATCAATATTAGAACGCCGTCTGTGCAGCAGATCCGCGAAACTATCGAATTGTTCGCGTCTTTGGGCGTTAAGGTAATGGTAACAGAACTTGATATTTCTATTTACACAAGCGACACAGAGCCGATAAAAAACGTCACCCCTGCTTTGCTTCTGGAACAGGCTCAGCGTTATAAAGATATTTTCGCCATGCTGCGCGAACAGTCGCAGAAAGGCAACCTTGCAGACATGGTAGTTATTTGGGGTACTACGGATCATACCAGCTGGAAAAATGATTTTCCGGTACGCGGCAGGACGGATGCTCCTCTTTTATTTGACGGCAGGTATCAGTCTAAACCTGCATTCTGGGCACTTGTGCAGCCAACCAGAGTACAGGGGCTGAGGTAGGGTTATTTTGGGGAAGTTTTTTTACCACGAACCACACGAACGGACACGAACGGGGGGGGTTAGCAAAAGATCTCTTTCCTTAACTCTTCCTCCGTGTCCTCTGTGTCTTTGTGCCTCTGTGAGGGTCTTAGCCATATTTCTTTGTTTTATTCTTTTTTCTTGTGATTTTACTTTTGGGAATTCTGAGAAGACTTATAGCGGGGATGATACTTGGCAGACTGCGGCTCCTTTGCATTTGATTTATCAGAATTATTTTCCGATTGGGAATATTATTTCTCCTAATGATCTTTCTAATACTACGCGTATGAATCTTTTAAAACGGCATTTTAACGCGCTTACTGCGGAAAACCACATGAAGCCAGAAAGTATTGCGCCCACTTCACGGCCGGCGGGCAGTACTTGGAATTATCGTTTTGCTAATGCGGATACTATTGTTAATGCGGCAATTGCTGCCGGAATGGAAATGCATGGGCATACTTTGGTTTGGCATTCTCAGACTCCAAGATGGCTGACAGGGAACGGTCAAATTGATCTTGGCAGAGATGAAACTTTGGCGAATATGGAAAAATATGTAACTGATGTTGCTACTCATTTTAAAGATAGGTTGACTACTTGGGATGTTGCAAACGAAGTATTCAGGGACGGGTTATCCAATGTTACATCATCCACGGACTGGAAAACCTGCCTGCGCTATGATGATAATCCATGGAACAGAATTATCGGGCCTGAATATATTGAAATTGCTTTTCTTAAGGCGCGGGAAGCAGACCCTGCCGTGAAACTTTATTACAATGACTATAATCTGAATAACGCGAATAAAGCTCAGGCTGTTTTTAACATGGTAAGAGATATTAATAACCGGTTTCCTAATGTTGGGGGCAGGCCTTTAATCGATGGTATCGGGATGCAGTCTCATCATCATATCCGTACTTCTTCTGATTCGGTTGAAACTTCGATTGTTTTGTTTGCTTCTCTGGGAGTTGAGATCGCGATTACAGAACTTGATATTCAGGCTGTCGGAACTTTCGGTAACCCTCCTACTACTTATGCCTGGAATGATGATACGGCGCAAATTCAGGCAAGGCTTTACGCCGCGCTTTTTAAAATATTTAAAAGACATTCTTCTGTAATTACAAGGGTAACATTCTGGGGGCTGGATGATACAACAAGCTGGAGAAATTCATCTCGCCCTACTCTTTTAAACGGTAATTTAACTTTAAAACCGGCGTTTTACGCTGTTTCAGAACCATAATTTTTAGGAGGATTCTTATGAGAATCATTGTTTGTGTTATTTTATTTTTTGCTTTAGGCTTTTCGGCTTTTGCGCAGGTTCAAACTGTTGATGAGATTATTACACCTACGCCTCAGTTTCAGGATCACGGCGGGATTACTCCATGGTTCTGGATCGGCGTGCAAACGGTTTTCGGCGCAGGTTATAACCTTGAAACCACAGCAGGCGGTTTTAGAAATTACGGCGGCGATAATCATACTTACGCTTCTTTTAATCTTGCTTTTGTTGACAGCCATTATCAGACTCCTAAATTTTATCAGGTTCCAAGAGAACTTGATCCCCATGCGTGGACAGGTCATTTTGTTCTGTTAAACTTTACTTCCCGCCTTAACAGCTGGAACGCGGGTAATACTGTTGTAATGGAAAATAACGCTCCCGCATGGCTTGCGGAAATTACCGGCAAAGGTTTTCGCATTGGATTTTTTACACAGGCGGGAATGCTGATCGGCGGCGTTGATGATCCCAATCGTACTGAACAGTCCAGCTCAAATCCTATAACCAGGATTACAGGCGGTAACATGGTTATCAATTTGCAGGAAAATCAGCTAGGGACACTTTTTTATGAAAGATCAAACGATCCGTTTACTTCTACTACATATTCAACTTCGTCAGCATCTGAGGGCGGCTTGTTGTATGTTGGTTATGATATGAAGGATGTTTTTAGCACGTATCTTACGATGTTATCTCAGGGCAACGTTAACTCCGATGTTACAAATGACGCTAACAGAGGTTTCGCGGGCGTTATCGACTTTAACGTGACTCCTTTTGGTTTATATGCAGATGATCAAAAACCTTTTGTATTGGATATTAGCGGCAACTTTATCGCAGGTTTTAACTGGAAAGGTATGCCCGCTTCTTTTAATGAAAGTATGGGTTTTGGTTTAAGGACTACAGCCGAGATCTGGATAAAAGATAATTTTACTTTGGCTCCCGTTCTCGCGTTTGACGGTAAACTCAATGCCAACAATGAATTCCGCGCGAAGTTCGGCGCCGGTTTAACTTTCCGCTTTAGCGGTATGCGCTGGTTAAGCGACGAGTGGGGTGATCTTTTCCGCGTTGACAGAAACGCGGGTAACTTCGCGAATCATCGTTATGAAAACAATAAAATCTTAAAGTTCGCTCATGCTCAATTTTATATGGCTACCGCTCCCAAGTCTAACGGTGAAACAGATTTGAATATGTTCTTCCGCGTGGAAGAACCTGACGGCAATGCCGGTTTCCATGACAAGCTGGGTTTTATGGCGGAACTTCGTCTTTATAACATGGCAGAAAAACAAAACTCTTTTAGCTGGGCTGCGCAAGGCAGGGTTTCTTATGATTTTAATGTTAAACATTATTTAATTACGCCTTATTTGCGCGCGTACCTTGATTCTAACGCTGTTTTTAAATTACGTATCGGCGCTTACGCTAACTTTATTCCTTATACCGGTTTTGAAATTGCCTATACTTCGGCTAATCTTAACAGGGGCGCAACGGGTCCTATCAATAATCATATGACGACTAATCCTTCGTACAGATCCAACTTTGACGCAGGACGTCTTGAATTGATGGTCATTTTAAAATCTGATGATATTCGTCCTCAAATGCCTAAGCGTATGAGTGATTGGAATTATCCTTCGGCTATTCAGGATTTTTAGGGGGGAGAGTTAGTAAGGACTCACGCAGAGGCGCGGAGGCGCGGAGGACGCGGGGGAAGAGTTTGGGGTGGTAGCTGCTACCGTTTGGGAAAATTGTTAGCTGCTAACCTGTGTATCAAAAAAACATCGAGGCAATTTTCAGAACATGGAATATTCCGCCGCCAGATATGGTGCAAAAGAAAACTTAGGGTACTGCATCTGGTAGAGGCGAGCTCAGGTGACTATCACCTTTTCATTGTTCCCTGCTCCCCACTCACTGTCCGCCCATCAATCTCCCATCCGAGTCATTCAACAACGGATAACCCCTGCCTTCGATGCCTGCGAAGTTCCACACATTGGTAATACTGCCAAGACCCGTTTTTGAACTGTCGCGGTTAAAGCCTAAAGTATCAATCCAGAAAGAATTAGCGCTAAGAAAATTATTAACTGATGCATCCGCGCCGTCCTTGTTAGTAGCAAGCCTTACTGTGCGAGTATCGGTAATGTCGGTAGGATCATCGTCTTGATAAGTTGCACTCTCAAAAAGCCGTATACCGTTAAAAGCGTGGTTGTTGACAAACGTCAGACCGGAAATTGGATAAACACCGCCGTACACACGCCCGATATTGTGGATTGAAGTTGCAGAAAAACCGGTAGCCGTAACGCTTGCACCAAGGGTTACACTGTTTTGAATTGTAACAGTGTTGAAAACCCTACCTCCCACAAGACCGCCGGCGTTTGTTTCGCCGTCAGCGCTTCTATGTGCTGTAACAGTGCCGGTTGAAAAACAGCGGTCAATGTTATACGTTCCAGATGGGAGCAATCCAATAAGTCCGCCGGCGTTTGTTGTGCCGTTAGCGTTTCCGCTTCCCTGTCCCTGTACAAAAACATTACCAGTACTGTAACAATCTGATAAGGTTCTACCTGCACCTACAAAACCTCCAACATAAAAACCAAAACCAGTTCCTTCCGCATCAATATTTCCAGTAGCATAGCAATATTGAATAGCAGCATTGGTGTTTGATTCTCCAACAAAGCCTCCGGCATATATTGTACCGTTGGTTTGAGAAACACGGACATCCCCTTTGGCATAACAATAAGATATATTGCCATCCAGTCTTGCGGCAAAACCGCCGACCATTTTAAAACCGCCTGTAGCAGAAACATTAAGAGGGTTTTCGCTGTAGCAATTACTTATTCTTCCAGCCGCAAAATAGCCGACAAAACCACCTGCATAAAAATTAGCGCCACTTTCTCTTTTGTTAATTTCAAAACCGTCCTGTATGGCAAAACTGCGAGTTACTGTCGTATCGGCACTGTAGGTGATACCTATTGCTCCGCCAATAAACAAGCTTCCGCCTCCGCACCAAACAGTTAACCTGCCCTTCTGATAGTCAACATCGTCAAGCAATGCTCCTGTAATACGGCCTGCAAATCCGCCGACAAAAAGACCAACATCTCCAACAACTCCTATTCCTTCATTGTTTTTTACAATAATCAATTCATTTTCCGCTCCTACTATTATGTTCCCTACAACACTTACTGCTTTCACATTAACAAGACTGCTTACACCATCTATGAGTCCGGCAATGCCGCCGATGTATAGGGAGTTGCCTCCGATAGTTGAGCTGACATTACCAAAACTGGTTGTTCCGCTATGTTTTACGGTTAAGTTAAGTCCGCCATAAGCGTTATTTATACTTGATGTGCCTGTCATTTGCCCAGCCATACCGCCGATGTGAATAGCATTTGTATCGCTTGTACCGTTACTGCCGCTAATACTGAACGAACCTAAAACCCGCACATTGAGAAGTTGAGCATTTCCTTCTGCTGTTCCGGTTATACCACCAAAGCGGAAAGCTCCTGTTGGGGTTATGGTTACACTTTCATGTTCAGGTGTTGCAGGATTAGCTTCATACAACACAGTCAAATCACGAATAAAAGAATTTGTACCGCCTGCAATTCTGAACAAGCCAATGTCTGTTATACCTGTAAGATCACCGAAACTCCTAATCGTTACCGTATACCCATTACCGTAAAACTTGCCGGAGAAAGTTCCCGCAGGCGGTATCCATGAGGTTAATACAATGTCCTCTGTTAAGGCGTAGACCCTGTTATCGACACCTCCGGCGGCTCCTGCTATTAACTCTGTTGCAAAATTCTCCTGCGTCAAAGGCACGATATTATCATTGGTATTCATTCCCGGAATGTTCCAGATAGAAAACTCTCTTACACTGATTGTATAACCGCTAACAATGAGTTCAAGGCGTATCGTATATTTTCGTATTTCACTTACTGTTTGCCCCTGCCTTACATTGCCGGTATTAGGTAAATTTACATCTTTTATAACTGCGCTAATGCCGTCATCGCTTATGTTTACAAAGAGCGGATTTAAGTATCCTCCGTCTATCTTATAATAAACATTAACTCTTTTTGTTTCGTCAGCGGAGGTTAAATAAACATCAACGTCGTCGTCTTCTACTATAAAAGCTGTTAATTCAATATCAATACTGTTTGAGTTTTCCGGGAAAACAGCGCTCCATGTATCAATTTCGCCCTGCGGTAAACCTGCCGATGATGTTGTCCAATAAACTTTCTCTACAGTATTTTTCATGGTTGCGGTTCTTTGGGCGTTAAGAATACCGGGACCAACGGTCATTTCTATTTCTAAATTTCCGGGAGGAGGTCCGGGGTCTTCCTTTTTGGGAATAATCGTTACTGTATGGGAACCAAACCTGCTTTGATACTCAGGGGTTTGAAAATGATTGTTTAAATCGATATCAAAATCACCGCCAGAGCCCGGTGTTCTGCCTTTTATCGTTATCATTCCATGAGTATCTCCAAGTGTCCAGGGCATATCCGGGTCAAGCTGACTGTTAAAATGAATGATAACATCCTGCGTTACGTGCCATAATCTTTGCTGATTGCTTAGCGGTTCTGTACGGGTAACAAATGGTTCTGTTTCGCACCAGGGGATCAGAGTTACTGGAACTGTTGTATGTATTAAAAATAATCCCCTGCCGCCTCTTGGAGAAAGCACAGGTACTTTGACATCGATTATTTCTCCTATTGTGTTAATGTTTGTAAATAATTGATTTATTGGTTCAAGTTGGTTATCTTTTCTATAGGTATCATCCAGCAATAATAAATTTTGCTGCCAGTCTCCACCAAGGTTTGCTTCCGTTAGGTCTGCTGTCGCATAAGCACGCCATTCCATAAAGTTATATGCGATATCGGGAATAAATTCCATTTCAAAGGGGCGCAAACCCTGTCTTATATCAATTACATTTGAGATAGGTCCTGAAGGATTACTTATCCCCCAATCGCCCGGATAATCGACACGTACCGTAAGCCTCGTAGCATTGCTCCACGCAACCTCATCATCAATCCTTTTCATAAAATCCGGATCAACATCGCAGCCAATGAACAAAGAGCAGAGAACAATTAGCAAAGAGCAGTTAACAGAGAACAGAGAGTAGTTAACAGAGAACAAAAAGCAAAGAGCAGAGAGAAATACCGGCTTTTTCCTAGTTTTTTTCATTATTCTTTGTTCTTTGCTCATTGTTCTTTGTTCTTTTGTCTTTGTTCTTTGTTCTTTTGTCTTTGTTCTTTGTTCTTTTGTCATTGTTCTTTGTTCTTTGCTCATTGTTCTTTGTTCTTTTGTCTTTGTTCTTTGTTCTTTTTTCATTGTTATCTCCCCTTTTTTTAGCAAATTGGGAATTTAAACGTCCCTTTAAATTCCCAATTACTTGCTGATTTTATGGGGTAAACCATACATCCGGCGTGGGCAGAAAATAGTTGTTATGTTCATTAAAACCAACATTTTATAGAGGTAACTTGACTTTTTTTATTAAAATAATGCTATAATGAAATGAAATTAATCCCCGCGTCTGGCGGGATTTTTTCGGGCTAAAATCGGGAATTTAAAGGGACATATAAATTCCCATCCGTAATTTTTCATATATTATCCGTGTTACTGCTTCTGTTAGCCTTTCCCGGGAAAGCTCTCCTGTTTCCAGGGCAGAAAGGAGCGCTTTGTGGGTGTTTCTTAAATCTCTTGGCCAGACCAGAATCATGTCGGCTCCCGCAGCGACAGACTGTACTGCGGCTGTTTCCGGTTTTATGTTGCCTGCTGCCGCCATAAAAAAATCATCGCTAATTATTATTCCGCTAAATCCCAAATCGTCTCTTAGCCAGTTTTGCATAATAACAGATGATAGGCTTGCTATTTTATCATCCATAACCGGAACAAGAGAATGAGCTGCCATAATGGCTCTTGCGCTGTTTTTTTTAATTAAATATTTAAACGGGAAAGTCAGCTCTTCCAGAGCTTCCCTGTCTTTATCAATTACAGAAAGTGAATAGTGCGGGTCAGATCCCGCGCTGCCGGGAAAATGTTTTACAACACATAAAACTCCCGCGCTCTCCATGCCGCGGATAAACGCGTGGGAAGCTTCCGCTGTAAAAAGCGGATCCGGTCCGTATGAGCGGCTTTTTAAAAAAACACGGTTATCATCTGTTAAAAACTCTGCTATGGGAGCAAAGTTCAGGTTTACGCCGAAATTGTTAATTGCAGCTGCGGCTTTTAAACTGTCCTTTTCTATTTTTTCAAGAGCGGCTTCTTTTCCTTCATTTTCAAAATATTCCCAATAGTAAGATGCGGGATGAAGGTCTGCGACACCGCGATTGAAACGGTTTACAGAACCTCCTTCATGATCAACGGCGACAAACGGAGAAATACCGGAAACTTCATTTATTAGAGCTACAGTCTCACTGATTAGCGAGTGAATTGCATTATTTGGTGTATCAAGGTTATACCTGAAAAGCATAACACCGCCTGCGGGTACGTCTTCCAAAAAAGGTTTAAAATAACCGGGAAGCGCCCCCCTGCCGTCAATACCGCTTATTATCACCTGAGCCGCAAGAATAGAATCATCCAAAGAAGAGACAATTTCAAAAGCAAGTTCAAACAAAGGATCGATTAAAACCCCTTCGCTAACCTCAGCAAAATCATGACTAATATCTTTTTGCCTAAAACACCCCAAAAAAATCAAAACACAAGTTAATAAAACAATAATAAAAAATAAAAACAAGTTCGTTCCTGTTCGTGTGGTTCGTGGTAAAAATTTATTCGTGTCTGTTCGTGTGGTTCGTGGTAAATTCTTCATTCGTGGTAAATTCTTCATCATCATCTATATTTTAGGCAATTTTTTAAGAAATTCCAAAAGAGGATCATACCAGGGTTTGGAAGCATCTCTCTGTGAAAGAAAAGAACGGTACAAAGACATTATATGTTTTTTTATAATTTCCTGATCCTCATCACTAATTTTTATCTTTGGAGAGGCGGCAGGATGAACCCTGGGAAACACCTCAGGCAATGCCCCGGAAACTTTCTCTTTAGCATCGGAAGCCGGAGAAAAAAGAAGATTGATAAATTCTTCCGCTTCTTTGGGCGGAAAATGTTCGGGGCTAAAACAGGTCATCGCGTATAAAGCTGTCGGAACACAATTTACACTGTGCTGTTTTACAAAAAGAATTGCCCGGCTAATCGCAAGCGCTCCCTGTTTCATCACTTCTATCTGATCTTTATATTTTTCTTCAACTCCCAATTCTTTCGCGGCAGCAATAAATTGTTTGTATGTATGAATCACAACCATAACATGAAGGCTGGGTATACACATAAGGTGAGGGTCAACCAGATGAATCAGTAAAAAACGCGCTCTTGCTATATAAAACGGGCGTTTAGTGGTAGAAAAGTTTTTAGTGTAAACTTCCGCGGCATAAGCATACAAATCGCCTATCGATTTAATAAAATCCGCTATTATTTTATAGGCTTTTCGCCCGTAACGGCGGAGGTAAAACGATAACATTCTAATCCAAAACTGGGTAAAATCGATATATATCGTAATCCATGACGGCGTAAACGGTATCTTCCCGTCAATTTCATGATCTGCTTTGGAAACCGGGATCCTTCCCGGCAAAAAAGCGGCAATATGCTGACGAAGGAAAAAATTGCAGAAAATTGATGATACTGTCCGGCAGGAAACAGGGCGTAATTGCGGCGTTAAAAAACATTTATAAAAAGCATATACCGTAGATTCACCATAAATGCCCTCGCTCTTTCTCATAATAAAACAATACCAATATTTATAAATAGTTGCTAGACGGATACTTCCCACTCTGCCCTATTTTTGCTAAACTCTTTCCAATACTTAAAAACAAGAGGTTTACAATGATTCGAGGCGGAGATATAACAAAAGGAACATGCTTAATTCAAAAGGGACAGCCCTATCTGGTTGTAGACAGGGAATTTCACACTCCGGGCAAGGGAACTGCCGTTGCAAGGGTAAAAATGAAAAGTATAAGGGATGGCTCTGTTTTGACCCTCACTATCCCCACTCAGCAGGAAGTCGAAGACGCGCAGGTTGAACTTCGCTCCAGCCAGTATCAATACGCGGATCAGGATTTCTATCACTTTATGGACAACAAGTCATTTGAACAGTACGAAGTGCCTATAACAGATCATCCCGACAAAAATTTATACCTGCAAGAAGGTAATTCTTACCAGATAATTATATGGGAAGGAAAAGTTATTGATATTCAAATCCCCTACAAGGTAGTTTTTACTGTAGCGGAAAGCGAAAACTATATTAAAGGCGACACCGCAACGGGAGCCACGAAACCCGTTAAAACCGAAACCGGCTTAACCGTTCGTGTCCCGCTATTCATTAAACAGGACGAAAAAATCCTCGTAAACACAGAAACCAACGAATACGTGGAAAGAGTTAATAACTAAAGAACAGTGAACAAAGCATCAACTGTTCTTTGTTCTTTGTTCTTTGTTCTTTAGCCTAAATCGTTCTTTATTTTTACGCTTACTTTTTCTTCGTAGCATGAGAAACAATGTTCAACTGCTTCTTTGGGAGGCGCTTTGGATATCAAACTCACCAAAGGAACGATTATTAGACCTGCCAGCATACAGAATGCCGCCGCGTTAATAGGCGACTGTATAATCGGCGGGAACATCGGCCTGAAAAAGATATTAAGCGTCATAACACCTGAACTGAAAATAAAACTGCACCAGACCGACAGTTTACTTGTCCGCTTCCAGTAAAGTCCGTAAAGGAACGGAGCAAGGAATGAACCTGCAAGAGCTCCCCATGAAATTCCCATAAGCTGGGCAATAAATATAACGCCTCCCTTGTAATTGGCTATTGCTATCACGGAAGATAAAATAATAAAAACTACTATCAGAATACGGATTATAATAAGCTGTTTTTTATCGCTCATATTTTTGAAAACATGGCCCCGTAAAAAGTCCAGAGTCAATGTTGAAGAAGATGCCATAACTAATGAAGAAAGCGTTGATATCGATGCCGCGAAAACAAGAACGACTACAAGGACTATCATTACTTCGCTCATTCCGGAAAGAATACCGGGGACGATGGCATCATAAATGACGCTGCCGTTTTCTCTGTAAATATCCATGTTTGAGTACAAACGTCCGAAACTGCCTATGAAATAACAGCCGCCCGCTATGATAACCCCGAAAACAGTGGAAACAATCGCGCCTTTTGTAATCATATTTTCGCTTTTGATGGAATAAAACCTTGCGACCATTTGCGGCAAACCCCACGCCCCAAGAGAAGTAAGTATAATAACACCTAACAATGATATTGGATCGGGACCAAAAAATGATGTAAAAACACCGGGCGCTTCGATAAGCGGTCCTCCTGTTGGCCCTATTTTCGCGGTTTCAGCGGGAATAGCGGCAAGTTTACCCAATGCCTCCGTTAAGCCGCCGTTGGTCTTGAGTACTACGGCGATAATCGCGGAAATACCGATTAACATGATCGTACCCTGAATAAAATCATTAACCGCTGTCGCGAAGTATCCGCCCGCTACAACAAAAATCGCGGTTAAAATCCCTATGGCTATAATACAATATTCAAAAGGTATACCGAACGCCATTCCAAAAAGCCTTGAGAGCCCGTTATATAACGAAGCGGTATAAGGGATAAGAAAGATAAAAACGATGATTGACGCGCCTATTTTTAAAGCGTTTGACATATAGCGGAATCCGAAAAATTCCGGCATTGTCGCGCTTTTTAAATGATTGGTCATAACCCGGGTACGTCTGCCGAGTATGAACCATGCCATAAGAGAGCCGATAAACGCGTTACCAAGCCCTATCCATACTGCCGCTGTTCCGAATCTCCAGCCAAACTGACCTGCAAATCCTACAAATACTACAGCGGAGAAATAAGTCGCGCCGTAAGAAAATGCCGAAAGCCAGGGACCGACATTCCGTCCGCCCAGTACAAAATCATTTACACTGCCGGCTCTTTTTCTGAAATAAAGACCGACAAAGATCGTCACCGCGAAAAACACAAGAAGAAGCAATACTTTTACAACCATAAAAACACCTTTTTTAGGGGAACCCCCCGGATAAATATCAGCTTAAATTTACTTTTTTTTTATTGTTTTAGTCAAGCCAAGGTTACCTGTTGTGCCAGGGCTTACTTGTATGCCAAGGCTTACTTGTAAGCCAGGGCACTGGTGCCAAGGCACTTGTTGAAGTTAAAGAAAAAAATTATACTGCAATTATAAAAACAGGGAGTGAATATGAGTAGTGAAAAATTGGCTTTGCTGGGCGATGAAGCCATCGCTTTGGGCGCAATCCATGCAGGTATAAGCGCCGCATACGGGTATCCGGGAACTCCGTCTTCGGAAATATTGCAATATCTTATAAATGAGTTTAACAAGGGAGGACCTGTCGCCCGCTGGTGTTCAAACGAAAAAACAGCGCTGGAAGCGGCTCTGGGTGTATCTTTCGCCGGAAGACGCGCGTTGGTAACAACAAAACATGTAGGGTTAAATGTCGCGGCAGACCCATTAATGAATGCCGCGCTTGTAAAAATTAAAGGCGGTCTTGTTATCGCTGTTGCCGATGACCCGGGTATGCACAGTTCTCAGAATGAGCAGGATTCCCGTTTTTATTCAAACTTTGCGATGATTCCCTGCCTTGAACCGCGGAATCAGCAGGAAGCATACGATATGGTCCGCGAAGCGTTTGATGTTTCCGAATGTTTTAATATTCCGGTAATTGTACGCCTTGTAACACGTCTTGCCCATGCCAGAGCGGGCGTAATTCCCAGAAACCAAAAAAACCAGAATAAACTTTCCAAAACTCAGGAGAAAAATAACTGGATATTAATTCCCTCTTTTGCCAGAAAAAACTATGAATTACTTCTTGAAAAACAAAAAATCTTTGAAGAATGGTCATATCAGCACCCGGTAAATAAATTAACAGGGTCAAAAAGCGACCTTGCGATAATAACATCCGGGCTTGGCGGCAATTATTACGAAGAAAATCAAAAAGAGTTCCTTGCTTTGCGCAAAAAACAGGGAAAGAGCGCGCCGCTGCACCTTCATATCGGAGCTTATCCGCTGCCGGAGAAAAAAATACGCAAAATTTGCTCAGAAGCCGAAGAAGTGCTCATTATCGAAGAAGGTCAGCCTTTTATCGCGCAAAGGGTTTTCGGTTTAACAGGCGCGAATTTAAAACCTGTAATAAAATCCGGAGAACTTGATCCTGATAATGTACGTGAAGTGCTGGGACTTCCTCCCAGAAAGGGAATTAAAAACAATATTCACTCACTTCCTCCAAGACCTCCCGTACTTTGCCAGGGATGTTCTCACATTGACAGTTATCAGGCGCTGAATAAAGCGGTTGCAGCCCTGGATCCGCGTCCGGGACATCCTGATGTAGGAATAAACTCTGATATTGGCTGTTATTCACTGGGCGTTGCCCCGCCGCTTTCCGCAATAGAAAGCATTGTCTGCATGGGCGCATGTGTCGGAATGGCAAAAGGAGCGTCAGATGCGGGTCTTAAACACGCAATTGCTGTAATTGGAGACTCAACTTTTATTCATTCGGGTATTACCCCTCTTATTGACGCGGTTGATTCCAATACAACAATGACTGTGGTTATTCTGGACAATTCCAGCGTTGCCATGACCGGCTGCCAGCCTACCATTGTGCCTTCAGAAAACTTAAAAAACCTGTTAATCGGCTGCGGAGTAAAAAAAGAACGTGTTTTGGAGCTGGAAGCAAAACCCAATCTGGTCGAAGAAAACGCGGTAAAAATCAAGGCAGAAATTGAACAAAAAGGACCTTCCGTAATTATCTTAAAGCGAGAATGTCTGGAAGCAATAAGAAAAAGAAAAAAATAAAAACTATTAAAAAGTAAAATATTATTTTTTTTTACTTGACTTTATATGACTTGAAGAGCTAACATATAAATATAGTTTTTAAAATTATTAAGGAGTTTAAGGATGTCAAAGACCACAGCGCAGAAACCGGCAGTAAAGAAACCGGCAGCGAAGAAACCGGCGGCAAAAAAGCCAGCAGCAAAAAAACCGGCAGCAAAAAAACCGGCAGTAAAGAAAGCGGCGGCAAAAAAGCCAGCAGCGAAAAAACCGGCAG
>Ga0123356_10000412_pt1 | contig 48782 bp, 33 predicted proteins | sample TergutEmb28metaG_2_FD_92546 | JGI IMG/M metagenome (GOLD analysis project Ga0123356, IMG submission 92546) | Embiratermes neotenicus P3 segment gut microbial communities from Petit-Saut dam, French Guiana - Emb289 P3 | ecosystem: Host-associated > Arthropoda: Insects > Digestive system > Gut ...
ATTACAACTACTTGCAAAAATCTGAACTGCCCGCTGCATAGGATCGAGACGATCGAAGCCATCAGGCACGATTACAATATCGTAACTGTTGCTGCAAGTTGCGAAGAAGCCGGCAGTATTACAACTACTTGTAAAAATCCAAATTGTCAGCTTCATAATGTCAAAACGATCGAAGCCATCGGGCACGATTATAACATCGTAACTGTTGCTGCAAGTTGTGAAAAGGATGGCAGCATTACAACTACTTGCAAAAATCTGAACTGCCCGCTTCATAATGTCAAAACGATCGAAGCCATCGGGCACGATTACAACATCGTAACTGTTGCTGCAAGTTGCGAAGAAGCCGGCAGTATTACAACTACTTGCAATAATCCAAACTGTCTACTACATAGTGTCCAGAAGATTGAAGCTATCGGTCACATCATGGGCGAATGGAATATCACCCTTGCGCCAACATGTTTATTGCCGGGAAGTCAAACGAAATCCTGTTTGCGCAAGGATTGTGACCACAACGTTGCGGACGTAATTGAAAAATTGGACGACTGTGAAATTCCGCCGCCGGTTATTACTATTACAACTCAATCGGAAACTGAGATTTCTGTCACAGAAGGATCAATCAATACTATGTTGACGGTAATTGCGAGCGTAACGGGCGGCAGCCATGTCTCGTATCAGTGGTACAGCAATACAGTAAACAGCGCGTCAGGCGGTACAGTGATAAAGGACGAAACTAAGGCGATATTTACACTGCCTGATGATCTCGCGGTTGGAACATACTACTACTACTGCGAAATTAGCGCTCTCGGAGCAGAGAACACAATCACCAATGTAATTGAGGTCACGGTTGCCGCGGCAGGAGGCAAAACTAATATAAGAGACAACGACCGGTTCATTCCCAAGACACCGGAAACGGAAATTACAGCCATATCGTCAAGTACATTGGCTGCAGGGTTAGCCGCCGGTCCAAATCCCGCAGTGAAATCCACAGGCAGAGTTGATTTCTTCCGTCAAGGCTTACGTATTAATGATGCAGCGCTTACTGTCTATGACGCGATGGGTAATGTCATACGTAAAATAGTCATTCGCGATGCAGTAACATCCCTCAACGACAGCCGTATCGTCGGAACATGGGATTTGAAAGACGCGGCTGGCCGCGCGGTACCTGAGGGCACGTATTTAGTACGGGGCGTGATCAAAACGTCTGACGGCAAATCCGAACGGGTATCATTGATGATCGGTGTAAAATAATTATCTGAGCCTCAATTTTCAGGATGTTCTATATAAGAGGGCTGTCTCATAAGAGACACCCCTCTTTTAAAAATATCGCCGTTTCAACCTTACTTTTGGCATTTCCCGCTATCCGCTATATATATTTATATAATGTGTTGGTACCGATTTTGATATGATTATTGAAGACACGATTAAATATTACGCCGCACCGCCCTCAGACTGCACTACAGGCGTGAGGTCATCGGACGGTCCGGCGCAATATTTAATCGTGTGATCTATAATAGATTTTGGGATCAACAAATTATCCAAATAATATTAACTTCTAAAGTACAGGTGGATAATTATTCATCTCAACAAGGCGCTTGGAGTATTATAACCGTGAACAGAACTGAAAAATTAAAGAAATACATTTGTATCCCGTTCGTATTAATCTGCACCGTGTTGTTATTGGCCGGGTGTGAGAGTAAACTTCCCGCTCCCAAAAAATCTACATCATCTGTAATTGCGCGTGTGGGTAACGCGGTTCTTACTGTCGATGATCTCAGCGCGAGTATTCCGGCTGAGTATAGCGACATTATTACTTATGAGCAAAACGCTCACTATGTAAGACAGTGGATAAGTACGGAGCTTCTTTATCAGGAAGCGCTGCGCCGCAAGGTAGACAAAGAGCGGGAAATTAAGGGACGGCTTGAAAAGATGAAAAAAGATCTGCTGAGCGCGGAGATTATAAACCGCAACTCTTTCAACAGCGAAAGCGTTGTGAGCGATCATGCTGTTCGAGAGTACTATGAAAATAACAAGAGCCAGTTTATACGCGAGCATGACATGGTAAGATATCAGGAGATAGTGGTGCAGGATATTGGTCTCGCATGGGAGATTCGCAACACAGTTACACATGAAAAATTCAATGACGTTTTGGCTGCTCACTCTAAAATTCCGCTCACAAATCTTGAGAATCCCCCGTTTGTACCGATGGACGCGGTTCCGCCATTTTTGCGCTCAAGGATTGTTGTAGCAGCTGTTCCCTCAATTGGGGGGCCCTATCGTGCTGACGATGGGTTTTACATTATACGCATACTTGGCAGATACGACAGAGGCGCAGTGTCTACGTTAGAAGAGGTTTATGATGAAATTACGGCAAGACTTACCAATATGGCGCAAAAGGGTGAAATAGACCGTCTCATCGCGGATCTGCGGCTAAAAACAAATGTGGAATTTAATACGAATCTTATCCCAGGCTCAGACAGGCAGACAAGACAAGAGGCGCAAATGAGCGCTGAGGTAGCAGCAGAATAAGAAGGACGGATCACCATCCGTCCGTACATAGAGAACGAGGACGATCATCCCATTTCACATCGCAGGGGACGATGGCGATCGTCCCGTTTTACAGCAGATAAATATTTTTTAAATGGAGAAATATAAGTGAGAGTTGTAAAGAGTGCGGTTTTTTTGATGATTACCGTGGTTACGTTTGGCGCGTACGCCTGGGAGCGGCTTGACGGTATAGCGGCAGTTGTAGGCGACGAGATAATTATGAACTCGGAGCTTGAAGCGTACGCCTTTATGCGTATGGGTACTATGAAAATTGATCGGGCTACTGTTGACATATCGGAGCTTATGCGCACGTTCCTTAATGAGCTCATAGACAACAAGGTGCTTTTAGTGCGGGCAAGAGGCGACAGCACCATTAACGTGCGGAACGATGAAGTGGAGAGCGCGCTTAATAATCACATCACTATGATTTTACAGCAAAACGGCATAACGATGGAACAACTTGAGATGCAGCTTCGCGTTCAGCAGGGAACAACTATCTCCCGTTTTAAATCTGAGGCGCGCCGTACAATCCGAGAACAGCTTTTAAAGCAGAAACTTCAACAGAGCTACTATTTTGCGGCCAAAATCAACCGCCGCGATGTAGAACAGTTTTACGCAGCGTATAAAGACAGCCTGCCTGAAATCGGAGAGAGTTTCGAGCTCTCTAAACTCAGTTTAAAACTCACGCCTTCAGATTCAATTCGTCAATCAGCACATTCAAGAATTCAGGCGATAAAAAAACAGCTTAACGGCGGCGCTGATTTTGAGGAACTCGCTAAAGAACTTTCAGAAAGCCCTGAAGGAGCGTCCGGAGGAAATCTTGGATTCATCTCTAAAGGTTCTACAACAGAGCTTGCGTTTGAAGAACGCGCGTTTACAATGGATGTGGGAGAGATAAGCGAACCGTTTGAAACGCGGCTTGGTTTTCACATCATTCAGGTCACAGAAAAACGTGACCGCAGGGTTAGGCTGCGCCAGATTATGGTTAAATTAGCCCCAAATCAAAAACAATTTGACGATACAGCGGCAAAACTCGACTCAATACGCGGTACAATTAACAAAAAAGAAGATTTTGAAAAAACCGCAAGGGCGATGAGCGCCGATAATCTCACCCGTATGCGCGGGGGTTCTATGGGCTGGGTTTCTATGTTTGAAATCTCCGCAGACCTGCGCAATGCTATACAAAATCTTGAAGAGGGCGGGATTACTGCGCCCATAATGGAAGACGGAGTTATATCTATTTACAGAGTCAACTCCCGTACAGAAAGCAGAAAACTCTCTCTTGAAAATGACTATCCGATAATCGCCGAAAAAGCAAAAGACATATTTGCTCAGAAAAAACTTATCGAAACTGTCGGGAAGTGGCGCGAGAAAGTGTTTATTGATATAAGGATATAAGGCTGATGCAGTATGACGCACTGGCGCCCATATACGACCGGCTCATGAGCCATGTGGAGTATGAGGAATGGGCTGAACTTATAACAAAAATCGTGATGAAATTTTCCCAAACGCCCGATCCGCATATTATTGAAATTGGCGCGGGCACCGGTATCTTAGGCGGACGTCTCAAAGAGTTGGAATACAACTATATCGCTTCAGACATTTCATTTTCGATGTGCAGAGAGATGCGCGCGGCAAGGAGCGCCATACCTGTCTGCGCCGCGGACGGCACAAAGCTGCCGTTTAAAAAACAATTTAATTTAGCGTTGTTTCTTTATGACGGGATTAACTATTTGCAAACTCTTCATAGTTATTCCGCTTTGTTTCAGTCTGTTTATAATGTGCTGGAGAGCGGCGGGCTGTTCCTTTTTGATATAACCACGCGTACAAATTCTATGAAATACTTCAGCGATTATATGTACTATGAAGACTATGATGAATTCAGCTACATAAGGCACAGTCATTTTGATGATAAGGACGCAATACAGCATAATGATTTTACAATTTACCGGCAATATAATGATAACCCAAATCTGTATGAAAAAGTTACCGAAAAGCATCAGCAAAAAGTATTCACCGCTGCGCAGATAAAATCTGCAATTGATAATACTTATTTCAAAGTAATAGGGATATGGGATGGATTTACTTTTCGTAAATACTCAAATAAATCTGAACGCATTCACTTTCTTTTGCAGAAAACAGCATAAGCTATGATACAATTTATGCACGTAACTAAAGAGTATGAGGGCGGGTTCAGAGCGCTTGACGCGGTTTCGTTTTTTATTGATAAAGCGGAATTTGTTTTTCTTACCGGAGCAAGCGGCGCCGGAAAAACCACACTTCTTAAACATATTTACATGGAAGAAAAACCAAGCCGCGGTCAGGTGATTGTGTGCAAGTACGATTCCAAAAGCGCAAAACACCGTGATCTTCCTTATCTGCGCCGTAAACTTGGTATAGTATTTCAGGATTTCAGACTTCTTAGCGACCGCAATGTTTTTGAAAACGTGGCGTTTAGTTTACGGGTTACAGGAATGAGAGAGCGGGAGGTAAAAAGAAAAGTTTTTAGAGCGCTCTCCCACACAGGGCTTAGCCACAAGTGTTCCAATTTCCCAAATCAGCTCTCCGGCGGCGAACAGCAAAGAGTCTCCATAGCGCGCGCGATAGTCAATGAGCCGCTTGTTCTTCTCGCAGACGAACCTACCGGAAACCTTGACAACGCGGTGTCAAAAGAGATTTTTGAACTGCTTCAGACAATAAATTCATGGGGAACCACCGTTTTAATGGCGACTCACGATCTCAATTTAATTTCTCCCTATCACTACCGGACAATTGAGCTTTCACGGGGCGCTCTCATTAAGGGAGCAGACGTCACACAAAAGCCTAAATTTACAGGAGTTAATCTATTATGATACTTATCACGGGTAATGCCGGGTTTATCGGATTTCACCTCACAAAACGGCTTCTTGACGAAGGGATAGAAGTGGCGGGAATAGATTCTGTCAATAACTACTATGATCCTTCGCTTAAAGAGAAACGGCTTGAAATTTTAAATAAGTATAAAAATTTTCATTTTCACAGAATTGATCTTTGTGATTATGAGGGATGCGCAAAAGTTTTTTCGGAGTATAAACCAAAAAAAATCTGCCATCTCGCCGCTCAGGCGGGTGTACGCTACTCATTGAGCCACCCTTTCGCGTATCAAAAATCAAATAACGAGGGATTTCTAAATATTATAGAACTCGCAAGACATCAACAGGGGATAGAGAATTTTGTTTACGCATCCTCATCCTCTGTCTATGGAGCGAATAAGAAGCTTCCGTTCTGTGAGACGGATCCTGTTGATCAGCCGATATCGCTTTACGCGGCGACAAAACGTTCTAATGAGTTGATTGCTCACTGCTATAGTCATCTGTTTTCTCTTCCCACATCAGGTCTGCGTTTTTTTACGGTATATGGGCCGTGGGGACGACCAGATATGGCGCTTTTTCTATTTACCAAGTCGATATTAGAAGGGCGGCCTATTGACGTATTTAATAACGGAGATATGAAGCGCAACTTCACATATATTGATGATGTGATTGAGGGTATAGTGAGAGTGCTTGATAACCCAAAGCCCTATGAACTCTATAATATCGGGAACAATCGCGCGGAACAGCTTCTTGATTTTATAAGCGTCATAGAAAAGTGTCTTAACAAAAAAGCTCAATTAAACTTTCTCCCCATGCAGCCTGGAGACGTGCCGGCTACAGTTGCTGATATCTCAAAAATCGGAGCGCTCGGCTTTGAGCCTAAAACAGATATAGGCGAGGGAATAAAAAGATTTGTTGAGTGGTATTTGGAATTTGGCACCTAATTTTCTGTTACTTTCTATATTCACCTTTTTTGTTTAATGTGGAGATAGGGGGTAACGGGATGTACAATCCGAAAATTTGTGTTGTCGGACTGGGGTATGTCGGGCTGCCTTTGGCGGTGGAGTTGAGCAAGCATTTTGAGGTTGTCGGGTTTGATATCAGCTCGGAGAGGGTAAAAGCACTAAAGTCCTGTAATGATCCCAATAGAGAGGTCTCTGCTGACACGCTCAGAGAGAGCCGTATGGAGTTTTCAAACGACGCGGCAGCTTTAAAAGACGCGGATTTTGTGATAGTGGCTGTACCCACACCTATCGATGATCATAAAAATCCTGACCTTACCCCGCTTTACCGATCTTCGGAAATCGTGGGAGCAAATTTAAAAAATGGGGCGGTAGTAGTATACGAGTCTACCGTATACCCCGGAGTTACTGAAGATGAATGTGTACCGGTACTCGAAAGAGCGTCCGGCGGGAAATGGAAACGCGATTTTTTTGTAGGTTACTCACCGGAGAGGATAAATCCGGGAGATAAGGTACACACTGTAACTACCATAAAAAAGGTCGTTTCGGGAGATACTCAGGAAACTACCGACAAGGTCGCTGAGGTGTATGGAGCGGTTATTAAAGCGGGAGTGCACAAGGTCTCTTCGATTAAAGTCGCTGAAGCGGCAAAAGTTATAGAGAATACTCAGCGGGATATAAATATCGCGCTTATGAATGAGCTTCGTATATTCTTTGACAAAATGAATATAAGTACTAAAGAGGTTCTGGAAGCGGCAGAAACAAAGTGGAATTTTCTCCCCTTTGAACCGGGGCTTGTCGGGGGACACTGTATAGGAGTAGATCCATATTATCTTGCCTATAAGGCGGAAGAGATAGGACACCATCCTCAGATAATTATGGCCGGAAGGCGAATTAATGACGCGATGGGACGGTATTTTGCCCGTGAGCTCATTAAACAGATGATAGTGCATAAGTTGCGTATGGACGGGAAAGTACTTATTTTAGGTATTACGTTTAAAGAAAATGTACCTGATATCCGCAACTCAAAAGTGATTGACATTGTAAAAGAACTCAATGACTTTGGTATAAAGACCGATATATATGATACTGTGGCAAACGCAGATGATGTAAAAAGAGAGTATGGAATTGAGCTTATAGACGCGCCTAAGCCTGATTCATATCAAGCAGTACTTTTGGCGGTGAAGCATGAATTATTTTTAAAGAATATTAATGAACTTAAATCTTGTCTTGTAGAAAATGGTATTTTTTACGATATAAAACAGGCGGTTTCCTAAATGTCCAATTTTCGTTTTTCAGCAATTCTTTTGTCACTTCTCTTTTGTGCGCTCTCTCTCCACGCTCAAAATATGAACTCTCCTGAAGTCAGGCGTCAGATGCAAAACGCAACCCCCGCGCAGCAGCAGATGATGAACCGCTATTTGACGGAACAAAACAGCAGCGTTCAGAGACGTACCGCTCAGGATATGTTCGTACGCGATTCGGTAATATCTGATACAAGCGGTATTTCTGACTCTTTGAGCCTCCTTCCAGATACAACACATCTGCAATTTTCTGTATACGAGAAAATGTTTCGGGGAAAAGATATTATTCCTGACAGTCTTATTTCGTCACTTACGATGTTTGGATATGAGGTTTTTTCACAAACGCGCACTCACAGCTTCAGCCCAGGTGATATGAGTAATGTTCCTGTAGATTACCCTGTAAGAGCGGGTGACGAGGTCAAAATTCATTTATGGGGCAGGTTAAATGAGGAGCATCTGATAAGAGTAAGCCGTGATGGGACATTGAATGTTCCGCGCATAGGCCCTATAAGAGTTGCGGGACAGCCCTTTGGAACAATGGAGCGTACATTGAACCAAAAGCTGCAGAATATTGAAGGGGTAAACGTTTCTCTCTCTATGGGAGAACTGCGTCCTATTGGAATTTATATTGTAGGAGAGGTTAATTCACCTGGGTTTCACACAGTAAGTCCTCTCACTAATGTTACAAACGCGCTATTCACCGCAGGCGGTATAACAAAACGCGGCTCTCTGCGCTCAGTTCAGCTGAAGCGGGGCGGCAAGCTTATATCAGAGGTTGATTTTTATGATTTTCTAATATCCGGCAACGACAAAACCGGACTCAGGCTTCAAGCGGGAGATGTTATTGTTGTACCTGTTGCAAAACAGATGGTAGCGGTTGTAGGAAACGTCCGCAGAAGCGCTATGTATGAACTTAAAAAACCTACAAAACTTTCTGAAGTACTTGAAACTGCCGGCGGCGTGAGCCCTTCCGGGTGGACAAACCGCATACAGGTTGAGCGGTTTGAGGGAAACAGCCGTCAAATTATATTTGACGTTGACTCCTCCAGTGCAGCCCTGCCCGATGTAATCATTAAAGATGGTGACATTATAAAGGTATTTCCGGTTTTGGACAAAGGACAAAACGCGGTGGTATTGAGCGGAAACGTACTGCGTCCCGGCAAATACGAGTTCAAAAGCGGTATGAGGATAAGGGATGTTATCACTGACCACCGAGTTCTGCTCCCTGAGTCTTACTTTGAATACGCGGTAGTACTGCGCAAAACATTCCCATCGTTTTTGGAAAGAATTGTACCATTCTCTCTGCAAAACGCGCTTAATGACGCATCAAGTGAAGACAATCTGCTTCTTGAAGAGATGGATGAAATTATAATCTACCCTCAGGACTATTTCACCCCCGACCGTACAGTTAGTATCGATGGATCGGTAACGACTCCGGGTACATACAGAATTCTTGACAATATGACGATACGCGACCTGATTCTGCAGGCCGGAGGCTTGAATGACAACGCGAGCCTGCAGCGCGGCGAGCTTTACAGGAGAACAATTGAGGGCGGATCCACTGTTTTTAGAAAAATAGATTTCAGTGTAGAAAAAGCGATGTCTGCCGATCAACAGCACAATATATTGCTTAGCAAAAGCGACCGGGTATTTGTGCGCAACATGAAGGGGTGGGAGCCGGAGCGCCGTGTAACGCTCAGCGGTGAATTTGTCTATCCGGGCGTTTATGTGTTATTTGAAGATGAGACTTTGGGCGCTCTTATTGAGAGAGCGGGCGGGTTTAAACAGGACGCTTATCTGCAGGCGGCAACTTTTATCCGTCAATCGGTCAGGACTCTTGAACAGAGAAAACAGTCGGAATACGCAAATGAGCTCGAAGGAAATATGATAAGGCTCTCAATTGAACTCGCTTCCAAAGGTCAACATGTTGGTTCTTTATTTGAGCAGCAGCTGCGGTTGAAAGAGATGCTTGACAGTTCCAATGTAACAGGGCGCGTACTTATTAATATGACTAATAAGACTCATTATTCTGAGTTTGCTTTAGAAAATGGTGATCAGCTTCATATCCCTAAAAAGCCAAATACTATCTCTGTGCTTGGAGAGGTTTATAATTCCGCTACATTCCGCCATGATACAAAAAGAACTCTTGTAAGTCATTACTTAAATTTAGCAGGCGGTCCCAAAACAACGGCGGAGAAAAAAGATATATATGTAATACGAGCAGACGGTACTGTTATCTCAAATAAAGAAGTGCGTATCACCTCAATACATCTTGAACCCGGGGATGTGGTGGTAGTTCCCGCAAAGGTGCGCTATGGCAACCCCCAAAAAACTTTTGTTGATGTAGCAGACGCCAGTTTTAAAGTAGCAACTTTTTTGATATCAGTCGTTACGCTCATAGTGCTGGTAAATACTATGAACAACTCAAGTGAATAAAGGTATGTTGGCTCAAAGCTTGCTCCTTGTTAAAATAAGTATCTAAAACAAACGAGGGGTAAAATGATAAAGATTGAGCTGACAGAGAGCCAGAGTCAACTGCTTAACGAAGTATTAGACAGAGTCTTATCGGATTTACGTATGGAGATCGCGGATACGGACAGTCCGTTTTATAAGGATAAGCTTAGAGAGCGTAAAGAGGGAATCGTTTCAATTATGGCGCTGCTTAAGCAGTGATCAGTGGTCAGTTATCAGTGAAAAACAACGAGTTCTTTTATTTTAACAGCGCCAGTATCTCTTTGAGTTCTTTTTTAATACTACTGATCTGATCCGGTAATATCTGTGCCGGCATTGCAGACTCAGAACATTGAAGGTCACTTTGTTCCGGGCAAGATTCTGACAGAGAGCTGTCCTGAACCGACTGCGCATTGAGCGCTTTATCTGTTTTTGAACGCGCGCGCTTTGGAGAGCCCGCTTGCGCCGCTTCCGCTTGACGATCTTCACTTAACTTCTGCCGAGCGCCGCTAATCTTGTAATTTTCTTCGTAAAGAAGCCGCTTTATTTGACATATAACTTCTATATCTTTATCCTGATAAGCGCGTTTACCCCCGCGGTTTTTCTTGGGGCGAAGTGTTGGAAACTCACTCTCCCAATAGCGCAAAACATGAGGCTCAAGGCTTGTCGCGCTGCACACCTCACTTATGGAATAATACATCTTCTTTAAATCTAACAGGCTGAGCTGTTCACATTTATTTGAATCTTCTTCTGACATATCTAAATCCCCCCGTTTTTAGTTTTTAGTTTTTAGTTAATAGTTTTTAGTTCTAAAATCTAAATACTAAATACTAAAAACCACGTATTACCAAAACTCCGGCTTAGTTTCTCTCATCATCAAATCACGAACCGCCTCTTTTGCCGGCTTGCCTTCAAAAAGCATCTTGTAAAGCTCCGCCGTGATAGGCATTTCGATGCCTATCTTTTTAGCGAGTTCGTAAGCTGATTTTGTTGTCTGCACCCCCTCCGCAACCATTGTCATACGCTCAAGCGCCTGATCGAGAGTGAGTCCCTGCGCGAGCAGCTCACCCATCTTACGGTTTCGGCTGTGACGGCTTATACAGGTGGTTATAAGATCACCAATCCCCGCAAGACCGCTAAAGGTGCTGTCACGCGCTCCCATTTTAGCGCCAAGACGCATCATCTCCGCAATGCCTCTTGTCATTATGGCGCCTTTAGTGTTATCGCCGAATCCCATCCCGTCGGTTATACCAGCGGCCAGAGCAATTACGTTTTTGATACTCGCCGCAAGCTCTACCCCGCGCATATCATCGTTTGTATAGATGCGAAAAGAGTCGGTTGAAAACTGTTCCTGAATGAGCTCGGCCAATTTCATATTTTCAGAAGCCGCCACAACTGTTGTCGGCATATCGCGTGATACCTCTTCCGCGTGTGAAGGGCCGCTTAGCACCGCCATTTTGTCTGCGTTAAGACCGGGTATTTCATCAGTCAGGACATCTGTCATAAGTTTAAGCGTACCAATTTCTATCCCCTTAGACGCCATTATCCACCCATTTATTTTGGCAATTGCTGCCGGATTACTCTCTTTCACAGCAGTTTTAAGCGTTTGACGCATGGTCTGGGACGGTACAACACATAGCACAAGTTCAGCCATATCAAGCATTTTGCTGATATTGTTTGTGATCTCAACATCTTGTGGTATAATGATGCCTGGAAGTTTTGACGGTAGTTCACGCTTCTCATCAAGAAAACGAGCCGCCTCGCCGCTGTACTCCCACATACAGAGTTTATGACCCTTTTTATGGAGTAATACAGAGAGCGCTATCCCCCACGATCCTGCTCCTAACACACCAATATTCAATCTATTTGCCTCCTCATTTATAGCTTACTGCGATTTCCTTGTACAGACAAGGCATGCCCTGTCTTTATGTTTGCGATTCTTCTTCCTGCGCCGTAACATGACGCCCCCGTGAACCTGATTTGAACTCAAGAACTACCGGACAACCGCTAAACTCATACTTATCATAAATCTTATTCGCAATGTAGCGCTCATAACCGCTTGTCACAAGCTCCGGGTGCGTAACAAAAAAACGAAAATGCGGAAAAGGCGCTCCTGTCTGCTTCGCGCCAAGAAACCGAACCTGCTTGCCCGGAGTTACAGGATGAGGATGAGTTCTCACCCAGTCAAAAATCGTATCCTCAAACTCCTTAGCGCCTATCCTTGTACCCATGCGCTCCTTTATCACGAATATCTGATCTACAAGTGATGAAACTCTCTGACCTGTCAATGCAGACACAGAGATCATCGGGATATTTTTAAGCTCAGGATACTCCTCTTGCGCGTTAGCTACTAACTGATCAAACGTTTTGTGATCCTTCTGTACAAGATCCCATTTATTCCACGCTAAAAGCACTCCCTTGCGTAAATCAAATATTTTGCGCAGTATGCGCATATCCTGCACCCCAATTCCCCCGTCAACATCTATCACAAGAATACAAACGTCACAGCGCTCTATACTGTCAAGCGCACGGAGGTTTGAGTAATATTCTAAATCCTTTTTTACGCGAGCTTTTTTTCTCAGTCCTGCAGTATCAATCAACACCAACTTTTTATCACCAAAAAGAAGTTCCGAATCAATAGCGTCCCGCGTCGTACCCGGCTTTGAGTCAACAATCATACGGTTCTGCCTGAGGAGCTTATTAACCATAGAGGATTTCCCCGCGTTGGGACGGCCTACTATGGCGACTTTTAACCCGTCAACTTCCACGGATAATCCCGCGCCATCTTCAATCTTTTCCTTAACGCGGCTAACTGTTTCCTCAAGTAAATCAGCGACGCCTTTGCCATGCAGCGCGGATATCGGATACGGTTTGCCAAGTCCAAGCTGCATATAGGAAGGAACTTCGTACACCGCCTTAGCTGATTCCGCTTTGTTCACAACTAACAGTGTTCTTGACGAAAACGACCGCCTTAGCTGCTTTGCGATCTGAAGATCAAAATCTGTAACCCCTGTCCCAAGCTCCACCACAAAAAGAATTACCGTGCTCTCCCGTATCGCAATATCCACCTGTTCGTGTATCGCTTCGGGGATAGCTTCGTGCAGATTAGGAATAAGTCCGCCGGTATCAACTAATGTAAATTCAACATCATTCCAGACCGCTTTCATATAGTTGCGGTCACGGGTAACGCCGGCAATATCATCAACCACCGCAACCCTTTTACCAAGAACACGGTTAAACAGGCTGCTCTTGCCCACGTTTGGGCGGCCGACGATAGATACTACTGGTAATTGTGACATCTAATTAAAATACCTTATGTTTGAGGCCGGTGGGAACCTCTTTTTGCGTTGTTACTAAAAGTTCAAAAACACGGCTGCGGGAGAGACGGCGCACGGCAAACTCCACCCCTTCAAATTCCGTTACATATCCTTCAGGAATTTTTCCGCCGCAAAGTCCCTGAATCCACTCATCCATTGTTAAATCCCAATCAGGAAGCGCTGAAGAGACCCGGGTTTTAAGCCTTCTGAAAGCTGTACTTCCCCCTACCCTGAAACGATGCTCCGTGAGCTGAATCAAATAATCAGCCGGTATATCGTACTCATCTTTAAGCTCACCGACAAGCGTCTCTATCAGATTCTCTAATGTCACCATGCCCACTGTTTTGCCTTTTGCGTCCCGCACAACCGCTATATGCTTATATCCTCCGGTAAGCACCCGGAACAGTTTTGAGAGCGGCATAAATGGATTAACAAAATTGAGAGGCCGCATGATACCGTTAAGAGTTGGATTCTCAGGATTAAGCCTGAGCGCTCCTACAATATCTTTAAAGTTAATATAGCCTATTATTTTGTCAATATCCCCATCCTTAGCAAGCGGGAAGCGGGTATGGTTATGAAAATGAGCGGCTATGAGCGCTTCGCTTAGACTCATCTCTGTTGAGAGAAAATTTATAGCGTCGCGCTTTACCATAATCTGCGAAGCGGTCTGACTTGTCAGATCAAGCGTACGTTTGATCAATTGCTCCTGCTCAGGACTTATTTTACCGTCAAGAAGCGCGCGTTGAGTGAGCGCCAATATCTCTGAAGAAATACTATGCTTCCCCTTTACAGAACGCAGCGAGTTAAACGTTATGAAAACTGATCTGAAAAAAACACACAGCGGCCTGAGGCCGTATATCGCAAAAACGATAAATGATAAAATAACTGCTGATACAAAGACTGCGGTGAATATCATTTATTTCCTTTATAGCAAAAAAGTCCTTCCCTGCCTGTTTTACGCAGAGAAGGACACGCTTACATAAGACCTATGCCTTAACCGCAGGACTTATCTGCCGGTAAATCCTCTTCTCGTCTCTTCCTGTATCTCTCTGTTGTTAGGATCGAGCTTACGGGCGCGTTCGAGGCGGTTATTGTACTCCCTCTCATTTCTCTCTGCTTTGGCCACTCTCGCAAGTCCAAGCTCAGCAAGAGCGTACTTGGAATCGATGCGCAGAGCGCGTTCGTAAAAACTCTTCGCTTCCGCAAACTTCTGCTGAAGCATAAACACGTTTGCGCGTTCATAAAGAGCGGGAGCGTGGTTTGGGTTTATATAACCCACATTTTTATACGTCTCCATAGCGTCTTCAAAATTACGCTGTGCGGTTTGAATTCTTCCGCGCAGCATAAGAGCCTCTATATTTTCGCGCTGTCTTGATAATACCTCATTAACTATGGTCATAGCTTCTGCGTTTCTGTTTCCGCCCACACCCAAAAGCGCGGTCGCGTATTTAACAAGGTGAGCAGGTTCTCTTTTCTGATCAACCACAGCTTTCCACTCAACCGTCGCATCCATAAACCGGCCAAGCTCAAGATACACTTCAGCGAGAGCGACGCGAATCTCTACATCAACCGGAGCGCCGCGGGCGCCTCTCACGACTCTCTCCAAAAGCTGCATCGCATCGGCGGAGCGTCCGGTTTTGATGTATCCGGTAGCAAGCGCGCCCATGATCTTAGCGTCATTTGGTCTAAGCGCGTTTGCCATTTCAAGGAACATCATCGCTTCGTTGGGCATATTGCGGACATTAAGCAGATATTCACCAACTCTTAAAATCGGATCCGGATTCCTTGATTCAATAGAGATAAACTTCTGAAACGCGTTCATCATCTCTTTGTCTTTTCTCTGCGATCCGTACATCATACCCATCTCAAACCACGCGCGGGAAATCGTATCCGTTAACGCGACGGTTCTTTCAAACATGGTTAGAGCTTTGGCAGGATTCTTACCCCTGCGGGCGTCTGCATAGTAAATACCGGCTTTAAGAAAGTTTCTGTAATCACGCGGATAAGCGGCTGTATTTGCCTCAAAAACCCTTATCGCGGCTTCCTGATTACCAGTGGCCTCAACCAAAAGCCCGCGCTTGTACGCAAGCTCCTGGTCTTTTACATTAGGAAGTTTTAAGAGTTCATCAAGCGCGTCGGCTGCTTTCGCGTTATCTTTCTCGGCTTCATAAACGACCGCAAGCCGTCTGAGCGCGTCTTCTCTGTTAGGCACAGGCGTTCTGGACGCTTTGGCAGCGGTTCTGAACTTCTCAAGCGCGTCAATAGCGGCTTTGTTATTCTTTGCCTCTAAGGCGCTTATGCCAAGACGGTAATGATATTCCGGTGTATTGTTGCCTTTAACCATAGATAAAAACCTGAACGCTTCCGCAAACTGCTTCTTGTCAAAAGCGTGGTCACCCACAATCTGAGCTATTCTTGAAGAATCGGGCGATCTTTCAAGAAATCTTTTGTACATATTCATCGCCTGATCGGGCTTTCTATCCTGCATATAAATATCGCCAAGCGCTTTTAGCTCATTGACCGCTCTGGGGTTGAGAGCAACAGCCTGCTCATAGGTAATAGCCGCTTCCCTGAGTTTGCCGGTTCTAACCTGACAATCAGCAAGTTCACCTAAGAACGTACCGTTACGCGGATCAAGCTTAGACGCCTGTTCAAACATCGGCACCGCTTTTGCGCAGTCATTTCTATTCTTAAATATCGTACCAAGCGCGGCGTACATGGTAACATCCGCCTCATTGGCAGCTATGGCTCCCTGAAGAGCGGTAAGCCTTTCCGCCTCCTGGCCGTGTCTCATAACAAGGGCGACATAATTTTTATGGAACCCTTTTGCGGCAGGATCAGCTTTTAAAACAGCGCGGTAAGCGTTAAGCGCTCCTGTTGAATCACCGCGCGTAAAAAGAGCGTCCGCAAGCCGGCGCTGAGCGGCGGCGTCATTAGGCTGCAATGCAACGTACTGCCTGAGAAAGTCTGTAGCCATATCAGCGCTGTTTGTGCGGCGGCAAACATCCTCAAGCATCTTAAATACTTCCGCGTCTCTGGGGGTTGCGGCGGCTAATTCTCTAAGAACTGTGAGCGCTCTTGGATTATCCTTAGCCTCATAAGCGGCGGTTCCGTACATTTTCAGGAACTCAGGTTTTTTCGCCTCCGCACCCTGTACCATAGCTAAATACTTCACAGCTTCCGCCCACTGTTTGGCTCTAAAAGACTCCCGTCCTACCATAAGCGCGGTAGCGTGATCTGTCGGCGTGCGGTCAAGATACCTTTTGTACATACGCATCGCCTGATCAGACTTTTTCTGTCTTGTATAAAGATCGCCAAGCGTTTTGAGCTGAGCCGACGCTTTATTGTCCATAGCAACATATTGCTCATAAGTTATGATCGCCGCGTCAATCTGTCCGGCAGCTTCCTGACTTCTCGCTAAGGCAAGCAGAAGCTCTACATTTCTTGGATCCGCTTTAACTGCGCGGTCAAAGAGCGGAACCGCTTTGGCATGCTGATTCTGCTCCCGGTAAATATTGCCAAGTTGAATAAGCATCGGCGTATCAGCTTCATTGGCCGCAATAGCTCCCTCAAGCGCCGCGATTCTCTCCTGCGGCGTACCGCTTGCCATTACAAGCTCTACATATTTCTTATGAAAGCCTTTGGCTTTGGGATCCGCGGCAAGAAGCGCCTTGTAAGCGGCTAAAGCGCCAGGTCTGTCTTTGCGGTCGTAGAGAAGGTCGCCAAGAGCTTTCTGCATAGCCGCGTCCTGAGGACGAAGCTGAGTGTATCTTCTCAAATGAGTAACAGCGTCATCTCTCGCTCCAGTCCTGACAGAGAGCTCATAAAGCGTTTTTACATGGTCGGCGTTCTGCGGAGCGGCCGCGCTGAGCTGCCTGTAAATGGTAAGCGCACGCGGGTTATCTTTAACTTCAAACGCCGCCTGACCGTACATCTGCAAAAATGCGGGCGCTTTGGCCGCTTCACCATCAACCATAGCAAGATACTTGACAGCTTCGGCAAAATTTTTCTTCTGGAAAGCGTCCTCTCCCACAAGTCTCGCGGCAGCATTATCTTTACCGCCTTTGTCAAGAAATTTTTTGTAAGACGATACAGCCTGAGGCATTTTCTTCTGCTGAACATAAATGTCACCCAATGTTTTAAATTCCGTCACTGCCTGAGGGTTTAAAGCCGCAACCTGCTCAAGCATCAAAGCCGCCTCATTAGCATTGCCGCTTTTTACATGGCAGTCGGCAATGGAAGAGAGCACTGCTGTATTCTTAGGATCCATTTTAGAGGCTTCCTGAAGTATAGGCAGAGCGGCACGGCAGTTATTGGCCGCCCTGTGAAGATCGCCAAGCCTCGCGTACATCGCGGCATCCGCCTCTTTTGCCGCTATAGCGCCGGTAAGCGCGCTGATCTGCTCTTCAGGAGTACCGCTTCGCAGAACAAGCGTAACAAAATTTTTGTAAATACCCTTAATCTGAGGATCAGCTCTCAGAGCGGCACGGTAAGCGGTCAACGCGCCGGGATTGTTTCCAGAAGCAAAGAGCAGATCTCCCAAAGCTCTCTGCATAGGAGCATCGCCCGGAACGAGAGCGACATACCTGGTAAGTACCTGCATGGCGCCCGCCTCATTCTTGTTTATCCGCTCTATCTCATAAAGCTGCTTCAAAGGCAAAGGATCTTTTGGGGTAGCGGCAGCGAGTTGATTATAAAGCTGCGCCGCTCTTTGATAATTTTTCGCCTCAAAACTCGATGTAGCGAAGTTTCTGATAAAATCAGGCTGCTGCGCCGCGGCGCCGGTTACCAAAGCATAGAACTTGTTAGCTTCTTCCCATTTCTTTTGTGAAAATTCGTAATCTCCCACAAGCCTTGCTGTTTGTATATCGGTCGGCGTTCTTTCCAAATACTTTTTGTAAGCGGCGACAGCCTGCGGCATCTTTTTCTGTTGAACGTACAAATCTCCAAGCGCTTTAAACTCCGCCACACCCGCAGGATTCATTGTAGTAGCCTGCTCATAAGAAAGAATAGCGTCATCAATTCTGCCCGCCTTCTCCTGACAGAAAGCAAGAGCGGAGAGACTCGCTATATTTTTGGGATTCAACTTCAGCACTGCCTGATGCGTCTCTATAGCTTTCGGCCAGTTTTGCTGCTTCTGATAAATATTGGCGGCCGCAACCAAAATCGCCTCGTCCGCTTCATTAGCGGCTATCGCCGCTACTAAAACCGGCATGAGCTCCGCGTCGGCAGTTTTTTCCTTAATAAGAATAGAAGCAAAATTTTTATACAACCCTGTTATTTTCGCGTCAGCCCGCACAGCCGCGCGGTAAGAGGCAAGCGCACCCTTTTCATCCTTTGCGGCAAACTGAAGATTTCCAAGATCTCTGTGACCCGCGGCGTCGTTAGGCTGCAATACAAGAAGCGCGCGCATGTGAGTCATAGCCGCGCGATTATCTTTTTGATTCAGCGCTATTTCATATAAACTTCTTTGAACCTCAACGCTTTTAGGCTGAAGCACAGCAAGCTGCTTAAACAAATCATAAGCGGTCTTAAGATCGCCTGCCGCCTGCGCGGCTTTCGCGGCGCGCGTTCTCGAAGGAACATCTTTTGAATCAAGAGCTATGATACGCTTGTCCGCGTCAGTGAGACCCTGCTGATCATTAAGATGCTGACTGCACTCCGCCAGATCTTTCCAAAGCGCGAGATTATTTTGATCTTCCCTTAACAGCGTGAGCAGAACACCTCTGGCGCCGCGGTAATTTTTTTCCATCATGTAAATTCGGGCAAGCATAATCTGCGGTTCTTTTAACGCGGGGTCTCTATGCAGGGCAGACTCCGCGGCGTCACGCGCCTGATCGTAACGCTTGAGGTGCCAAGCCGCGTTCATCATACCTAAAGCAGCCTTTATATCCCCTTCTAAAGTAAAACTGCGCTGATAGTTTCTCAACGCGTCAGCGTATTTTTTAGACGCGAGATTATAGTCTCCAAGAGCAAGGTGAATCTTAGGATTGTTCGGGTCAATCGCTATGAGCCTGTCATAAGTTGCTTTGGCCTTGTCATCCTGACCCGCGCGGGCATAAAGATCGCCAAGTCTCGCGTAAGCTTCCACATTGTTTTTATCTCTTGCGATAGCTCTCTCTAAAAGTTCAGTCGCTCGGCTAAGGTTATTTTGCCCCTCATGCACCTGCGCCATAAGGAAAAGAATATCCTTAACCACTTTAGCTTCCGGATCCGCGTTAAGAAGAGGAGTAAGCACCGTTTCAGCGTTTCTCCACGATTTTTTCTCTATATGGTCACGGCCGACTTTTTCTCTCGCTGTAAGAGCGCTAGCTGAAGTGGAGTTGCCAAACTTCGCAAGAGCTGCGGCATAAGTATCCAAAATTCTCTTCGCGTCGGCCTTGTTATTTTCAAGACTCACTGCCCACGCAAAGAGATCATCGCCGCTGAGCGCGTTTCTGTTAGATTTCTCAAAATTTTCAGCCGCCGTTTTAAAATCTCTTGTCTCATAAGAGAGCCGCGCAAGCTCAACAAGCGCTTCCGGCTTTGGTTTAGATTTATCGTTCGCGGCGCGGTTGAAATAAACAATAGCGGAGTCATTCTGTTTTTGTTCCTTGTGAGCTATAGCGATCTGCAAAGCGATATCGCTGTTAGCCTCACGCGCGATGGCTCTTTTTAAGAGCGGCAGCGCCTTGGCGAAATCTTTTTCTCTATAGTAAATTAAACCCAGTTCACGGTTAGCAACTACGTTATTCTGGTCACCCTTTACAACCTCTTCAAGCGCAACTTTGGCTTCGGCCGCCTTGCCCTGACCAATCAACGCCCGCGCATACTCCCAGCTCGCCTCACCGGTCATCTTAAGCTCCATAGCTTTTTTAGCCATGTCCGCCGCGTTAGCCGCCTGATTCAGTTTATTATAAACACTGGCCGCGCCAAGATGCGCGTCATAGTTCTTGGCGTCCATTCTAATAGCGACAAGATAGCAGGCAAGCGCTTTTTCAGGCGCGTTAGTCTTCTCATGAGCAATACCAATGCTCGCCCACAACTGTCCGTCCCTATTAGTGGTGGGAATATTGTCATCAGCATGCTTCACAGCGCCGGCAAAATTATCCGCCCTAAACAAACGGTAAAAAGTTTCATCTGAAAATCCGTTCGTCACGAAAATTCCCATAATGAACAGACAAACAAAATGCCGTGCAGCCCGGTGCTTCATTGTACGCCTCCAAAACAAATTTGCTATTTAAAGTTGAGGGCGAATAAGCTCGCCCTAACATATCCTCAAAACAAATATACTATAAGGACGAATCCGTATGTCCGCCCCGCGCATTCACCCTCTTTAACTCTAAAAAACCCGAAGTTTCCCCACGCAGCAAAAACAATTCCATGTTTTGTGCAGATAGAAATTTTGCGGGAAAATATGAGAATTACAGCCTTTAGAATCCAAAGGCCTTAATAGTTCTCTGAACAAATATATATTATAGAAACATTTCTTTAAAAGTTTTTTCGTAATTTTCCCAAATTAAGAAATTTTAAGGGAGAAACAGCAGGGGTATCATTAAAATTAGAAAATACCACCGCGCAGTTTCTTTGCAATATTGGCATTGATATTGCGTACTTTAATTTGCAGGCATTTCGGTTTCGGAATTTATCAAAATTTGGTTATTGACAGCGAGATATTTTTTCAGTATATTAATAGTAGAATTTTCGTTAGCGGGAGTTTCTCCGTCCCTGAAGTTTTGAGCAGGTGCCTTGGGATTCTTACCGCCATCGACAGCGGGCGCTTGATCGGTAATACGGTCAAGCGCCTCTGTTTTTGTGAGACTGTGATCATAATAACGTCTGCCGTTGTAGTCTTCGCGAACTACAAAAGTTACTGCGTAAGGTTCTCCGTCTATTGTAGCCTTAGCTGCGAAAACATGGCTTATAAGTCCACTAGCATTCTTTGGGTTGGTTTCCAATAATATACCGCCGCGAATTAAATCAGGCACAATCTCTATTAACGCTATTTTTCCATCTCTGCCGCCATGATGGACGATACTCTTTACGGTGGAACTGCCAATGCTTATATCGTCCCAACCGGTATCATTGTTTAGGTATTTTCCAAAGAGATTTTTTTGCCTGAAAAAATCTATAATGTTCGAAACAAAGCTCTTACTACCTTGAACCGTACTCGCCTCCCTAATAGCCCGTATATTTGCACTGCTCACTTCAGGTGAAGGAAGCGCATCAAATTTTGCGCGTACATTACTTGCGATCAAAGCAAATGTATCATAATCAGCGCCAGATGATATGCCTGAATTACCTTCACGTGCTAAAACACTTTCAACAAAATCCATATACGCAAACCTTTATTCCAACAGTTTATTAGTTGAGAATAACTACCGGAAGTTAAAAACGAAATGTTTCTGAGAAAATACTGGAGATTTACTATCGCGGAGGATACATAATATAGTTTATTGCTGATAGAAGGCGTATGTATAATATATCTTAAACGTTTACGTCTTGGATTTTTGCGGTGAATTAATTATCTTAAATAAATATTCACATTCTCAAAAATAACGACCAGGTGACATCTCTGTGAAAAATTACAAGTTTTACAAAATCTATGAAGCAAAAAATTTACGCGATCTGATGCGCCGCGCGGCAGACACCGTACCTGACAAAACGGTCTTCGCGTATCAGCTCGGTGAACGCGTTCACAATCATACGTTTTCGCAGTTTAGAAACGACGCGGAGAGTCTTGGCACATTTTTCTATTCGCTCGGACTGAGAGACGGCGCGAAGATCGCCGTAATGGGTGAGAACTCGTACTACTGGATATTGACTTACTTTGCCGCGGCAACAGGCGGAAATATAATCGTACCGCTTGACAAGGAACTTCCGGCAGATGATTTGCAGCATCTTTTGCGGGACAGCGGCGCGGAAGCGGTGGTTTATTCGGACGACTATGCCGATATTTTTGAGAGTTTCAGCGAAAACAACCGCAAACTGAAGCTTAACGTACAGCACTATATCAATATGAAGCGTGATCTTCCGCTTGCGCTTTCCAAAGGAGCGGACTTAGTATCCGGCGGCGCGCGCGAGTTTATAAATCATGAGTTAGACGCAGACGCGGTATGTACGATTGTGTACACCTCAGGTACTACCGGACTCTCCAAAGGCGTTATGCTGACTAATAAAAACATTGTGGCAACTACCCGCGAATCACTTCGTATTGCAATAGTTGACGGTGATACGGTATTGGTTTTGCCGCTTCATCATACATACCCTTTCGCGGCAAGCGTTCTGCCCCCTTTCTTTTACTTCACAACATGCTTTATTAATTCAAATTTGAAACACGTACTGCGTGACATACAAACGGCAAAACCGCAATTTTTGTGCGTTGTACCGCTCTATGTTGAATCGTTCCACAGAAAAATTTGGGAAAATGTAAGAAAACAAGATAAAGAAGCCCTGCTAAGAAAAATGTTTAAGGTAAGCGGCTCAATGAGAAAATTCGGCGTGGATATGCGGAGGATAATGTTTGGTTCCGTGCTAAAAGCGTTTGGAGGCAACCTTGAGACATTAGTGAGCGGCGGCGCTCCTCTTAACAAACAATACATAGATGAATTTGCGCATTTCGGCATACAGATTATTGAGGGATACGGCATAACAGAGTGTTCGCCGATTGTGGCGCTGAACCGTAACAAATTTTGGAAACACGGCTCAGTTGGAATCGCGCTCCCTACCGTTGACGTTAAGATTTTTGACGTTGATAAAGAGGGCGAAGGTGAAATTTGCGTGCGCGGTGATATCGTGATGAAAGGATACTACAATAACCCGCAGGCAACTAAAGACGCGTTTGTCGATGACTGGTTCCGCACAGGGGATATAGGTTATATGGACGATGACGGGTTCGTGTTCATAACCGGACGGCAGAAAAATGTAATTATCCGCGCAAACGGCAAGAATGTACATCCAGAAGAGTTAGAAACGAAATTTGGCGTTATTGAGCACGTTAAAGAGATTGCTATTTACGGCGAAGGAGATGACATTACCGCAGAGATCTTCATTGACCCGGAACAGCAAGACCGCAAGCACTTGGAAAAAGTGATCACAAAGAAAGTAAAGGAACTCAACGAACACTTGCCGATATACAAACGGGTAAATAAAATTAAATTCAGAGATATTGAGTTTGATAAAACAACTACTAAAAAAATAAAAAGATATAATTTGAAGAAGATGAAAGATTGATGGAAGAATTTGCCCCATACAGGCAAAATTTATCTCTTAGAATAAAACCCATCTGATAATTAAAATCTAAAATCCCTTAAAAATCAATATATTGTGTGACATCTAAAATTTGGCACAATTTGTGCTAATGTTTCTGGTTCATTAACACGTCCGGGCCTTATAGGCAAGATGAGTGCAGGGACGCACTTTTAACACAAAACAGGGAGGTTGCTATGAATGCAGTCGGTCACAAGTCAAACGGTTACTGTAGTTCTTCTGTACAAAAAACTGAAACCAAAACAAACACAAAAAACTGCGGTACAAATTTTTCCGCAGTGCTGAAACAGTCAACCGCCGTTAGTAAACCGGTAACTGACAGTAAAGGTTTACCGCCGCCGCATCATCATGGACATAAAGGACATGGCGGATCGCATCATGGTCACACGCATTCCGCTCATCATGGAAAACACACACACTCGCATCATGGCCACGCACATTTTGCACATGGGAAGCACACTAAGCCGCATTTTGGCCATAACGCTTTCCATAAAGGGCACTCTCTGCTGAATTCCGGCAAATGTCACCACCACCACACAAAGCCTGCGGCTTCATCAAGTACAAATGGAACAAGCGGGACAGCGCAGGCGCAAAAAACTTTACAATTGACTATACAGTCACAAACCTATATGTCTATGAATTTCAACTCATATTCATACAGTGCCGCGAACGCGGTCAGCGCAAATCTCAATTCACTTAAAGCGATTGGCAGTTATAACTTTACAAGCACAGCCGCCTCCGCTTCAGTACCCAAAACGGGAACCACCGGACTTTCAATGACGAGAACTGACCGGTTTTATATGGGCACAAACACGCTTGTCGCGCAGCATGGATATAAAATTTCCGATTTGATCGACAATAAAACAGGAAATCTCTGTCCAGCTAAACTAAAAAGCGCTTATCAAAAACACGGACTTACAAAACTTTTTGACGGTTTACAAAAAGAGTGGGAATTAGAGTATAAAGTTGATATGACCTACCAAATAATGATGCTCGCAGCAATGGACGCCGTGAAAAATAAAACCGACGATGACGATTCTATGCTATCGTTTTATAAAATGTTAATGAAAAATTTCATAGAAAACAAAAGTGAAGGCGCTGTTTCGCTTGATGACCTGTATGTGGAAAACGGCAAAATTATGGGACTGCCGCCTATTCTTGACAAAATCATAAATTCAATTCAAACGGCGCAGTCAACAGATCCTGACGAAAAACCTGATGACGCGAAAAGCGTACTAAAGGAGATTCTGACAAAAGGAGTGAAAAATATTCCTGATTTGACAATAACTATTGTTATGAGAAAGGAAAATGAAGATAATTCTTCAGCTGAAGCCGCTTAAGACCTCTTTATTTCGGCATTGTTTTTGCAGGGATGATAGAGACATATTCAAAGACATCTTTCATCCCTAATAACAATTGAATAAGGAGGTTAAAAATGGCGGGTCAAATGACTAAAATCCTTGATTGCCAAGCTACGCAGTGCATTTACAACAGAGACAAAGTATGCCGGACTCTTGCTATAAACATAGGCGATGATGAACCGTGCTGCGATACATTTATGGCTTCAACTTCAAGCAGTGAGAAGGGCGGCTTTCAGGATGTAACTGCGGGAGTGGGTTCCTGCAAAGTCCAGGACTGCGAGTACAATAAGAGCTTTGAGTGTACCGCGGTTGGGATTCATGTAACGATGGAGCAAGGGCATCCGGACTGTTCTACTTATGAGCCAAGATAACGTCAAAAGATAAAAGTCGAATTCAAAAGCTTATAGGAGGGGGGGGCGACCCCCCTGTCTCCAGACCGGCTTCGCCGGTCTTCCGCCACCCCCCGTGCGGGGAGGCTATGCTCCAGTGGAGCATTTGTCAGCCCCCGCAACCTTAACCCCCAACCCCCTAAAGGGGGCTAAAACAAGAAAAATCAAACAAACACATTTTGTGATTCTACTGAGGCAAGAACCATTTTTATATAATGAATCAAAAAGCAGTTTTACCGATACTCATTATTATCTTTGGTGCCCTTTGCGTCTTTTCCGACACACCTGACACCACCACCAAATTTGAATTTTCTTTACACCCAAAGCGCTCTGTTTCAACCCTCGAAATTCTCAAAGACGACTCTGCCGCAGTTTCGTCAACATCCCTCCCTCCCGACGATTACAGTAATCTGAATATATCCGGTTACAAATCTTTTGGCGTCTCCGTTGGGAGCTTTGGAGAAGTTAATCTTGAGCAGGGGCTTGAGGTAACAATAGAGGGTGAGATTCGCCCCGGTACGCATCTGAGCGCTTATTTAAGTGATGAGGGGTCGTCGCTTGACGGCTCTACACGGGAAATAAGCGATCTTGATCAGGTATATATTAATCTCAAAAATGAGAATTTTTCTGTTACCGCGGGAGACCAATTCGCAGTATGGCCTATTGAAAACGGGATTCTATCGGGACAGAAAAAAATAATGGGAATATCCGCAGAAATCACGCCGAAGAACAATTCGGTGAACGCGTTCGGGGCGTTTTCCGGCGGCAATTATACTGTTCAGACTGTGAGGGGGCGCGATGGGATTCAGGGGCCTTATTACTTGATTGGCAAGGGGGAAGCGGGTTTTATTACACCAATTAATGGTACAGTAAAAGTAAGAGTGAACGGAAATAACCTTAAAGAAGGATTCGATAATGACTTTACTGTTGATTATGATATGGGGTCTGTAACATTTAATCCGAGAATGCTTATTCGGCAGGAAGATTTTATTAGAATTGAGTATGAGTATAAATCATTTGATTACCGCAGAACATTCACAGGGGGCGGCGTTTCTCACTATACGCAAGACAGTGTTTTCTCTTTACGCGCGGCAATCTGGAGCGAAAGCGATAATAAAAACAATCCCATTGAAACGCAGCTTACAAACCGTGAAAAAGAGATTTTACGCGGCAGCGGAAACAATCTTGGTTATGCAGCCCCAACCGCGCGGCCTGTTCACCCCCAAGACGCGGCGAGAATGAGCGCTTATTATCCCTTGTACAGAAAAGTGTACGACGCGGAGGCGCAGGATACAATTTTTGTTTACTCGCCCTATGACCCATTAAGGCCGCATGACACAAAAGACCGCTACACCGCGTGGTTTACTCCTATACAAAAAGGAAGTATCGGCGCCGATTATGTTATTGACAGTTCAATAGTTCGCAATGAGCACGTTTACAAATACGCCGGAGCCGGTCAGGGTGATTTTACGGTACTTGCCCCTCTAACGGCTCCAATGAGAGAGAGTTTTGGGGAGTTTGAGGCGCGGCTTAATCTTACACGCTTTAACGCTTCTCTTAACGCTGCGGGAAATGAGCTTGATCAAAACCTCTTTTCTTCGATTGACGAAAGCGATAATCTCTCCTCTGCGGTAATATTTAAAATGCTTGCGGGAGAAAAGCGCATCGATAAACGCAGCGCCTGGCTTGATCTTGATTACCGATACAGATCGCGCAACTTTACAAATGAACTTTTCTCAGCCCATGAACGCCAAGAGAATTGGGATAACCGGCGGCTCTCTGATAATACGGAAAAACACGCGTTTCAGAGTTGGGAATCTGGGCTTGGCGGTACTGTGGTTAAAGGGGCAGCCGCGCGGGTGGGAGTCGGGCAAACACACGTTGACTCTTTGGTTGAAACGGAAAAAATTACCGGCGACGCAGAGTTGCATTTTGCCGATAATAAGATGGAATACCATCTTGGAGGCGCGGTTTTCAGACACCATCTTTCAGATATCAGCCAAACTTACCGCAGGTACAACAAATTTTTTGTACGGCCTACAAAAGCATGGGAAACAATGCTTGGTTACAACGATGAATGGAGTGTCGACACCGCAAAACAAGGGGGCGGTCATATCTGTGGAACCGCACAGGTCTCTTATCTGCCCGCAAATTTACTGCAAAACTTTACTGTAACACAATTTCGCAGCGGTGAACAGTTCGGCGCTTCTTCTGATACGGGCTATGCTCTTACATGGAGCCAGTCAGCCGCGTTTGCCCCTGTTGACGGGTTCCACCTGACAGGAGACAGCCGATGGCACAGGAGACACATTTACGACGAAAACCGCACGTCAACTTTTTTAATGGGGGTTGTAAGCGAGATTGAACCTACATCGTGGGGATTTTCTTCACGTCAGGAGTACCGGACAAATCAGGAGTGGGCTTCCCGTTTTGAACAGAAGATGTTTTACATAGGAAAAGGTCTTGGGACCCACGCTTTTGACACTCTTGCGGGAGAATTCCGTCCCAGTATAAATGGTGATCATATCGTTCAGGAGATTGAAATTTACGACAATACTTCAGACGCTATGGTACGCAAAACAACGCTCAACGGAGACTGGTACTTTCGCCCTGTAAAGGAAATTGACGGCATTATCGGCGATCTCTCATGGAGCGGTATTTTGTCTTCTGAGGAGCATGTAAACGCGCGAAACAAAAAAGCGGCGTCCCGCGTTCCAGGTCTTTTAACGCTCTCTTATTTGAATAATAATGACAGTGTGAAAATATCTGATATCCACTATGCCGATCTATCTTACCGTCAGGAAATAGAACATTATATAAAAAACAGCGCCTACAGGACAAGGCTTTATCTGTTACCAGGTCTGCGGCTCTTAAGAGACAATCGGGAAAAAAGTTTTGAAACAGCAATACGTACGGAAAGAAGACAAAACAGACTTCTTCTGAGCGTTGAGCCGCGTTACCTTTTCGTAAATAAAGAAGCTGTTAAATCCACGCGCGTCGGAGTGTTTGGAGATTTTGATCTTCACGACATAAGCGCGGAATTTGTACAAAGTATTGAGCGCGCTCAATATTTTGAGTTTTACGTACGGGAAAGAGCGGGTATGTGGCGGCGCAAAGACCCAAACCCTTTCTCTTACACAGAGCCCGACAGCAGTATCTATCTGCAAATAAAACCTGGAATAATCTACCGCCCTCAAAGTAAAGGTATGGCGGAACTATCCTACACTTTTTCTTACGTACCTTACGATGGTGAACTTGATTACCGCATGGCCGCCGGTCACTCTTCGGGCGTAAGCCATATAATCTCTTTTCACAGTGACCTATACCCCGCAAAGCATTTTAACTTTTCAGGAATGTACCGCGGAGAGCTGCGAAAGAGCGCCTCAGAGAGTGTTTACGCCCCAATGCTCCATGTGTTTTCACTTCAGGTAAAAGCGTTTTTGTAAATATTTAAATCTCTTCTTGCGCTTTAATTGGAAATAATTTATTTTCTTTGAGCTTTTTGATACGGTGTTGGGCCAGTAACTCAGCGGTAGAGTATCGCCCTTTTAAGGCGGGAGTCGAAGGTTCGAATCCTTCCTGGCTCATATTAAAAAAAGATTTTTTAGGAGGAGGAAGTCTCCCCCTGTCTCCAGCCAACCCCCAATTTTTATTTCGGTATTGACAATTTTCTGGTTCAAATGTTAAATATTAGTATGTGCCGTTTTAAACATGGGGTTTGACGTTATGTCAGAAGATAACAACTTTGATGAAAAATTGCTCGATAGCATTTTGAACGAAATTGAAGAGATGCACGCGCCGTTTCAATTAGAAATTAGCGTTGATGACGTGCAGAAACTGCGGCGTGAAGATCTTGACGGGAATCTCTCGCTTGGCAGAACCATAAAATTTGATTACGCTTTAAAAGACGGCGGTCAGGAATACAACGGCTTTACGGTATGGTACGATAAAAACGTGAATTGGATGGCCGAAGCTCAGGAAAGATTCAAACGAGAGAATCTTGGAGAGCTGCAAAATATCTATTTTCGCATTATAAAATACGCGGACTCATATAAAAACTTGGAAGACTGGTCTGCGCTCCCTGTTAGTTATATTCCCGGATACGATGTACTGCGCCGGAGTACGCACGGCGCGTTTACAATGGAAGTTAATAATACTCTTACGTCCTGGGTGTTTTGCGGAATTGACATTTGGGACAATTTTGAGTTTGCTTCAAAGCTTGGCCTCAACTATGTCGCAAATCAAATCGCGCGCGGCAGCCTTAACATTGTAAAAAAGTTCTTTATTACTGATTGTTAGTTTTTGGTTTTTAGATTTTAGTTTTTAGCATGAAAACAAAATGTATAAGTTATTCTTTCCTAAACTAAAAACTAAAATCTAAAAACTATAGACCTGTGAAATATGAAAACAACCAAGCTATGTGACTATTTAACAAAACTTGAATTCCCACAGTTATCACGCTGCCGCGAATTGAGCCCTAAAAACGCTCTTTTTAAGGGAATGGCCGGTTCAAGCGGCGCTTTTTTGGCCGCAGACCTCTATCGCCGCACAGAAAGCACGGTATTGGTGCTTGTTGAAAACAATAAGGCTGCGGAGATGCTTTGCGAGGAGTGCAGAGCAATTCTTGGCGATGATGAAGCGGCGGCGCTTCTCCCCTCGCGCGACGCGGTTCCTTACAACATGAAATCTCCTTTCGGGCCAAACATAGAGGCGCGGTATGGCGTGCTCTCAGGGCTTCTTGCCGGAAAACGTCAGCTTATAATAGCTCCTTATACTGTACTTTTACAACGGCTTACACCCGGACGCTCACTGTTTAATTCAATTATCCATCTTGAAGCAGGTGACGAAGCGCTCGTTGAAAAACTTGCTCAGTGGTTGACGGACAGCGGTTTCCAGAGAGAAAATCAAACCACTAACTTAGGCGCGTTCTCTATTAGGGGCGGAATTTTAGATGTATACCCTTTTTTGGCAGAAAACCCATACCGCATTGAGTTTTGGGGAGATACGGTAGAATCAATCCGCAGTTTCGACGTGTTTAACCAAAAAAGCTTAAATACACATAAATCAATAGAAATCATGCCAATGCGTGAGTTTTGTTTCTCTGATGAACAAATTGAGCTTGCGCTTGAAAAGATGACTGAATACTGCGAAAAAGAAAATATAGATACGAATTCTGTCCACAAACTCGAACATCAGTGGAAAACGGTAGGCGATTTGGAGGGTATTGAGTGGTTTTTACATTGGTTCAACATCGAAACGACCTCTATTTTGGATTATCTTCCATCAAATACTACCATTATTTGGGATGATATGGTGGGAGTTGAACGCCGCCTTGATGAAGCGCGGCAAAATTACAGCCGCCATATTGAACGGGTTCCAGAAGTATTCGCGCCTCTCGTTTCTCCGCCGGATATGCTCCTTTTTAAGGATCATCAAATAACTGAAGAATTATCTTTTTATAATAATGTCTATATAGAAACGCTTGATTTCCCCGAAGATACAACAATATTTCCCGTTTCATTCTCACCTCAGCCTCCACTGCAAAAAGAGGTTGAATCTATAGCGCAAAATTTAAGCAGTCATAACGAAGACGGTTTTCGCTGCATAATCGTGTCCCCAAATATGGGACATGTTGAGCGGATGAGTGAGCTTCTTGGAGATGCCGCGCCTTTTGTCGAGATTTGTACAGGCACGCTTCACCGCGGTTTTATCTGTAATGATCTAAAACTTTTAGTTTATACCGAAGAACAGCTTTTTGACCGTGTTTACCGCCCCGTAAAGACCCGCAAGCAAAAATCCGGCATTCCGCTCACCGGTTTTGATCAATTAGCGCCTCAAGACACAATTGTTCATGAAGATCACGGTATCGGCAAATTTATAGGTATTGAGCGCATTACAACCGGCGATACCGTATCGGACTGTATGGTCATTATATACGCCGATCACGCGAAAGTTTACGTTCCTGTTGAAGATTTTTACAAAGTACAAAAATATGTAGGAAAAGAGGGAGTTGCGCCGCCGCTCTCAAAACTTGGTTCTACTTCATGGGATAAACTAAAAGCGCGTACAAGAGAGAGTCTGCGTGAAATGGCGCAGGAACTTATTGAACTTTACGCGCGGCGTCAACATTTGGAAGGAATTAAGTTCGCGCTTGACAACGTTTGGCAAAAAGAGTTTGAAGACTCCTTTATTTATGAAGAGACGCCCGATCAGCTGCTTGCTATAAAAGATGTAAAAAGCGATATGGAATCTGTCAAGCCTATGGATAGATTAGTCTGCGGAGACGTTGGTTTCGGCAAAACAGAAGTAGCTATGCGCGCGGCTTTTAAAGCTGTAATGTCTGGATACCAAGTGGCGGTTCTCGCGCCGACAACGATTCTCGCGGCGCAGCATTTTTCCACCTTTTGTGAACGCATGTCAAACTTCCCCGTGCGTATAGGCGCTATGAGCCGCTTTCAAAAAGCCAAAGAGCAAAAAACTACTTTGGAGAAGCTTGCAAACGGTGATATTGATATTCTAATCGGCACACACAGGATTTTAAGCGCCGATATAAAATTTAAAAACTTAGGGTTATTAGTTATTGACGAAGAGCAGCGTTTTGGTGTCAAACATAAAGAATCGCTGAAGCATCTGCGCTACAAAGTAGACGTGCTGTCAATGACCGCAACACCCATCCCGCGAACTTTACACATGTCACTAATAGGCGCACGCGATTTGTCAACTATAAACACGCCGCCAAGAAACCGTCTGCCTATTGAAACAAGAGTGGCTGAATATCATGACGAACTTGTAAAAAACGCGATAGAAAACGAATTAGAACGGGGCGGTCAAGTCTATTTCGTAAATAATCGCATTAAAAATATTCCTCAATTGCAAGACAAGCTTGAAATCCTTGTGCCAAAGGGAAAATCAATAAGCGCGCACGGGCAGATGAATGAAGATGAGCTTGAGCTCATAATGAAAGAGTTTATCGCCGGACGCTATGATATACTGCTTTCAACCGTCATTATAGAAAACGGGCTTGATATCCCAAACGTCAATACAATAATAGTAAACCGCGCGGATACGCTCGGTCTCTCTCAGCTCTATCAATTAAGAGGCCGCGTGGGGCGCTCCTCTGAGCAGGCTTACGCCTACTTTCTCACCCCGCCGTTTAAACAGGTAAGCGAAGACTCTTTAAAACGATTGAAAGCCCTTGAACAGTACACAGATCTCGGCAGCGGTTTTCAGATCGCCATGCGCGACCTTGAGATTCGCGGAGCCGGTAATATTCTTGGCAACCGTCAGCACGGGTTTATCTCGGCAGTAGGTTTTGATCTTTATTGTAAACTATTGCAAGAAGCTGTAGATGATCTGAAAGGCGGAGAAAAAGGCAATGAAAAAGTGCCGGAAACACGTCTTGAAATTCCTCTGCAAGCATATATCCCAACAGATTATGTTTCCGACGGAACCACCCGCATCTCTATCTATCAAGAGATCTCTTCGCTCAAAACAGTAGATGAGCTTGCTGAAACAGAGCGCAGTCTTTCTGATAGATTTGGAGCGCTGCCCGAAAGCGTAAGAGCGCTTGTGCTTCTCATGAAAGTAAAAATTTTGGGACAGCTCGCAGGATGCGCAAGGGTCGCCATCAACAAAGAGGGTGGACTTTGTTTATACATTGACGGAGATCAGGAAACCGCAAAAGAGCGCATTAAGCGCATTTTTGAAAATTCACAATATCAATTTGAAGTTTTATATGACGTTCAGGTGCAGCTGCGTACAACTCTCATTTCAACAACTGTGCGGGAGAGAACACTTGAAGCGGCGGCGGTATTGGAGAAAGCTGCTTCGTGTCAATCATAACGTAACCGGATTATCCGCTTGACAAGGAACTGCTATACAGTGACCTGCGACGTTTTTTCCCGCATGAGCAGAATTTAGTCTTAACACGAATTTTACATTTATTTAACATTTTATTTGCAAACACCACCTTAATACTATATATTAATATTATAAGGTCATTTGTCACCTCAATGAAATTAAATTGAGAATCCTTTTTTAGGGGGAATTATGAAACCCGTAAAATTTAAGTTGATTTTTGTTATTGTGGCTGTTTTTTGTACAGGTGTGTGGGCGCAGCTCCCTGTGCTCAGGGCATACACGCCAAACAATACAATGCCGCAGACTTCAAACGTGACTGCCAACCCCTGCGGTCTGCCGGCAAAACCACAAAACTGTCAAATGGGATTTTGTATGCCTGGTGGTTCATACTCATACTATGATCACTCGTACATAGTCATGGACAGTATCCGGCTTACTGTACCGAGCAACAGCCGTTATAACTTATTCCTTGCAAGACCGGCCTCCGGCGGAACCGACTCTATAAGGGGACGCGGGAACTCTACCTCAACACAGCAAAAGAGGCCCTTCAGAATAAGATTCAACAGTAGGCAGGGACTCTTTGGCAAGACGCCTGCAAGAAGTTGGGCTTTACTCGCAAACCACTTCGAGAGAACTTCAACGCTCAACGCTATAGCCTTCTCTCTCGGCCACCGTCTGGGACTCCCCTATACGCCAACTTCCGAATTTGTGGAAATGTATGTAAATAACCAATACTTGGGACTTTACCAAATGACAGAGCAGATTCAGGTAAATCCGGGCAGAGTTAATATAGATGACATGACTGGCTGGTTAGTTGAGTATACTTTTCAGGATCCGAAGGCTAAAGATTGCCAAAGTTATTTTATAACAAGCAAATACGACCTGACCACATTTATAAAATCGCCGGAAGATCTGCCGGATTCTACGGGTTACCGTTTTGTGAAAAGAGATATAAATCGGTTGGTCGACTCAATGGCTTCGAACAGATTTCCCAATAACGGTTACCGCGACTTCATAGACCTCGAAAGCTTCGCAAAATACGTACTCATTCAACAGCTTATTGATAATCACGACTTCAACAGCCATTCACAGGACGGCGCTCCACCCGGCTCCAACTACGCGTGGAAAGACCATAACACACGTATCCACGCCGGTCCCCTTTGGGACTTTGACCTCTCTACCGGAGAATTTCAGATGGGATTCAACTACACACATTTCACAAATCCCAACCGACAAATAAATCCAAGGCACCCTTTCTATCAAAGGCTTTGGCAGGATACCGTGTTTCTGGTTAAATTCAAGAAAGCGTGGCAAGACAATCAAGCCGTCTTCAACACACAAATACCCGCGTTTATAGACTCTCTGGCCGGCGCAATAAAAGCTTCGGCGATAAAGAACTATCGTGGTTGCCCGGCTGCGGGGGGAGGAGGGGGATGGGGAGGAGGAGGACAGACTCCTGCATGCAACACTACAAACATGGTAGATATAACAGCGATTAATTCATCTCAATATGATCAGGAAATAACCAAACTGAAAAACTGGTGGAGAGACCGTGTACAATTCTTTGGACAGCAGGTAAACGCATTAAATATCGACATGTCAAAAGACATTAATCAAAACCCACAAGTGTCAGTGGCACCAGTACGGCCAGTAAATACCAGTAAAAGCCTAACACTTGTCAAAAACGGTTTCAAGATTAACGCGACAAACAGCGCATCTATAAAAGTTTTTAACCTAAACGGTAGTGTAATACACCAACAAAAATTTTCAGGCGGAAATCATGCAATAACGCTTGAAAATCTACCGAAAGGTATGTACATGGTAAATATCACCATTGACAATAAGAAGCAGGTTTTACGAGTGCCGGTACGGTGATATATTGACTTTTTTAAATTGCTGTACCGCAATAAAATTATAATCTGCTAAATCACGATAATCGTGAGTGGATCGCTCGTTGCTTTTCAAATCCAATAATTGAATTTTGCAGCAGTAAAAATAATTTCGATATAACAGCGAAATATCTATTATATTGATAAAAAAGGGCAGCCGTTACCGGCTGCCCTATATAAAACACATACCCGCAGCAAAAATTACTCTGCCGCTGCTTCCTTTGCTTCGTTCTGACCGTAGTCTAACTCTTCTTCCATAATGATCAGATCGACTCTTCTGTTTTTAGCGCGTCCTTCAGCTGTAGCATTATCGGCGATTGGTTTGTCGAACGCGCTGCCGATTGCGCTTAGGCGCTCAACAGCCACGCCGTTCTCCGCTAAAAAGTTCATCACGTTTTTGGCGCGGTCTTCAGAGAGCTTTTGGTTGAGTTCCCGCGATCCCACGTTATCGGTGTGGCCGTCAACCAGAATATTAGGCTCCTTGTAAACCATAAGGATACCGGCGATTCGCGCCAAATTGGTTTGAAGATTCGCCGTCAGGTTTGCCCTGCCGGTTTCAAAGAGAATGTCGGACATTGAGATGATCGTACCGCGCGCGTCTTTACTGACGTTAATCAGATCGCTCTGAAGTTCGTTCAGGCGTTTCTGCGCGTCTTCCATAACCTGTCTCAAGCGCTCGCGCTCTGCAGCGAGGTTGGCCTGGGCGACGTCAAGGTTGGCTTGTAGATCTGCGGCTTTGCCTTTAGTTGCTTCAAGATCGCTTTGCAGACCTGCGGCTTTGCCTTTAGTTGCTTCAAGTTCCTGCGCCATCTTGAATGCGCGGCCGCCCTCTATACGGCTGATCGCTTCGTGCAAACCGTGCAGTACAGAAAGCAGAGAATCCCGCTCCGCAGTCATTTTGCGTACATTAACGAGATTTATTTCGCGGTCAAACTGCATCATAACCGCCGCAACGTGTGTGGAGCAGATGGTAAATGCCATCTCTGCTTCCTTAGAGGACGGTTTTGGCTGTACAACGGAGATTGCCGATTTAATACGTCCCTTGGCCTCAGCGTACATCGGCGTTGCCGAGGCAACACCTTCTCTTCTGAGTAAAGAGAACTTGTTATCAAGTTTCTCCTCAAACACCTGAAGTTCACTTACTCTGTCGCGCTTGACGGCCTTTTTGGTACCGGCGCTTCCTGCCTCATCCTGTGCCATCACCGCGCCCGAAATGCAAAGAAGCGCTGCCAATGCGGTTGTGATTGTTTTTTTCATATTCATATTACTCCTCCCCTCCAGCGTTGACGTTAGTGTTAGTGTTGGCGTTGGTGTTGACCCGATTCAGAATGTCCTGATATCTCTCCACCTGTTCGCGGCTCGCCGCAAGCGCGGTTTCCGCTTTTTTGAGATTACCGGCACTCTCATCAACAGATTGACGCGCCAATGCGACCCTGTACCACGCGGCAGCGTGATCCGCGAAATCTGCGGCTTCACGATCAGATTTGCTCATCTTGGCTCTCGCTAAAAAACCGTCGGCTGTGGTGACATCGTCACACTGAAGATTCTTCGCCGCGGCTTCCGCTTGGAGAGACTCGGCCTCAGACACCGTCTGCACCTTAATGTGGCGTAAAGACGGCCCGCAGCCGGCAGCGAATACGAAGCACAGCGCAAAGAGCGCGAGCAGCGTACGTTTTGACATTTAATGCCCCTTTGTTAATGGTTGAAAGTGTAACGCTTTGTATTGTTTTTAGTTGGATTTATAGATCACACGATTAAATATTGTACTGTATCGTCCGAAGACCTCACGGCTGTAGTGCAGTCTGAGGGCGGTGCGGCGCAATATTTAATCGTGTCTTCAATAGTATAATTATGATATATAGATACATGTGTTGTCAACAATAATTAGAGAAAATATCTACTTGACGATTCTGCTGTTAAACGTCCGCTTCTTGCCGTCACGCGGTTCTACCGCTATGATGTAGGCTCCTGAACGCAGCGGCGTTTGCACCAACTGCCGCGGATTGTAAATTCCAGGCGAATTTACATTTATCCTGCCCATCACACGACCATTCATATTATAGACGGTGATAATACTGTGTATGTTTGAATTATAGGTTATAATACCTCTGCTGTTGACATTAAACTCCGCACCGGATACCGCTCCCGAAGGAATATTTTTGTTAATGATATTTGTTTGACCGTCAGTAATTCCGTAGGCAGCTGCCATTGGCGGGAAATCCTGTAAGTACTGATTTGAATGGAGGCCTGAGTTTGCGCCGGTTCTCCAGTCAAAAAGCGCTACTCCGGTACCGCCGTCTGTCCAGCGAAACGGCTCCCATATAAAGGTTCCAAACCCCCTGTTGTTCGGCAGGTTGTAGATTATATCATTGACTCGGCGATGGTGGGTTCTCGGATCGCTCGCAGCCGGCGGGTTTGCTATGTACTCCACCACAGAAACTTTCATATTGCCAAAGGTAGTATTACTTATGAATCTATCTAACACTCTTTGTAAACTGTCGGGCGTGCCATGATAGCGTACATAGTAAGAAAGTCCGAACACATCAATCCTGTTTGCGTTTACGCCGCGATTTATGAGGTTTGTAAGCCAGCCGGTCGGATTTCTCTCGTTGATGGTATGCACCATTACTTTAATGTCCGAACTTACATCTTTTATTCCGTCAATACCGGCATTTATTACTGCGGCTCCGTTTGCTGAGTTTATGTTGTAACCTATTATCTGGCTTACGTTTTCATTGCCGACCTGAACCATATCCGGCAGGGCGTCTACAGCTTCGAATTTTTCGAGACTCTCCCTTGTATACTGGCGAACCCGCGCGAAAATCTGGGTATCGGTCATGCCTCTCCACGACATAGGCAAGTGCTGCTTTCCGGGATCTGTCCAGGTATCGCTGTAATGGAAATTCAAAAGCACTTTCATGCCGGCGGCTTTTGCTCTTTGCGCCATTCTTACGGTAGAATCGGCTCCGCAGTACGCTCTGTTTGTGGTAGCGTTACATCTCGCCAAATTTGTGGTAACGTAAGGCGACTCGCTTTCGTTTGGTATTGATGCGAGGGGGTCAACAAAAATCCTCAACCGAATGTAATTAAAACCGTGATCCTTTAGTACCATAAAGGGATCTACCTGCTGCCCGTTATGAAAAAAACGTACACCGCAGGCCTCATCCTGCTGAACCCACGAAATATCAGCCCCAAGAGCAAACGATTCTTCTTGCGCAAAGACAGCAGATGGAAAAAACACGGCTATCCCAAGTGTCAATAATATAAGGATTGATAACGAATTAAAACGCATTAACATTATTCATCCCTTCGTAAATTTGTTTCAACAAATTCATAATCTTGGATATATTGATATTATACCGAATTATCTCCAAAAATGCAACTTTTTAACCCTATTTCCTGCTTGTTACTCTGTATTTGTCAAGCTCATCATCTTTGACAGTCTTAACATTAAGAACACGCTGTTGTCCATCTTTTTCAACAATCACAGCAGCTTGATCTTCATTCCGCGCCTTTGAAAACCGCATTACCGCAGAAGCGCCAAATCGAAGTTCATCTTCATCAGGTTCCCCAATACCTATCGCAAGAGGCCCTAAAGTATCGCGTAAAAAGATTTTGTATATCTCCGGCTGGTAAAGTTTCTCAAGCACTTCGTTTTCATTTTCATCACGCGATACTATCACACGGAACTTTTGCGACGTCCTGAAATGCCGTCCGTAAGCAAGCAATTTAAAGTCAACAAGAGAGAATTGCAGATTATTAGCTGCAAGATCATTAAAACGAACGCCCGTCTCTACATTTGTCAATAAACACCCGCCCGCCGGCGCGCTGTGTGAAAGACCATGCTTTGCAGCATACGCAAGCTGAACCGCGCGAGTCCTGCCCGATATGTCAAACAGTTTTTCCCTGTCGACAATTCCTGACAACTCAACGTCTGTTGGTTCAAGAAGTTTAGCGGATAAAGGCCGCAAAAGTTTACCTTTAAGACCGGAGAGTTTTTCTACCTTGCGCAAGCTGTGCATTTTCTGAGACATCGGGCGTTGACCCACCACCTCTCCTGTGGCAAGACAAACCGCGCCCATCTCCTCCATAATTTGTCCGGCTCTTTTAAGACGGTGTATACGGCAATCTACACAAGGATTAGCGTTTTTACCAAACCCAAATTTCGGACTCCGTATCATTTCCAAAAATTCGTTACCCTCTTCCTCTATACGAAGAGGAATACCCAAATCGCCGGCATATTTTTCTGCCTGACTAAAACTTTTACCAACCCCGCAGTAAAATGGGAGCACAAAATGTAACGCCGTAACGCAAAGCCCCTGCTCCTTAAGCAGATGAGCCGCCATTACACTGTCAAGTCCGCCGCTGAACATTACTATTACTTTTTTCATAACATGAAAATACAATTTACAAAGCCTAAAATCCATTATATTGTTGTGTGGTCATTAGCATAATATCCACCGGTTCCTTCGCGAAGATGGCCGTTGCTTTTTTTAAAATGTCACGCTCCCGGCGCATTTGCTCAAGCACTTTGATCAGTAGATTTACTTGCTTGATTATCTGGAATAGCAGATCCACGTTGACGATGTAAACGAAGCGCGGTGTTACCGCGCACAAACCAACAGACAGTATTGCGTTTGTATACTATCAAACCTTAAAGCAAATCTTTCACGATACTCTTTGCGGCTGCTTTTCCCGCGCCCATTGCAAGAATCACTGTGGCTGCTCCGGTTACGATATCTCCACCTGCGTATACATATTTTTTTGATGTGCGTCCGTCAACCTCATCCGCCGCGATTGTTCCCCGTTTTGAGACTTTTAAATCAGAAGTCGTCTCTGGGATAAGAGGGTTTGGACTGTTACCGATTGCTATAACTACCACATCGCACTCAAGCTCAAATTCGCTTCCGTCAACAGTAACAGGTTTACGTCTTCCGGTGGAATCGGGTTCTCCAAGTTCCATCCTGACACACTCTATGGCGCGAACAGCGCCGCTTTCTCCGGCTATTATTTGTGAAGGATTACATAAAAGGTGAAATGAGACCCCTTCTTCTTCGGCATGGTGAATTTCAGCACTGCGCGCGGGCATCTCAGTTTTGCTTCTGCGGTAAACGATCATTGACTTTTCGGCGCCAAGACGCAGCGCTGTTCTTGCGCTGTCCATCGCAACGTTTCCTCCGCCAACCGTTACTACACGTTTGCCTTTCATAATAGGGGTTGACGGATTATCTACAAACGCTTTCATTAGATTGCTTCTTGTGAGATATTCATTTGCGGAATATACGCCGATACTGTTCTCGCCTTTTATGTTCATGAATGATGGAAGTCCGGCGCCTGAGCCTACAAATACCGCGTCGAACTTCTCATCTGTGAGAAGTTCATCAATTGTAGCTGTTCTGCCTACAACAAAATTTTTGCGGATTTTCACGCCTAAATCTTCAAGAGATTCTATCTCTTTTTTGACAATTTCTTTTGGTAAACGAAATTCAGGTATGCCGTATACAAGTACTCCGCCGGCCTCGTGGAGCGCTTCAAAAACCGTTACGTCAAAACCTGATTTAACAAGCTCGCCGGCGCATGTAAGACCCGCGGGGCCGCTGCCGACTATAGCTGCTTTTTTACCATTTTTAACGATGTTTTCGGAATGTGTAACACTGCCGTTTTCACGATGCCAGTCTGCGGCGAACCGTTCAAGATTGCCAATGGCGACAGCGTCTCCTTTTTTTCCAAGAATACAGCGCATTTCACACTGCTCTTCCTGCGGACATACTCTTCCGCAAACAGCAGGCAGCGCGTTTGTCTCTTTTATTTTGAGCGCTGCTTCCTCAAATTTTCCCTCAGCGATAAGACCTATAAATTCGGGGATTTTCACATTTACAGGACATCCATCCACGCAGAGAGGTTTTTTACATCTCAGACAGCGTGAAGCTTCCCGCCTTGCTTCATCCTCAGTATATCCGTAAGGCACTTCTTGAAAATTACGGCTTCGCGTAACCGGATCCTGCTCTTTCATTGAGATACGGAAGATTTTGTTGTTAGCGGATTTGTTACTCATGACACACTCTCTAATCTGCACACATGGCTCTCTTTTGCGGACGCTTCAAAATGCCTGTAGCCGCCAAGTCTCATAATCATCTCATCCCATTCTATCTGCGAGGCGTCAAACTCAGGGCCATCTACACAGGCAAATCTCGTTTGTCCGCCAACCGTAACGCGGCAGCATCCGCACATTCCTGTTCCGTCAATCATTATCGGATTGAGCGAAGCATACGTTTTTATACCCGAAGATACCGTCAAATTGCAAGTCGTTTTCATCATCATAGGAGGACCAATAACGAACGCGGTATCAAAAAATTCTCCCGATTCCACAAGATTCTTAAATACGTCCGACACAAATCCTTTTGTCCCTTGTGATCCGTCATCTGTGGCGATGAAAAGGCGATTGCTTGAAGCTGCAATATCATCTTTCAAAATAATAAGGTCACTGTTGCGGGCGCCAATAATAGAGGTCACATCATTACCTTCTTTAAAAAGCGCGGATATTATGGGATAGAGCGGAGCTGCTCCCACTCCGCCGCCAATGCAGAGTACACGGCCAAAATTTTCGATATGAGTTGGTTTACCGAGTGGGCCGGCCAGATCAAGTACGCTCTCTCCAGCTTTCAGATCACGCAGCTGCATTGTGGTCTTGCCCACAGCTTGAAATATTATCTCTATCCACCCCTGAGGCGCGTTGGCGTTAGCGATAGTGAGAGGGATACGCTCAGAATCGTTGATCGGCCTCAATATTATAAACTGTCCGGCTTTTCTTTTTTTCGCAATAGCGGGAGCGGAGAGCCGAAAACGATAAACCGTATCGGACAACTGCTCTTTTTTGAGAATTTCTGCCATTTAACAACTCCATATATAGTCAACAAAAACGCCCGACAACCGCCTGCAAAAGCACGGATGGCCGGGCATCTCTTTGATTACGTACAAGCCCGTTAATTAGAGCTTCGCTTCTTTTTTAATTTTATCAACCATGTCAAGCCTCTCCCACGTAAAGTTGGGAAGCTCTCTGCCAAAGTGTCCGTTACGCGCCGTTTCACGGTAAATAGGACGCTTCAGATCAAGTTTTTTAATGATAGCTGACGGCGTCAAATCAAAAAGTTTGTTGATAATTTCGGTGATCTTATCATCACTAATTTTTCCTGTTCCGTAAGTATCCACATGTATAGAGATCGGCTTTGCCACGCCTATAGCGTAAGAGAGCTGAATCTCACAGTGAGTGGCTAATCCTGCCGCCACAACATTTTTTGCAACCCAACGCGCCGCGTAAGCCGCGCTTCTATCAACTTTAGAGGGATCCTTACCGGAAAAAGCGCCGCCGCCATGCGCGCCGTAACCGCCGTAAGTGTCAACAATAATCTTACGTCCGGTTAAACCCGAATCACCATGCGGTCCTCCGATTACGAACCGGCCGGTCGGATTGATGTGATAAATTGTTTTAGAATCGAGTAATTTTGCCGGGATAACTTTCTTTATGAGAAGCTCAATCAGGTCTTTCTGAATTGTGGAGTGCTTTACATCAGGGTCATGCTGAGTTGAGATAACGATTGTGTCTATGCGCTTTGGTTTGAGACCATCATACTCTACTGTTATCTGTGATTTTGAATCTGGACGCAGATAAGAGAGCTTGCCCTTCTCTCTCATTTTTGTCAGCTCTTCAAGCAGTCTGTGAGAGTAGTAGATGGCAAGAGGCATATAAGTTTTAGTTTCATTGCAGGCATAACCAAACATGATACCCTGATCACCGGCGCCCTGCTCTTTATGAAGCCCCTGACCGGCGGTAACTCCTTGAGAGATATCTGGAGACTGCTGATGCACAGAGATCATGACTCCGCAGCTATCCGCGTCAAACCCAAGTTCCGGTCTTGTGTAACCGATCTCTCTGATTGTTTTTCTGACGATACCCTGATAGTCAACAACCGCTTTACTGGTGATTTCACCGGCCACGACCACAAGTCCTGTCGTAACAAGGGTTTCACAAGCCACTCTGGATTCTGAGTCCTGAGCGAGCATTGCGTCAAGAATTGCGTCTGAGATCTGGTCACAGACTTTGTCGGGGTGTCCCTGAGATACACTTTCTGATGTAAAAAAGCGGCGCATTAGCTTCTCCTGAAAACGTGATTTTGCGAAAAGTGAAAGATATATAAAATAAATTATCGGCAGGGCTTGCTACAATAAAAAGGGGGTTAAATAATTCAAAATTTTCGGCATATCCATTGCTGTTTCTTCATTTATCATGAAGAAGCTGTTTTACATCTTTTTTATTTGTGTTTTCTATTTGACGGCACAGGATGAAGAGGGGCGGCAGCCGTTAACTCTGAGGCAAAGCGTTGAATCCGCTCTTATGAGAGGATCGCAAGCTTACAGGATAGAGGCGGAGCGTGTTCAGAACCGTACACCGCTGTTTAATACTGTGGGGCAGGTATTGCCTTTTGTTAATTTATCCGCAGATCTTACCAGAAACAGTTCGCAGGTTCAGCCAATTATAGATATCCCTGACGATCTTGCCGGTGAGCCGACAGGAGATTTTCCATTGATAGATAAAAATGTCTCAACAGGTAATTTTCAAACGGCAGTTACAATTGTTCAGCCTCTTGTCAATATTCCATCCTTTATACAACTCGGTACGTTTTCTGAGACAAAACGTATTGCTCAATCACAATACGATAGAGACATGGCGGATCTTGTATTCAATGTAAAGCAGCACTACTATACTCTTGTAGTTATGTACAAAAACGCTTCTGTGGCCGCGTCGGCAGTTGAGCAGATGGATGAGCAGGTGCGCATAGCGCGGGAGAGTTTTCGCCTTGGGGTTATTCCAAAACCGGAACTTTTGCGTATAGAGGTTGGGGCAATTCAGCAGAGAGTTGAAATGATAAACGCGCAGGAGAATTTGGAAAATGGGCGCAATATCCTTGCAAGTATGATTGGTATACAGCCGCCAATCTTTATTGATACGGTTCTTGATTTTCCTGATTTAATCGATGAACTGCCCTCCTATGATTCGCTTTTGCAAAAAGCTTTGGATGCAAATCCATCATATCTTCTTGCGCAGACATCTCAACGGGTTGGACGCAATAACTATAAAGCGGCAAAGTATAGTGTCCTGCCTGTGTTAAGCGGAACATTCAGCTATGGTTATTCCTCGCCTGATGTTTTTGGTAATTCACCCGCTTTTCGCGGACAGGATCACGGGTTTTGGATTGTTGGAGCGCAGCTAAGCTGGAACATTTTTGACCGTTTAAACTGGTATAGTCAAAAGCGGGAAACAGCGGCTTTCATTCGTATTACTGAAGCGAATACGCGAAGCGCAAGAAGCGCGCTTGTTCAGGAAGTTGAGGCGGCTTACAGCGCTTTGCGTGCGTCAAGAGAGGCGCTTGTTTGGGTACCTGAGCTTTTAACACTTGCAGAAGAGGAACTTCGCCTAACACAGGAACAGTTTAGGCTTGGCGCCGCCGCGTCACTTGATTTATTGCAGAGTCAGGTTACATATAATCAGTCTCAGCTGCAAGCTGTATCTGCTCTTGTTGATTACTATATTGCGAAAGCGGCGCTTGAGAGGATAATGGGACAATGGTTGGAATAAAATTTAAGGAGATGAGCAAGCGGCGTAAAGTGATAATGATTTGCGTCAGCAGCGCGGTTTTATTTGTGATTTTGCTTATGATAGGCCGCGGCGACCGCCGTCCTCATGTTGAACTTTCAAACGTCACTCTTGGAAATATTGCGGCAACAGTTTCAGCTTCCGGTACCATACAAGCGGCAACATCGGTACAAATTTCAGCAGCAGTTCCAGGAACAATTGAGAAACTTGCGGTATCGGAAGGGCAAGCAGTTAAGAGAGGTGAGCTACTGCTTCAACTTGATGAACAGGAGTACCGCGCAAACCTTACAAGAGCAGAGGCTTCTTTACAGCTTAATAGAGCCGCTCTTGCTCAGAGCAGGGCAATGTATAATAGAGCAAAGGAGCTTTTTGACAAACATCTTATCGCGCGTCAAGATTATGAGAACGCTTTGACTCAATATCTGCTTGATCAGGCGAGGGTAAAAGAGGCAGCTGCCGCAGTTGAACAGGCGTCTCATCAATTTGAAAGTACTACAATAAATTCTCCCATTGACGGTACAGTTACTCAGCTTAGCGTTGAGCAGGGGGAGCAGGTTGTTATAGGACTGCCGAATGTGCCGGGTGTGGTACTTATGACAATTGCAGATATGTCAAGGATGCAGATACATGGCGAGGTAAGCGAGGTAGATGTAGTATCAATTAAAGTAGAGCAAAAAGCGTTCATAACGGTTGAGGCGTTCATTGACAGCGTTTTTGACGGCGAAGTGACAGAGGTTGCTATGTCGCCTGTAAACGGCGGCTCAGTTGGCGGGGTAGTAAATTTTCTTGTAAAAGTGAATATCAATGATTCGGTTCCTCACTTACTTCCCGGTATGACTGCTTTTGCGGATATCGTTACCGCAAGTCATGACAGCGTGCTTTTGGTTCCTATCCAATCTGTGCTTACAAAAACAGTTGAACAGCTTTCGCCGCATTTTCGTCCTAAAGATATCCCTCCCCAAACTGAGGTTCAGGCTGTATTCATAGTTGAGCGCGGCAGCGCATATCTCGTCCCTGTAAATACAGGAATTGCCGGAAGAGATTATCTTGAAATTACTTCAGGACTAAAAATAGGCGAAATCGTGATAAGCGGCCCCTTTGCTTTGCTTCAAAAACTGCGCAGCGGCGCCGCTGTAAGAGGTTAGAAGAGAGATGCTTATTGAACTTACCCATGTGAATAAACTCTACCGCATGGGTCAAACAGAGGTAGCGGCCGCGCGTGATATATCTCTTTGCATAGATGAGGGCGAGTATGTCTCTATTATGGGGCCGTCAGGTTCCGGTAAGTCAACTTTAATGAACATTATAGGTTGCCTTGATCTTCCCACAAGCGGAGCCTATTCGCTTAACGGCACCTCTGTTTTTGGCATGAGCGAAGATGAACTCGCGGCTATACGCAACAGAAGCATTGGATTTGTCTTCCAGACCTTTAATTTATTAGCTTCTGAGACAGCAGTCAACAATGTAGAATTACCTATGCTTTACGCAGGTGTACACCCTCAAAAAAGACGCGAAGTCGCGGTGAATGCGCTGACGGCAGTAAAGTTATCACACCGCATTTTTCACAAACCCAATGAGATGTCCGGCGGAGAGCGTCAAAGAATAGCAATCGCGCGTTCATTAGTCAACGACCCTCCAATTATTCTTGCGGATGAACCAACCGGAAATCTTGACAGCGCAACAGGAGTTGAGATACTCAAAATTTTTAGCGATCTTCATCTTAAAGGCAAAACAATTATTCTTGTCACTCACGATAGAAATGTAGCTCTTCACGCAAAGCGTATAATAACAATTCGGGACGGCGGGATAGAGAGCGATAAGGAGAGCAGCGGTTCATCATGAATTTGCGGGACTCATTGAGGCTTGCCCTTACAACCATACGCGCGCACAAACTGCGCTCTGCGCTCACTACGCTTGGGGTAATGATTGGCGTAATGACAGTTATAGGTATGCTCTCATTTATTGACGGACTTAATTCTATGGTGTCAAATCAACTCGCCGCTCTCGGCACGAATACGCTTTACGTTCAAAAACTGCCGTGGACTATGGCGCGTCTTGACATAGATGAATTGCGCAAAAGGAGAAATATTACAATCGGCGATGCTGACGCGATTCGCTCAAGCGTTACTTACGCAAAATATGTTGCTCCCATGCTGTCATCTCAGCACGCTGTAAGATTCAGAGGTAATGAACTTAATAGTGTTGAGCTTGTGGGAACAGTGCCTGAGTATCAGCTTATTGTTGACATAGGGATAACTTCCGGACGGCAGATACTTGATATAGATTTGAATCAGCAGAGAATGGTTGCCATGATAGGCGCAACCGTTGCCCGCGAGCTTTTTGCGGAGCGTGATCCGATTGGCCAAATGCTTACAATCGGCAGCCGTCATTTTTCTGTGGTTGGCGTACTTGAGGAAAAGGGGACAGCGTTTGGCGCAGATCAGGATAATATTATTATTATTCCAATTACATCCTACATTCACTATTTTTCCGGCCCCATTACTTTACAAAGCACAGAGTCTGTCAGCATTCTCGTACAGCCTCAAAACGCGGAGGTAATTGAGAGCTTAAAGGGGCAGATAACAAGCATTATGCGCAGACGGCGCGGCCTTGTGCCTAACGCTCCCGATGATTTTGCAATAAACACCGCGGAGCAGCTCCTTAATGTATACCGCTCGATTACATCAGGAGTTTTCGCTCTTATGATTGGCGTCACCTCTTTATCGCTTGTTGTAGGCGGAATAGGCATCATGAATATTATGCTCGTTTCCGTATCCGAACGCATTAAAGAGATTGGCATTCGTAAAGCACTTGGCGCAAGGCGGCGCGATATCCGTTCGCAATTTCTTATAGAAGCGGTAACGCTCTCCTGCGCGGGCGGTATTGTAGGGATGCTTCTTGGATTTTTAGTCGCGTTTGCAGCTTCTGCGATAACAAAATTTCCGGTTGCCGTAAGTATTGGAGCAGTGCTTTTGGGTTTTGGATTTTCCGTTTTTGTAGGCGTCTTTTTCGGATGGTTTCCATCATCAAGAGCCGCCTCTATGAATCCGATTGAGGCGCTCAGGTATGAGTAGAAATTGGAGTTGAATCGATTTTTCGGCCTGGTTTAACATCATTATTAATTGACAAATTCACGCAATTCTCTGTAAAGTTTACGCATTGCTTTGCCTCTGTGGCTAATTTTGTTTTTTTCTTCCGATGATATTTGCGCGAATGTCTCATTAAATCCCTGCGGGATGAATAACGGATCATAACCAAAACCACCATTGCCGCTTTTTTCAAGCGTGATTATGCCTTCACATGTACCCTCTGCGCTCAGGTATGTGTCGTGGTTTGCTTTAAGGACAAGTACGCATTTAAAACGGGCAGTGCGGAGATGTTCGGGAACTTCTTTCAAGGCATTAATGAGTTTTTCATTGTTACTTTCTGATGTAGCTCCCTCACCGCTAAACCTCGCGCTTAAAACGCCGGGAGCGCCATTGAGCGCGTCAACCTCAAGACCGGAATCATCGGCAAGCGCCCATATACAATTACTGCGCTCGTAGACCCAATCCGCTTTTATCTTTGCGTTATCGTAAAAGGTGAAACCGTTTTCCTCTATTTCGGGCAATGGATTCCAATGATCTTTAAGAGAACTGATGGATATATCAATATCCGAAAACAGCTCTTTAAATTCATTGACTTTGCCCTGATTTCCGGTAGCGATAATAATTTCCGCTGCCATATTAACCTACCACAATATTAACAAGCTTACCAGGTATCACAACCACCTTGCGTATAGTGTTATCGCTGATGTGCGATTTGACTTTGTCAAGTGCAAGCGCTGCTGCTTTAAGCTCGTCCTGACTTGCTTCACGGTTAGCTTGAAATTCAGCGCGAAGTTTGCCGTTGACTTGTACGACTATCGTAACAACCGAATCTATAACCATCGCTTCATCCCACACCGGCCACGG